>WLWD01002114.1_pt1 | contig 84175 bp, 35 predicted proteins | sample 6712731 | NCBI WGS metagenome assembly WLWD01 (sample SAMN12718690, study PRJNA576275) | sponge metagenome | isolation source: marine sponge | host: Mycale hentscheli | place: New Zealand: South Island, Marlborough, Capsize Point | collected 2014-11-01
GGGAGAAACTCAACCTAGAGGGAGATCCCAGGGCGCCCCTACCTCTGTATGAAGCCCTGATTATATGTACTTACGTATGGGTGTGGCTAATCCAATAAATATAAGTTGTACAATGGAGGAAATGATACTTTTGTGCACCACATGAACACTATAGAACACATGCACACACACTTCATCACCTACATGCTCAAACCACTCCTATCTTCTTACACCAAATCATTATTCACCTAGGTGATACAGGAAGCCCATTACAGCACAAAATGGGTATACACGTTGACAGTATACTCATCACACATGTATGTGCAGATGTGTGTGTGCGTGTATATGTACGCACAATTTCAAAATATATTCTGAATGTGTTAAGAAATTAGTGATAAAAGTCCAAATTTTTAAACTATAAGTTTCACTCTATATAACTTCAAGTGCACATAGTGTGCACTAAATGGAATTGAATAGCCAGTAGTGTATAATTACTTATAATCTATTGCAATTACATCTTTACTAGAATGTATTGTACTAAATCATAATACTACAATAGGAATGAGTACCAACAGGTCGTGAATGCCAGTAGAGATTGAGATGTTCAATTGGTTATATAGTACGCATCACATGGACACACATGGATACAGTGCGTGGTATTACAAGATAAAAGTGGGCAGAGACAAGTATACTCAGGGTGTAATATGTATGCAGTCATAATGATTACATGACTATAATATTAGCCAAATGACGGCGAGTTACTCGAGTCACATATCACAGGAGAGTCGGAACAGGTACGGCAATGGCCACACCTATATTTTAACACAAGGGGGCGTGTCAGCCATTTTTCACTCATAGCGAAACATGTCCCCAGCTACGTACCCCGCCATAATATGCGACCTCTTCGTTTAAGACTTATAGTGACTCGTAAGACATGGACAGCCACACTACTTGTAATGGTGCCATGCTATTCCAGAATTGGTAATGGTCATCAAAAGTGCCTGAAAATACCCAGTTGCCTAGATAGGCATTAATGCTGGCAAAGTCGTACTTTATAAATGAGGACCTAGGACAAAGGTAAAATTCGAGTCTGTCCCGCAGATTCTGGGACAGTTGGAGCCTATGAAATTTAGGTTGTTAACATTCCAACATGCATCTACATTTTCTCACAAAGAAATAAAAGTTTTGAGTGTGCAAAGAAAAAAATAACAACTGGGAATCCACTGTCTTCAAACACTGACTTTATTATAACTCAGGTAACATTTGCTTAGCATCATTCATTCTTACAGGATAAAATTTGAGGACAAGAAACACGACTTAAACACAGTTTTATGATGTTTGCTGTGTAAATTAAAATGACACCTTTAGTTACTACTGACAGCAAGTTCAGAGATTTACAGTGTATCTGGCAAAAGAGAATTCAGTTTTCAGGACACTACTTACCTAGACTTTGAAGCCCGCGTACATGACCATAGCGCAAGCTTCCACTCTAGTTCAGTCCTATAACACATTGGTATAACAGTCTGGCGGAGCCGAACCCTTTACCTGGCAAAAGATACATTGCACACTGAAAGTTACTATCCTCGCCACCACATCAACCAAAAAAATAATAAAAAAAAAATCACAACAAATCAATTCCCCTCGTCCCCACCCACCCTGTTTTTTTTCTAAATTATTACATGCAAATTTCTAGCTGTGCAAGTACTTTCTTGTAGCAATCTGGTTGTAGCTAAAACTGGTATAGTGAATTTTCTGTAATTGAGAAGATTACTGTAGCAGTGATGATGCCATTGCTGTAGCCATTGTATTGCTTAGAATTGAAAATCAATGAAATATTGGTGGCCTGCTTCAAACTTGGATGTTGATCTGTAATTGCAGGACAAAATGAAACAGTAGATGGAATGTGACCTTATACCAAATGAAAAAAATAATCATGCCTTTGTTTACTTGCTCTTAGTAGTGAAGGTGAGCAATGTCATACTTTATAAATGAGGACCTAGGACTAAGGTAAAAATTCGAGTCTGTCCCGCAGATTCTGGGTGAGTTGGAGCCTATGTAGGCTGTTAACATTCCAACTCCAACATGCATCTACATCTTCTCACACAAGAACTAAAAAATTAGTTTTATGATGTTTGCTGTGTAGCTAAAATTAAAATGACACCTATAGCGACTACAGACAGCAAATTCAGAGATTTACAGTATATCTGGCAAAAGAGAATTCAGCTTTCAGGCCACGAAACTACTCACCTAGACTAAGACTTGAAGCCCGTGTACACCATAGCGCAAGTTTCCACTCTAGTCCAATCCGTAACACATTGGTATAACAATCTGGCGGAGCCGAACCCTTTACCATCCCTGATCGTTTCCCCGCGGGTAGCATATCAGGATTGGTAAAAGGTCTTTCCCCTACTAATCATTACAGCATGCAACCTTTGACAATGATTAGGACGACATTTCCAGTCTCTACTAATACTCTTATGGTAAAGGGTTTTTACTCTATTACTCTAATGGGTAAAGGGTTTTCGGGGTACGAAGTTACTGTGTAGTTGAAAATAAACCTTCAATAGATGAGAAGTAATCTGTTCAGTTAAACTTCATAGCTGGGTCACAAGTTTATCCTCTGGCTAACTCATTGGGAAAATTTCAAAAAAAAAAAAAAAAAAAAGGAATAGCTATAGCTAGCTATCAGTGTGGAGGTCCTTTTTTTATGTGATCAACCAAATTATTTATTATTGTTACAGTAATTACTAGGTTGTCAATTTTAATGAAGTTGAGTGCTCGGGACATACAGGCCCATCAATTCTTGCCCTTCTTATGGTACTAGACAGATGCGTATCTCTGGACCATGTACTACTAGCCGTTTTTAGTTGTGCCAACTCACCCATTGCCTTTTAATTGATTATTATTATTATTATTATTATTATTATTATTATTATTATTACTATTATTGTTATAATGCTTATTATCTGTGTATCGAACTACATTCTGAGTTTTGATTTATATACTTGAAAAAATTTCTTGTTTAATTTATTTAATGCTGCATAAGCTGTGAAGCAATTAAATAAAGGATTAAATGAGAATGAATGAATGAGAATAAATAAATGAGAACGAAAATAAATAAACAAATGTATGTATTATATATAGCCATATACATGACAGTGTATAGCTACATCCTGCATTTTACATTTTTAAACTCCAAATAGTAGTGATATACTATCTGTGAACTTACCACTTCAGTAAACTCCAGTAGATGCCTAGTATACCTCAGTTGTTACTTAGTCTACTGTGTTTGTACACTTTGCTTGGTAAAGCAAACAGTAAGCAACAAACATTAAATTAAAGTTCAGGTTCATAAAGCTTTTTAAGGCTTCTTCTTGTGTATGGTAATCTCAAAAGATACTAGTATATTTGCATTGGAATATCTTACATTATTATAATTAAGCTATTTAAAGTTAGCAGAGAGCTAACCGGAACACTCCTTGAATTCAGTACTTAATGAATTAATTAAAACAAAGTGATAATGATCAGCATCATTTAGGTGCTATACAAGTCAGGGGAAAATATTGGACTTGAGCATCATTTAGTATACACACCAGGTTAAAACATCGGACTTGAGAATCATTTAGTATACACACCAGGATAAAACATTGGACTTGAGCATCATTTAGTATACACACCAGGTTAAAACATTTGGCTGTCTAAAGTAGAGTATACTTCTGTTATACTCCACAAGTAAACATCAAGATTACATAGGGTATGTATACTACTAGTATAACTTTGTTATACATACGTGGTTTCACATAAGTATAACATATTTTTTGCATGGTGAATAGCAGTGCCTAATACCTGTTGCCACATAGGAAAATGCATTCAAGTAAACGGAATGTGGCTTAACAAGAAACAGTTGTTATGGTATTCACACATGAGCAGTACATAGTAAATGAATTATTCATTGGATACTGCAGAATATTACTTGTGTACTGGCCATATATACTCTGGTGCCTGCAGCAGCACTCGTGTAAATATAAGTCAAAAGACTTGTGATATTCTCCTGTATCAAATGAATAATATTTACCATAACTACTGATCATAAGCAATGAAGTATGAATTAATTTTAATTGGACCAACTCTTCTTCATGATACAAAAAAATTCAACTTCAATTTCAAATGTTTGATTTATAGCTAATTAGATTGAAATCTACTGAACAACGTTTAAAATTTTCAATAACCAACTTCAGTTTATAGGCTCTAGATAAGGATGTACATAAAATAGATAGAATTTTTTTTTAATCATTATAACTCCTCTATGAATAGTTTCAAATGATAGGGTTCGCTGGTAACCCAAACAACAACTTACACACAGACTAATTCAATTGAGAGCATTAGAAACATTACAAAAGGAACTATTAAAATCATTGTACAAAAATGGTTGTTTATTTGTTACTTATAAGAATGTGTTTCTTATTGATGTTTTGTAATAATACAATAATGGTGCATCACCATTGTCATTCTACCCCCCCCCCCCCCCCCCCTCCCCCGTTCTCTCCCACCCTACACAGAAAATGATGAAATGGAATTACAGGAAATCTTAGAATTAAGGGCATCTTTTGAGAATTAAGCATGATAATGTTCTATACTTTTTGCTTTATAGAAAATGTGAGAATTTGTAAACAGTAATAACACAATTATTTGTGTAGTCAACACATATTCCTGAAATCTCACCAACAGCTAGCTATATACTTGTTAATAACAGATAATGTCAGCAAAGAAATTGTGTCATTTTTTTGTATTGAAAACATTTACTATTGTGAAAGCTGACTTCCATATAGGTAAATAGCTACAGCCCATGAATAGTAGCATTTTAAAATAGAACTTGTCATATTGCTATCCCCAAATACACAGCTACTATTAACGGAAGCTTGTTAATTATTTTGTGGGGCCAACAAACTCAATTTAGAGAGGTTATATTGATTTTACTCTTTTTCTATGAAAAATTTCTATTAATTGTTTACAAAAATGATAAACTGAAGAACTGATTAAAATAAAAAGAGCTACATCATTATATGAATAAAGTTCCATTATTTTCTTTCAGGTCACACGTCAACTTGGTGGGATTGATAAAAAACAGAGATATTAAAACTCCGTATAAACACACACCAAACAACAAAAGTATTGCTGCAGTAGCTGGGTGGCCTATGACTGGAAATGAATAAGGAGTTGAATAACTTTCACTGGAAGCCAGCACAAATTTCCTGAACATTTTTTTAGTTTGTTTCTCTTTGTTCATATCCTGTTTATTCAACAATTTTTTATCAGTGGTTTCATCAAATATCTTCTTGCATACTTGTATAGAACGTATCTGAAGTGCGAATGGAATTATGTAACAAGTTATTGTAATAAATCCGGAAAAAGTTAGCACTTGCACTAAATTGGAGGTTCCAAATGCTGCTGCAATAGGAAGTACCGCTACAATAAACTTGAGTGATAACCTAATTAGCCAGTCATGTTTATACTTTGACTTCTCTGAGGTGTCTCTTCCAGTTATGACAATGTATATACCATTAACTATTACATGAACTCCTAGCGGGAATCCAGAGATCACGTCAAGGGATGGGAACAGTACAATATAATATGAAAGTATACGCATTGGCATCGAGTGGTTGGGACCTGTAAAGGCAGCCTAGCAGGAAGCAAAATATGTACAGTAAACATAGTAGTAATTGGAAGTTAGATAGCACTGAACTTACCCAATTAAGAGTGCAGTTTTCTTGGACGGCTGCTCTCAACCATAAGGAGACGGCAACTCCTATCAGCAGATAAGACATAAAAACAGATGCCACTACTGCTACCAGCAACCAGTGAAGGGATTTCTTCTGTTTAATTGGGTGCACGAATGCAGGAATGCTGACCAAAAACATGTAGCCGAAGGTAAATATTGGAATTGATTGCAGCCATCCGAAGACATCAAACTTCACAACAATCGAACTAAGTTCAAGGTTGCTTGCGATAGTGGGGTATGTACTATTATAATCACTTCCAGTGATCAAGCATATATCTACATCTTGAAACAATTGAACAATGCAAAATAATGCAATGATGGATATTGTTGTGAATCTCATTAGTCCAAATAGCAGCTGAAAAAATGCCTGCTCCTTCAGATCTAAAAGTGAGAGTGAAATGACCACACAGGCATACAAAGTCACACTGAGATAGTATGTATACAAACATCCTCCACTGGGGAGAGTATGATGTTGAAAGGCTTTGTCAGGACAAGTTAAGTATGAACTGATGAGATGAAATGGAACTTTAGTGGCCCAGGCTGTTCCAGCAACTGTAGCATCTGACCATATTCCTGTGAACATAAACGCTGTCTGGGCTATAAATACAGCGTATTTAAAATATTTATGAAAAAATATTTCACACAGATCAATGATTTCAAACTTCCGCTTAGTAATTTCAAAATTTGGTGGAGTGTTGGAGGTACATGGTATCAATTCACTAAACAGTTCATCTTCATCACTCTCCTTCTCACTATTTGATTCACTATTTGACTTCATATAATGTAGTGCCTAAACATGGAATCAATAATTTATACAGATTATACAATTATTTAGTGAAGCTACATTACCTGTGCTCTTGCCATTACTTCTAAAACATAATTGCTACCAATCCAAGTGGCTATTGTTATAAAAGTTATAGTAGGCAAGGCTGCCAAGAAACCACTGTATACAAATCCATACTGTATGCCAAGAAAGCCTGTTCCAATGCAGTAATTCACAAAAAAGAAGAAGCCAACAGCTATGTGAAGGTTTTTATTCTCTTTGTCACAAGAAGACATAACAACACGAAAACTCTTTAACTTGTAAACATTAACAATTATGAATAAACGCTTTATAACTTGGAACACTTCCGTTGAAACAAAACACAATTTCAATTGGTAGCTGAAGAGTTAGCAATTAGAAGGGACGCTTCACACGCAGTCTCGCTAGCCAAGACTTTTTGCCTATGGCGATTCGAACCTTTTACTTCCTCTCAGTGTGCAGCAAGTAAATTTAAAGTATTGGACTAAATATTGGCTATCGCAGGAATTAGTTAAACTATCCTCTACAAGCAGCAGACAATAACTGGGAGTAGCAGAGAAGTGCCAGCGCTGAATTACCAAGTAAACCAATAGCACAAGACTAACTGGTTAGCTATCAAAACAGGTACAACAATAAAATGGAAAGAAGACAAGAGTGTCAGAGAAACAGGAGGGTAGCTCTCTTTGATCAGCAAGGAAGAATAGAGGGAGAGAAATATTCAGACTGAGAAGCTGGAGAACAGAGAGTGTCCTTGTCCATGGAGAGAAAGAGAGATTGGAAAATATAAAGGTTAAGGATGAGGAGGAAAAATGTAAGAAGAAAGGAGGAACCTGTAAAGACAGGGAAGAAGAGAAAGAATTGTTGCACACATAGGTAGATGTTATACATTTTTCATTTATTAATAGTATTCATTTAGTTCATATTACAAGATTAAAATATTTTTTAAGTTAAAAATAAATATAAATAGTGAAAGTGTCACCTTCATCCTCATAAAATAGTATCTGGGCTGCCTTCATCACTTTCAAAGCTTTCAGTGGAGATAGATTTTGGAGCTTTATTGCGTGCGGTTTCGCTATAATATGGATACAAACTGCATAGCAAACAAGGAGAAGCAAATTCTTGCAATTTTACGGAACTAAGATGTCTTTGTTTCTTTACCTACCTGCTATGGTAAGTGCTACTCACTGCTTCCTCCCATATCAAGTTCTCTTGCCATCACCAGAGGTATTTGACATTCTTGATTCACAAAATTGGCATCAACAACATAATTGTGAAAACATTATTGGCTTCATACTCACTGCATCAAATAATGGTTTGTTCAAGGAATTTGTATTTATCTGTTCATCTACTGTGTTGTGTCTGTAGGGGTGAAAGTTTTAGGACCCAATTTTTCTCATATAGGAGAAATTAGAAGCATGGCCCAGAAGGAAATAATGTCATGGCTCTCACTGTAACAGCAACATTATGAACAAGAAAGTTTATTGTCAGAACTTGAGCATGGCAAACCTAACTATGGTATACCTGCCACCAGTTAAATACAACATAGCTCAATATGTGATGGAGAAAAGAAAGATATTGAAATATTTTTTAAACCAATTACTGAGAAACTGAAGACTAGGACATTGGTCAAGACTATTTAATCATTTGGGATGGCATGACTGTCCTCAGTATGACAAATAATTCACTGGGGAATTCCTGAGGATGTAGAAATGTATTGAGGAGAGTGAAAGAACGGGAAAGGATGATGAATAGGCTTGTGATGTTATTGTGAGACATCCGAGTGACTGAATTTAAAGTGTACTTCACCTTTTGCACCAGTAAGGCACAGTTTAGAAGATCAGTCTTTTATGGTGATTTTCCAGATTGTGGTGATTTATCTAATGTTGGCAGTTTATGTTGTGATACAGTATGTGCTCATTTATGTGTATGTGAACAATGTGATAATAATATTAGACCATAATAAATTAACTTTTGTATAATTTTTAAAAGTGTATAGCTACTCTCAATAAAATATTCATTTACTACTTGATGATTCAGATTGTGAGTGGCCATGGTGATTATGTAGTATATTTGTCTGTAAAAATGAAGATAGTTTTATTACCATCAACTAATTGCTGCTTTGGCTACCTTTTACTTTTCTTTAAGCATTGAGTAGCAAGTGTTGTAGCTGGTAAGAAGTAAAGGCTTAAACAGTTTCCTCCTTTTTGGTGTAATGGTGTACACTCATGTGTCAGGTGTGATAATGAATTTTAGCTTGAAAACAGTTTCTACAATACATGTACCCATTGTTACAGTTAATTCTGGAGACAACGAGCATCCATGTAGCAAGTGGGCTCTACCTTGTGAATGGTAGTTTGGTTTTGATTGTTTAGAAGTGTATGTTTTTGTATAGCTGGCACAGAAATCTTTGGCAAGATAGGCAATGTTGCATTTAGTCGCTCTTCAATATCCCTAACTTGATGCTTCTCCAATAGTGAAGCACATTTTCTACAGATATAGCCTCTTTGTAGGCTACTTCGATCAATCTCAGGATATTATGCAACTATAATATTATTGTTAGCAACTGTATGAACTACTTAATCAATAAAATATAGGTATTTTCTTAAGGAAAAAAAATCTACATACTAGTCAAAACTGCCTTTTCTTTTTCTCTTCATCCTCAGTAAATGATTTTCCACAGCAAAAACAGTGCCTTAAAGCCATCTTGCAACCAAGGCATCCCAGCAAAATACTTTCGCATGAGTGTGATTATTTTACAACCACAACGCCCAGTTACGTTACTAGTGATGCACTTGAGAACCAATGCACACTTCAGAAGAATCTATCAGTCTATTTCTAAAAGTATAAGTAATAGCTCGTTGTGACCATAGTTATCTAACAAATACAAGTACTTTCTTACCTCAACTTCTCGAGTACTTGTAGTCTCTAATTTCACCTTCTGACTATCAGAGAAGCCAGTAGCTTAGGACAACAAGCACTCACAGCTAACTATAGATGGCCACGTTTTTGAAATTACATTTGGTAAAGGGTCTTCATATTATAGTAAACTTTCGCCATAATATTTTGCAGCTTGAAAAAAACTAGAAGTTCTAAAGAATTACTTCACAGTGTTGAGTCTCATAGTAAATTTTAATAACTAAGTGCATCTTGTGGCATTTTAGAACAACATAATACCTAGGGGTAAACAATTAAATTACCCTTAATGGTATGGGATCGCAAAATCGAAAGATTCTGTTGATTGGAGATATGGGAAGAGGTGGACCAAGAAGCAGATACTAAGCACGAGGGTCAAAGTACAAAATGACGTACGTCCACACACACACTAGTGGTGTACTTGAGCACAAATATCGAGCGAGCCTGCCTAGTTAGGTTACATAAAACTACAGCATTGTACTACATACTTTATATTTTAGATTAGTTCATGCAACACAGTACAATAATTCAGTCATTCTCGGCTGAAATAATTATAATAATAGCAAAAAAAAATTTCTTTTAACAGCCAATATTGTTAAGGGAAAGTCTAAACGTCGGGTTAAGTTATAATTAACAATATTGGCTGTTAAAAAGAGAAAAAATTGCTATTATAACGGTGCAATAGCAGTTGACCATTAATTTTAGCGTACAAATACAGAATTACTCTCTTATCTGAGTAATGGTAACTTCTGTAGTATAAAACTTAAGCCATTTTGATTACCAGAACTCTTGAACAAGCGCTCAGTTGCAAAAAATAAAAAGGCCGGAGTTAATTTTGTAATTTTAGATAACCTCAGCTTCTCCCAAGTAATTGTGGCTTCCTTAATTTTAATATTTAGCTACTCTCAACAAGCTGCATTTAGCTAGTCTCGCTAGCCATCAAAGAGTATAGAAATGGGCATGGGCATGCAAAGCTTCAGCAGCGCAATTCTGTCTACATACCTGGTGGTGCCCGTTAAATTGCTTTCATTTAATTTGTCATGCTCAACAATTTCTTCATCCATATTTTTAAATTGAATGGACTTTAAATGGCAACGCATCAATTTTCCCTCAAATTGATTTTATTTTCCCAGAAGAAGAGAATATCACAATCCAGCATAATAGTACACCATTCTCGCTCCTAAATTTAGTAAATGTTCAATCTGAAACTCATGATGGAATATATGATTGTATTGAATATATATCAGAAAGTGATAGTACAAATATTATTGCTACTTATCAAGTGAAGGTGATACAACAAAGTCAGCAAACAACAGGTAAAAGAAAATTTAATGAGCAATAGTAGAACACAATATTTATTAATTTGGTATCTCATTGCTGTACTAACCAGTAACTCAGCATTTTATTGAAGTGGAACCTGGAAATAGTGTACATTTAATAGTTAATATTTTATATGTTTATCCAAATTACACTCAGAGGCTAATCAATAATACTGCCATTATGAATTTACCATTAATTAATCAAACACAGAAACATATCAGAGTGATACAAAAACGACAACTTCTATCTTACATTTACACTCAGTATATCTCAATAATTCAGGAATATATAGCATCATTGCTAATATTTCTATAAATTCATCTTCTCTGAATTTCTCAATTAATATAATATGGTAAGTAATATTTGCTTCAATAATAACAATATTCACTCCTTTACTAATCCAGCTGCAGCTGAAATCATTCCTGAAGATGTAAATAATTTGATTGCTGATGTGCTGGAAATGACATAGTTATAAACTGCACTGCAAGAGGTGTTCCCCATCCAATTATTTTTTGGAATCAAGTCACTAACTATTGAACTATTGACTTAGTAATATTTATGTCAATTTTTACTTTACAAATATATTGGCGGTGTACTGAACCAACTTATTTTATTAACTGGAAAATTTTAGGATGCTGCTTTCAAAAATAGAAAACTTTACAAATAAAAAGTAAAGTTTGAAATATATGATTGATAAGGGAAGGGAGCCTCCCGCAATAATAGAGGAAAATTGCTTTTGTTTGTGGGAAGTAGATGGTGGTATTTCTGATGGGACTAGATATAGAAGAGACCTCTGGTTCACTTTCTATTGCTGTTGATAGACTATCTTTTGCTCTGTGGAATAACTCACAATATTTCAGGATGTTATTTCATACAGTACTGCTCAAGCTCATTACTCCTGTAGTTATAGCAACCAGCCAAACTGTTCAATTTTCTGAGATTCTACAGCTACCTTCCTCTGGTGTACCCTGCTCTTTATCTTGCTCAATAATGGTTAAAGCAGCTGCTAAAATATCAGCTGGGGGTGTGGGTAGCCCCTACTACCACCTTTACAGCAGTGAGTTACCCTTCCTCTTGTACTAACTACAATAGTGAAGATATTTAGTGTGGAATAAACCACTTATTACACTTGCCAGAGTGTTATGGCAAGATATTTCACCATATCACACTCTGACTCATGTAATAAATATTTATATATATTATTATATCAAAGGGATCTTAACACAACACCATACACACAAATTGAACTTGCTATTCTCATAATGTCCATTAAAAAGATTCACAACAGTGCTTATTTAGGACTATAGTCTATTGTTGAGTAGGCCAGAAAAAAACTTGAACAACTTTTGAACAGAAGCAGCTACACTTCCCTGGTTTGCACCATTAGAAAGCTCAGCCAAAGCGGTTAAAATTTTTTCCTCAGTATTCTCCAAAACCCGAGAAAAAGCGCTATTCCAAAACTCAATAAAAAAGTCTATGGGAATACAAAACAACAACACAGGTTTCCCAGCTCAAAACACGCCCGCATTTAGTCACGCGGTACCTCACAATTGATCACGAAACTGTCTTCATTAAGAATTTTATAAACAAATGAGTGGCTTCTTCTCAGAGTGCTGCATTTCTAGCTTTGTATGGCGATTAGCTTCGGTTGCGAGTGTGGAAACAGGATAGAAGGAATGTCCTGTTGTCGTGGAGGGTACATGACCACCTGATAGGACGTAGGTACGATTATTTGTCTACCTGTTCAATAACAAATGCCATATAGTCCATATATTTCAGAGACATAAAATTGAATTAATTTTACAAGTGGTCGGTTATCTCATAGGGGTCACAAATGCTGTATAGACAATATTATATTTCAGAGTGATATAACTGTCATTAAACTAGCAACTTGTAATACAGCCACACCTAAGCTTTTTGCTGTTAAATTTAAATTTTGTGTTTGTCAAAGCTGTGTTTATTCCAATTTTTTTGCTTCACTACTAGATGCCTTTTATTATAAGGATTATGACCAACTCAGGCTGCACTCCACCTTTAACTCGAATCACAACTATATTTTGTATATGTTTACTACTTAAAATTCTATCATCTCATCAACTTTCATATGTATTATATATAATATATAATAATTATTATAAATAAATGAAACAATTGATAATTTTATTTAACTAAAATTCTAGTACCTTAAGCTACAAGTTAACTGTGCTGTACTGCTGAATCCTGTGTTAGACCACAACATTCCAATATAAAAAGAATAAGCTCTTTAACACAAGCAACAATTGGATTCTCACCAATATGTGTGTGATAATTACAGTTCAAGATCAACATCATTGTGATGAAAACGGAACAGCTTTGGTTTTTTGTACTGCATATGGCCAAATAATAGCAACAAAAAGGCTGGGTTGATACTGTTATTCATGTTATTCATGTATTTGAGACCTGTGCTACATCCACTATTTATTATGGCGCATTTTAGTCTTACTTCAAATATCAATAGAGAGGTATTTTATCACGTACTACACAGTTGATGATATTATAGGTACACAAGTGTACCGAAACATTGCATAACTTTGTTATCACATGATTGAATAAGTTTATTCAATCTCACCTAGTGACTATAGCCTTAGTTTTTGGGATTTCTTGAAACACTGAGAATTAATTATAAGCCAAGTAGCAGTGTTTTCATGGACAGAATAATAGTTTGGTTTGCATAACCATAGAATGACAAACTGCAACATGTTTGTGGGAGTGCTTGGTCTGTAATATATTTCTGTTTGTGAGGAACAACATGCTCCTCTCTTGGTTAGTTAGATTGTGTGTACTTGAAGTACATTATAGTTATGTGTGGTTAGAAAGAACAGGTCATAATATGCAGTAAATAGGTAACATGCCTTAGATATAAAATAATAATGTATTGTAGTAAGAGAATGTATAGATGTATCACAACGGCACAGCAGTATTTTTTCAAAATCATTGTATTATTGTGCTGCTTAAAGTATCTGATCATTAATAGCTAAAAGTAATAAAGTTGAAAATGTGATTTTAATTTTTTTAATGTTCAATCATAAAAAATTTGGATTTTTTGTACATAAACATTGAAGTCTCCGGCTAAGCCGCTGGTCAATGCACCTTCATCTGCAATTGTACATAAAAGCAGTTGACAAAGAGTAAGATACTCTCAGTATAGACATATCACACACACAGAATGACTAACAACACCCATGTATTTATAACCCACCCTTTTCTGGACATACCACCCAGAAATTTCTTGCTAAAGTGCCTGGGTATATGTTACACAGTAAATAGATATAGCTCTAAATTTGTTTTATTATAGCAGCATGTTTAGCAGAGTATATACTTGCCACGAAATTGTTATATAGCTTATCTAAACATACAATTGGACAAAAAAAACTTTTTAAGTGGATGTTACATTTATTTCTATTATCTGCACTTTTCATAAAGTTTGAGCTTAGCTTTATTATGCATGGGAGAAATGTTATTACTCCAGAATATTGTTATCATAATGTACAAATGTTGTTGTTTCTTGGGACAAGTCTGTTTTCAGTTTGTTACAATGCTGACTTGAATAATATTGGCCATATTATAATTTTTTCATATAATAATTGTGCATGTTGTACATAATGATACATACACTGTAAGGATATGTATACAAGTAAAGTCACATATTCGGGTATGGACTTATTATATGGTATTAATAATATGCATTTTGTAATATTCTATATAAGCGATTACATATGGCTAAATAAAAATTCAATTTTATGGCCACTTTTATTTAGTGTTACAGTGCATCAAGTTTCGTACTATCCTATAGTTTGGGAATCTCCAACTTGTCCATTATTGATCTGTGGATTTGAAAACTTGTATTGAGATGTGATACTAAACCATCTGTATAATTTTGGGAGTGTTCAAAACTAACCTACACCTGTTTACTGTTGCACTGTACTAGTTTTTAACTTCAATGTTGTGGTTTGGGATACAGTTAGTTTTCTTAGGCCACCTTGCGTAAGCTCTTGCTGATAGGTACTTTTTTTGACTATTTGCATAAACCATCGTATGCTTAACTGATATAGATGATGCAGCAAAAAATGGGAGTATTGTATGTAGTGCTACTTATTTTGTGTACCACAGGTGAGTATTAACTAATTTATATCATTTTTTTTTTAATCCAGAAAACCTAATTTGCTATAAATGTTAAAACTGTTTTATGTTCAAGTTCAACTTCATAGTCTTTCCAGCCTTGTCTAATTTACTATATCTAAATAAGGCATTGCAGCAATTCATGGTTTGGTCGTGGGATAGTTTAACTTCTTATGTTCGCTTTTGCTAGTAGTAGGTATAGGCTAATCTTTGAAATAGAATAATCACAAAAACTTATAGATCATTATATTTGCAGCATACTGATAAAATATGTAAGCTTCAAATACCTATTGTGATAAAAATTTAATATTGCTTTTTAAAAATTTTAATGACTGATAGCTTATGCATTTGTTAAGAATTTTTTGATATTTGATATTAAACAGAGCTCTCCATTAATAAACCTGTAAATGGCATTGTGGTAAGGGTAATACAATGCTTATTTTTATTAAGGTATGTGTGAGATGACCAAACTGGTTTCATTTAAAGGATTTGTGTGAGCATTCAATTTAATGCACTTGTTTTTATAAAATGAGAATCTATTGTTGCTTAAACAAATTCAGTGCTACTTTAATATAGTGCTTCCTTAGAATTGATATATTTGGGTGAATATGGTTTTAACTGCAATGATTATGATAATTACTTGAAGTCATTGAACAGAGCTGCAATGAAAACTGTATTTTTTTATTCTAAAAACTTTGTTCATTGGTAACACTTGACAAACGTACCCAATAGCTCAAGAAAGGGATAGCTATGTATACATTAAGCATCCTTAAAGAATTGATATCAAAACATTACTGCAGCTAATAACGGAAGAAAAATTAAGTTATAGTTGATTATTCTTAGACATAGCCATAGTTATATAATATTATTGCAGGCATTACAGTTCACACTCATATATCAGTAACATCACTCCCGGATTTACTATTCAGTGAACATAAGAGTATTGTAGAGGGATCAGTTCTCTGGCTCTATTGTGAGGTCAGCTCCATTTCTGATACTCTGTCAGTAACTTGGAATAAAGATGGAGGACAACTAGTACAAGATGTTGCTCATATTCGTTTGAGAACTTCTAACACCTCCTCCTCCACTACCTTACTACTAGTGATAGATAATGTAGTGTCTTCTGATGCTGGTGTCTATCAGTGTACTGCTAGGGATGGACAAGACTATGTTAGAGGAGAATCATTGATTATGACAGGTACTGTAATCTTATCATTTTAATAATGTAAAAAATTTACATACTTTTGATTTCAGTTTTATCTTCCAGATCAACTGGAATATTGAGGATTATATCTCAAGATCCCCTTACAACTGGACTTATTGCTAACAGAACAGGGACTCATACTGGGCATAGTGTTTCCCTATCCTTCACTGCAGGTCATGTTGGAGATAATGAAATGAATTATTTGATTCCTACTGTGCAATGGCTGAAAGATGGTATTCCATCTACTTTAGTTCCCACTGACACTTCAGTTGGCACAAATGGTCAATTAAGTTCTAATCTCTCATTTACTTTTAATACTTCTGATGCAGGTGTGTATCAATGCATTTTTATTGATAGCAATTCACAAATTTATGGCTCATTTCCGCTTAGAATTGATACTGGTAAGTTTAATTAAACATGCACAACATAGCAAGTAAATCAATAGCACTGGTTGTATCTTAACATACGGATCAAACAAACAATTATTGTTGATAACGTCAATACATCATACAAATTGGTAATATTCCATAATTAAGCCTTGCAAGTAGTATTGTTTACAATTTAATAACATAGACTTGAAAATATATATGAGTAGTCAAAATACACATTATAATAATTATGTTTGTATGTATATTATTTATGTATGTATATAGGTAGTCTTAAACTGAGTTTTTCTTTAGCAGCTGTGTTCATATTTTACAAATGTTTTTTTAATTTATTTTAATTTAAGCAACTAAATTTAATTAATGTTCTTGATATTATAATTGTTGAAGGTAATTTTACTATTCCTACAAGGGTATCACCACAAGTTGTATTTCATAGTATACCTAATAAATTAGTGTTGGAAGTTTCTAGTGAGGGAGAATATGACAATATTGCTTGGAGCAGAAATGATGCAGTGTCAGGTACACCAGTTAGTGTACATGTACAACTCAGTGAATTTGTTAACTTCTTTGAGATATTTGTTCGTGAACCAACTAGTATATCGGATCATGGCTTTTACGATATCACTTATTTTGGAGCAGGAGGGATTGGTACTGAAATTGCAGTTGTCTCCCCAGGTAAATTAATTTTCTCTCTTGACAATTATTTTAAAAAAAGTGCAAATTATTGGTATTTAGTATCACCTACAACAACTGGGCAAGTAGAGAATTTATCTGTGATAGAGGGAGGTAATATCAATATATCTTGCTACTCCATTGGAGGACCTGTACCCTCTATAATATGGACAATTAACAATCACATTGCTGGATTTAGCCAAACAGATATTATAAATGAAGCTTCATCGTCATTTAATGTTGTTACTATTGGTGATATAAATTCTACACTACACATAGTAGATGCCCAGTATCCTACACATGATGGAGTATACACATGTACTGGAAGGAATACTGCACATAATACCAGTAGTATGAATATCTCAATTATGGTAAAAGGTAATTCAAGCATGACATAAATAGTATGCTGAGATAATTATTTGTTGTATTTAGACTTTAACCTCCATTTATAACAGAGGGCCTGATTTTTTAATAATGTTTAATATCAAAATAATACTGATTTAGGTTATCATGTGTTGCATTTAAATACTATTATTTCTGTATTTTAGTGCAGATTATGGTGTTAATACGTGTTCTCTATTTTATAAATAATAATAATATACATTTCTAAATTATAATATATCTTGTCAGCACTGACAGTAGCATGTCTAGCAGTGTATGTATGTGTGATGAACAACTACAACTCCTTTAAAATTTCTTGGTACATTTTTGTCATCAAGGATCATCAATATTAAAGTGCAAAAATTGTACTACATTTTTATCAGCTAATTATTATCGGCAACAAATCAAAGTATTCTGAATTCATCATTTAATATAGAAGCATATATACTAAAGCATGAATATCTCATGAATATATAATACTCATTGTTGTCCATTGGAATAAATTTCCACCAAACTCTACAGACTTCCAGTTTTATGGTTGCTAGACTGATAAAGTGCTTTCGGGATGCCAATACATTGCCATGACCAATTAGATCACTATTTCAGTTTGTGTTGTGGTTTTTCAAAACAATGTACTTGAACACACCCATTAATTTTATTTTTGGGCACATCCACAAATTGCCATTTTACTCGCTCACTTCCTTGTCTGACTTATTTATGAAAGCTTAATTCCTCCTTAATATTTATGTAAATATGCTATACATCTAAAAATATAGCATAATTGAATAATAAATTAAATTGATTAAGTTAATATTATAATATGCAATGTGTTTACTACAGTAATTCCAGAGGTCAAAGTGGAAGTGAAAACATATAATTCGATGAAAGATCAAATTGATACAGTCACATTAACTTGCAACGTAGTAAAAGGCAACCCAATGGATTATATTTATGAATGGATATTCAACAATGGTACTGCATTGAACAGTAATACTTCTCATCTTATTTTAACAAACTTCACAATTAATCAGACAGGAACATATTTCTGTTCAGTTACTAATGAGGCTGGAACTGGAACAGGAAACTATACTCTCACTTATGGAGAAGAAAGTACATGTGAGTTCATCATGGAAACATTTTGATGCACAAATATGCACAAGTCATATATAATATATAAATACAGATACTCCCTATCATACATTTGTAGCACTGACAAATAGCACTACAGTGGAAATAACTGCAATACGATCTGGCAATGGATTTGCAATAGGATTATCAGTTTCATTCTTACTAATCATCATGATTGTGATAGTGATCATTACTTCTATAGTGTAAGTTATTCCACTGTACTATCTGAGAGAGTATAAAACTAGATTGGCTAACTTCTCTAGTAATAGTAAATATTCTCTGTTCTAACAGCCAATATTATTTTAATTAAAACTTAAACTGATGTTTTGCCTTCTCGCCAAAGCTTTGCACCACACTAATTGAAATATTATGTTAACTATTCTATATAGTATAATTAACTTTTTTTTGTTGCTATTCGTAAATTTTAAGGTTACGAAAGCAGCATATTGTCCAAAAAATAGCCTCCTCCAAGGTACAATGAGTGAACATTTTGACATAAAATAAATTTGATGATAATATGCTAATTAGTCTCGGAGTGCTCTCAACTTGGAGCAGCTACAGATGAGCTATGTCACACCTGAAGAAGGATCTCACATCAGACCACCCATTCCAGTTGGCTTCTTATATGATCATGTAGTCAAAATGAGCATGAATGTCAACTATGGATTTGAGGAAGAATTTCAAGTAATTATTAAAAAGTCTGCAAATTTCAATTATAATTTATAAAGCTTGTTTTATCAATTTGTATATTCATAGCTTGTATAGGTGCTTTTATATCTGGACCATTATATTATATACATCTGATTTGTATTAATTTCAAATTAAATATTTCGTTATGTTTTTTATGTAGATAATTCATGACAAGTCTCCACACAAGTCAAGTGATATCAGTTCTCTTCTTCAGTACAAGCCAAAGAATAGATTTAGGAACATAAAATGCTGTGAGATAATCTCTAAATAGTAAAACATTGTATTAAATAACAGAGCTTTCTGTGTGTTTTATGAAATAGTTGATGACACCAGAGTAATTTTGTCCCCTATAGAAGATGCTGACCATGATTATATTAATGGAAATATTATTGATGTAAGCAAAGTTGTATTTATATTTAATGCAGTTATAATAGTAATTTTTTCAGTTTCAATAATTACATTATAATGAATGGATAATTATAGCAAAGTTTAGACAAATTGCAACGGTATGTAATCTGTGAGATCTATATAATATAAAAACACCTCGCTATTATTTTTAAATTGGTACATACATGCATTATCATACAGGATAAATACAAAAAATGAAATTAATATTACAGAATAACAAGACCTTTTATCTCCTCACATATTTCTAATTGAGTGTCATCACAATTAAGTTAAGCAATAATTATGGTGTATAATGATGCTAGAATAATATAATTTATGGTAAATAGTTTTCAAATAATACTTGTAGGGTTATAATAGAGCTGGTGAGTATATTGCAACACAAGGCCCCTTGAAGGGCACTGTCCTCGACTTCTGGAGAGCAGTGTGGGACTATAACACTCCAGCCATTGTCATGCTCACTAACATGATGGAGAAGACAAAGTCCAAATGTGCACAATATTGGCCAAATTCTGAGTCAATATCTCACGGTCCATTCTCTATTACATTGATCAATACCACAACACTAGCTGATTATGTCATTAGAGATCTTACTGTTAAAAATGTAAGAGCAAATGAAATTTTATGTTTGAATTGGCAATATCTGTAATTTAGAAAATTTATCATTTTGTTAGAAAAATGGATATTCATTACATTAAAGGTTTGATTACAAAACATATAAAAATCAATATTTAATTAATATACATTTCTGTGATAATTGTGAAGTTATTTCTTTTTTATAATATTATATTAAATTATTGTCATACACTCAGCTAACTACTGATGAGGAAAAATATGTGAAACAGTTCCATTACACCTCCTGGCCAGACTATGGAGTCCCTCGTCATGCCACACCCCTCATTCACTTCCTGCGAAGGGTTCGAGCTCATCACCACTACTCTAACAGCAGTGGTCTATTAGTTCACTGTAGGTACGTAATCTTTAAGTTTACTTAGAAAAATAATGTGGAAAGTATCCATAGTGTTTCGGATACTTGTAATGTGGTGGTATATCTCTTGGAATACAAGCATGTGAGAAAATTATTGTTTTCAGGTTGGAATAATTACACCAAAAAATTAATTAAAGATGTTGAACATGCAGATATTTTAAGACTATTATATTATTGTAAAGATGTAATCCCAATATTATGTCACAATTATAACCTATGTACAAATACTGTATTATAAAGAAATAACACATAATGATATTATTACATTCTGGCAAATTCGAGGTAGCAACTGATAATAAGTAATTACTTGATAATTTTCCCCAGAACTTAAAATTTACAACATTTACATACATTTTTATTCTTTAGTGCTGGTGTTGGAAGAACTGGAACATTCATAACTTTGGATATTGAGCTACAGCGAGCTGCAAAGGAGAACTGTGTTGATCCTTTCAATCAAATTTGCCAGCTTCGTCAGCAGAGGAGTCTCATGGTGCAGACAGAAGCTCAGTATATATTCTTACATGATGCCATTTTAGAAGGTGTCATGACGAAACACACTGAAGTTCCTATGAACAAGTTAAAGAAATACATTAAAGACTTGTCCGCTATTAAGAAAGGAGAGAGTGGATACAAAAAAGAGTTTAAAGTAAACTATTGTTTTCAAATTGAGCATGTTATCACTATGTGATATTATATTGTATAGCTTCTGGAGAAGTTCAACATGGACATAAGAGAAATTACTAATGCTAATGATAAAACTAACAAGGCTAAAAACAGAAGGAGTAGATTACTGCCATGCAAGTTTTCTATAATTTTATATAATAAATAATTTGAGTTTGGTTGCATAACTAATATTATTTGAGGTAATCATACATCAAATTATAGTTGTTAAAATTATTAAATTATTGTATTTTTTTAGTGCCTGTCACATTGTTGACATCTTTAATACACAGTTAGTGTCTCCTATTGTTCCAGTACAATACAAAATATCCTTGCAACTCCTAAACTTGATTAAAAAAATGTTGAGTTGTGCAAACCCGGGGTCCTCTGCTTCCAATTATCCAATAATATTCTAATTGAACTAAGTGTTGATCTTAATACATTGTGATCCACTTCATGCCTTTAGAGCTGGATCCATCTCTGCTATATGTACATTAAAGTTGTAGGTGTGATGATTGTACATTTCTTTGTTTGCTGACCGTCACTATTTTTTTAAGGAATGTCAAGTTACTATAAAAATGTACTGCATGCATAACATAGCTAGGGTAATCTTCTTAAAATTAAATATTTACAATAGCTATTCTATGATTCACATTGAACTTGTTTTTTGCACCTAACTATTACACAATTGTAGACAATTACAATCGAGTCAGTTTGATGATGAAGGTAGGACAGTTGGGATCTGACTATATCAATGCCAGCTACATAGATGTGAGCACTTTTGGGTGTATGCATTGTATTTTCAATTTGTATTAAACTGTTGCAAGTTTAATTCAAAATACTTACACTAACACAATGTTTATTGTGGTGAAAGCATATATTATACAAAAAATAAATTCATCCTTAATTAATATTTTATTTAATCATCATATAACAATGTGCATCAATATGTAGAACTACTCCAAGTCTGGTGCCTATATTGCTACTCAGTGTCCACTAGAAGACACAGTGGAGGATTTCTGGAGAATGGTTTGGGAAAAATCAATAAATACTATTGTGACGCTAGCCCAAATGCAAGAATTTCATGAGGTACTATACCTATTCCTTTGTGATGTGTGTTCATTTTCTATTTAATTAGTATTTTACTTAAACCATCTTTCTAGGATGGATGTTATCAGTATTGGCCACTCCATCTCGATGCTCCTGAAAAGATTGGTCATTTTACCATTGAGATAACTTGGGAACAAACATCAGAACACTACATTATGAGACAACTACTGATTAAATTATCAAACAAGGTATGCTTATCATTTAATCTTAAAGTACAAAAAAATCTAGATTTAATCTTTTGCCATCATCAAGTTTACGTGTACATTAATGAAATAAATATAAATATTATTTTGTGCCCAACAATGGTGCCATCTTCACTGTAAAAAACGGGGTGTTACAATACACCTTTTTTGGAGCTTCAGCTACACTGGCTGTAGTATACCCAATAGGGTGTACACCCCAAAATAGTGTTCCATTACACCCTTCAAACACCCCTGTGTAACTCCCAATAGAGTATTGTAATAAACCTTTATTATACTCATTTGGTGTTACCTTACACCCAGATTGGTATTAAAATACACTCCTGCATGACACCATTTACACTTGCTTAATTATGATACTAAATAAGTATTAGCGTCAGCAGCTAGCCTGATCTGTTAGGGGTGTGGTCAATAAACTCTAACCACACTCAATTTATTGTACACTTAACCTGTTATATTCTTTACACTTCTGCTCTGTCTTCTAAGAGTTAAGTTACATTGTAAATAGCTATCTTACGTGTAGCAGCACTTCACTATTACCAGTGGTTTACTATAAATATAATTATATCTTCCAATATACCCTTATTGGTGTAAATGCAGAGTGCTAACTAATGTGAGTGTAATAGTACACCCTATGGGTGTAACCATACACTTCAGAATTCAGAGGTGTAGCTGTACACCCTAGTAGGGGTTTAACTGAACACCTCGTTTTTTACAGCATTAGTTTGAGTTGTTCAGGAAATTCCTGCTTCCAAACTCTCCTAGTATAAATACAATAATAATGAAGAGTATAAAAAAAATGAAATGATAATACTGTACTTGTACATAATTCAATATAGATGCCAAAAATACTTGAACTGCATGTGTAAGTCATAAAATCTGTACTATTTACAAGAGCTAGAGCTCATCATAAATGAAATGAATTCTTTTATTATAAATATATATTTTTTTTTATTTATTATCGTCTCTATATTAAACTCCAAGTGATAATTTTATTAGCAAACTAAGTAGAACGGTAGAGCAGCAGTATTGAAACTGAACATTGAATATTAAAGAATATAATTGTATGCATTCCTGTATAGTTTAATATCAAAAAATGTTACACATGATTATGGCATTGCTATAATTTACTAAACACTAAATTGTTTGTAGTCTAGTGACAGCCTTATGGTTACTCAATATCACTTCACTTCTTGGCCAGATGGAGGTTGCCCTTCTTCTACATCCAGTGTACTAGATTTCATAAACCAGATCACAAGACACACAGAAAGGAATAGTGAAGATAAGCCAATTATTATCCACTGCAGGCAAGTTTGAGATTTTTAATATATATTATAGAGATTGTAGTTGTGTTATCAATGAGCAAATAAAACTACTTCTAATTTCAATGAAAATTAGAATATTAAAATTACTACATTGTCCTGAATGTTGCCATATAAGCTACACAAATATATGTTTTATGTATTATTTAATATGTGATAGTAAATAAGGGTATTAGCTAGTAATTTGGCTTAATTGATCTCTTGTCGTGTTCAGTTACACCTATTGTACTTACAATTTCTAGCTATGTATACTTTATTATTAATTAGCTGTAAACAAATTTTTTTTTATAGACTTCATAATATTGTTATAATTAATTTTAGACTTTATAATATTATTATTTTGATTAAGGAATAATAGTGCATAGATAAATTCAAGCAGATAGAGTAAGTTTATAGCTAATAAACTTTTCCTTGCTTCATTTTGCAGTGATGGTATAGACAGAACAGGAGCATTTTGTGCTATCCTCTCAGCCATAGAGCAAGTACGATCAGAGGAAGCAGTGGACATATTTCATGTTGTCAAGCATCTTCGTACACAAAGACCACACATGGTTCAGATTGTGGCAAGTTTTCAGTGATATGTTAGCCCAGCAAGCAAGATACTACTGCATTACTTGTGATAATAAATTTTTCAGAGATATCAGTACAATCTTGAATGATACCGATGTATTTATTAAAATAGCTACTTTACTGATTTTAAAAGTGCTTTACAATTATAGATTATAGTTAAAAACAATTTTTTAATATATTGATGAAATTGAGAAACATTACTACAATAAAGTTTGATTGTAGAGATTTAATTTCTTATCTATGATATTCTGGTAAAAATGCAATTGTCATAACCAAATATAAGACTAATTTGAAGATGAAACAAAATTATTACATAATATTATATTTTCAATAATTATGATGTATGTATATTTTAATCTTACAGCAACAGTATATCTTTTGCTATGAAGTGATGCAAGACTTTGTAACATCTCTAAGCCTCTACTCAACATTTATTTGAAACACTAATATAGCTACATTGGTTGATTTTGGTGTGATGTAAATGTCATTTTTATGATAGTGAAAATATTATTTCAATAGTGCTTATAGAAAAATGTATGTTCAAAATATGAATAATAATATATAAAATAATGCAAATGATTTAATAGATAATAATAAAATAATTATCACTTACATTGTATCAGAAATACTTCTGACTAGTGAGTACTTCACCACTTACATCACTTCAGTAGATCCATTCACAATATAGGATATACAGCTAATTGTTTTTGCAAAATTTGAAGATTGTCATTAATGAACTTAAGAAGATTATCTTCCCATATGCTGGAACCTGTCCAGAAATTTGGTCACATACTGGACTTTTAATAGAGTGTGAGTTCATTAATACCTGACCTATCTTGCCAAAGTGAAGCCATTAGGTCAGATTCTTCTGTAGTCTTTAGTCAATGATGTTTTGCTATTGACACTGGTCAAGAAAACTTGAGCTCTGGTGGGGAATGAGAGCCATACCACTTCTATGAAGTGACAATTCACCAGCACCATATTAAATCACCTGTATTCATTCTCTCAATTATCTATTTAGACTTCCCTGTGGCAAATTCATAAGCAATGTACCAAATTTCACAAGGGCCTGCACACATATGCTGTGTGTGTAAGAAATGGCTATCCTGTATATAAGGTCATGTTTCTATTTCATCTTGTTGTTAGAAGTCACTCATTGACTGAAATAACACTCCTTATGTTGAGTATCATTTCAATATTCATTGTCAGTGGTATGGCGAGATGTTTCGTTAAGGGGGGTTCCATATAGGAATGCTTTATTTGTTGTTAAATATTGTTCATGTGATAAATCACCTTGTGAGACAGAGCCCCAAAATTATGGGGGGGGGGGGGGGGCTCCATCCCACTGAGACTCTCCATGCCACAGCTACTGATTGTTCTATGCAACTGGTTCATAAAGGTATGGTTCCCATTCCCCACCAAAGTTAAAGCTTTATTGACTATCATCAGTAAAGAAATACCATAGGCTGAAGACACAAAGAAGTATCTGATCTACTGGCTTCACTACGACAGACTCATCAGTGGTGCTGGTCATGTGAAATTATGAAAAACATGGATGTTGTATAGTTTCTATAGCATTACTACTATGCTGACTAGAGTATCTGTTCTCAACATGACCTCACACAAACCACACCCAATTCAGGAAATAAGTTTTCAGGATACAGGAAATCAATAAATGGAGCAAATTTCAAGTCCAAATATTGGAGAATGTAATGACAGGAAAATTTTGAATTATTTTTTTGTGTCTTTTGTAGTTACACCATAATCTATACTTATGAAAGTATACTTAGCTATATATAAATATAAATATATATATATATATAGTTTTATATAATTAAATTAGGTTGAAACCATTCTAAGGATTACATCTTCTCACACTGAGTTATTACTATTTTGTATGTATAGTTATACTTTATTCCATTTTAATATTTGTTTACAAGTTTGCACCTCCTTTATGATTCCTAACTTAATTCTAATGTTGACAAACTCATCAAATATTTAGATATACTGCAGTGAGGTCCTAACATTGGTTTGATTTTCTAGTTGTTGATATTCTAAGAAAATATTATTTTTATTCGTTTCAAATTAGAGCATATCACCTTATATTGAAGCTTAGCTTGAAAGAAATAGATTAAGTAAAGCCACAACTAACTAATTAGTCAACTTTACAGAATTATTTCTTATTAAAAAAGATTTACCTTGAGATTGCTATTTGAAGCACAAACAAATAATACACACCCTAAGTTATATTAGCAACACATTTCACATACATTAGCTGAAGTTATTGCTGTATATTCAACTAAACTGAAACCAAAAATGATATTAAAAAGCAAACAACAACTTTGCTTTGATGATTGCATGTGCTGTTTTGAATAACATTGAATAGTAGGTCATAATATCTATAAATGTACTAGTTGTTTTGTGTGTTACAGCAGACCCAATAGACTTCACTGTACATCAGGTATGGCTAAATCTAAACGTTTCAGCTTGGCTGTGTTCTCTTTTCTACTATGTGTATCAAGTAAGTAGTCAAAATATTCTATTCTAAGACACTGTAGCAATTTTTCTACTAGCTTGGTGCAAAATAATTAATCTAACTGCAAAGTTTTATTAAAATGTCACTGCTTGCAGATTGCATAAAAACTGTTCCTTTTAATGAAGGAGCATCGTTTAATTTGTCATGCTCAACAAATTCTTCATCTATATTTTCTATTGAATGAACTTTAAATGGCAACACATCAATTTTCCATCAAATTGATTTTATTTGTCCAGACGAAGAGAATAACACAAGCCAGCATAATTGTACATCTTACTCATACCTAAATTTAGTAAATGTTCAATCTGAAACTCATGATGGAATATATGATTGTATTGAATATATATCAGAAAGTGATAGTACAAATATTATTGCTACTTGTCTAGTGAAGGTGATAAAACAAAGTCAGCAAACAGGTAAAAGAAAAATTAATGTGCAATACTAGAACACACTATTGCTAATTTAGTATCTCATTACTGTACTAACCCTGATTAAACATGTCACCATTATAGTTTTCAGAACTGATTATCAGAAATGATAGGGTAGACTATTTAGTCAATAAGTTATTCTGGTGTATTAGCTAAACTCAAGAACTCTTAAGTAGTAATTGATAGCAATATTTAATTTTAAATTTACTTATATTATACATTATATTGTAGCACCCATCTTTATAACCAGTAACTCAACATCAATTAGGGTAAAACCTGGAAACACTGTACATTTATTAGTTAATATTTCAAATGCTTTTCCAAGTGACACTCAGTGGCTAATGAATAGTACAGCCATTATGAACTTACCATTTGCATCAAACACAGAAACATATCAGAATGATACAAAAACAACAACTTCTATCTTACAGTTACACTCAGTATTTCTTAATAATTCAGGAATATATAGTATTATTGCTAATAATTCTATAAATTCATCTTCTCTGAATTTCTCAATTAATATATATGGTAAGTAATATTTGATTCAATATAACAATATTCACTCCTTCACTAATCCAGCTGCAGCTGAAATCATTCCTGAAGATGTAAATAATTTGACTGTTGATGCTGGAAATGACATAGTTATAAACTGCACTGCAAGAGGTGTTCCCCAGCCAGTTATTATTTGGAATCAAGCCACTAATTACATAGAAAATAACTATACAATGTACAATGACACAAATGGCTATTTCTACACATTTTCTTCTCTTATAATTACATCAGCAAGCCCAGTCGACAGTCGTAATTATACCTGCATGACAGCAAATACATGTGATGACGATAAGAATATTACTCTTTGCCACTCATACTTTCTGAATGTTAACTGTAAGTTTCTCAGGTAGAATACAGATTTTTTAACATTGTAGTATTAAGCTTGGATGATAGTCATAAATATAGAATTTTTTAAACAGGGGGAGAGAGAGAGGGTCAGAGAGAGGGAAAGAGAGAGAGATATAACTGACTTAATTAGATCTAAATTTGTTTAACTACATGGTGCAAGAATAACTAATAAGCGAGAATAAAACATTGTCTTCTCACAATGAAGTAAAGTGTACTTGTACTGCCATTGGGTTTCCAGGATTACATGGAAGAATGCTAAGGGAATAGTATTAAGAGATTTGTACATCTGAAATAACTGAGGGTCACAATACATCAAGTACACTCATATTGAATTCAGTTATGTTTAACTATTCCTTTTATACATTGCACAGCCAATAATTCTACATTTCTATATTATAATTTCCTCTTACTATTCAATGTAGCTATGTACATAATGTCAATATTTTCATATCTAACATTAAAATTTTTTTTTTTAGAATATAAATGTTTTCATACGGTTTAAGTTGTTTTTTTTGTAATGGAGCATTATTATAATGGAACGGTTACAAATAATTGTTACTGACTACTCTAATACAGGGAAGATTTCATTTTGCTAATGAAATTAAAAATTATTGAATTTACACATTATATTTTATCAATCAATGAAGTAATATGATTATTGGTACTTAAGGAAATAAATATTTTGCTCATCTGATAATCAAAATTCATAAATGTATATCATAATCAGTATGTTGCATGCAGCTGTTAAGTTGTTTTTTTTATCTTTTGGTATACAATTTCTAAACATTTGTAGTAAGTATATAAAATATGTTTTTACCTTTTTTCAGTTAATATGTTTTAATTACCTAGCACCATTCAATATCACAAGTCCTCCAATGTCAGTGAATGTCACAGCTCCTTCTGCAGCATCTTTCACATGTGTAGCAACAGGTTACCCGACTGCAAACATTACCTGGACTATGTCAAATGGAGTTGTAATACAATCTGATGATCAATACTCTATTCAATCTGTACATGGACATAGACGAGTTGTAAGCACACTGAGAATAAATATTACATCAATTTCAATGAATGGCACACAATACGGATGTAATACAGTTGGAATAGTTGGCAATGCACCTGTCACTGTCAATGCATTTGCATATCTTATGATATTTGGTAAGAAGTTGTTTACTTTATATCACAAACCTTTATTACATTATACTAGACCTGTCATTTATGTCAAATGAATTTTATTCTAAATTAGAAAATTTGATTTTTTCTTTTAGTTACTCCTAAAATTACTTCACATCTCCCTGCTGGATACTCTCTTTATGCTGTTAATGTGACTGATGCCATCACCTTCCAGTGTACAGCTACTGGAGTACCTCCACCTGACATCCAGTGGTATAGAGGAAGTGTCATTCTCAACTCCAGCAGTGATAGAAGAGTTACAGTTAGAAATCCTATTATTAGTGAGACTATGAGTGACTTAGCAACAGTTGCTGTGGAGTTAATTCTCACAGAGACCCAAAGCAGTGATGCTGGGAATTATAGTTGTAGAGCTACTAATGCAGCTGATAGAGGAGAAGATTCACAATCATTTCAATTATTAGTTGAAGGTAAAAAGAACACGGCTATTACATGTTTTATTTACTTCCTAACAAATTTATCTATTATCACTTTAACGGGTATTATTTTATTGTATTTTTACTAGTGCCTGCTAACATCACCGAGGGTCCTGTCTCCCTAAGCATAACTCAATTAGATATGGCATTATTTAGTTGCACTGCTTCTGGAATACCCAGACCCAGTATTTGGTGGATTGGTCCAAATAACAATATTATTCTATCAGACAGTAATACAGTCCAAATTTCACTACACCATATTACCAACTATCAATTAAAAAGTGTGTTAATGTTGTCAAATGTGAATATATCAAGAAATGGGACATATATTTGCAGTGCTAGCAATGGTAGAACTGGATACAATGCTATTACTGTTAAAACAGTCGATCTCTATGTTCATGGTATGTCTCATGTATTATTAGTAATTGCATCAATTATAATAATGTTAAAAATAGCCAATTTATCACATTTTATTTCAAATGAAACATATAATTTTGTATATTTCTAAAGTTAACAGAAGAGTTTAAACATTTTAAAGGTTTTATTCAGTTCCACAGTTTTATTTGTGACTTCAAGAAACTAAAATGTTAGAAAGAAAAGATTTGTAAGCTAAGTACCACATATTGAATACTACAATAAATGATTATATCATGTAGATGTGTATTAAGATAGAAATATTTGATAAATAATATAATTGTTTCATGGTATTAGTCTGATCTATAATGGCTTTATATTATGTGTATATTGTTGCTGTTAGTTTTAGGCTTATTTTGTAGTGTAAATGATTGAGACAAATTATTTTTACTAACTGCAGTTGTCACTAACATCACTTCTTATCTTCCTGAGGGATCCACTCGCTATGTTGTTAATGTGACTGATGCCATCACCTTCCAGTGCACAGCTACTGGAGTACCTCCACCTGACATCCAGTGGTATAGAGGAAGTCTCATGCTCAACTCCAGTAGTGATAGCAGAGTTACTATTAGAAGTCCTATGATTAATGAGCAAGATAGAGCCATAGCAACAGTTACTAGAAATTTAATACTCACACAGACCTCTACCAGTGATGGTGCAAGATATAGTTGTAGAGCTACTAATTCTGCTATGAATGGAATGGATTCTGATGAGTTTGAGCTCTTAGTTCAAAGTAAGGATTCTGTGTGGCAGTTCAGTATGGAGCTAACCAAAGCTGAGAACTACTGTAAACTCAGCATTATAGTAGAGAAACAGCTGTACCATTTCTCTGTACTTTATCTCAAGTTAGGAAATCAATAAAGTCAAAATAACTAATTATCAAAGAGACGAGTGTAACTGTTAGGTAGTCAGAATTGAATGTTGCAAACACTGCGTTAATGAGATCAACTGAGAGTGTGAGAAAGAGTTAGGTTTATGTAAAGCTATGCCAGAGCTGTGCCGACAGATATGTAGGGTGATTATAAAAGAAGAGACTTATTGTAATATATGCAGACATTTATGTGTAAATATTCTAAAATATTTAATTCACTAGGTTTTAAATTGATTACAAAAAATTATTGTTCATTCAGTTGTTACTGTTTCTTTAAATGCTACAATATTATTATGTAGTGATGTCCAGCACAGTGCTTAATATTTTTATTACAAGAGTAATTGAAACAAAATTATTGAAAGTGATAGATATAGTTCAAGTTGATTCTTAAATAAAATAATTATGATTTCCTTCAAGAAAAACATTAGTATTACTACATTTATTGTGTATAATCCTTTGACGTGTTAATATCAGGCTACATTGATATATAAATTGTTTGCTTTGTTACATGATGTACACTTGTACATAAATGTAATAATAAAATATTATTTAAGACTTTGCCAAATTACTACTGAACATTTTGTAATATATTTTTTCTTTTGGTTTATTTAGGCTCACCTAATATTTTATCTTTAAACAAATCTGACAAATTTAATGAGACATTACAAATATGCTTTCAAATTGAACCTCCTGATAATTATTCAATAGAGTGGTATTATACAAGTAACCTTTCTATAGAAAGGCCCTCACAAATTGGAAACAATGTGGAGAATATCACTGAAAAGTATAACAGGACATCCTATTCAACACTGAACTATTCAAATGTCAATTTAAGCATTTATTGCTTGACTATCACAAGAAATGTAGACCTCATTAACAGAAGTGTTCTTGAAACTGATGAGGGGAAATACTTCATTCGTGCAATTAATTCTGCTGGTTTGTCAGAAACTAGTTATATTTATGTAGTGGTTCATGGTAAGATATAATTTTATTTATTTTTTGTCATCTGTGGTGTCAATGGGAATATTATAATATTAAAAAATGCAGATATTCCACACGTCAAGATTTCACCTTCATATACAATCCTGGAGCCAAATGATAATGTATCTATTACTTGTTCTGCAATCCAAAGTAAAAACTTCACATGGATATACACATCAGCTAATGGCAGAAAGAAAGTCATTACTTTTGATAATTTCAAACACCTTATCAGACGCTATGCAAATAAAGAAGTGTTGACAATTTTTAATGCTAATGTTGGTGATCAAGGGACCTACTCATGCAATGTAACAAATAGCATAGGCTCAAAGTTAGCCAGCAGTGTTCTTGAAATAAATGGTCAGTAGAATAAATTTCTCCCAAACAATAATGAATACTCTACAGCTAATCTTTGCAAAAAAATAAGCAAATTTGTTCAAAAATAATTTTAAATGGTAGTAGCTAATTATTATGTAGCATAACCATAAATGTAAATTGTGAACTACAGTTATTGTAATTGGCTACTAATTAAGTTCATATTATATTTTATAGATTCTGACTCTACAACTAACTTTATATGAAATTAATAGTGCTAATTTTGAATATTTTGAAATAAGTATATTTCCTTGCTCCCTTTTGTAGCTTTTGCTACTATTATGCAGCCAATTGGAGCTAGTATATTAGTCTGGAATATGATGTTAAATGCTTTGTGTTCATTAACTGTAACTGTTAATAGTTACAAGAATCATAGCTTATATTATATGGACTAGTTCAGTATAAAATTAACATGATTTTCAGTTACTGCAAATAATAGTGTGGACAAAAGAAATTATATTATACTGTGTTTGAATAGCAAAAGAATGAACTTGTTCTTATCAAAGATTTAATGAAAATTACTCATTCACACTTACAACGTAACAATAAAAATCTTTAATTCACACTCATTTTATTATACTTCTAAAAATTATTAATGTCTATGTCCATAATAGTGTTTTTCAAAAGCTCTGATTCAAAGTGCCTCTATAACTTTTAAAACAATGTTGAAATTACATAGTACTCATCAATGTGCTTTCAATACAATTATGAGCAGTTTAAGTTGCATGCTGTAGCTTTAGTGGCTAAGCAATAAATGCACACAATGTTGTTAAAAATTAACAACATTTTCTCATAAAGCACTTTCAGTACCAAATTACCTTCATTTTATTGAGTTACATGCTACTTTTTGACTGCAATTAGGTGGTGACATTAATACTTTTCAAGAATTTCAAGTTTGCCCCAGCTCAAGAAATAGTGATGAAATCAATAAAAATACTGTGAACTTATTGATCAACAGATTTGGATTTCAACCCATTGGTCAGCTACCATATTATGCAGCCAATTCCTGTAATGAACTGAAAAACATTCGCTCAGGAATTAAATCTGGATATTACTGGATATCCTCAAGTGGATTTTCTAGCAGACAATACTGTAGCTTCAAATGAAGTCTGTTTTCTTGTAACATCCTGTAACAAAAGTTTAATACTTCATCATATAATAGATTTTTAAAGTTATTTTTGTATCATAAGGTTTGTTCTTAGTTATATATTTATTATATATATATGTGTCTCATTGGGGGATATGTGGATTAGTTTATATAATATAATGCCAAATTAAAAGAGTAATATGTGGGGATAAAGAGGGAGTTTGCCAGTTGGGTGACAACTCAACCTCTGATTTATAGTAGGCTGCCACCAGAGTTGTGGCTCTTACTGTGTTCACAGCAGTCATCCAGTCAGTGAATCCCCAATAGAAGAACTTCAATCTGGGATATCACAAGATACCAGGGGTTGAGAATACATCTAATGAGTAAGAGAAGAATGACAAAGAAATTATGAAGTAATAAAATAGTGGAGTAAAAAAATTCAATGAATAAAAATAATCTTTGAAAAATTGCTATAATTTTACTAAACACTAAATTGTTTGTAGTCTAGTGACAGACTTATATCACTTCACTTCCTGGTCAGAAGGAGGTTGCCCTTCTTCTACATCCAGTGTACTAGATTTCATAAACCAGATCACAAGACACACGGAAAGGAATTGAAGATAAGCCAATTATTATCCACTGCAGGCAAGTTTGAGATTTTTAATATATTATAGTGACTGTAGTTGTGTTATAAATGAGCAAAAAAAACTAATTTTAATTACAATGAAAATATGAATATTAAAATTACTACATTGTCCTGATAAAATGTTGCCTATAAGAAGCTACACAAATATATGTTTTATGTATTAGACTTTATATAATATTATTATATTTAATTTTAGACTTTATAATATTATTTTAATTAAGGAATAATGGTGCATAGATAAATTCAAGCAGATAGAGTAAGTTTATAGCTAATAAACTTTTCCTTGTTTCATTTTGGGAATCCCCAATAGAAGAACTTCAATCTGGGATATCACAAGATACCAGGGGTTGAGAATGCATCTAATGAGTAAGAGAAGGCTGACAAAAAAATTATGAAGTAATAAAATAGCAGAGTAAAAAATTCAATGAATACAAATAATCTTTGAAAAATTGCTATAATTTACTGTTATAAATGAGTAAAAAAAAACTACTTCTAATTTCAATGAAAATTTGAATATTAAAATTACTAAATTGTCCTGATAATGTTGCCTATAAGAAGCTACACAAATACATCTTTTATGTATTATTTAATATGTGATAGTATATTTTTCAGAGGTATCAGTACAATTATATATCTTGAATGATACCAATGTATTTATTAAAACAGCTACTTTACTGATTTATAAGTATTTAAAATTATAGATATAGTTTAAATTTTTTAAATATATTGATGAAATTGAGAAACATTACTACAATAAAGTTTGATTGTAGATATTTAATTGTTTATCTAGGATATTCTGGTAAAAAAGCAATTGTCATAACCAAATATAAGACTAATTTGAAAATGAAATAACATTATTACATAATATTACATTTTCAATAATAATTATAGTATGTACTGATGTATATTTTAATGTTAGCTTTGTATTCACCATCTTTAAGCTTTACTTAAAAAAAAATCAATAATCATCTCATTTTGTGCGGAGAATAACTTTACTAAAGATGTGTCCTTAACCATTATTTTTTTCTGAATTTGAAAATTTTCTGTTAGAGCTGCTACAACTAGCTCTTGTTGGTAGTCCCTGACAATTGCTGCTACTGGATATAGACATTATTTGAGCATTAAAGGGATTGCTGTAGTAAGATTGTAAAGCAGATTATTTTACATTAGTCAGAGTGGATTCTGTTACTCAGAGTTTCAGAAAGGCAGACTTCTTTAAAGGGAGACTGTGGTGGTTTAAATTTTGTTTTTGTTGAAAGTATAGATTATGTTGTACAAAAGTCACACAAAAATTTAGATATCCGGTTATTAGTCACTTTAATACTTGGATTTAAAGTTTGCCCTATTTAGTTGATTCATGCTTCCTGAAAACATATTTCCTGAATTAGGTGTTATTTGTGTGATGTCATGCTGAGAACAGCTGCTCTGGTCAGTAGTAGTCTTGCTATTGAAACCATACAACTTGTAAATTGTTCATGATCTGATATGACCAGCACTAATCACTAGTGAGTCTACGATAGTGAAGCCAGTATCTCAGATTCTTCTTGAGTCTTTAGCCAATGATGTTTTGCTACTGACACTGGTCAAGAACGCTTGAGCTCTGGTGGGGAATGAGAGCCATACCACTTCTATGAAGCAGCTTGCAAAGAACAATGAATCTTCAAATGACACTCCTGATGATAATGTGGCCGTTGAGACAATGAGATACTTCTAACAACAAACTGGCACAGAAACATGGCCTTATGGAGAATAGACATTTCTTACTAACAGCAACTTATAACTATTCCTGGGTGCAAGTGTCCATATGTTGTAAAGCTTGTGCTTGGGAATGAATTTAACACAGAGAAACCCAACCAGTAAATGAACAGATAAATGATTGAAAACCAAACAGTTTGATTGTGTATAAGGCAAATGTATACTAATGATGACAAAGACAGTGTGTTTTTGAGTACATGCGATGATAATATTGGTGCTGGTAAATTGTCACTTAATTCACCTCATGAATAAGTAAACAGCAACATGAATGAAACTTTGATTCCCATTGTAGTATACATTTTATGGCAATATAGATTTAGCCAATGGAGAATAATGGTGCTGGGGATAAGTGTGGGAATTGTATCTAGTTGGACTCTGAACATAATTAAAGGTTAATTTTTAACAACAACAACCACAACAACAACAACAATCATTAGTCCTATTGTACTTTCTCATGATATGGAATGAGTGACATTTCATCAGCACCATATTAAATCACCTGTATTCATTCTCTCGATTCTCTATTTAGACTTCCCAGTGGCATGGACCAAATTTCACAAGGGCCTTCACACATATGCTGTGTGTGTAAGAAATGGTGATCCTGTATAAGGTCATGTTTCTGTTTCATCTTGTAAGTCACTCATTGACTGAAGTGACACTCCTGATGTTGAGTGTCATTTCAATATTCATTGTCAGTGGTATAGCGAGATGTTTCGTTAAGGGGATGTTCCATATAGGAATGCTCTATTTTGTGGTTAAATATTGTTCATGTGAGAAATCACCTGGTGAGATAGAGCCCCAAAATTATAGGGGGTTCATAAAGGTATGGCTCCCATTCCCCACCAAAGTTAAAGCTTTATTGACTATCATCAGTACAGGAATACCACCATAGAATGAAGACACAAAGAAGTATCAGAGTCACTATCACAGACTCACCAGTGCTCGTGCTGGCCATGTGAGATTATGAAAAAATTGAATGTTGTATGGTTTCTTAGCATGACCACTATGCTGACTAGAGTAGCTGATCTCAACATGAACTCACACAAACCACACCCAATTCAGAAAATAAGTTTTCACGATACAGGAAACCAATAAATGGGGCAAACTTCAGGTCCAAATATTGGAGAATGTAATGACAGGAAAAATTGTACATGTTCTCGCCTTGAGTTATTACTATTTGCTTGTATTGTTGTACTTTATTACTTATTAATATTTCTTTACTAGCTTGCACCTCCTTTATGATTCCTAACTTTATTCTAATGCTGACAAACTCATCAAATGTTTAGATGTAATGCATTGAGGTCCTAACATTGGTTTGATGTTCTAGATGTTGATGTTCTAAGAAAATTTCATTGTTATTCGTTTCAAATTAGAGTTTATAAGCATACCTTATATTGAAGCTTAACTTGAAAGAAAGAGACTCAATAAAGTCACAACCAACTAATTAGTCAACTTTACAGAATTAATTCATATTAAAAAAGATTTACCTTGAGATTGCTATTTTAAACACAAACAAATAATACACACCCTAAGTTATATTAGCAACACATTTCACATACATTTGCTGAAGTTATTACTTAAACAGAACCGAACCAAAAATGTTATTAAAAAGCAAAAAACAACCTTGCTTAGATGATTGCATATGTTGTTTTGAATAACATTGAATAGTAGGTCATAATATCTATAAATGTACTACTTGTTTTGTGAGTTATAGAGAAACCCATGAACTTCACTTTTATTCAGGTATGGCTAAATCTAAAGTAATAAACTTGGTTGTGGTCTCATTTCTACTATGTGTATCAAGTAAGTAGTCAAAAAAGTCTCTTCTGAGACAATATAACTAGTTTTTAGCTTGGTACAATAGAATTAATCTATTTGTTAAGTGTAATTAAAGTGTTACTACTTGCAGATTGCATAGGAATTATTCCTCTTAACATTACAACCACTAACTTGACATTAATTGATGTGGGACCAGGAAGCAGTGTACTATTAGTAGTTGATATTTCAAATACTTATCCAAATCAAACTCAGTGGCTAATCAATAGCACCGCTATTAGGAATTCATCATTTGCAGAGATAGAAACATATCAGAGTAATACAGATACGACAACTTCTATCTTACAGTTATACTCAATATATCTCAATAATTCAGGAATATACTGTATCACTGCTAATAATTCTATAAATTCATCTGCTATTCAACGTAAGTACACAACGGGGATACTAGAGAATCTAACATTTAAATTTTTTATTTATTTATACATTTTTCATATGGTTTATGCTATTTATTTTGTAATGGAGCATTAAAATAATGGGACAGTAAAAATACGTGTTACTTACTGCACTAATACAGTAAAGATTTCAATTTGCTCTTTGGGAGTTTAAAAATTATGGAATTTACAAATTGTAAAGGAAATAAATATTATTATAATGATTATTTTGTACATTAGTTGATCATTAGATAATCTAATTTCATAGATGTAATTCATAATCAGTATGTTGCATACAATTGTTTTTGTTTTTTTTAATCTTTTGGTAAAAATTTATAAATATTTGTAGCACCTAGACAAAACAATTATTACCTTATTGTTTTAGTTAATGTATTTTAATTACCTAGTACCCTTCAATATCACAAGTCCTCCAATGTCAGTGAATGTCACAGCTCCTTCTGCAGCATCTTTCACATGTGTAGCAACAGGTTACCCGACTGCTAATATTACCTGGACTATGTCAAATGGAGCTGTAATACAATCTAATAATCAATACTCTGTGGAACCTGTACAAGGACCTGGCCGAGTTTCAAGTACACTGAGAATAAATATTACATCTATTTCAATGAATGGCACACAATACGGATGTAATACAGTTGGAATAGTTAGTAATACATCTGTCAATGTCTCGGTGTTTGCATATCTTATGATATTTGGTAAGAAATTATTTACAAAAGTCACAAAGTCTGGTACATTAATACAAGACATGCCTTTTATGTCAAATGAATTTTTTTCCTATATTAGCTAATTGGCTTTTATCTTTTAGCCTATCCTAAGGTCTATTCTTCTCTTCCTGAGGGATCCACTCGCTATGTTGTTAATGTGACTGATGCCATCACCTTCCAGTGTACAGCTACTGGAGTACCTCCACCTGACATCCAGTGGTATAGAGGAAGTGTCATGCTCAACTCCAGTAGTGATAGCAGAGTTACTATTAGAAGTCCTATTATTTATAAGCCAGAGAGGGCCCTAGCAACAGTTACTAGAGAGTTAATACTCACACAGACCAATGCCAGTGATGCTGGTAGTGATTATAGTTGTAGAGCTACTAATGCAGCTGATGGAGGAGAGGATTCTCGAATGTTTGAAGTTTATGTTCAGGGTAAGCTCCTTTTATGCATTTCATGTTTAATATTAGTCTTAACCAAGTAAAGAATTTGTGGAAGCATGACTTTAGATGATAAAGTATTTATTGTAGACAATTAGTTACAATTTCTTAATAATATGAATTGAGTGTGGTAATTTGGAAAATTAAGGGTGGAGACCCATCCGGCCCACGCATTTTCCTTAAAAATTGATGCTGAAAAAAAACAACAACTTCAAGCAACGGTGGCAATTCTTTAACATGCTGAATTTATTTAGGGTGATAAGGTCTCTCTGCACACCAAAATTCAGACCATTTGCATCTTCGTAAGCCCAGTTAGGAGCGATTTACTTCTGCGGACATTTCGTGTTGTTTCTCCGCAACCGTCCAAGCTTTTCTGCCGATTCAAGACTCTACGGCTTCCTCCCATTATGTTCCCGCTTCCTACGTTTAGTTTTTAGCTATAGCAACTTTACTTTTCTAAATATCCGACCACTAAGGTCAACTTTGCTTCCTGGCACACTATCAAGAAAATCTAAACGTAGGCCTGTTCACCTTACGTCACCGAATTACTGTTCCAAGTTTAGACTGCATCCCGTGACCCCTTATAGCTCAAAAATACTTGTCGCAAATTCACCCTCTTTGCAGGCGGCCCCGAACTGAGGCTGGGTCAAAACGAAGTGCGCGTAAAACTATAACGCCCCCCACCCCGCCCCGGGCGAATTTTTTTTTTTGGACGAGGTTTTGACTTAGAAAATTTCCTGACCGCCATACTTCACCTTTGAACTCTATCGGTTGACCGCGTATTTAGCAATGGGTAATAGATAGGTGGGACTGCTTGTGGGTGGAGCTGAAACTGCTGTTTTGATCCTCCACACGTGGCCGCAAGTGGCCGCAAGTTCCCCGAAAGGATGGATATGGCTTCTCTTCCCTGTTCCCCTGGTGGCGTAGTGATGGAAATTATGCCTACCCCTCACAACTTCAGTGGTTTGAAAAACGTTCTTGTAAACAAAGAAGCTTTATGTAGAATCTTTGGTGATGGAGGTCGAAGGCAGTTGAACGATCAATGGCTGGATGATGTGGTAGGGCTTGTTAATTATCTTTTAGGTTGATACATTCATGTGCATCCTTCCTCTAAAAAAAGTTAGGAGACAACGTTCTTGCCATACTTCTCATTTTTGTTGCCATTCTTTTAACCACATCCATACTCTAGAAGCGAGTGGATTAAAAAAGCTAGGACATACAAGCATTAGCAATGCTTTCTTTTGTTATGTTTTGCTGGATATAAAACTTAAGATTTGCTGTTTGAAAAGAGACAGCAGAAGTAGCTGGTCCCGAGGGTTCACTCCATTAGTGTTATTCCTGTTGCAGTCATAACTTTCTTAAAACGTTTTATTCCTACAACTCTCCTCCATTACAGTATCCTATTACCCAACCAAGCTAAGTAGCACACTCCTATAATATAGCTCACATGACCTATTGTCACCTCAATCCATTTTCTCATTTCTGTTGCCATTGAAAGTCAACCTAGAATGAGAGAACTATTGCTCAATCAGAAACAAAATATGATTTTCTTTGGTTGATATTAACTAATGTAAAATTCCCATTGATCTAACAAAATGATAGTGGTTTTATAGATCGTTGCGCATCATTGATGTTAAGCAGTTGAATGGCCTATCGCCTGTGGTAGGTTTAATTTTTCTGCTAATATTTTATTTGTCCCCTTAGGTTAGTATATATGTATTTAGGTATGTGTATAAGTTATGCATTTTCTTATCAAATTTTATATCTTTCTTGTTATAAACTACAGGGTGTGAATGCTATTTTGGCAGTGTTATTGGATGTAGCAGATTTTTCCTGCATGGGAAGGTACTTAGAGATAATTAATGTTGATCATTTAACTACTAGTTTTACTATTGTACTCAGGGCCATGTTGTCTTCTGCACATACTTCTATGAACTTCTTGTTGGTAGTGTTGAGAGAGCATATAAACAAGCAATGAAGGTTTACAATGTACACACTAAAGGATCCATATTAATATTGATGTAATATTATTATTGTTTTTAGATGTCAAGAGAGAAAAAATGGATAATTCCAATAAATTCAGAAAGTCATTGGTTTTTAATAGTATGTTCAATTAAAGTGATTCACTTAGCTAAGTGATATTACATGTGTAACTTGCAGGTGATAAATTTTCAAGAGAAGCTAATCACCACAGTTGATTCTCTGCACGTCAGACATCCATCAGCAGTCACAAAACTAAAGTACGTATAAGAAAAAAATTTCACTGTCATGCAATACAGATAGCTAACTGTACATAAAATTAACAGATCTTTAGTAGAGATGGTGTGTGGAAAAACACAATGGGAATTGTGGAAGGTAATACAAGATCAGGTATGTGAATAAGTAAAATGGAAATTTGTTTTGTCATGTAACATTCATTTTCAGACCATCCCAATTCAAGCTAACAGCTATGACTGTGGAGTGCTCATGTTAAAGGTATAAAATACATATATTACAAAACGAATTAATCTAATAAATTTTTTATTATTGTAGGCAGTTGAAAATGAGCTGATGGAAAACAAAAGGCCATTTAGCATCTTTAAAGTATGTGTGAATGTATTTCTATTGGGGTGGTTAAGGATTTGTAACCATTTGTTATCTTTCAGAACAAAACTACTAAGTATCGAAAGGACTTTCAGTATTATTTGTTTGCATCACCTATAAGGTACACAGTGCATTGTGTTAGGTTACTGCATGCAGTTTTTGTTTATCCATGTAATCAACAATGTGAATTTTTTTCACTTAGTAATGTGCGAATGAAACTCGCAGATGAACATGAAGTGGCTAAATTAGCATATAATGCTCTAACAGAGAACCATCACAGAAATCCAGATCCACTGTTACTTCAAGAGAATCGATTTAACCAAGTAAAGAGAAGATTTAATATGAGTACAAAATCCAGTAGAAAACTACCATCTACATCACATGAACCAGTGCTGCCTCCTCAGTCTACAACAACATCTGTGCCTCCTCAGTTTACAACAACCTCCATGCATCCTCAGTTTACAACATCCATGTCTCCTCCGTCCACAACAACATCCGTACCTCCTCAGTTTACAACCTCCATGCCTCCTCAGTCCATATCTGTGCCTCCTCAGTCTACAACATTCGTGCCTCCTCAGTCTACAACATTCGTGCCTCCTCAGTCTACAACAACATCCGTGCCTCCTCAATTTACAACATCCATGCCTCCTCAGTCCACAACATCCGTGCCTCCTCAGTTTACAACATCTGTGCCACCTCAGTTTACAACAACATCCGTACCTCCTCAGTCTACAACAGCATCCGTGCCTCCTCAGTTTACAACAACCTCCGTGCCTCCTCAGTCTACAACATCCGTGCCTCCTCAGGTTACAACATCTATGCCTCATCAATCTAAAATGACATTCGTGCCCCCTCCATCTCCTGCAACACCACTGACATCCAAAATACATTTTCCTCTTCCGCAGTGCTCAAGTGGAAGGAACTACCTCTTGCTCTAAAAACTGTTGTAATTAAAAGCCAGTACACATATATAGTGGAGGAATATAATACCCTTAATAGAGATGATTTTATTGGTGCACCAGAGCACAACTTCACTGTTACACTTAGAATAAACATTAAAGAAGAGAAACATTTCAAAGAGTGGCTTCAAGAAATGTTCGAACACAGCAAGTGTACATATCGAACTACACGAACATATAATGTTAGACAAAAAAGGATTTTGTACAGAGTTGACATGCACTGTCAACACAAACAAAAAATACTGACTGCAAGACAGAAAGGGTTAAGAGCGGCATCAAAAAAGAAACCAAACCCCTTAATGGGAGAATTAAGAATTAAAAAGACCAACTGCCAATCTACATTGATACTGAAGTTAGAAGAGCCCACACGGAAGGAGTTAAACAGTGACAAAAAGGACCTTTTTATGTCACATTAAGCTAAACTACAACTAAAATTTAACCACAATCACCCAATTCATTCTGCTCATGTATTAAGCTTTCGCCCAGTAAATGAACAAACAAAAGAAAAGTATCACAAATTATTTCAATCAGGACACAGTGCTGCTAGTGCTAGACACTATTATGAGACTATTTTAATGGATACATGTGATGAAGGGGAATTGCAAGGAACCATGTGTGATCGTTCAGTAAATCCTACACTTCAGGATGTCAGTAGATTATATAGTCAATGGAGGCTGACAGAGTATGGGAGTGACAGAAATGGAAAAGAGTTAGCAGAATCTCTGATTGAGGAAATCTCCTTGTACAACACAGCCAATGCTACTAGTGGAGGAAAGGCCCATGTACAAGTTTACGAAACTGAAAATACTGACCAAATGGATAGTGATACTGAGAGTCAACCACCTAAACCAAAAAAGAAAAAAATTTGCTATTCCACACCACTAATAATTACAGCATGTACACCACTTATGTCTCGTGTGCACAAGAACATACAACAAGCACGAGAAATGATATTTTGTGACTCTACATCATGTTTGGAGAAGTATAATTGCTCTCTATTTGTCTTTTCAACAAGCAGTCCATGTGGTGGGCGACCTTTAGGAGTTGCTATAACATCAGATGAAAAAGAAAGAACAATTAAAAAAGCACTGCAATTATTGTTGAAGGTTTTACCTGAGGGATCGTTCTATGGAAGCAAAAACGGACCTAAAGTAGTGATGACGGATGATTCTAATACAGAGAAAGCAGCAATATCACAAACTTGGCCCAATGCACACTTGCTCTTGTGTGTGTTCCATTTTCTGCAGTCTAATTGGACATGGTTGCATGAAGGTAAAAACAAAATAAAAAATGAACATCGTGCTATTTTAATAGGTAAAGTGAAAGAGTTGGTGTACAGTAAAACGGAAACAAACCTCATTGATGCTTATTCAGCTTTTTTTAAAAATGATATAGTGGCAATGTACCCACATTTTCAGAGCCATATCAAAAGTCATTGGCTAAGGCGACTGCAATGGGCAATATGCTACAGAAGCAACATTATAACTAGGGGCAATAATACCAACAATATATCTGAAGCTGGAATTAAAATAGTCAGAGAGTTAGTATTTGGGAGAATCAAAGCTTATAATTTGATCCAAATGTTTCAATTTGTTACGGAAGGTTTTGAAACATACATGAAGAGGAAGCTGTTGAGTATAGCCCACAACAGATTTAACAACTTTATTTCCACTAAATATAAAGGTCTACTAGCAGATAAGATTGACAAATCTTCTATTACGGTCCTGAATTATACTAATAAAATGTTCCTTGTGAATTCTTCAAGGGATTCTAAAGTGACTTACAGAGTGGATATGGAAATTGGGACTTGTTCATGTGACATTGATAAAAATGGAACACCATGTTCTCATCAGGCAGCAGTATAAGTACTTCACTACAACATACCGTCTGTCAATTTTGTGCCTACCCTTCACCCATCACTTCGCCAGGATATTGCTTTTCTAGCGCTTGGCAATAAAGCAAGTAAAAGTATAGAATTTTATTCTGCCTTACATGAAGGAAAGAAACAAATCTCAGCCACTGAGAAGATTGCTACAACCAATACCTCTAATTTTACAGGAACTAGTTGGGATATAATAAGAGCAGGAGCTTTAGATGACAGTATTGAAAATGATACTGAAAAATTTATTCTAGACTCATCCCAAAAGGCTGATTTAACTTCCAAGATTGATAATTTAGACAAATCACTAAAAAATCACCTAGATTCCAATGACCCCCAATTAATTCCTGGAATTGTGAAGTTTCTTGAACGGTTTGATGCTATGAAAACCACTGGGCAATTAGCATCGGCTATGCATACCTTTGGTGCTCGAACTAAATCTGCTACATCTCTTTCTAGTGGAAACAGACGTTGGGGAAAGCGAATAGGAGTACAAGCCACTGCAACTGGAAGAAGGAAATATGGTTATAAGGGAAAGGGTCAAGTAATAGCAGGACGACCAAGAACAAGCTATGTTAACAAAGCATAAAGGATTGAAAACAATTCACGGTATACAATTCCAGCATGCTATAAAAACCAAGTACACAAAAAAAAGACAACACAACCTATCTCAGAATATTAAGATTGGAAAACAAAACGGTGGAAAATGGTAACAGTGGAAATCTGTAACTATACTCCACAATATTTAGAATAACACAGGACCTTTCTAGCTATAGCTATTATATCTTTGTCACTTTCATATCATGTACCATTGTAAATAATAAAATGTTACATACCTATTTCATTGCTATAATGGAAACACCTAGGTTTACTCCACGCTCCAAAACAGAGACCTCGCCAGAGCTTTCTGTACCTGCGATGCTCACTCCAATAGCTTCGCACCAAAACCACTCAAAGACTAAATGCTGCAGCAGCAAAACAGGAAACAAAGGTGACATACGGAGCGCCAGGAAATTTTCTAAGTCGAAACCTCGTCCAAAAAAAAAATTCGCCCGGCCCGGATATTGCATTTTGCGCCCCGCCCACCAAAGGTGCGCTCCGCTTCAGCTGCTTTTTAGTGAGAAGAACGGCTAGGGTGCTGTTGAAGAATCACCTATGGTACTGTTGAAGAAGCACCCAGCTTGTTAGATTTCGATACTAAGCTGGGAGGAGTCCTGCAGTGGATTTATACAGTACCCCGTTCAGGCGATACTAGCATGTCTGCCTTACCGACGCACAGGTAAGCGAATTAGCTAGTTAGTGTAAGGATTTGAAGAAATAGCCCACTGATTATGTGTGCGAACATTTTAGGTGAAACCTTCTGTGAGGTAGTGGCTCTGAAAAGAGCCCGGTTGGAAAAAAAGGACTCATTTTCTTTGGCTGTATTTGAAGTGCTTGGACAGCTTCTCCTGGAGGGGTTTGCTGTTAATTCCTCTATCCTTCAGAATTCGTACAAATTCTTCTCAGTCCTTGCATTCAGATTTGAGCAGTTCCAAGTCTCCATAGCTCAATCCAACCCTGGTCCAGAAGTCTGGAGTCGTATGGCTGAATTATTCACAAACTGAGGGAGACTGACCAAACCATTCTGTTGAGCGATAGCTTGGAGTGGACACTAAATCTTGAGAAGGTGAATCAGGGAGCACTTCTGATGATGACTCCTGCCGAAGAGAGGGCGTGACATCATGACCAGTAAAGGAAGGATCATCAAGAGTATCAGTGTTTGTAATAATGTGAACAGTTATGCATAAGAAGTATAGCTAAAGCTACATAATTAAAAATACAACAGCACATGGTCTCTTTTTTTAATTTTTTTGAAAATTTGAATTTGTTCAAAATACCACAAGCCACTTTCAAATCTCAATGAAATATATATGTATTATTGCTAAACAGCTTACTCTATCTCAATATAGCTATAACTAAGTCCTTTCCACAACAGAAGCTTGCTATTTTTCAAGAGAAAGACAAGAGAAAGACAAGCTTACCTTGATCATCTTCTTGACTCCCATTTTCAGTATCAGAGTTGACGGGTCTGGTCCACCACCACTGATACAGGGCCTCCTAAAGCCCTAGATGTCGTCTCCCTTCTCTCTGCTTGATCCTGAGTCGCTAGAGTCAGCATCAAGCAAGTCTAAAACTTGCACCGCATTGTAATTTGTAGACCCCATCTTGCAATAAATGACTTTGAAATTTATTTATTTTGCATAGGTACCGGGGTCACACGACACGCTCACTTTTTTCCTATGATGTAATAAGCATTACCTTGTACGTAATAGGGAGGCCCCCAGTTGAACTGGCAATTTTATAAAAAATGGAGAAGACAGTAAGTCAAACCGCAAAGTCTTCGTCGGCAAAGAAGCGGTTGTTTCAATGTGTTATGGAAGGCTACTGAGCTCAAGCAATATTTTGCTGCTTCTACAAAGCTTTGGAGATGACTGGATCCATAAATGAAGCTGCTGTGAAGAAGGTAACTTTTTTAAAATTCGACGGAGAACCGATGTTTTTTTTTTTGGCCGAGGAAGAAATAAACGCAACTGCTGTGAGGTACTGTCGAAGCAGTCCTGGCTGAACGCTATTTTAGATGCTTCTCCAATGCATTGGGCACCTGTGTATGCAATCTGAAGGTTCTAGCTATAAAGTAACTATTTAAAAAAATTCGGAGAAGCCAACCGGTCTTCACCCGCTTTAAAGCGGGATCCGGAACAAAAGGGTTAAAACTTGAAAACTTCAGGGACTTCCATTTCTATTCGAGTTAGTGGCGGTGGTAAGTCAATGCGCTCTTTGTCATGGTTATAAGCCGTGCGCAACAGTATTTACTTGAAAATATACATTGTCCACTAGACTACTGCTAAGGTAAGTCTGTGTAGGTGCATGTCCAGTTGTGTCAAAACATTGTGTGTTACAACCACTACTTAGCTAAATAATATCACATAGAAAACGTTTAAATAACGTGTATTGTTTTGTTGTTGTTTTTTTCCTTCAATTCAAGCAGCAGAGAGTTGTTACTATGGCACTGAAATCCCTTTACCGTGTATGCGAAATTAAAAAAACTGGTCCTTATTTTCAGTAGCTTCAGTGTTAGAAGTCAAAATCATTAATATAAAAATAGTATAGTCTTTAGGCTCGCTCGCCATTTGTGCTCAAGCACATCACTAGTATTAGTATGTGTTGTGCTATATGTGTGGTTTGTGATGTGTGTATATGCATGTGTGTTGATATTGTTTGTGAGTGTGCTGTATATAAGAGTTTTATTATACTTTCGTGGATTGGGGCTTGGAAGAGTTTTCGTGGGTTAAATTTTGCGAATGCTTCAATACACTCCTTCAAGTAACCATTGAGCCAGAAATTTGGTAGGAAAAAGTTACAAGAATGATAGCAAATCCTCAAAAAATGCAAAAGTTCATACCTGTGAATCATATCCGCTATACGTTATATGCATGCATGTTGTGTGTAGAGAGATATATGCATGTACATTGTGTGTGTGCATATGTGTGTGTATGAACAGATTCTTACTCTCCCCCTACAGATTAGGTAAAGGGTCTGACACGCGAGACCAGCTTCCTCCACAAATAAGACAAAAGACATATTACTAGGGTACATATACTTACGCAGTAGCCCGCTTTCCTTCTCCTCTAGGTCTCCGGCTAAGCCGCTGGTCAATGCACCTTAATCTGCAATTGTATATAAAAGCAGTTTACAAAGATTAAGATACTCTCAGTATAGACATATCACACACACAGAATGATTAACAACACCCATGTATTTATAACCCACCCTTTTCTGGACTTACCACCCTGAAATTTCTTGCTAAAGTGCCTGGGTATATGTTACACAGTAAATAGATATAGCTCTAAATTTTTTTAATTATAGCAGCATGTTTAGCAGAGTATATACTTGCCACGAAATTGTTATATAGCTTATCTAAATTTACAATTGGACAAAAAAAACCTTTTAAGTTGAGGTTAAATTTATTCTATTATCTGCACTTATCATAAAGTTTGAGCTTAGCTTCATTATGCATGGGAGAAATGTTATTACTCCAGACTATATTGTTATCACAAAGTACAAATGTTTTGTTTTTTGGGGGACAAGTCTGTTTTCAGTTTGTTACAATTCTGACTTGAATAATATTGGCCATATTATATTTTTTTCTCATATAATAATTGTGCATGTTGTACATAATGATGCAGACACTGTAAGGATATGTATACAGGTAAAGTTACATATTCGGATATGGACTTATTATATGGTATTTATAATATGTATTTTAAGCGATTACATATGGCTAAATAGAAATTAAATTTTAGGCCACTTTTATTTAGTGTAATAAATTACAGTGCATTAAGTTTCGTACTATCCTATAGTTTGGGAATCTCCAACTGGTCCATTATTGATCTGTGGATATGAAAACTTGTATTGAGATTGTGATACTGACCATCTGTATAATTTTGGGAGTGTTCAAAACTAACCTGCACCTGTTTACTGTTGCACTGTACTAGTTTTTAACTTCAATGTTGTGGTTTGGGATACAGTTAGTTTTCTTAGGCCACCTTGCATAAACTGAAGTAGGCTGATAGGTACTTTTTAAAACTATTTGCATAAACCATCTTATGCTTAACTGTTATATAGATGATGCAGCAAAAATGGGAGTATTATATGTAGTGCTACTTATTTTGTGTACCACAGGTGAGTGTTAACTACTAATTTATATCATTTTTTTGAATCCAGAAAACCTAATTTGCTATAAATGTTAAAACTGTGTTATGTTCAAGTTCAACTTCATAGTCTTTCCAGCCTCATCTAATTTACTATATCTAAATAAGGCATTGCAGTAATTCATGGTTTGGTCGTGGGATAGTTTAACTTCTCATGTTCGCTTTTGCTAGTAGTAGGTATAGGCTAATCTTTGAAATAGAATAATCACAAATACTTATAGAGCATTATATTTGCAGCATACTGATAAAATATGTAAGCTTCAAAATACTTATTGTGATAAAAATTTAATATTGCTTTTTAAATTTTTAACGACTGTTAGCATGCAGTTGTTAAGAATTTTTTGATATTTGATATTAAACAGAGCTCTCTATTAATAAACCTGTAAATGGCATTGTGATAAGGGTAATACAATGCTTATTTTTATTAAGATATGTGTGTGACCAAACTGGTTTCATTTAAAGGATTTGTGTGAGCATTCAATTTAATGCACTTGTTTTTATTAATGAGAATTAATTGTTGCTTAAACAAATTCTGTGCTACTTTAATATAGTGCTTCCTTAGAATTGATATATTTGGGTGAATATGGTTTTAACTGCAATGATTATGATAATTACTTGAAGTCATTGAACAGAGCTGCAATGAAAACTGTATTTTTTTATTCTAAAAACTTTGTTCATTGGTAACACTTGACAAACATACCCAATAGCTCAAGAAAGGGATAGCTATGTATACATTAAGCATCCTTAAAGAATTGATATCAAAACATTACTGCAGCTAATAATGGAAGAAAAATTAAGTTATAGTTGATTATTCTTAGACATAGCCATAGTTATATAATATTATTGCAGGCATTACATTTCACACACTTATATCAGTAGCATCACTCCCGGATTTACTATTCAGTGAACATAAGAGTATTGTAGAGGGATCAGTTCTCTGGCTCTATTGTGAGGTCAACTCAATTTCTGATACTCTGTCAGCAACTTGGAATAAAGATGGAGGACAACTAGTACAAGATGCTCCTCATATTCGTTTGAGAACTTCTAGCACCTCCTCCTCCACTACCTTACTCCTAGTGATAGATAATGTAGTGTCTTCTGATGCTGGTGTCTATCAGTGTACTGCTAGGGATGGACAAGACTATGTTAGAGGAGAATCATTGATTATGACAGGTACTGTAATCTTATCATTTTAATAATGTAAAAAATTTACATACTTTTGATTTCAGTTTTATCTTCCAGATCAACTGGAATATTGAGGATTATATCTCAAGATCCCCTTACAACTGGACTTAATGCTAACAGAACAGGGACTCATACTGGGCATAGTGTTTCCCTATCCTTCACTGCAGGTCATGTTGGAGATAATGAAATGAATTATTTGATTCCTACTGTGCAATGGCTGAAAGATGGTATTCCATCTACTTTAGTTCCCACTGACACTTCAGTTGGCACAAATGGTCAATTAAGTCCTACTCTCTCATTTACTTTTACTACTTCTGATGCTGGTGTGTATCAATGCATTTTTATTGATAGCAATTCACACATTTATGGCTCATTTCCGCTTAGAATTGATACTGGTAAGTTTAATTAAACATGCACAACATAGCAAGTAAATCAATAGCACTGGTTGTATCTTAACATACGGATCAAACAAACAATTATTGTTGATAACGTCAATACATCATACAAATTGGTAATATTCCATAATTAAGCCTTGCAAGTAGTATTGTTTACAATTTAATAACATAGACGTGAAAATATATATGAGTAGTCAAAATATACATTATAATATGTTTGTATGTATATTATTTATGTATGTATATAGGCAGTCTTAAACTGAATTTTTCTTTAGCAGCCGTGTTCATATTTTACAAATGTTTTTTTAATTTATTTTAATTTAAGCAACTAAATTTAATTAATGTTCTTGATATTATAATTGTTGAAGGTAATTTTACTATTCCTACAAGGGTATCACCACAAGTTGTATTTCATAGTATACCTAATAAATTAGTGTTGGAAGTTTCTAGTGAGGGAGAATATGACAATATTGCTTGGAGCAGAAATGATGCAGTATCAGGTACACCAGTTAGTGTACAAGTACAACTCAGTGAATTTGTTAACTTCTTTGAGATATTTGTTCGTGAACCAACTAGTATATCTGATCATGGCTTTTACGATATCACTTATTTTGGAGCAGGAGGGATTGGTACTGAAATTGCAGTTGTCTCCCCAGGTAAATTAATGTTCTCTCTTGACAATTATTTAGAAAAAAGTGCAAATTATTGGTATTTAGTATCACCTGCAACAACTGTGCAAGTAGAGAATTTATCTGTGATAGAGGGAGGTAATATCAATATATCTTGCTACTCCATTGGAGGACCTGTACCCTCTATAATATGGACAATTAACAATCACATTGCTGGATTTATCCAAACAGATATTATAAATGAAGCTTCATCGTCATTTAATGTTGTTACTATTGGTGATATAAATCTACACTACACATAGTAGATGCCCAGTATCCTACACATGATGGAGTATACACATGTACTGGAAGGAATACTGCATCTCATAATACCAGTAGTATGAATATCTCAATTATGGTAAAAGGTAATTCAAGCATGACATAAATAGTATGCTGAGATAATTATTTGTTGTATTTAGACTTTAACCTCCATTTATAACAGAGGGCCTGATTTTAAATCATGTTTAATATCAAAATAATACTGACTTAGGTTATCATGTGTTGCATTTAAATACTATTATTTCTGTATTTTAGTGCAGATTATGGTGTTAATACGTGTTCTCTATTTTATAAATAATAATAATATACATTTCTAAATTATAATATATCTTGTCAGCACTGACAGTAGCATGTCTAGCAGTGAATATATGTGTGATGAACAACTACAATTCCTTTAAAATTTCTTGGTACATTTTTGTCATCGAGGATCATCAATATTAAAGTGCAAAAATTGGACTACATTTTTATCAGCTAATTATTATTGGCAACAAATCAAAGTATTCTGAATTCATCACTTAATATAGAAGCATCTATACAAAAGCATGAATATCTCATGAATATATAATACTCATTGTTGTCCATTGGAAATAAATTTCCACCAAACTCTACGGACTTCCAGTTTTATGGTTGCTAGACTAATAAAGTGTTTTCAGGATGCCAATACATTGCCATGACCAATTAGATCACTATTTCAGTTTGTGTTGTGGTTTTTCAAAACAATGTACTTGAACACACCCATTAATTTTATTTTTGGGCACATCCACAAATTGCCATTTTACTCGCTCACTTCCTTGTCTGACTTATTTATGAAAGCTTAATTCCTCCTTAATATTTATGTAAATATGCTATACATCTAAATTTATAGCATAATTGAATAATAAATTAAATTGAATAAGTTAATATTATAATATTATGCAATGTGTTTACTACAGTAATTCCAGAGGTCAAAGTGGAAGTGAAAACATATAATTCGATGAAAGATCAAATTGATACAGTCACATTAACTTGCAACGTAGTAAAAGGCAACCCAATGGATTATATTTATGAATGGATATTCAACAATGGTACTACATTGAACAGTAATACTTCTCATCTTATTTTAACAAACTTCACAATTAATCAGACAGGAACATATTTCTGTTCAGTTACTAATGAGGCTGGAACTGGAACAGGAAACTATACTCTCACTTATGGAGAAGAAAGTACATGTGAGTTCATTATGGAAACATTTTGATGCACAAATATGCACAAGTCATATATAATATATACATACAGATACTCCCTATCATACATTTGTAGCACTGACAAATAGCACTACAGTGGAAATAACTGCAATACGATCTGGCAATGGATTTGCAATAAAATTATCAGTTTCATTTTTACTAATCATCATGATTGTGATAGTGATCATTACTTCTATAGTGTAAGTTATTGCACTGTACTATCTGAAAGAGTATAAAAATAGATTGGCTAACTTCTCTAGTAATAGCAAATGTTCTCTGTTCTAACAGCCAATATTATTTTAATTAAAACTTAAACTGATGTTTTGCCTTCTCGCCAAAGCCTTGCACCACACTAATTGAAATATTATGTTAACTATTCTATATAGTATAATTAACTTTTTTTTGTTGCTATTCGTAAATTTTAAGGTTACGAAAGCAGCATATTGTCCAAAAAATAGCCTCCTTCAAGGTACAATGAGTGAACATTTTGACATAAAATAAATTTGATGATAATATGCTAATTAGTCTCGGAGTGCTCCCAACTTGGAGCAGCTACAGATGAGCTATGTCGCACCTGAAGAAGGATCTCACATCAGACCACCCATTCCAGTTGGCTTCTTATATGATCATGTAGTCAAAATGAGCATGAATGTCAACTATGGATTTGAGGAAGAATTTCAAGTAATTATTAAAATAAGTCTGCAAATTTCAATTATAATTTATAAAGCTTGTTTTATCAATTTGTATATTCATAGCTTGTATAGGTGCTTTTATATAGATTTGTATTAATTTCAAATTAAATATTTAGTTATGTTTTTGATGTAGATAATTCATGACAAGTCTCCACACAAGTCAAGTGATATCAGTTCTCTTCTTCAGTACAAGCCAAAGAATAGATTTAGGAACATAAAATGCTGTGAGAAAATCTCTAAATAGTAAAACATTGTAATAAATAACAGAGCTTTTTGTGTGTTTTATGGAATACATAGTTGATGACACCAGAGTAATTTTGTCCCCTATAGAAGATGCTGACCATGATTATATTAATGGAAATATTATTTATGTAAGCAAAGTTGTATTTATATTTAATGCAGTTATAATAGTAATGTTTTCAGTTTCAATAATTACATTATAATGGATGGATAATTATAGCAAAGTTTAGACAAATTACAATGGTATGTAATCTGTGAGATCTATATAATATAAAACACCTCACTATTATTTTTAAATTGGTACAAACATGCATTATCATACAGGATAAATACAAAAAATGAAATTAATATTACAGAATAACAAGACCTTTTATCTCCTCACATATTTCTAATTGAGTGTCCTCACAATTAAGTTAAGCAATAATTATGGTGTATAATGATGCTAAAATAAAGAATATAATTTATGGTAAATAGTTTTCAAATAATACTTGTAGGGTTATAATAGAGCTGGTGAGTATATTGCAACACAAGGCCCCTTGAAGGGCACTGTCCTCGACTTCTGGAGAGCAGTGTGGGACTATAACACTCCAGCCATTGTCATGCTCACTAACTTGATGGAGAAGACAAAGTCCAAATGTGCACAATATTGGCCAAATTCTGAGTCAATATCTCACGGTCCATTCTCTATTACATTGATCAATACCACAACACTGGCTGATTATGTCATTAGAGATCTTACTGTTAAAAATGTAAGAGCAAATGAAATTTTATGTTTGAATTGGCAATATCTGTAATTTAGAAAATTTATCATTTTGTTAGAAAAATGGATATTCATTACATTAAAGGTTTGATTACAAAACATATAAAAATCAATATTTAATTAATATACATTTCTGTGATAATTGTGAAGTTATTTCTTTTTTATAGTATTATATTAAATTATTGTCATACACTCAGCTAACTACTGATGAGGAAAAATATGTGAAACAGTTCCATTACACCTCCTGGCCAGACTATGGAGTCCCTCGTCATGCCACACCTCTAATTCACTTTCTGATAAGGGTTCGAGCTCATCACCACTACTCTAACAGCAGTAGTCTATTAGTTCACTGTAGGTACGTAATCTTTAAGTTTATTTAGAAAAATAATGTGGAAAGTATCCATAGTGTTTCGGATACTTGTAATGTGGTGGTATATCTCTTGGAATACCAGCATGTGAGAAAATTATTGTTTTCAGGTTGGAATAATTACACCAAAAAATTAATTAAAGATGTTGAACATGCAGATATTTTAAGACTATTATATTATTGTAAAGATGTAATCCCAATATTATGTCACAATTATAACCTATGTACAAATACTGTATTATAAAGAAATAACACATAATGATATTATTACATTCTGGCAAATTCGAGGTAGCAACTGATAATAAGTAATTACTTGATAATTTTCAGCCAGAACTTAAATTTACAACATTTACATAAATTTTTATTCTTTAGTGCTGGTGTTGGAAGAACCGGAACATTCATAACTTTGGATATTGAGCTACAGCTAGCTGCAAAGGAGAACTGTGTTGATCCTTTCAATCAAATTTGCCAGCTTCGTCAGCAGAGGAGTCTCATGGTGCAGACAGAAGCTCAGTATATATTCTTACATGATGCCATTTTAGAAGGTGTCATGACGAAACACACTGAAGTTCCTATGAACAAGCTAAAGAAATACATTAAAAACTTGTCCGCTGTTAAGACAGGCGAGAGTGGGTACAAAAAAGAGTTTAAAGTAAACTATTGTTTTTAAATTGAGCACATTATCACTATGTGATATTATATTGTATAGCTTCTGGAGAAGTTCAACATGGACATAAGAGAAATCACTAATGCTAATGATAAAACTAACAAGGCTAAAAACAGAAGGAGTAGATTACTGCCATGCAAGTTTTCTATAATTTTATATAATAAATAATTTGAGTTTGGTTGCATAACTAGTATTATTTGAGGTAGTCATACATCAAGTTATTATAGTTGTTAAAAATTATTAAATTATTGTATTTTTTCAATGCTTATCACATTCTTGACATCTTTAATACACAGTTAGTGTCTCCTATTGTTCCGGTGCAATAGAAAATTGCCTTGCAACTCCCAAACTTCATTAAAAAACTGTTGAGTTGTGCAAACCCGGGGACCTCTGCTTCCAATTATCCAATAATATTCTAATTGAACTAAGTGTTGATCTGAATACATTGTGATCCACTTCATGCCTTTAGAGCTGGATCCATCTCTGCTATACGTACATTAAAGTTGTGTGATGATTGTAAACGTCTTTGTTTGCTGACCGTCACTATTTTTTTAAGGAATGTCAAGTTACTATAAAAATATACTGCATGCATAGCATAGCTAGTGTAATCTTCTCAAAATTAAATATTTACAATAAGTACTTTATTATTTACATTAAACTTGTTTTTTTGCGCCTAACTATTACACAATTGTAGACAATTACAATCGAGTCAGTTTGATGATGAAGATAGGACAGTTGGGATCTGACTATATAAATGCCAGCTACATAGATGTGAGCCATTTTTGGTGTATGCATTGTATTTTCAATTTGTATTAAACTATTGCAAGTTTAATTCAAAACACTTACACTAACACAATGTTTATTGTGGTGAAAGCACATATACAAAAAATACACACATCCTTAATTAATATTATTTAATCATCATATTATAGCAATGCGTATCAATATGTAGAACTACTCCAAGTCTGGTGCCTATATTGCTACTCAGTGTCCACTAGAAGACACAGTGGAGGATTTCTGGAGAATGGTTTGGGAAAAATCAATAAATACTATTGTGACGCTAGCCCAAATGCAAGAATTTCATGAGGTACTATACCTATTCCTTTGAGATGTGTGTTCATTTTCTATTTAATTAGTATTTTACTTAAACAATCTTTCTAGAATGGATGTTATCAGTATTGGCCACTCCATCTCGATGCTCCTGAAAAGTTTGGTCTTTTACCATTGAGATAACTTGGGAACAAACATCAGAACACTACATTATGAGACAACTACTGATTAAATTATCAAACAAGGTATGCTTATGATTTTATCTTAAAGTACAAAAAATCTAGATTTAATTTTTGCCATGGAAGATTCATTAACTACATCAAGTTTATGTGTACATTAATGAGATAAATATAAATATTATTTTGTGCCCAACAATGGTGCCACCTTAATTTGAGTTGTTCAAGAAATTCCTGCTTCCAAACACTCCTAGTATTAATACAATATAATGAAGAGTATAAAAAATATGAAATGATAAAACTGTACTTATACATAGCAAAAAATACTTGAACTGCATGTGTAAGTCATAAAATCTGTACTATTTACAAGAGCTAGAGCTCATCATAATTGAAATAAATTATTTTATTATAAATATCTTTTATTGTTAGTTTTTTTATTATCACTTTGATATTAAACTCCAAGTGATAATTTTATCAAGCCAAGTAGAACAGTAGAGCAGCAATACTGAAATTGAATATTGAATATAAAAGAATATAATTGTATGCATTCCTGTATAGTTTTATATCAAAAAATTTTAAGAATATTTGACACATGATTATGGCATTTCTATAATTTACTAAACACTAAATTGTTATTAGTCTAGTGACAGCCTTATTGTTACTCAATATCACTTCACTTCCTGGCCAGAAGGAGGTTGCCCTTCTTCTACATCCAGTGTACTAGATTTCATAAACCAGATCACAAGACACACTGAAAGAAATAGTGAAGATAAGCCAATTATTATCCACTGCAGGCAAGTTTGAAATTTTTAATATATTATAGTGACTTTAGTTGTGTTATAAATGAGCCAAAAAAACTACTTCTAATTTCAATGAAAATATGAATATTAAAATTACTGCATTGTCCTGATAAATGTTGCCTATAAGAAACTACACAAATACATGTAAATGTATTAGACTTTATAATTATTATTATAATTAATTTTAGACTTTATAAATTAATTCAAGCAGATAGAGTAAGTTTATAGCTAATAACCTTTTCCTTGCTTCATTTTGCAGTGATGGTATGGACAGAACAGGAGCGTTTTGTTCTATCCTCTCAGCCATAGAGCAAGTACGATCAGAGGAAGTAGTGGACATATTTCATGTTGTCAAACATCTTCGTACGCAAAGACCACACATGGTTCAGATTGTAGTAAGTATTCAATGATATGATATCCCAGCAAGCAAGATACTAATGCAGCAAAGTCATTACTTGTGATAATACATTTTTCAGAAATATCAGTACAATTATATATCTTGAATGATACCAATATATATATGATTGTAGAGATTTAAATTTTTATCTGTGATATTCTGGTAAAAAAGTGATTGTCATTACCAAATATAAGACTAATTTGAAAATGAAATAACAATATTACATAATATTATATTATCAATATTACTAGTGATGTGCTTGAGCACAAATGGCGACCGAGCCTAAAGACTATATTATTTTTATATGAATGATTTTGACTTCTAACACTGAAGCTACTTATAAGGTCCAGTTTTTTAATTTCGCATACACGGTAAAGGGATTTCAGTGCCATAGTAACAACTCTCTGCAACTGCTTGAATTTAAGGGGAAAAACAACAACAAAACAATACACGTTATTTAAACGTTTTCATTGTGATATTCTTTAGCTAAGTAGTGGTTGTAACATACAATGCTTTGACACAACTGGACATGCACCTACACCGACTTACCTTCGCAGTAGTCTAGAGGACAATGTATTTTCAAGTAAATACTGTTGCGCACGGCTTATAACCATGACAAAGAGCGCATTGACTTACCACCGCCACTAACTCGAATAGTCCCTTAAGTTTTCAAGTTTTAACTGCACCCGCAAAAGAATTCAAAACGGTAAACAATTCAATTTCTAGGGTGATACGGGTACTGATCGCTAAACCAGAGGATTCTGTTTAGTGCAATTTGGGACGGGGTCGACCACATAGCTAACACAAAAACACGAGGGTCAAAGTACAAAATGACATACGTACGTCCAAACATATATACAAATAAACTAGTGATGTGCTTGAGCACAAATGGCGAGCGAGCCTGATAGTTAGGCAACATAAAATGTTACTATGTTTTAGCTTACTTCATGCAAACACTATAATAGTAGTTATGACATTTGATGTCAGCAAACAAATACAAAATCACTCTCTTACCTTATTAATGGTAACTTTTGTAGTATCAAACATCAACCATTCTGATAATCTCAATCACCAGTAATTCTTGAACAAGCTCTCAGCTGCAATAAAAAATAAACCCAGTGTGATTATTTGTATTTTAGCCCACCAAATATGTAATTACCTACTTCAACAATCATTCTTGGAGTATGATATCTTCTGTAAGTATCATCATGGGAAGTTGATCGTTTGACCATCTGAATTGTAGCTGGCTTTGAATTCTTGATTGAACAAGTCCTCTCACCTACCAAATATCAAAAGACATCAATTTACACAGACTAATATACAATCTCATTCTTTGTCGGGGTACCGGTCTGGCGGGGGCCGCTCATTTTCTTGATCAGTGGCTTGTAACTTTCGTTTAGTACCAAATTAGGCCACTCTCTATTTGACTTTACCAGTCACTGTTGACTAGCTCTTGGGGGTAGCTACAAAAAAGAAAGGTCAGAGTATGTCTCGTTTATGCTTTGGACGCAATTGATGCTATTGCTGACAAATATGGAATTGCGTCTGGTTTAGCAACTTATCTCAGCTTCCCTTGAGAAGTAGTAGCTTCCATAGCATTAATACTACGGCATTCTGACTACCAACGGCTCTTGACAACCAACAACCAGCACTCCGTATTCCCCCATAAAACGGCAAAGTTTTGAAATTAAGTCTTGAAAAGGGTCTTCAATGCCATAGTAACCTGTCAAATCAACTCTTTGTGTCTTGAAAACAATCGTTTTAGCAGTAATTTTCTCATACTTTGGAGCTTAAGTATAAAGTAAGGTTTGCTTAATGTTGTAGTTTCAGAATAAACTGGAGTCAAGCCTAAATAGCCGTGTTTTTAGGAGAAAAACGTTCCCCGCGCGCGCGTTTAAAGAGCATACGTACCATCCATACATACTAGTGATGTGCTTGAGCACAAATGGCGAGCGAGCCTAAAGACTATACTATTTTTATATGAATGATTTTGACTTCTAACACTGAAGCTACTGATAAGGTCCAGTTTTTAAATTTCGCATACACGGTAAAGGGATTTCAGTGCCATAGTAACAACTCTCTGCAACTGCTTGAATTGGAAAAAACAACAACAAAACAATACATGTTATTTAAAAGTTTTCTTTGTGATATTCTTTAGCTAAGTAGTGGTTGTAACACACAATGCTTTGACACAACTGGACATGCACCTACACAGACTTACCTTCGCTTCGCGGTAGTCTAGTGGACCATGTATTTTCAAGTAAATACTGTTGCGCACGGCTTATAACCATGACAAAGAGCGCATTGACTTACCACCGCCACTAACTCGAATAGAAATGGAAGTCCCTTAAGTTTTCAAGTTTGAACTGCACCCGCAAAAGAATTCAAAACGGTAAACAATTTAATTTCTAGGGTGATACGGGTACTGATCGATAAATCAGAGGATTCTGTTTAGTGCAATTTGGGACGGGGTCGACCACATAACTAACACAAAAACGCGAGGGTCAAAATACAAAATGACATACGTACGTCCAAACATAATATATACAAATTAACTAGTGGTGTGCTTGTGCACAAATGGCGAGCGAGCCTAATAGTTAGGTAACATAAAAATAAGTATTATTACTACTATTTGGAAAGAACAAGAGATCAGCATGGAATACTTGGAATGCATTTTCACATGTGAATGCAGCTTTTCTCCATATGGCGGAGAATGCATTTGGCGATGTCAGTGCTTCTTGTGAATTTTTTCACTCCTGGAACTATTCACCGTTCTTTTATATGACAAGAGTAGTGTCCTGAAATCAGTCAATGAAGCAAGGCTGGAGTTGTTTTGCAAGAAAAATAGAAGTATGGAAAACTTACCCCCAACCCAGGTAATGTTTGAATCTCTATGCTTAATGTAACATGATAATATTATAACAAAATCATTTTTTAGGATGCCTTGCTTCAACATGCCAAGCGAGCTTATTACCAGAGCAGTATATGGATTTCCAGTCATCACTCAATACAGAATGTACCCTGACCTGACAAGTGGGGATGGGTTGATGATGCCCACAGTGGTTGGATACCTCTCTGGATGACAATTCCAGAAGCTGCCAGAGCTTGCAGTGAACTAATCAAGTGTGGGTGCAAATCCAGCCGAGGCTGTACAAGTTGTAAATGCAAGAAAGCTGGACTACAGTGCACTAACTTATGTACTTGCAGATGTGAAATATGATGAATTTTAAACTTCCAAAAGCCTAATATTAAATTTCGCCTTATTTTTAAAATTTTCGTGTTTGTTTACTAGTTGCGCGTCCATATACGCCAAAATATTTGCCGAAAATTTTGGAGCCGGTCAATTTCATAATGTACACAATAAAACCTACCTCTGTGCAAAATTTGGTACTTTTGTCCGCTCTGTAAACATTTTTTTCCCAAACACTATAATAGTGGTTATGACCTTTTACTTCAGCAAACAAATACAAAATCACTCTCCTACCTGATTTGTTAACTTTTGTAGTATCAAACATCTGCCATTCTGATAATTTCAATTACCAGTAACTCTTGAACAAGCTCTCAGCTATGATAAAAAAATAAACCAATGTTATTATTTGTAATTTTAGCCAACAAATATAGAATTAATACTTCCCTCAATTTCCTGAGTATTGATAACTTCTGTAGTATCAATTGAAGTTACTTTGATTATCTGAATTACCGTGAATTCTTAACAACAAGCTCTCAGCTACAAATACAAAAGACAATCAATTTTAGCACACAAATACAAAATTACTTTCTTACCTCATTTTCTTGAGCAGTGGTAACTTTTGTAGTACCAAATTTGAGCCAATATGACTATTTGAATTTACCAGTCACTGTTGACAAGCTCTTAGCTACAAAAAGAAAGACCAGAGTTAATTTTGCATATTTAGCTAACAAATATGGAATTGCGTACTTACCTCAGCTTCCCTCGAGAAGTAGTAGTTTCCTTACCATTAATACTACGGCATTCTGACTACCAATGGCTCTTGACAACCAACAGTCGGCACTCCGTATCCCCCCATGAAACGGCGAAGTTTTTAAATTAAGTCTGGAAAAGGGTCTTCAATGCCATAGTAACGGGTCGAATCAACTTTTTGTTTCTTGAAAAGCAAGCGTTTTCGCAGGAATTTTCTCACACTTCTGCGCTTAAGTATAAAGTAAGGCTTGCTTAATGCTGTAGTTTCAGAATAAACTGGGATCAATCCTAAAAAGCCGTGTTTTTTGGAGAAAACAGTTCCCCGCGCGCGTGTTTGAAGGGTATACGTACCATCCATTCATACATACATATATATAACATATACCCGATTTTGCATTATCCACCCCTAATATTGTCACGCTTGCTTCGCTTGCTTGCCAATAAATAAACATACCCCGATTTTCGATTGTGTTACCCCTGAAAATCGGGGATGTTTGTTTATTTATTTATTTAGATATATGTTTGGACGTATGTATGTCATTTTGTACTTTGACCCTCCGTATTTTTGTGTTTGCTCCGCGTGCGACCCCGTCCCAAACTTCACTAAACAAAATCCTCTGGTGTAGCGACCATTACCCGTATCACCTTAGAAATTGAATTGTTTACCGCTTTGAATTGTTTTGCGGGTGCAAAAACTTACTGGAGCTCCATTTCTATTCGAGTTAGTGGTGGTTGTATGTTAATACGCTATTTGACACAATTATAAGCCATACTCAACAGTATTTATTTTTAAATTCATTGTCCACTAGACTAACCACGAAGGTAAGTCTTGCGTAGGTATGTTCAGTTGTGTGAAAGTATTGTTCGTTACAATTACTATTAAGAATGTCACAAAGAAACTTTAAATAACATGACTTGATTTTGTTGCTTCTTTTTCAATTCAAACAGTTGCGGGGAGCGGTTACTATGGCATTGAAACCCCTTTACCGGGTACGTAATTTAAAAACTCGACTTTATTTTAGTAGCTCAAGTGTTAGTTGTTAAAATCAATCATTTAACAATAGTGTAGTTTAAGGCTCGCTCGCCATTTGTGCTCAAGCACACCACTAGTTATATATATGTTTGGACGTATGTGTGTCATTTTGTACTTTGACCCTCGCATTTTTGTGTTAGTTTGGTGGTCGACCCCGTCCCAAACTTCACTAAACAGAATCCTCTGTTTATCGATCAGTACCCGTATCACCCTAGAAATTGAATTGTTTACCATTTTGAATTCTTTTACGGGTGCAGTTAAAACGTGAAAACGTACAGGACTTCCATTTCTATTGAGTTAGTTACGGTGGTAAGTCAATGCGCTCTTTGGCATGGTTATAAGCCATACGCAACAGTATTTACTTGAAAAATCATTGTCCACTAGACTAACCGCGAAGGTAAGTCTTGTGTAGGTGTATGTCCAGTTGTGTCAAAACATCGTGCTTTACAGCCACTATTTAGCTAAAGAATATCACAAAGAAAACATTTAAATAGCGTGTATTGTTTTGTTGTTGTTGTTTTTCTTCAATTCAAAGAGTTGCAGCGAGTTGTTACTATGGTACTGAAATCCCTTTACAGTGTATGCGTAATTTAAAAACTCGACCTTATTTTCAGTAACTTCAGTGTTAGAATTTTTTTATTTTTTTATTTTTTATTATTATTTTTTTTATTGCTTTGCTGATAAACAGACAGGAAAGGCCAACTAGCTCAGCTTAAGGCCTTCCTAGCAAATGTCAAAATCGTTCGTATAAAAATAGTATAGTCTTTAGGCTCGCTCGCCATTTGTGCTCAAGCACATCACTAGTATTAGTATGTGTTGTGCTATATGTGTGGTTTGTGATGTGTGTATATGCATGTGTGTTGATATTGTTTGTGAGTGTGCTGTATATAAGAGTTTTATTATACTTTCGTGGATTGGGGCTTGGAAGAGTTTTCGTGGGTTAAATTTTGCGAATGCTTCAATACACTCCTTCAAGTAACCATTGAGCCAGAAATTTGGTAGGAAAAAGTTACAAGAATGATAGCAAATCCTCAAAAAATGCAAAAGTTCATACCTGTGAATCATATCCGCTATACGTTATATGCATGCATGTTGTGTGTAGAGAGATATATGCATGTACATTGTGTGTGTGCATATGTGTGTGTATGAACAGATTCTTACTCTCCCCCTACAGATTAGGTAAAGGGTCTGACACGCGAGACCAGCTTCCTCCACAAATAAGACAAAAGACATATTACTAGGGTACATATACTTACGCAGTAGCCCGCTTTCCTTCTCCTCTAGGTCTCCGGCTAAGCCGCTGGTCAATGCACCTTAATCTGCAATTGTATATAAAAGCAGTTTACAAAGATTAAGATACTCTCAGTATAGACATATCACACACACAGAATGATTAACAACACCCATGTATTTATAACCCACCCTTTTCTGGACTTACCACCCTGAAATTTCTTGCTAAAGTGCCTGGGTATATGTTACACAGTAAATAGATATAGCTCTAAATTTTTTTAATTATAGCAGCATGTTTAGCAGAGTATATACTTGCCACGAAATTGTTATATAGCTTATCTAAATTTACAATTGGACAAAAAAAACCTTTTAAGTTGAGGTTAAATTTATTCTATTATCTGCACTTATCATAAAGTTTGAGCTTAGCTTCATTATGCATGGGAGAAATGTTATTACTCCAGACTATATTGTTATCACAAAGTACAAATGTTTTGTTTTTTGGGGGACAAGTCTGTTTTCAGTTTGTTACAATTCTGACTTGAATAATATTGGCCATATTATATTTTTTTCTCATATAATAATTGTGCATGTTGTACATAATGATGCAGACACTGTAAGGATATGTATACAGGTAAAGTTACATATTCGGATATGGACTTATTATATGGTATTTATAATATGTATTTTAAGCGATTACATATGGCTAAATAGAAATTAAATTTTAGGCCACTTTTATTTAGTGTAATAAATTACAGTGCATTAAGTTTCGTACTATCCTATAGTTTGGGAATCTCCAACTGGTCCATTATTGATCTGTGGATATGAAAACTTGTATTGAGATTGTGATACTGACCATCTGTATAATTTTGGGAGTGTTCAAAACTAACCTGCACCTGTTTACTGTTGCACTGTACTAGTTTTTAACTTCAATGTTGTGGTTTGGGATACAGTTAGTTTTCTTAGGCCACCTTGCATAAACTGAAGTAGGCTGATAGGTACTTTTTAAAACTATTTGCATAAACCATCTTATGCTTAACTGTTATATAGATGATGCAGCAAAAATGGGAGTATTATATGTAGTGCTACTTATTTTGTGTACCACAGGTGAGTGTTAACTACTAATTTATATCATTTTTTTGAATCCAGAAAACCTAATTTGCTATAAATGTTAAAACTGTGTTATGTTCAAGTTCAACTTCATAGTCTTTCCAGCCTCATCTAATTTACTATATCTAAATAAGGCATTGCAGTAATTCATGGTTTGGTCGTGGGATAGTTTAACTTCTCATGTTCGCTTTTGCTAGTAGTAGGTATAGGCTAATCTTTGAAATAGAATAATCACAAATACTTATAGAGCATTATATTTGCAGCATACTGATAAAATATGTAAGCTTCAAAATACTTATTGTGATAAAAATTTAATATTGCTTTTTAAATTTTTAACGACTGTTAGCATGCAGTTGTTAAGAATTTTTTGATATTTGATATTAAACAGAGCTCTCTATTAATAAACCTGTAAATGGCATTGTGATAAGGGTAATACAATGCTTATTTTTATTAAGATATGTGTGTGACCAAACTGGTTTCATTTAAAGGATTTGTGTGAGCATTCAATTTAATGCACTTGTTTTTATTAATGAGAATTAATTGTTGCTTAAACAAATTCTGTGCTACTTTAATATAGTGCTTCCTTAGAATTGATATATTTGGGTGAATATGGTTTTAACTGCAATGATTATGATAATTACTTGAAGTCATTGAACAGAGCTGCAATGAAAACTGTATTTTTTTATTCTAAAAACTTTGTTCATTGGTAACACTTGACAAACATACCCAATAGCTCAAGAAAGGGATAGCTATGTATACATTAAGCATCCTTAAAGAATTGATATCAAAACATTACTGCAGCTAATAATGGAAGAAAAATTAAGTTATAGTTGATTATTCTTAGACATAGCCATAGTTATATAATATTATTGCAGGCATTACATTTCACACACTTATATCAGTAGCATCACTCCCGGATTTACTATTCAGTGAACATAAGAGTATTGTAGAGGGATCAGTTCTCTGGCTCTATTGTGAGGTCAACTCAATTTCTGATACTCTGTCAGCAACTTGGAATAAAGATGGAGGACAACTAGTACAAGATGCTCCTCATATTCGTTTGAGAACTTCTAGCACCTCCTCCTCCACTACCTTACTCCTAGTGATAGATAATGTAGTGTCTTCTGATGCTGGTGTCTATCAGTGTACTGCTAGGGATGGACAAGACTATGTTAGAGGAGAATCATTGATTATGACAGGTGCTGTAATCTTATCATTTTAATAATGTAAAAAATTTACATACTTTTGATTTCAGTTTTATCTTCCAGATCAACTGGAATATTGAGGATTATATCTCAAGATCCCCTTACAACTGGACTTAATGCTAACAGAACAGGGACTCATACTGGGCATAGTGTTTCCCTATCCTTCACTGCAGGTCATGTTGGAGATAATGAAATGAATTATTTGATTCCTACTGTGCAATGGCTGAAAGATGGTATTCCATCTACTTTAGTTCCCACTGACACTTCAGTTGGCACAAATGGTCAATTAAGTCCTACTCTCTCATTTACTTTTACTACTTCTGATGCTGGTGTGTATCAATGCATTTTTATTGATAGCAATTCACACATTTATGGCTCATTTCCGCTTAGAATTGATACTGGTAAGTTTAATTAAACATGCACAACATAGCAAGTAAATCAATAGCACTGGTTGTATCTTAACATACGGATCAAACAAACAATTATTGTTGATAACGTCAATACATCATACAAATTGGTAATATTCCATAATTAAGCCTTGCAAGTAGTATTGTTTACAATTTAATAACATAGACGTGAAAATATATATGAGTAGTCAAAATATACATTATAATATGTTTGTATGTATATTATTTATGTATGTATATAGGCAGTCTTAAACTGAATTTTTCTTTAGCAGCCGTGTTCATATTTTACAAATGTTTTTTTAATTTATTTTAATTTAAGCAACTAAATTTAATTAATGTTCTTGATATTATAATTGTTGAAGGTAATTTTACTATTCCTACAAGGGTATCACCACAAGTTGTATTTCATAGTATACCTAATAAATTAGTGTTGGAAGTTTCTAGTGAGGGAGAATATGACAATATTGCTTGGAGCAGAAATGATGCAGTATCAGGTACACCAGTTAGTGTACAAGTACAACTCAGTGAATTTGTTAACTTCTTTGAGATATTTGTTCGTGAACCAACTAGTATATCTGATCATGGCTTTTACGATATCACTTATTTTGGAGCAGGAGGGATTGGTACTGAAATTGCAGTTGTCTCCCCAGGTAAATTAATGTTCTCTCTTGACAATTATTTAGAAAAAAGTGCAAATTATTGGTATTTAGTATCACCTGCAACAACTGTGCAAGTAGAGAATTTATCTGTGATAGAGGGAGGTAATATCAATATATCTTGCTACTCCATTGGAGGACCTGTACCCTCTATAATATGGACAATTAACAATCACATTGCTGGATTTATCCAAACAGATATTATAAATGAAGCTTCATCGTCATTTAATGTTGTTACTATTGGTGATATAAATCTACACTACACATAGTAGATGCCCAGTATCCTACACATGATGGAGTATACACATGTACTGGAAGGAATACTGCATCTCATAATACCAGTAGTATGAATATCTCAATTATGGTAAAAGGTAATTCAAGCATGACATAAATAGTATGCTGAGATAATTATTTGTTGTATTTAGACTTTAACCTCCATTTATAACAGAGGGCCTGATTTTAAATCATGTTTAATATCAAAATAATACTGACTTAGGTTATCATGTGTTGCATTTAAATACTATTATTTCTGTATTTTAGTGCAGATTATGGTGTTAATACGTGTTCTCTATTTTATAAATAATAATAATATACATTTCTAAATTATAATATATCTTGTCAGCACTGACAGTAGCATGTCTAGCAGTGAATATATGTGTGATGAACAACTACAATTCCTTTAAAATTTCTTGGTACATTTTTGTCATCGAGGATCATCAATATTAAAGTGCAAAAATTGGACTACATTTTTATCAGCTAATTATTATTGGCAACAAATCAAAGTATTCTGAATTCATCACTTAATATAGAAGCATCTATACAAAAGCATGAATATCTCATGAATATATAATACTCATTGTTGTCCATTGGAAATAAATTTCCACCAAACTCTACGGACTTCCAGTTTTATGGTTGCTAGACTAATAAAGTGTTTTCAGGATGCCAATACATTGCCATGACCAATTAGATCACTATTTCAGTTTGTGTTGTGGTTTTTCAAAACAATGTACTTGAACACACCCATTAATTTTATTTTTGGGCACATCCACAAATTGCCATTTTACTCGCTCACTTCCTTGTCTGACTTATTTATGAAAGCTTAATTCCTCCTTAATATTTATGTAAATATGCTATACATCTAAATTTATAGCATAATTGAATAATAAATTAAATTGAATAAGTTAATATTATAATATTATGCAATGTGTTTACTACAGTAATTCCAGAGGTCAAAGTGGAAGTGAAAACATATAATTCGATGAAAGATCAAATTGATACAGTCACATTAACTTGCAACGTAGTAAAAGGCAACCCAATGGATTATATTTATGAATGGATATTCAACAATGGTACTACATTGAACAGTAATACTTCTCATCTTATTTTAACAAACTTCACAATTAATCAGACAGGAACATATTTCTGTTCAGTTACTAATGAGGCTGGAACTGGAACAGGAAACTATACTCTCACTTATGGAGAAGAAAGTACATGTGAGTTCATTATGGAAACATTTTGATGCACAAATATGCACAAGTCATATATAATATATACATACAGATACTCCCTATCATACATTTGTAGCACTGACAAATAGCACTACAGTGGAAATAACTGCAATACGATCTGGCAATGGATTTGCAATAAAATTATCAGTTTCATTTTTACTAATCATCATGATTGTGATAGTGATCATTACTTCTATAGTGTAAGTTATTGCACTGTACTATCTGAAAGAGTATAAAAATAGATTGGCTAACTTCTCTAGTAATAGCAAATGTTCTCTGTTCTAACAGCCAATATTATTTTAATTAAAACTTAAACTGATGTTTTGCCTTCTCGCCAAAGCCTTGCACCACACTAATTGAAATATTATGTTAACTATTCTATATAGTATAATTAACTTTTTTTTGTTGCTATTCGTAAATTTTAAGGTTACGAAAGCAGCATATTGTCCAAAAAATAGCCTCCTTCAAGGTACAATGAGTGAACATTTTGACATAAAATAAATTTGATGATAATATGCTAATTAGTCTCGGAGTGCTCCCAACTTGGAGCAGCTACAGATGAGCTATGTCGCACCTGAAGAAGGATCTCACATCAGACCACCCATTCCAGTTGGCTTCTTATATGATCATGTAGTCAAAATGAGCATGAATGTCAACTATGGATTTGAGGAAGAATTTCAAGTAATTATTAAAATAAGTCTGCAAATTTCAATTATAATTTATAAAGCTTGTTTTATCAATTTGTATATTCATAGCTTGTATAGGTGCTTTTATATAGATTTGTATTAATTTCAAATTAAATATTTAGTTATGTTTTTGATGTAGATAATTCATGACAAGTCTCCACACAAGTCAAGTGATATCAGTTCTCTTCTTCAGTACAAGCCAAAGAATAGATTTAGGAACATAAAATGCTGTGAGAAAATCTCTAAATAGTAAAACATTGTAATAAATAACAGAGCTTTTTGTGTGTTTTATGGAATACATAGTTGATGACACCAGAGTAATTTTGTCCCCTATAGAAGATGCTGACCATGATTATATTAATGGAAATATTATTTATGTAAGCAAAGTTGTATTTATATTTAATGCAGTTATAATAGTAATGTTTTCAGTTTCAATAATTACATTATAATGGATGGATAATTATAGCAAAGTTTAGACAAATTACAATGGTATGTAATCTGTGAGATCTATATAATATAAAACACCTCACTATTATTTTTAAATTGGTACAAACATGCATTATCATACAGGATAAATACAAAAAATGAAATTAATATTACAGAATAACAAGACCTTTTATCTCCTCACATATTTCTAATTGAGTGTCCTCACAATTAAGTTAAGCAATAATTATGGTGTATAATGATGCTAAAATAAAGAATATAATTTATGGTAAATAGTTTTCAAATAATACTTGTAGGGTTATAATAGAGCTGGTGAGTATATTGCAACACAAGGCCCCTTGAAGGGCACTGTCCTCGACTTCTGGAGAGCAGTGTGGGACTATAACACTCCAGCCATTGTCATGCTCACTAACTTGATGGAGAAGACAAAGTCCAAATGTGCACAATATTGGCCAAATTCTGAGTCAATATCTCACGGTCCATTCTCTATTACATTGATCAATACCACAACACTGGCTGATTATGTCATTAGAGATCTTACTGTTAAAAATGTAAGAGCAAATGAAATTTTATGTTTGAATTGGCAATATCTGTAATTTAGAAAATTTATCATTTTGTTAGAAAAATGGATATTCATTACATTAAAGGTTTGATTACAAAACATATAAAAATCAATATTTAATTAATATACATTTCTGTGATAATTGTGAAGTTATTTCTTTTTTATAGTATTATATTAAATTATTGTCATACACTCAGCTAACTACTGATGAGGAAAAATATGTGAAACAGTTCCATTACACCTCCTGGCCAGACTATGGAGTCCCTCGTCATGCCACACCTCTAATTCACTTTCTGATAAGGGTTCGAGCTCATCACCACTACTCTAACAGCAGTAGTCTATTAGTTCACTGTAGGTACGTAATCTTTAAGTTTATTTAGAAAAATAATGTGGAAAGTATCCATAGTGTTTCGGATACTTGTAATGTGGTGGTATATCTCTTGGAATACCAGCATGTGAGAAAATTATTGTTTTCAGGTTGGAATAATTACACCAAAAAATTAATTAAAGATGTTGAACATGCAGATATTTTAAGACTATTATATTATTGTAAAGATGTAATCCCAATATTATGTCACAATTATAACCTATGTACAAATACTGTATTATAAAGAAATAACACATAATGATATTATTACATTCTGGCAAATTCGAGGTAGCAACTGATAATAAGTAATTACTTGATAATTTTCAGCCAGAACTTAAATTTACAACATTTACATAAATTTTTATTCTTTAGTGCTGGTGTTGGAAGAACCGGAACATTCATAACTTTGGATATTGAGCTACAGCTAGCTGCAAAGGAGAACTGTGTTGATCCTTTCAATCAAATTTGCCAGCTTCGTCAGCAGAGGAGTCTCATGGTGCAGACAGAAGCTCAGTATATATTCTTACATGATGCCATTTTAGAAGGTGTCATGACGAAACACACTGAAGTTCCTATGAACAAGCTAAAGAAATACATTAAAAACTTGTCCGCTGTTAAGACAGGCGAGAGTGGGTACAAAAAAGAGTTTAAAGTAAACTATTGTTTTTAAATTGAGCACATTATCACTATGTGATATTATATTGTATAGCTTCTGGAGAAGTTCAACATGGACATAAGAGAAATCACTAATGCTAATGATAAAACTAACAAGGCTAAAAACAGAAGGAGTAGATTACTGCCATGCAAGTTTTCTATAATTTTATATAATAAATAATTTGAGTTTGGTTGCATAACTAGTATTATTTGAGGTAGTCATACATCAAGTTATTATAGTTGTTAAAAATTATTAAATTATTGTATTTTTTCAATGCTTATCACATTCTTGACATCTTTAATACACAGTTAGTGTCTCCTATTGTTCCGGTGCAATAGAAAATTGCCTTGCAACTCCCAAACTTCATTAAAAAACTGTTGAGTTGTGCAAACCCGGGGACCTCTGCTTCCAATTATCCAATAATATTCTAATTGAACTAAGTGTTGATCTGAATACATTGTGATCCACTTCATGCCTTTAGAGCTGGATCCATCTCTGCTATACGTACATTAAAGTTGTGTGATGATTGTAAACGTCTTTGTTTGCTGACCGTCACTATTTTTTTAAGGAATGTCAAGTTACTATAAAAATATACTGCATGCATAGCATAGCTAGTGTAATCTTCTCAAAATTAAATATTTACAATAAGTACTTTATTATTTACATTAAACTTGTTTTTTTGCGCCTAACTATTACACAATTGTAGACAATTACAATCGAGTCAGTTTGATGATGAAGATAGGACAGTTGGGATCTGACTATATAAATGCCAGCTACATAGATGTGAGCCATTTTTGGTGTATGCATTGTATTTTCAATTTGTATTAAACTATTGCAAGTTTAATTCAAAACACTTACACTAACACAATGTTTATTGTGGTGAAAGCACATATACAAAAAATACACACATCCTTAATTAATATTATTTAATCATCATATTATAGCAATGCGTATCAATATGTAGAACTACTCCAAGTCTGGTGCCTATATTGCTACTCAGTGTCCACTAGAAGACACAGTGGAGGATTTCTGGAGAATGGTTTGGGAAAAATCAATAAATACTATTGTGACGCTAGCCCAAATGCAAGAATTTCATGAGGTACTATACCTATTCCTTTGAGATGTGTGTTCATTTTCTATTTAATTAGTATTTTACTTAAACAATCTTTCTAGAATGGATGTTATCAGTATTGGCCACTCCATCTCGATGCTCCTGAAAAGTTTGGTCTTTTACCATTGAGATAACTTGGGAACAAACATCAGAACACTACATTATGAGACAACTACTGATTAAATTATCAAACAAGGTATGCTTATGATTTTATCTTAAAGTACAAAAAATCTAGATTTAATTTTTGCCATGGAAGATTCATTAACTACATCAAGTTTATGTGTACATTAATGAGATAAATATAAATATTATTTTGTGCCCAACAATGGTGCCACCTTAATTTGAGTTGTTCAAGAAATTCCTGCTTCCAAACACTCCTAGTATTAATACAATATAATGAAGAGTATAAAAAATATGAAATGATAAAACTGTACTTATACATAGCAAAAAATACTTGAACTGCATGTGTAAGTCATAAAATCTGTACTATTTACAAGAGCTAGAGCTCATCATAATTGAAATAAATTATTTTATTATAAATATCTTTTATTGTTAGTTTTTTTATTATCACTTTGATATTAAACTCCAAGTGATAATTTTATCAAGCCAAGTAGAACAGTAGAGCAGCAATACTGAAATTGAATATTGAATATAAAAGAATATAATTGTATGCATTCCTGTATAGTTTTATATCAAAAAATTTTAAGAATATTTGACACATGATTATGGCATTTCTATAATTTACTAAACACTAAATTGTTATTAGTCTAGTGACAGCCTTATTGTTACTCAATATCACTTCACTTCCTGGCCAGAAGGAGGTTGCCCTTCTTCTACATCCAGTGTACTAGATTTCATAAACCAGATCACAAGACACACTGAAAGAAATAGTGAAGATAAGCCAATTATTATCCACTGCAGGCAAGTTTGAAATTTTTAATATATTATAGTGACTTTAGTTGTGTTATAAATGAGCCAAAAAAACTACTTCTAATTTCAATGAAAATATGAATATTAAAATTACTGCATTGTCCTGATAAATGTTGCCTATAAGAAACTACACAAATACATGTAAATGTATTAGACTTTATAATTATTATTATAATTAATTTTAGACTTTATAAATTAATTCAAGCAGATAGAGTAAGTTTATAGCTAATAACCTTTTCCTTGCTTCATTTTGCAGTGATGGTATGGACAGAACAGGAGCGTTTTGTTCTATCCTCTCAGCCATAGAGCAAGTACGATCAGAGGAAGTAGTGGACATATTTCATGTTGTCAAACATCTTCGTACGCAAAGACCACACATGGTTCAGATTGTAGTAAGTATTCAATGATATGATATCCCAGCAAGCAAGATACTAATGCAGCAAAGTCATTACTTGTGATAATACATTTTTCAGAAATATCAGTACAATTATATATCTTGAATGATACCAATATATATATGATTGTAGAGATTTAAATTTTTATCTGTGATATTCTGGTAAAAAAGTGATTGTCATTACCAAATATAAGACTAATTTGAAAATGAAATAACAATATTACATAATATTATATTATCAATATTACTAGTGATGTGCTTGAGCACAAATGGCGACCGAGCCTAAAGACTATACTATTTTTATATGAATGATTTTGACTTCTAACACTGAAGCTACTTATAAGGTCCAGTTTTTAAATTTCGCATACACGGTAAAGGGATTTCAGTGCCATAGTAACAACTCTCTGCAACTGCTTGAATTTAAGGGGAAAAACAACAACAAAACAATACACGTTATTTAAACGTTTTCATTGTGATATTCTTTAGCTAAGTAGTGGTTGTAACATACAATGCTTTGACACAACTGGACATGCACCTACACCGACTTACCTTCGCAGTAGTCTAGAGGACAATGTATTTTCAAGTAAATACTGTTGCGCACGGCTTATAACCATGACAAAGAGCGCATTGACTTACCACCGCCACTAACTCGAATAGTCCCTTAAGTTTTCAAGTTTTAACTGCACCCGCAAAAGAATTCAAAACGGTAAACAATTCAATTTCTAGGGTGATACGGGTACTGATCGCTAAACCAGAGGATTCTGTTTAGTGCAATTTGGGACGGGGTCGACCACATAGCTAACACAAAAACACGAGGGTCAAAGTACAAAATGACATACGTACGTCCAAACATATATACAAATAAACTAGTGATGTGCTTGAGCACAAATGGCGAGCGAGCCTGATAGTTAGGCAACATAAAATGTTACTATGTTTTAGCTTACTTCATGCAAACACTATAATAGTAGTTATGACATTTGATGTCAGCAAACAAATACAAAATCACTCTCTTACCTTATTAATGGTAACTTTTGTAGTATCAAACATCAACCATTCTGATAATCTCAATCACCAGTAATTCTTGAACAAGCTCTCAGCTGCAATAAAAAATACCCAGTTTTATTATTTGTAATTTTAGCCAACAAATATGGAATTTTACTACAATAATTCTTGAGTATTGATAACTTCTGTAGTATCAAATTGAAGTTACTTTGACCATCTGAATTACCTTGAATTCTTGACAACAAGCTCTCACCTACAAAAACAAAAGACAATCAATTTTAGCACACACAAATACAAAAATACATTCTTACCTCATTTTCTTGAGCAGTGGTAACTTTTGTAGTACCAAATTAGAGCCAATCTGACTATTTGAATTTACCAGTCACTGTTGACTAGCTCTTAGCTACAAAAAGAAAGGTCAGAGTTAATTTAGCATATTTAGCTAACAAATATGGAATTGCGTACTTATCTCAGCTTCCCTTGAGAAGTAGTAGCTTCCATAGCATTAATACTACGGCATTCTGACTACCAACGGCTCTTGACAACCAACAACCAGCACTCCGTATTCCCCCATAAAACGGCAAAGTTTTGAAATTAAGTCTTGAAAAGGGTCTTCAATGCCATAGTAACCTGTCAAATCAACTCTTTGTGTCTTGAAAACAATCGTTTTAGCAGTAATTTTCTCATACTTTGGAGCTTAAGTATAAAGTAAGGTTTGCTTAATGTTGTAGTTTCAGAATAAACTGGAGTCAAGCCTAAATAGCCGTGTTTTTAGGAGAAAAACGTTCCCCGCGCGCGCGTTTAAAGAGCATACGTACCATCCATACATACTAGTGATGTGCTTGAGCACAAATGGCGAGCGAGCCTAAAGACTATACTATTTTTATATGAATGATTTTGACTTCTAACACTGAAGCTACTGATAAGGTCCAGTTTTTAAATTTCGCATACACGGTAAAGGGATTTCAGTGCCATAGTAACAACTCTCTGCAACTGCTTGAATTGAAGGGAAAAAACAACAACAAAACAATACACATTATTTAAACGTTTTCTTTGTGATATTCTTTAGCTAAGTAGTGGTTGTAACATACAATGCTTTGACACAACTGGACATGCACCTACACCGACTTACCTTCGCAGTGGTCTAGTGGACAATGTATTTTCAAGTAAATACTGTTGCGCACGGCTTATAACCATGACAAAGAGCGCATTGACTTACCACCGCCACTAACTCGAATAGAAATGGAAGTCCCTTAAGTTTTCAAGTTTGAACTGCACCCGCAAAAGAATTCAAAACGGTAAACAATTTAATTTCTAGGGTGATACGGGTACTGATCGATAAATCAGAGGATTCTGTTTAGTGCAATTTGGGACGGGGTCGACCACATAACTAACACAAAAACGCGAGGGTCAAAATACAAAATGACATACGTACGTCCAAACATATATACAAATTAACTAGTGGTGTGCTTGTGCACAAATGGCGAGCGAGCCTAATAGTTAGGTAACATAAAAATAAGTATTATTACTACTATTTGGAAAGAACAAGAGATCAGCATGGAATACTTGGAATGCATTTTCACATGTGAATGCAGCTTTTCTCCATATGGCGGAGAATGCATTTGGCGATGTCAGTGCTTCTTGTGAATTTTTTCACTCCTGGAACTATTCACCGTTCTTTTATATGACAAGAGTAGTGTCCTGAAATCAGTCAATGAAGCAAGGCTGGAGTTGTTTTGCAAGAAAAATAGAAGTATGGAAAACTTACCCCCAACCCAGGTAATGTTTGAATCTCTATGCTTAATGTAACATGATAATATTATAACAAAATCATTTTTTAGGATGCCTTGCTTCAACATGCCAAGCGAGCTTATTACCAGAGCAGTATATGGATTTCCAGTCATCACTCAATACAGAATGTACCCTGACCTGACAAGTGGGGATGGGTTGATGATGCCCACAGTGGTTGGATACCTCTCTGGATGACAATTCCAGAAGCTGCCAGAGCTTGCAGTGAACTAATCAAGTGTGGGTGCAAATCCAGCCGAGGCTGTACAAGTTGTAAATGCAAGAAAGCTGGACTACAGTGCACTAACTTATGTACTTGCAGATGTGAAATATGATGAATTTTAAACTTCCAAAAGCCTAATATTAAATTTCGCCTTATTTTTAAAATTTTCGTGTTTGTTTACTAGTTGCGCGTCCATATACGCCAAAATATTTGCCGAAAATTTTGGAGCCGGTCAATTTCATAATGTACACAATAAAACCTACCTCTGTGCAAAATTTGGTACTTTTGTCCGCTCTGTAAACATTTTTTTCCCAAACACTATAATAGTGGTTATGACCTTTTACTTCAGCAAACAAATACAAAATCACTCTCCTACCTGATTTGTTAACTTTTGTAGTATCAAACATCTGCCATTCTGATAATTTCAATTACCAGTAACTCTTGAACAAGCTCTCAGCTATGATAAAAAAATAAACCAATGTTATTATTTGTAATTTTAGCCAACAAATATAGAATTAATACTTCCCTCAATTTCCTGAGTATTGATAACTTCTGTAGTATCAATTGAAGTTACTTTGATTATCTGAATTACCGTGAATTCTTAACAACAAGCTCTCAGCTACAAATACAAAAGACAATCAATTTTAGCACACAAATACAAAATTACTTTCTTACCTCATTTTCTTGAGCAGTGGTAACTTTTGTAGTACCAAATTTGAGCCAATATGACTATTTGAATTTACCAGTCACTGTTGACAAGCTCTTAGCTACAAAAAGAAAGACCAGAGTTAATTTTGCATATTTAGCTAACAAATATGGAATTGCGTACTTACCTCAGCTTCCCTCGAGAAGTAGTAGTTTCCTTACCATTAATACTACGGCATTCTGACTACCAATGGCTCTTGACAACCAACAGTCGGCACTCCGTATCCCCCCATGAAACGGCGAAGTTTTTAAATTAAGTCTGGAAAAGGGTCTTCAATGCCATAGTAACGGGTCGAATCAACTTTTTGTTTCTTGAAAAGCAAGCGTTTTCGCAGGAATTTTCTCACACTTCTGCGCTTAAGTATAAAGTAAGGCTTGCTTAATGCTGTAGTTTCAGAATAAACTGGGATCAATCCTAAAAAGCCGTGTTTTTTGGAGAAAACAGTTCCCCGCGCGCGTGTTTGAAGGGTATACGTACCATCCATTCATACATACATATATATAACATATACCCGATTTTGCATTATCCACCCCTAATATTGTCACGCTTGCTTCGCTTGCTTGCCAATAAATAAACATACCCCGATTTTCGATTGTGTTACCCCTGAAAATCGGGGATGTTTGTTTATTTATTTATTTAGATATATGTTTGGACGTATGTATGTCATTTTGTACTTTGACCCTCCGTATTTTTGTGTTTGCTCCGCGTGCGACCCCGTCCCAAACTTCACTAAACAAAATCCTCTGGTGTAGCGACCATTACCCGTATCACCTTAGAAATTGAATTGTTTACCGCTTTGAATTGTTTTGCGGGTGCAAAAACTTACTGGAGCTCCATTTCTATTCGAGTTAGTGGTGGTTGTATGTTAATACGCTATTTGACACAATTATAAGCCATACTCAACAGTATTTATTTTTAAATTCATTGTCCACTAGACTAACCACGAAGGTAAGTCTTGCGTAGGTATGTTCAGTTGTGTGAAAGTATTGTTCGTTACAATTACTATTAAGAATGTCACAAAGAAACTTTAAATAACATGACTTGATTTTGTTGCTTCTTTTTCAATTCAAACAGTTGCGGGGAGCGGTTACTATGGCATTGAAACCCCTTTACCGGGTACGTAATTTAAAAACTCGACTTTATTTTAGTAGCTCAAGTGTTAGTTGTTAAAATCAATCATTTAACAATAGTGTAGTTTAAGGCTCGCTCGCCATTTGTGCTCAAGCACACCACTAGTTATATATATGTTTGGACGTATGTGTGTCATTTTGTACTTTGACCCTCGCATTTTTGTGTTAGTTTGGTGGTCGACCCCGTCCCAAACTTCACTAAACAGAATCCTCTGTTTATCGATCAGTACCCGTATCACCCTAGAAATTGAATTGTTTACCATTTTGAATTCTTTTACGGGTGCAGTTAAAACGTGAAAACGTACAGGACTTCCATTTCTATTGAGTTAGTTACGGTGGTAAGTCAATGCGCTCTTTGGCATGGTTATAAGCCATACGCAACAGTATTTACTTGAAAAATCATTGTCCACTAGACTAACCGCGAAGGTAAGTCTTGTGTAGGTGTATGTCCAGTTGTGTCAAAACATCGTGCTTTACAGCCACTATTTAGCTAAAGAATATCACAAAGAAAACATTTAAATAGCGTGTATTGTTTTGTTGTTGTTGTTTTTCTTCAATTCAAAGAGTTGCAGCGAGTTGTTACTATGGTACTGAAATCCCTTTACAGTGTATGCGTAATTTAAAAACTCGACCTTATTTTCAGTAACTTCAGTGTTAGAATTTTTTTATTTTTTTATTTTTTATTATTATTTTTTTTATTGCTTTGCTGATAAACAGACAGGAAAGGCCAACTAGCTCAGCTTAAGGCCTTCCTAGCAAATGTCAAAATCGTTCGTATAAAAATAGTATAGTCTTTAGGCTCGCTCGCCATTTGTGCTCAAGCACATCACTAGTATTAGTATGTGTTGTGCTATATGTGTGGTTTGTGATGTGTGTATATGCATGTGTGTTGATATTGTTTGTGAGTGTGCTGTATATAAGAGTTTTATTATACTTTCGTGGATTGGGGCTTGGAAGAGTTTTCGTGGGTTAAATTTTGCGAATGCTTCAATACACTCCTTCAAGTAACCATTGAGCCAGAAATTTGGTAGGAAAAAGTTACAAGAATGATAGCAAATCCTCAAAAAATGCAAAAGTTCATACCTGTGAATCATATCCGCTATACGTTATATGCATGCATGTTGTGTGTAGAGAGATATATGCATGTACATTGTGTGTGTGCATATGTGTGTGTATGAACAGATTCTTACTCTCCCCCTACAGATTAGGTAAAGGGTCTGACACGCGAGACCAGCTTCCTCCACAAATAAGACAAAAGACATATTACTAGGGTACATATACTTACGCAGTAGCCCGCTTTCCTTCTCCTCTAGGTCTCCGGCTAAGCCGCTGGTCAATGCACCTTAATCTGCAATTGTATATAAAAGCAGTTTACAAAGATTAAGATACTCTCAGTATAGACATATCACACACACAGAATGATTAACAACACCCATGTATTTATAACCCACCCTTTTCTGGACTTACCACCCTGAAATTTCTTGCTAAAGTGCCTGGGTATATGTTACACAGTAAATAGATATAGCTCTAAATTTTTTTAATTATAGCAGCATGTTTAGCAGAGTATATACTTGCCACGAAATTGTTATATAGCTTATCTAAATTTACAATTGGACAAAAAAAACCTTTTAAGTTGAGGTTAAATTTATTCTATTATCTGCACTTATCATAAAGTTTGAGCTTAGCTTCATTATGCATGGGAGAAATGTTATTACTCCAGACTATATTGTTATCACAAAGTACAAATGTTTTGTTTTTTGGGGGACAAGTCTGTTTTCAGTTTGTTACAATTCTGACTTGAATAATATTGGCCATATTATATTTTTTTCTCATATAATAATTGTGCATGTTGTACATAATGATGCAGACACTGTAAGGATATGTATACAGGTAAAGTTACATATTCGGATATGGACTTATTATATGGTATTTATAATATGTATTTTAAGCGATTACATATGGCTAAATAGAAATTAAATTTTAGGCCACTTTTATTTAGTGTAATAAATTACAGTGCATTAAGTTTCGTACTATCCTATAGTTTGGGAATCTCCAACTGGTCCATTATTGATCTGTGGATATGAAAACTTGTATTGAGATTGTGATACTGACCATCTGTATAATTTTGGGAGTGTTCAAAACTAACCTGCACCTGTTTACTGTTGCACTGTACTAGTTTTTAACTTCAATGTTGTGGTTTGGGATACAGTTAGTTTTCTTAGGCCACCTTGCATAAACTGAAGTAGGCTGATAGGTACTTTTTAAAACTATTTGCATAAACCATCTTATGCTTAACTGTTATATAGATGATGCAGCAAAAATGGGAGTATTATATGTAGTGCTACTTATTTTGTGTACCACAGGTGAGTGTTAACTACTAATTTATATCATTTTTTTGAATCCAGAAAACCTAATTTGCTATAAATGTTAAAACTGTGTTATGTTCAAGTTCAACTTCATAGTCTTTCCAGCCTCATCTAATTTACTATATCTAAATAAGGCATTGCAGTAATTCATGGTTTGGTCGTGGGATAGTTTAACTTCTCATGTTCGCTTTTGCTAGTAGTAGGTATAGGCTAATCTTTGAAATAGAATAATCACAAATACTTATAGAGCATTATATTTGCAGCATACTGATAAAATATGTAAGCTTCAAAATACTTATTGTGATAAAAATTTAATATTGCTTTTTAAATTTTTAACGACTGTTAGCATGCAGTTGTTAAGAATTTTTTGATATTTGATATTAAACAGAGCTCTCTATTAATAAACCTGTAAATGGCATTGTGATAAGGGTAATACAATGCTTATTTTTATTAAGATATGTGTGTGACCAAACTGGTTTCATTTAAAGGATTTGTGTGAGCATTCAATTTAATGCACTTGTTTTTATTAATGAGAATTAATTGTTGCTTAAACAAATTCTGTGCTACTTTAATATAGTGCTTCCTTAGAATTGATATATTTGGGTGAATATGGTTTTAACTGCAATGATTATGATAATTACTTGAAGTCATTGAACAGAGCTGCAATGAAAACTGTATTTTTTTATTCTAAAAACTTTGTTCATTGGTAACACTTGACAAACATACCCAATAGCTCAAGAAAGGGATAGCTATGTATACATTAAGCATCCTTAAAGAATTGATATCAAAACATTACTGCAGCTAATAATGGAAGAAAAATTAAGTTATAGTTGATTATTCTTAGACATAGCCATAGTTATATAATATTATTGCAGGCATTACATTTCACACACTTATATCAGTAGCATCACTCCCGGATTTACTATTCAGTGAACATAAGAGTATTGTAGAGGGATCAGTTCTCTGGCTCTATTGTGAGGTCAACTCAATTTCTGATACTCTGTCAGCAACTTGGAATAAAGATGGAGGACAACTAGTACAAGATGCTCCTCATATTCGTTTGAGAACTTCTAGCACCTCCTCCTCCACTACCTTACTCCTAGTGATAGATAATGTAGTGTCTTCTGATGCTGGTGTCTATCAGTGTACTGCTAGGGATGGACAAGACTATGTTAGAGGAGAATCATTGATTATGACAGGTACTGTAATCTTATCATTTTAATAATGTAAAAAATTTACATACTTTTGATTTCAGTTTTATCTTCCAGATCAACTGGAATATTGAGGATTATATCTCAAGATCCCCTTACAACTGGACTTAATGCTAACAGAACAGGGACTCATACTGGGCATAGTGTTTCCCTATCCTTCACTGCAGGTCATGTTGGAGATAATGAAATGAATTATTTGATTCCTACTGTGCAATGGCTGAAAGATGGTATTCCATCTACTTTAGTTCCCACTGACACTTCAGTTGGCACAAATGGTCAATTAAGTCCTACTCTCTCATTTACTTTTACTACTTCTGATGCTGGTGTGTATCAATGCATTTTTATTGATAGCAATTCACACATTTATGGCTCATTTCCGCTTAGAATTGATACTGGTAAGTTTAATTAAACATGCACAACATAGCAAGTAAATCAATAGCACTGGTTGTATCTTAACATACGGATCAAACAAACAATTATTGTTGATAACGTCAATACATCATACAAATTGGTAATATTCCATAATTAAGCCTTGCAAGTAGTATTGTTTACAATTTAATAACATAGACGTGAAAATATATATGAGTAGTCAAAATATACATTATAATATGTTTGTATGTATATTATTTATGTATGTATATAGGCAGTCTTAAACTGAATTTTTCTTTAGCAGCCGTGTTCATATTTTACAAATGTTTTTTTAATTTATTTTAATTTAAGCAACTAAATTTAATTAATGTTCTTGATATTATAATTGTTGAAGGTAATTTTACTATTCCTACAAGGGTATCACCACAAGTT
>WLWD01000085.1_pt1 | contig 84146 bp, 59 predicted proteins | sample 6712731 | NCBI WGS metagenome assembly WLWD01 (sample SAMN12718690, study PRJNA576275) | sponge metagenome | isolation source: marine sponge | host: Mycale hentscheli | place: New Zealand: South Island, Marlborough, Capsize Point | collected 2014-11-01
GAGGGAAATGTGCAACACCCGAGGGAAATGTGCAACACCCGAGGGAAATGTACAACACCCGAGGGAAATGTGCAACACCCGAGGGAAATGTGCAACACCCGAGGGAAATGTACAACACCCGAGGGAAGTGTACAACACCCGAGGGAAATGTACAACACCCGAGGGAAGTGTACAACACCCGAGGGAAATGTACAACACCCGAGGGAAATGTGCAACACCCGAGGGAAATGTACAACACCCGAGGGAAATGTGCAACACCCGAGGGAAATGTGCAACACCCGAGGGAAGTGTGCAACACCCGAGGGAAATGTACAACACCCGAGGGAAGTGTGCAACACCCGAGAGGGAAATGTACAACACCCGAGAGGGAAATGTGCAACACCCGAGGGAAATGTGCAACACCCGAGGGAAATGTACAACACCCGAGAGGGAAATGTGCAACACCCGAGGGAAATGTGCAACACCCGAGAGAAATGGGCAACACCCGAGGGAAATGTACAACACCCGAGGGAAATGTGTAACACCCGAGGGAAATGTGCAACACCCGAGGGAAATGTGTAACACCCGAGGGAAATGTACAACACCCGAGGGAAGTGTACAACACCCGAGGGAAATGTACAACACCCGAGGGAAATGTGCAACACCCGAGGGAAATGTGCAACACCCGAGGGAAATGTGCAACACCCGAGGGAAGTGTGCAACACCCGAGGGAAATGTGCAACACCCGAGGGAAATGTGCAACACCCGAGGGAAATGTGCAACACCCGAGGGAAATGTACAACACCCGAGGGAAGTGTACAACACCCGAGGGAAATGTGCAACACCCGAGGGAAATGTGCAACACCCGAGGGAAATGTGCAACACCCGAGGGAAATGTGCAACACCCGAGGGAAATGTGCAACACCCGAGGGAAATGTGCAACACCCGAGGGAAATGTACAACACCCGAGGGAAGTGTGCAACACCCGAGGGAAATGTGCAACACCCGAGGGAAGTGTGCAACACCCGAGGGAAGTGTGCAACACCCGAGGGAAATGTGCAACACCCGAGGGAAATGTGCAACACCCGAGGGAAATGTGCAACACCCGAGGGAAATGTGCAACATCCGAGGGAAATGTACAACACCCGAGGGAAATGTGCAACACCCGAGGGAAATGTGCAACACCCGAGGGAAATGTGCAACACCCGAGGGAAATGTGCAACACCCGAGGGAAATGTGCAACACCCGAGGGAAATGTACAACACCCGAGGGAAATGTGCAACACCCGAGGGAAATGTACAACACCCGAGGGAAGTGTGCAACACCCGAGGGAAATGTACAACACCCGAGGGAAATGTGCAACACCCGAGGGAAATGTGCAACACCCGAGAGGGAAATGTGCAACACCCGAGGGAAATGTGCAACACCCGAGGGAAATGTACAACACCCGAGGGAAATGTGCAACACCCGAGGGAAATGTACAACACCCGAGGGAAATGTACAACACCCGAGGGAAGTGTACAACACCCGAGGGAAATGTACAACACCCGAGGGAAGTGTACAACACCCGAGGGAAATGTACAACACCCGAGGGAAGTGTGCAACACCCGAGAGGGAAATGTACAGCACCCGATGGAAATGTACAACACCCGAGAGGGAAATGTACAACACCCGAGGGAAGTGTGCAACACCCGAGGGAAGTGTACAACACCCGAGGGAAATGTGCAACACCCGAGGGAAATGTACAACACCCGAGGGAAGTGTGCAACACCCGAGGGAAGTGTGCAACACCCGAGGGAAGTGTGCAACACCCGAGGGAAGTGTGCAACACCCGAGGGAAAATGTGCAACACCCGAGGGAAATGTACAACACCCGAGGGAAATGTGCAACACCCGAGGGAAATGTGCAACACCCGAGGGAAGTGTGCAACACCCGAGGGAAATGTACAACACCCGAGGGAAATGTGCAACACCCGAGGGAAATGTGCAACACCCGAGAGGGAAATGTGCAACACCCGAGGGAAATGTGCAACACCCGAGGGAAGTGTGCAACACCCGAGGGAAATGTGCAACACCCGAGGGAAATGTACAACACCCGAGGGAAGTGTGCAACACCCGAGGGAAATGTACAACACCCGAGGGAAATGTACAACACCCGAGGGAAATGTGCAACACCCGAGGGAAATGTACAACACCCGAGGGAAATGTACAACACCCGAGGGAAGTGTACAACACCCGAGGGAAATGTACAACACCCGAGGGAAGTGTGCAACACCCGAGAGGGAAATGTACAACACCCGATGTAAATGTACAACACCCGAGAGGGAAATGTACAACACCCGAGGGAAGTGTGCAACACCCGAGGGAAGTGTGCAACACCCGAGGGAAGTGTGCAACACCCGAGGGAAGTGTGCAACACCCGAGGGAAGTGTGCAACACCCGAGGGAAATGTACAACACCCGAGGGAAGTGTGCAACACCCGAGGGAAATGTGCAACACCCGAGGGAAATGTACAACACCCGAGGGAAATGTACAACACCCGAGGGAAGTGTACAACACCCGAGGGAAATGTACAACACCCGAGGGAAATGTGTAACACCCGAGGGAAATGTGTAACACCCGAGGGAAATGTGCAACACCCGAGGGAAATGTACAACACCCGAGGGAAGTGTACAACACCCGAGGGAAATGTACAACACCCGAGGGAAATGTGCAACACCCGAGGGAAATGTGCAACACCCGAGGGAAATGTGTAACACCCGAGGGAAATGTGTAACACCCGAGGGAAATGTACAACACCCGAGGGAAATGTACAACACCTGAGGGAAATGTACAACACCTGAGGGAAATGTACAACACCCGAGAGGGAAATGTACAACACCCGAGGGAAATGTGCAACACCCGAGGGAAGTGTGCAACACCCGAGGGAAGTGTACAACACCCGAGGGAAATGTACAACACCCGAGGGAAGTGTGCAACACCCGAGGGAAGTGTACAACACCCGAGGGAAATGTACAACACCCGAGGGAAGTGTGCAACACCCGAGGGAAGTGTGCAACACCCGAGGGAAGTGTGCAACACCCGAGGGAAATGTACAACACCCGAGGGAAGTGTGCAACACCCGAGGGAAATGTGCAACACCCGAGAGGGAAATGTGCAACACCCGAGGGAAATGTACAAGGGAATAGTGTTTTCAATCCATAGCTGTTACCACAGCAACTATAGTGTAAATATTCTTAATAATGTTGATGGGTAAAAATTAATTATGTTCATGTCAAATCATTTTAAAGTTGACAGAAAGATTCCTAAGTATGTGCAGTGGTCATCACAAGTTGTTGTTGTTGTTTTTTTGTTGTTGTTTTTTGTTGTTGTTTTTTGTTTGTTTGTTTTGAGTCGGCGTAGATTCATATACAGGTCTAATTTTATTCTCTAACCTATGAAATGATATTTGATTGTTGTAGCTTGTAGACAAGTGTTTGGGACACGAGACAACCACACAGAGCCAGGTAGTGCCAGAGAGGCTACAGCAGCTTACTCCTCAGCAAAGATGGCTCTTCAAGGAGTTCTAGCTACAGTCAAGGCAAGTATTACTAGCCATTCTCTCTCTCTCTTTCTCTCTCTGATTTAACTGTTCATTGTGGTCACTTGTGCAGACATTTGGCTTGGCTGCTAGTCCAGACTTGGAAACAGTGTTGGAAGAGCTGGAGGCAGAGAAGGAGCTATTGCTTCAGTTGTTATCTTGAACAAGGAGACCTTGTCTTTCATAAATGCACTCGCTGGTTGGGAATCAGAAAATTCATTTATTTATTTACAAAAACATTTGAATGATGTCACCAAACTTTAAGCATTACTTTCAGTAATCGTTTTGTTTTTTGTTTTGTTTTGTTGTTTTTTTCATGTAGCTTTTAACTATCCCACCCCTTTTTCAACTTGCTCGTGCACATTTGAAACGTCAACTTCAGTATGGTGCCAGACTACACTAAATTTGTGCTTCCAATAATCTAGAGAAGAGAAACTACTAGGAAGTTCTTGCAGTGCTCCTCTTAACTTTCTGCTGAGGTGTAGCTCTGAGTTCTCTCTTCTTTACTTTATCTATTGTAAGGACAAGTATCACATACCTGGGCTAGCAGGCTAGCTAGCATTTGTGCTGAAGTGCATCAGTAGTTGGATTTAATCAGCTGTCACATGACAACCATATGATGCTATGGAGATTAAAACTTAATGTAGTAAACATTTTTTCCAAGTGCCTCATGGTTCCCCGGTCCAAATCATTTTCTTACGCCCCTGTAATGATACAACACCACTCAGAAAGGTATTGTGTTAAACTTATTATTTTGGTTGTTCAGTAAATAATGGGTGCTTATAGAACACCAAGGGAAAGACAGGAGTTACTGATCACTCCATTTTTTACAGTGAGAAGTGTCGTGTCAATAATGTAGCATGACATCTACTGAATGGGGAGATATTTTGAAGTAGCAATGTCAAACAGATCATTTGCTTCTCCCACTATCATCCTAAAGTGTCATGTCAATCATCTCTCAAAGTAGCAGGATGCAGGAAAATATTGATCAAAAGATTTAGCGAAGGAGAAAGAAGAGGCTTATATGCTATTTACTAGTAATCATGTACCAAGAGGAACCTACTTCTAAGAGTTTGTCAAGGTCAGTAAAGCAGGTGACAGTAGCCACAGAGAAAAACAAACAGATATGTACCAAGTGATAATCGCTAACCACCTTTAGTTGATGTGGCCAAGTGGTACTGACACTTGTGGTTTTTATCACTCATGAATATCATTATGTATCACCTTATAAGTTGTGCAATTGAGAAGTATAGTATGTGATTGTTGTATTGAATACTAAAACTCTGAATGATCTATCACTTGCCTGTGTTCTCCACCATTTCACTAATGCTACAACAGAAACTTTGTGATTACACCACCTACAAATGCTACTGAAAAAATGCTATTCCATAATGCCCTCTACTCTCTCTGGGCTTTCCTGCTACAGAAATTGACTGATTAAAGTTGCTTGGGATAAGTTATGTGTAAGGATGTTTTCTTCTAACTGGCTTTGGGGAAGTCTCACTGCTCTGTACCTTTTGCCTCCTTATGTTGCTATAGCTTGTGATTTCCATTTCTTAGCTAAAGGGTCCGACTTTGTATAATACTGTTCCACTGCATGTTCAAATCACCTGTTCAAGATAAGTCTATAGCTATACTTATTTAGTGATCTGTCGAGGAAATAAACTGTCATTAGCTAGCTTCCAATTATATTCGCGATAAGATTCTTCTCACTCCCACGCACAGGTGCAATCAGGGATAGCTGTGTGGATTTCTAAAAAAGGTTCAACTTGTGTGTATTTTGGGTGTGGTCAAGTTAGAAGAAATAGACTGCCACACCCAGGGAGACCGCATTGTTGGAGTTGCAGTAGGTTTGCTAGGTGGCTAGTTATGGCGGAAAGTCAGCCTCAAGCTGGTACTGAGGTGAGTGTGTGGTACTCTTTAGTTTGAAGCTTAGCTCTAGCAGATTTCTAGATCTGGTTTTGTTGTATTTTCTAGCTGCTTACTAGATCCGTTTATCTAGCTAAATAGCTAGAGATCCAGTGTTTAAATTCTTAGCTGATTACTAGATCTGGTGTTTGACTTGAATCAGTGAAAGGAAAGTTAACTAATCACAAGTTGTTTTGGAGAGAGAGGTATGGTTCCCAGGCCAACAATTAGTCTGACTAAATCACTCCGTGAAATCAGTGAAACTAAACCACAAGTTGTTGCTCTATTTATTTTGAGAGGTATGATTGCTAGGCAACAATAGAGCAATTAGAGCATGGATTGGCATTTTCTGTAAGTATTTTGCTTTACACACATACACACACATGCACACAACTCACACACATGTGCATGTATACACACACACCAAAGAGTGACACAATAGTTATAGTATTGGCTCTAGTGCAGACTCTGTAAGGATAAAATATGTTAGTGTTATTCCCCATGGTGTGCATAAGTTAGTATTAGCCTCCATTTTGCCTGGAATCTGCAGAATTATAAACTAACAACGAACACTTTAATGTGTGTAGATGTGTGTTTCTCCTTATGAGCATTCAGACATGACTTTCCCTCCTTTCTTTTTATTGTTTGTTGGTTTGTTGTTGTTTTTTGTTTGGTTCCTGATACCTGTTTTGTTTTTGAGCATGCTCAAACCTGACTTTCCCTCTCTTTTTTCCAGATGTGCTAGTGTCCTATTTTGAGCATGCTCAGAAATGACTTTCCCTCTTTTTTTTCCAGGTGGGCTGGTGCCTTAGAGCATGCTCAGAAATGACTTTCCCTCTCTTTTTCTTTCAAGTTGCTGGTGGTGCCTTTTTTGTTTTGGAACATGCTCAGATATGTTTCCCTCTTTTTTTTTGCAGTGTTAGTGTGTTTTTTGTGAGAGGATACTCAGACATGAGTTTCCCTCTCTTTGTCTCTATAGTTGGTAGTTGTTTTACTCTCGCTATCATTGAAGTCTAGTTTGTTCCAGAAATATAGTAAGTTGTGTGTTATACTCTTTTGTAATATTGTTATGTTATGGTTGTTTTTATTGTTGTGATTTTTATTGTTTGTTTATTGTTTGGTTTGTCTTTTCTTACTATGTGTAAAGCATTTGTATGTTTGTGCCATTTTATGAATAAATTTGATTTTTCTTTCATTGAATGTATGTTTGTGTGTGTGTGTGTATTTTATATGGCACAGTAGCCATCTTAAAAAGCTTCTAAAATGTGTCGTGTAGAACTGAAGTAAACAGCCTTTTTTCAACATTTTGTTACTGTTTCTATTAATTTCAGTACTGCTAACATAAAATGCTAATAAAAATAGTCGAGCTTTTCTGTGTATTTAGTGCTAAAACTTAGAAACTCTTCTAGTGCTATATCAGTAAGCTGAGACCTTGTACTGCCTATAAAACACTATGGAGGTCGTCCAAAAAGATTTGTTGAAAAAAAAAACTGACTAGCTTTTAATAAACGGGCAGGCTAAAGTTACAACAGACTCAACACTCTAACCAGGTCCTCATTTTGTAGGTCTTCTTCCAGTTTAATCTCTAGGTGTAAAAAATATCTAAACCAGCAATGGTGCTGAGTCCTAGAAAGTATTGGTAGCGTAGGACAGCCGTACCACAATTCTGCAAGATAAATGCAAAAGCAACATCTCTTGAATGTTTAAATACAATTTTGGAAAACAATTTCTATATTTCCAGAAGTGAGGCATAAGATAAATAGGAAAGATTAAAGAAAAAACATCAACTTTAAAACATAGTTTAACAGAAGTATAACCGTATTTTATGAATCGCCATACTGCTTGCACCTCCTTTTGTTATACCTGCTTCCACTGTCAGTTCTACTGGATGAAGTTCAAACCATTTTCTGGTGCCTTTTAATACAGGAAGAAGCATCATATTTTCTTAATGTGTATTTGTGTGTTAGAATATGTGACCGGCTCTGACAAAACTGACATTGTGAAATGTTAAAAAAAAAAATCAGTTTTATGCTGTAATCCTGTAGTTCTATAAGCCAATAGCACTTACCATTCATTCTTCAGCTAGGAGCGTCTATGTGGGCTGTATAAACACTCAGAAAGCCACACGGTTAGCTTCAGAACAAAAATTAAAGTGAAGAGAAAATCGTGTTTAAATGGGTATTGTAAGATTTTTCCCGGCAAACGGCGACCTCGCGTCCAGAATTTTTGTACGGAGTTTTTTTTTAGTGCTTGTCCAAGACTTCTTGAAAAAAGTTGGTAAGCTTTTAGGCTTTAGTACTACTAGTCATACTGAGTAAGCTAGAGTTTGTGTTGTAAGCTATTCTTCCTGTGGCCATTTTTTATTTTAGCTTCCACGGGTGTCGTCATAGAAACAGCGACTTGCTTTCTCCAATTCAGCTGGTGCTATTAGTACGTTAGATCGCCATTACTAAAACCCTATTTTGAAGCTTTAGCTCAAATCAGCCAAAATTTTAACCTTCAGTAGTTTGCTAGTAATGTTGCAGAAAACGCCAGAAACATATTTTTTTATAAATATTAGGTAAATTGACTTTATTGTGTGTTTAAGCGATTTTAATTGATTGTAAAAATGGTTGATTTTCTCATAGCCGGACATATATGATGTTAGTGTTTTAAGTTTGTGTGTTTGTATGTTGTATTTAGTCAACATTGTGTATAATTAGTATGTACGTGTGTTTGTTTACATTATTTATTGTTGTTAACAATATTGTTATTTTGTATTGTTTTTATTTCCAGTTGTATTAATTATGAAGTGTTTATATAGCACGTGCAATGCTTGTATAAGAAAATATTGTTTGTGTGTTAGCATATTTCGTACATTGGTGCATGTAATGTCTGGTATAAATTTGTTTGTGTGTTAGTTTTTAAATTCTTGCATTAAAACAATTAGTGTAATGTTTGTTTGTTTGTCATTATTTTCTTTATTATTTATATATTTTGTTTATTTGTATTTAGAGAAATCTCCTTCACCCTTTAGCCTCACTTCACTGGGAACACTGCCATACATGGAGGAGAGAGTCAGGCCTGTACAATGTGCAGTACTACAGAATAAAGTACTGCTACTAGATTATGATGGCAGTCTTCACATCTCTACTGACCTTCACTCATGGACTACTACTGGTGCACCATATGACGCTCGTCCCTAACTACCTACCAGTCTAAGTTTGTATTGGTTGGTGGAATGCATCCCTCCACTGGGAACCCACTAACTCTCTGTTGACTAGTACTACTGGTCTAGACTGGAAGCCATCGCTACGTGCCATGCCTACTCCTCGCTACAGAGCATCATCAGTTAGTGGAGGATCACCAGAGGTCCTGGTCGTGGCTGGTGGGAGTGGCTCACATGACGAGTCTTGGACGTAGTGGAAGTTCTACTCAACGACCATTGGACGACTGCAGACTCACTTCCTTCTTCATGCTGGGACATGCGATCAACATTCCATGAAGGCAACTTCTACTTCACAGGAGGAGCTGGGACAAGGAGGAGATTCTATTTATATGCACTTTAGAGTCTGTCATAGCATCTGCTAGTAATGGCAGGACAACTCCACTAACAATATGGAGGACAGTAACCACACCTACTGACATCGACGCTATTGCCTCGTATTTATCAAATCTAATCGGCATCGATAATATTCTACAGTTAGCAGTTACTCCAACAGAACAGAGAAGTGGATTGAGACTACTAGTGAGGGAGATGGACCAGCTAAGGAGTATGATGGATGGATAGCTACTGCAGTATTAACAACTGGACAGTTAGTAATGGCCAACTCAAATGGAGTGTATAGAGGAACTCTGTCAGGTTAGTGTGTTCAAATAGCAGCTCCCTCTAGAAGCCTCCCTGACTGAACTCTGTCAGGTTAGTGTATTCAAATAGCAGCTCCCTCTAGAAGCCTCCCTGACTGAACTCTGTCAGGTTAGTGTATTCAAATAGCAGCTCCCTCTAGAAGCCTCCCTGACTGAACTCTGTCAGGTTAGTGTATTCAAATAGCAGCTCCCTCTAGAAGCCTCCCTGACTGAACTCTGTCAGGTTAGTGTGTTCAAATAGCAGCTCCCTCTAGAAGCCTCCCTGACTGAACTCTGTCAGGTTAGTGTATTCAAATAGCAGCTCCCTCTAGAAGCCTCCCTGACTGAACTCTGTCAGGTTAGTGTATTCAAATAGCAGCTCCCTCTAGATGCCTCCCTGACTGAACTCTGTCAGGTTAGTGTATTCAACACCCTCTATCCTGCAGTAATATCTTTTCAGCAGGTTCATATTAATATTTCAAGTACTTTTATCTATTATTGTTATTGTTATGCATGGAGATTGTCCATTATTCCACTAAATTTTTTATTATAATTACTTGGTAATAATAATGGTGTTAATAATGTTAATCATTATAAAGGTTAGGTATTTATTAGTCTTTATGACATTACCTAAATTGCAGGTGATGCTAGCAGCTGCTTCTACTGGCAGCTGTTTTTATTGCAGCTGCTTTTGCTGGCTTAGAGCCTTTATTACTCTGCCCTCAATTGTGTAAAAATATGACAACAAGTCCAATTGTAATTCCTGTGATTATAATAACCCCCTTCCTCCACTATTATCATATTTTTTCCTTTTTTCTTTTGCATGTCCTTTCCCTTCCTATCTTCTGCTCTCTCCATTTCTTCCTTCTTTCTCTATCTCCATCCTCCTTTGATTTTGTATGTATAATGTTATAATATTGTTATTGTTGTTGTGTAGTGATATCCTATTCACCAGACAACCAGTTCATATCCAATGTCCTGTCCAGACTAGAGGCAGTGATGGGCATTGACATTGAGTCTGTCCTGGCCAACAGTCACTCTCAACTAACACAATCTACTGGATTAGAACTACCAGACCTTGACCCACAGACAGATCCTGTGGATTATGTAGAACAAGTTATTGTCACATGGCGTAGACTACATCATCCAACATGGCAACAACTACTTGACGTCTTACAAGATATTGGACTAGCAGAACTGAGTCAGCAAATTGACACATTCATGAGAGATGAGAGTCATTTTTGAAATAGTATATGTGTAATAGTATTTTGTGTCATGTACATTTTAATGATGTTTATGAATGCAATACTATTTTTACACTGTATAATGAAGTCTATTTAAGGTGCTGATAGATATGTTATAAATATGATTATTAGACATCAGTATTTGTATTTGTTGGATCAGTTTTATAGTCCAAAGTATGTATTTATTTGCTGTGATAGGTTACTACAAGATTGAAGATGCGTACAAGCACTTCATCGTTTCCAAGGATGTGCTGGAGCTTCTGTCTTTAAAGTTGATGTTTGTTGGTCCTCCACGACAAGGCAAGAGTACTACTCGCCGTCGAGTTAGGAAAGAGATCATAGATCTTCTGTCAGCAGGAGAAGAGGAGCAGATTCATGGCAGCACAGGCACAGTGGAGTGTTCCAATATGCTCGTCCAAGGCTCGTCTGATCCAACTACAGCAGAAAGGAAGGCAAACTGGGCCATTGTACAGAATCTCACTGAGGAAGCATCCGTACTCTTTCACAGTCTCAAAAGTAGTTTTGTGACTAAATCCACTTCTGAGGGTACAAGTGATTCCCATAAAAATAGAGAAACCGCAAAAAGTGTCCATCAGGATGGCAGTGGTTCAGAGCAGTCTGTGGAAGAATCGCCACAATCTACTTTACTTGGATCTACCAAAAGTAAGCCATCAAGACAGAAGGAATCTTCTCCTGTCGCACCAACAAATGTCCAACTCTCTGATGAGGTGGCAACATCACAAGATTATTCCGAAATAGCTGCCGTATTCAAGAAAGTGTCCCAACAACCAGAGTTTGTTGAAGATTTAAGGCATTCTTTAATAGCTTTCTTGAGGATGGAAGATACTGGAGGTCAGCCTGAGCTGATGGACATGCTACCAGCACTCACCATAGGACCTGGCCTCTACATGCTGTTCTTTAACTACATGTTCCAATTAAATGAGGAGTATCGGGTCTTTTATCAGAGAGCTTCAGGAGAGACAAGTACACCAGAGAAATCAGAGTTTACTCTGCAAGAGATGCTTTTGCGCACTCTGGCCAGTATATCTTGTTTCAGTTCCTCTTCCCATCTTCAACCTCTACCAGGAACAGACAACCCAGCCATTGGTGAGATACTGGAGTCCTCCAAGTCAGTAGTATATATAGTGGGTACTCACAAAGACAAGGTTTCTGCGGAAGACATCGCTACAGTCGACTCACAGCTTCAAAAAGTGATTGGAGACACGGACTTCTACAGGAAGGACATAGTTCAGTTCTGCTCACAAGGCAAGCTTGTAGTTTCTCTGGACAACATGGGAGGCGGAGTAGAAGAGATCGATCACTTGCATCAGCTACTGGAGAATGCCATGGAGAAACACTTTAAGAAGCTAAAAATTCCAGCCGTGTGGCTCCTGTTCAGCTTGTGTCTTCGCATGAGAGAAGTGAGGACAGCCAGCCTGGAGACCTGCTTGGCCTTGTCCCATGCCTTCAATATGACACCCTACGAGACCAAAGCAGCTCTGTGGTTTCTTCACCACCATGCCGGTGTTCTGATGTACTTCCCCAGTGTGCCTGGTTTGGAAGACCTGGTCGTCATAGACATCCAGGTAGTGTATGACAGTATCACTGGTGTCATTCTCAAAGCTATGAGCTTTGATAGCATAGGTCAGGCCACATCCGAGAGATTCAGGAAGACTGGTCGATTCACTATGACAGATTTGATATCAGCTACAGCTGACATTTCAGGAGATCTGATTCCACCAGAGCAACTGGTAGCTTTGCTAGCATATCTTCACATTGTAGCCGAGATTGTGTCAGTCAAATCTTCTGATACTAACTCAGTCTTAGAAGAGAAAGAATACATTATGCCTTGCGTGTTAGAAAACACTAGTGCAAAGGAACTTGACCTATTCCACAAAGAATCCTGTAGATCATGTTTGGTGGAGCCTCTCTTGATGTACTTCAGTAGTGGGTTTACTCCTATGGGACTCTTTTCTGCTTCAGTGGCTTGTTTCATATCTAACAAGTCCTTCACTTTCATTAGAGAAGGTGTCAAGAAAAACATGGTGCACTTTCTGTATGGCCAAAAAAAAATTCGTGTAACATTTGTATCTCGATGTAAATATTTTGAAGTCGTAGTTTCGTGTGATCCTACATTCCAAGACTCCATTCACCACGAATGTACTGCTCTAAAACAAGAAATAGAGGCCACTCTAAAGAAGGCTAGTTCCAGAATGAACTACAACAGCTACATGGACTACCAGTTTGCCTTTGACTGTCGTTCACATGAAGGAAGACACCATCTTGGAGTAATTGATAAGGCAGATAAAATTTCAGAAGTTATGACATGTCTCTTCAATCCAGACAATCCACAAGCAGTTGTGCTCACCAATAGACACCTCATTTGGTATGGACAGGTATGCAGGAATAGACTATGTATTCTAACTTGTAATAACTATCTCTTGTTTATTTGGTATTAGAAATATGAGAAGAAAGATCCTGTGGTAGAGATCTCTGAAAGTAAGTCAAGTTCTGTTTGTATTTATAATAATTGAAAGTGTTTTATTATTAGGTGGCAATAACTTGAGTATATTTCTGAGTGTGTATCCTGACTTGGTCCTCTCAGTGACGCCTTGTGTCATGACAGTAGCTGATCACTGCTACAGTAAAGGACTCATATCTCCTGACATGTATGACCAGCTCCTTCAACGCCATTATTGGATTGATGTAGAGAAGACAAGGAACCTTTTGAGTAGCGTTCGTTCAGTCTTATCATCCAGACCCTCAGCTCTCAAGGAGTTTGTTACTATCTTATCTGAAGTGGACTATTGTAGGCAAGTAGCAGATAAAATACAGCAACGACTCTAGTAAGTATATTTATTGTATTGTATTGTTATTATTATTATTATTATTATTATTATTATTGTGTTACAGTCCCGAGTATGACGAGGAGAAGATGAGAGTGAAGAGAAGGAGAGTGGATTAGAGTAGAAGAGTAGAAAGAGTCTGAGAATCCAAGTGAACAGATTACTGTATGTTATGTGTCATAGAATTGTGGATTAAACTGTCAGCACTTCATTGAGAAAGCACAACGTTGATTTCACAGTATTTACTGGCATTGTTTTATAATATCTCATACTTCAAACATTCAAAATTATATTTTAAATTCTACTTTTTCTGTTAAAAACTTTCAATTTAATGCTGTTTTATTGTTAATGCTATTAAAATGAGTTAAAGAGTATTGAACATTGACTTCAGAATTAGAGTGAGAGATTTAGTATTACATTCAGCAACACATAATGTAGCTCTAGCTATAGTTTATGATTCATATGGCTAGATACAGCTTGCACTTGTGACCCCAACTATGAATGGGCCTCTGGATTTTCTTTAGTTGACTGGAAGTAGAGGCAACCATCTGGTCCTAATAAGCTGGTTTATCTTGGCCCTAAACTTCAAGTCTTTATTTTTGTAGATCTTCCAAAATTTCTAACATCTAGGCAATAATTTTTCGCGGTAGTTTATTTTGTTTTGACTCGTATGTGGTAAAGTATCGCTTTAGCCATGTGTGTGGAGGAAGCGATTAACTACTTTGCTGTCAGGAGCTGAAAGTTGTTCATCTCTGTCAGGTACAGGGAATGTAGTCAGCCATTCTTATCTTGAAATGGCTCTTTCTTCGCTTGTAGCATTTTTGCGAGGTCGCCGTGTAGAAACTGGGTGGAGCTGGGAGGTGGTGGCTACCTGTGCTGCGCAGAGTCTGTCTTTGTTCGTGCAGCTCAACTGGACCGGACCAACTGAGGCGCAGCAGAATATAGCAGAGTTGGTGGGCAGAGATGTGTGGCAGAGACTGAACAAGGAGGCTCTAGGACTCCTTGCTGTGGAGGGAGCTGTGAGTATAGAATTAGCAGCTGGGTTTTTTTTTGTTTTTTTTAATTGGATGCTGGAACATAGCAGACAGGAAAAGGCCAGCTCACCATCATGTGGCTAATATAGCATGTGCTAGTGATGTGCTTGAGCACAAATGCCTAAAACTACACTATTGTTATATGATTGATTTTTACTTCTAACACTCAAAGCTACTAAACATATGGTCGAGTTTTTAAATTACGTTTATACGTAAGGCATTTCAATGCCATAGTAACCCCTCTCCGCAACTGTTTGAATTGAAAAAAAAAATACACATTATTTAAACGTTATCTTTGTGATATGCTTGAGCTAAGTAGTAGCTAAAATGCACAATACTTGCACACAACTGGACATACCTACACAAGACTTACCTTCGTGGTTCTAGTGGACAATGAGTTCAAGTAAATACTGTTGCGTACAGCTATAACTATGACAAAGAGCGCACTGACTCACCGCCGCCGCAAACTCAAATAGAAATAGAATTCAGGTATGTTTTCGAGTTTTAACAGCACCCGCAAAAGAATTCAAAACGATAAACAATTCAATTTCTAGGGTGATAGGGGTAATGATCGCTAAACCTGAGGATTCTGTTTAGTGAAGTTTGGGACGGGGTTGACCACCGAACTAACACAAAAATATGTGAAGGTCAAAGTACAAATGACATACGTACGTCCCCACATATATATAAACTAGTGGTGTGCTTGAGCACAAATGGCGAGCGAGCCTGATAGTTAGGTAACATAAAAATAAGTATTGTTACTATGTTTTAGCTTAGTTCATGCAAACACCATAATGCTAAGGAACCTACTACTACTCCAGGGAAGCTGAGGTAAGTACGTAATTCCATATTTGTTAGCTAAATATGCAAAATAACTCTGGCCTTTCTTTTATGTAGCTTAGAGCTTGTTGTCAACAGTGACTTTGTCAACAGTGACTGGTAAATTCAAATAGTCAGATTGGCTCAAATTTGGTACTACAAAAGTTACCACTGCTCAAGAAAATGAGGTAAGAAAGTAATTTTGTATTTGTGTGCTAAAATTATAAATAATAACACTGGTTCATTTTTTTATCATAGCTGAGAGCTTGTTCAAGAGTTACTGGTAATTGAGGTTATCAGAATGGCTGATGTTTGATACTACAAAAGTTACCAATAATCAGGTAAGAGAGTGATTTTGTATTTGTTTGCTGAAATAAAAGGTCATAACTGCTATACTAGTGATGTGCTTAAGCACAAATGGCGAGCGAGCCTTAAACTACACTATTGTTAAACGATTGATTTTAACAAGTAACACTCGAGCTACTAAAATAAAGTCGGGTTTTTAAATTACGTATGCGGTAAAGGGGATTCAATGCCATAGTAACCGCTCCCCGCAACTGTTTGAATTGAAAAAGAAGCAACAAAATCAAGTCACGTGATTTAAAGTTTTCTTTGTGACATTCTTAATAGTAGTTGTAACGCACAATACTTTCACACAACTGAACATACCTACGCAAGACTTACCTTCGTGGTTCATCTAGTGGACAATGAATTTACAAGTAAATGCTGTTGAGTAGGGCTTATAACTGTGACAAATAGCGACTAACTCGAATAGAAATGGAGCTCCCATAAGTTTTTGCGTTTTAACTGCACCCGCAAAAGAATTCAAAGCAGTAAAGAATTCAATTCTAAGGTGATACGTGTAATGATCGCTAAACCGGAGGATTCTGTTTAGTGAAGTTTGGGACGGGGTCGAACGCAGAGTGAACACAAAAATACGGAGGGTCAAAGTACAAAATGACATACATACGTCCAAACATATATATAAATAAATAAATAAACAAACATCCCCGATTTTCAATTGTCTTACCCCTGTAAGTGTCTTGCTTGCTCGCCAAATACTACGGCATTCTGACTACCAATGGCTCTTGACAACCAACAATCGGCACTCCGTATCCCCTAAAACGGCGAAGTTTTGAAATTCAGTCTGGAAAAGGGTCTTCAATGCCATAGTAACCGGTCGAATCACCTTTTTGTTTCTTGAAAAGAAGCGTTTTCGCCGGAATTTTCTCACACTTCTGGGCTTAAGTATAAAAGTAAGGCTTGCTTAACCCTTTGCGGACGAACGTGGGCGAGCAATTATGTAATTAAATACGCGCACGCCGTAAAACCAATTAGTTGCCCGAGACGACGATGTTTTACCAGTGGAGTTCGACACGTGGAAAAAGAAAACGGGCGAGTGTTTCGTTTGTGTTAGGCCTCAAATAATCGGCCTCTAGCGTTGTAGCTATGGTAATTCGTTAGTTTATAGTTTATAGAGTTGTTTTGAATACAAACTTAGTTGGAATTATCGAGGAGGCCATAGTTTGTTAGCTATTTTTTTAGCTTATATTTATGAAAGGAGAAATCACACCCAAGTGTAAGTTCTAGTTTTAGTTTGCTTATTTCTAGCTACTTTAGGCCTTTACTTCTTAGTAGATGTTCTATTTGAAAATAGCTAGACACAAAGTGTAGGAAAAAATTTTTTTTATTTAGTTGGTGCACTTGATAGAAGTTATACTTATTTTATAAGACTTATTTTGTAGAATAGAGATTGCAAAATGTATACTATGTAAGCTACTGAAAGTTTTAGCGCGCTACGCGCTCTGTAACTGTAATAACAGAGCAAAAAAGAGCTTGTCACGAATTCGTGACAGCCGTATTCTCTTGACGCACCCGGTGTGTCACAGATTCGTGACCGTCGTACGCGCGCGTTAAGTTACGGCGGTCACGAATGCGTGACGATCGTACGCAAAGGGTTAATGCTGTAGTTTCAGAATAAACTGGGGTCAAGCCTAAAAAGCCGTGTTTTTAGGAGAAAAAAAGTTGCCCGCGCGCGTTTAAAGGGCATACGTACCATCCATACATATATATATATATACTAGTGGTGCGCTCGAATAGCGCAAATGCATGGCGAGCGAGCAGACTCTTTTTACAGAAAAATAGGACAGAAATTACATCTAACTGTAGTGCACAGTGTAACCCTTTCCATTCTCAGTTAGCATCAGAGAATCTAAAGTCTCTGATCCCAGATTAAACTAACAGAATTACCTGAATAAACTTCGAAAGCAGTGGCAAAGAAGCGCAGCTTGACAAAGACTTCACAATTGTTTCAAGAAGAGAGTAGCTGAGCAGGATTCTCCGCGCTCGTTAATCGAAAAATACTGGAACTGTGAACGCTTTACCTAACTTACGTAATTAGAAGCGCGGGCGAAAACAGAGGTCTCACGTACCCCATAAACAAATAAATAAATAAATATAGCGAAATCTCGATTGAGTTACCCCTGATAGTGTCTCGCTCGCTTCGCTCGCTCGCCAATAACATATACCCGATTTTGCATTATCCACCCCTAATACTGTCTCGCTTGCTTCGCTCCGCCAATAACGGTAGGTAGGCAAAGCAACAGCTCTATCTTGGTAAACTTCTGATGCTTCCAACTACAGATCTCTTAAAGAGTCTACACTAATACTGAAACTAACCAAGCCAAGTCATTTCTTGAGACTTGTCAGTAACTGGAGGGAGTGCCATTAATGTCTGCATTCCTAGAGCATCACAGATGATTGCTAATCAATAATAGTAGGGGCTTAATTAATTTTAGTGACATTAGCACGTGCAGTTACTCACAGATACTGGTGTCAAATTCCATAACGATCTCGTTTCTATAATGTAATTTGTTTCCATGGTGATCTTATTTTTGTGTGTTATGGTGTTTGTTTGTTTTGATAGCTGAGGAACTCAGAGAGACTCTTGGCAAATTACTAGCACGTGCTGTCTGTCAGAAGTCTGTATCAGTGGAGGTGTGACAGGCATGTGCACGTTTCCATTTGAAGAGCACTAATTCAACAGATCGTGTGAAGGTACAAGTAACCATAGCAATTTGATAATGATTATCATGGAGTGACGTATATTGTAAAGGGTGTCTCTGAGCTACAGAAAGCCCAGAGGCTAAGTCGCAGTGTGTCTGGCTGGGATAAGGAAGTGGGAGCAGTCCACAGTGTTGTTCAAGTAACTCTTGACTACTGCAAAGGTATACACTAACCAGGGATTTTTTTAGAAAAATTGCTAAGGGGGGGCAAAATAGAGATTTTTGTTAGCAAGGGGGGGCATGCATGTGTCAGAGTGCATGCATTAATTGTGTGTGTGCCTGTATTAATTATTAATGTGTGTGTGCCTGCTTAAGTGTGTGTGTGCCTGCTTAAGTGTGTGTGTGCCTGCTTAAGTGTGTGTGTGCCTGCTTAAGTGTGTGTGTGCCTGCATGATCCAGCTTGAATAGCAGTGACCTTGCAAAAAAAGGGTGAAAAGTAATGTAATTGACATGTCATATTGACACCTTTTTATGATTGTTTGCACCTGCAATAGCTGTACACAAACTGGAGACAGTTGCCAGGCCAGCACTTGCAAGCACAACCACAACAGTTGTGCTTGCAAATGCTGGCACAACCCTGTCAGCCTATATAAGTCTGTGCTTGAGTAGCTTAGTTAGTTAGTTCAAGAAGTCTTGAGAAGATGGATATTCGGCATTACTTTAGTGCAAGCACTTCAAAGCAGTCTTCTACACCAGCATCTACTAGTAGTAGCAGTGAAGATGAGGAGCCATTGTCTTCTGATAGCCAAAGCCTAGAGCCACCTCCAACTAAAAGAAGTCTTTCCAGCACGGCTAACTATAGAGCTAAGTCGAAGTATAGAACAAAATCAGGCCAGCGGAAGTACAACAAAAAGTGGGAAAAGCAGTTTCTTTGGTTAGAATATGATGAAAATTACCGCGGAGCATTCTGCAAAACTTGTCGAAAGTACGATCATCATCCTTCTCAAAAGACAGGTGGAGCATGGATTACAAAGCCATTTGAAAAAAGCGGTTGAGAAGATGCGTGCCCATGCAAAGAGTGATACTCACATTCGCCGTTCCGAAGCTGAATTGCTGGCTACTAAGAAGGAAGTATCCATTTTAGAGCAACTGCGGAGTGTCACAGAAGAGCAGAGGATCAGAAACAGGAAGGGAATTAAGGCACTTTTGCGATGTACTCACTTCCTTGCACGAAATCACATTCCTCACACCACCAATTTTGCTGCTCTGGTTAATTTGATTGTGTCTTGTGGTGATGATTTAAAACAATTTACTGAAAAATCTGCAAGAAATGCTACCTACACCTCTACAGATTCTGTTTCCGATTTTCTGGAGGCACTGGGATTGTGGGTAGAAGAATCTCAGCTCAAACGCCTTCGCAAGGCTCCTTTCTATAGTGAGATGGCTGACGAATGCACAGATATATCAACAATCGAAGAGCTTTCTCTTTGTTTTCGTTGGGAGGAAAATGGAGAACCCGTTGAACATTTTTTTGACACCATTCCATTGAAAAAAACTGATGCTGCATCTATCTATACCACTTTGACTGACTGGTTCAAGCAGAAGGGTATTCAGCCTACTAAGCTTGTCGGAATGGGGTTTGATGGAGCAGCAACGTTTTCTGGAGTCAGAACTGGAGTCCAGGCGAGACTCAAGAAGAATTCTCCTCGAGCTCTCTATGTTCACTGCCATTGCCACTTACTCCAACTTGCTTGTGTTCAAGCTGCAAACCACACTCCTGGAATTGAGCATGTTTACAAGACATTGCTCACTCTATGGAAATTTTTTCACTACTCTCCCAAAAGAGCAGAACACCTGAAGAGTGTACAGCGTGTGCTTGACCTACCTGAACTGAAGGTCACCAAACCGTCCGACACCCGTTGGTTAGCTCATGAACAATGTGTCAAGGCAGTGAAAAAGAGCTATGCTTCCATTGTGATTGCTCTTGAGACCTTCTATGAGCAAACACATGAGCCAGAAGCACTGGGGCTCAACAAAGCTCTATCAAAGAAGTCTACTGTGATGGCAATCTACCTCCTTGACTTCGTGCTGCCCCAAGTTGCTAAACTAAGCAGATGTCTTCAAGCAGAAAAGCTCGACTTGACCGCTATTTCTGGTTTGGTTGATTCTACTCTGCAAACTCTTCATGAATCTTTGTTACCTGCTGCAAATTGGGTGCTGGAGCTACTAGATGCCCAAGATGAGCTTCAAGCTATCGCAATAATTGACTCTGAATCTATCACTTCCTTTCAAGATAAAGTGGCTAAACCCTTCGTCACTGACTTGAAAGAAAATATTTCGAGGAGATTTTCTTCCCAAGATATTGTAGCATCATTTAGTATCTTTGACTCTTCAAAGCTACCACAAAAAGACTCTCCTGATCTGTCGTCATATGGGGATGAATTCCTTGGTGTTCTTGAGGACCACTACGGCAAGGAACTTGCAGCCAAGTCAGTAGAGGGAGAGGAATTTACCGTGCCAGCTTTAGTTTCCTCTGACATTCGCACAGAGTGGGTGACATTCAGGAGATACATCACTACTCGGCCTAAGGAAGACAATACGAAATTGCTGATGGAATTAGCTACCAACAGCATGCTTGTACAGATGTTTCCCCATCTCAGTGACCTTGCCAAGGTGTGCCTTTCGATTCCTGTTGGGACAGCATCTGTGGAACGAAGCTTCTCCCAAATGAAGATGATCAAAACAAGGCTAAGGAGTCGTCTTGGAGAACAAAATCTAGCTCACCTGATGAGAATAGCAATAGAAATGCCTAAAGAACTTCCAGATGACATTGTAGAAAGTGTAATCGATATTTGGAACAGAAAGACTAGACGTATTGCTGTATAAATGTATTGCTGTATAAACGTATTGCTGTATAAATACACTTATATTTTGCTTAAATAAAATTGTTTGTTGCCTAATAATTAGACTAATGGATATAATAATTTAAAAAAATGCAGTACATAGTCACACAGGTCTATTTAGAATAATGAAATTTCATTTCAAATGCTCAAGGGGGGGCACAAAATCCTCTAGGGGGGGCGAATGCCCCCCCCTGCCCCCCCCTAAAAAAAACCCTGCTAACTAGTCTATAGGAGTTGGCTACACACACACACACACACAAGGTATACGCTAACTAGTCTATAGGAGTTGGCTACAAACACTAACACACACAAGGTATACACTAACTAGTCTATAGGAGTTGGCTACACACACTAACACACACAAGGTATACACTAACTAGTCTATAGGAGTTGGCTACACACACTAACACACACAAGGTATACACTAACTAGTCTATAGGAGTTGGCTACACACACACACACACACACAAGGTATACGCTAACTAGTCTATAGGAGTTGGCTACAAACACTAACACACACAAGGTATACACTAACTAGTCTATAGGAGTTGGCTACACACACTAACACACACAAGGTATACACTAACTAGTCTATAGGAGTTGGCTACACACACTAACACACACAAGGTATACACTAACTAGTCTATAGGAGTTGGCTACACACACACACACACACACAAGGTATACACTAACTAGTCTATAGGAGTTGGCTACACACACACACACACACAAGGTATACACTAACTAGTCTATAGGAGTTGGCTACACACACTAACACACACAAGGTATACACTAACTAGTCTCTAGGAGTTGGCTACACACACTAACACACACAAGGTATACACTAACTAGTCTATAGGAGTTGGCTACACACACACACACACACACAAGGTATACACTAACTAGTCTATAGGAGTTGGCTACACACACACACACACAAGGTATACACTAACTAGTCTATAGGAGTTGGCTACACACTAACACACACACACACACACACACACATACAGACCCTCCAGGGAGGAAGTATTTGAGATTAAAGTAAAGTTACACTATCCTGTTAATTTTGTGTGCAGGTGGCAAGTAGTGCATGATATATAACATAGTGAGGCAGCTGTAACCGACCTAAATATTCTTAATAATATTGATGGATAAACTTTTTATTAAAGTTGACAGGAAGATTCCTAAGTATGTGCAGTGGTCATCATAATTTGTTGTTTTGTTTTTTTTTGTTTTTTTTGTTTTTTTGTTGTTGTTTTTTTTGTTTGTTTGTTTGAGTCAGTGTAGAATCATATACAGGTCTAATTCTATTCTCTAACCAAGTGCTATGAAATGATATTTGATTGTTTGTTGTAGTTTGTAGGCACGCAGAGCCAGGTAGTGACAGAGACAACCACACAGAGCCAGGTAGTGACAGAGACAACCACACAGAGCCAGGTAGTGACAGAGACAACCACACAGAGCCAGGTAGTGACAGAGACAACCACACAGAGCCAGTACCAGAGACAACCACACAGAGCCAGGTAGTGACAGAGACAACCACACAGAGCCAGGTAGTGACAGAGACAACCACACAGAGCCAGGTAGTACCAGAGACAACCACACAGAGCCAGGTAGTGACAGAGACAACCACACAGAGCCAGGTAGTGACAGAGACAACCACAGAGAGCCAGGTAGTGCCAGAGACAACCACACAGAGCCAGGTAGTGACAGAGACAACCACACAGAGCCAGGTAGTGACAGAGACAACCACACAGAGCCAGGTAGTACCAGAGACAACCACACAGAGCCAGGTAGTGACAGAGACAACCACAGAGAGCCAGGTAGTGACAGAGACAACCACACAGAGCCAGGTAGTACCAGAGACAACCACAGAGAGCCAGGTAGTGACAGAGACAACCACACAGAGCCAGGTAGTGACAGAGACAACCACAGAGAGCCAGGTAGTGCCAGAGACAACCACACAGAGCCAGGTAGTGCCAGAGAGGCTACAGCAGCTTACTCCTCAGCAAAGATGGCTCTTCAAGGAGTTCTAGCTGCAGTCAAGGCAAGTATTACTAGCCATTCTCTCTCTCTCTCTCTCTTTCTCTCTCTGATTTAACTGTTCATTGTGGTCACTTGTGCAGGCATTTGGCTTGGCTGCTAGTCCAGACTTGGAAACAATGTTGGAAGAGCTGGAGGCAGAGAAGGAGCTATTGTTTCAGTTGTTATCTTGAACAAGGAGACCTTGTCTTCACAAATGCACTCGCTGGTTGAATGTCACATGGCAGAACTCTTTATCAAAAATATTCAACATTTTAGAGATGTAATTAATTACAAAATCTTAGAGATTGCCTTCAATGATCTAACCATTTCCAAAACTGCCTGTGCGTGAAATATGACTGGTAAAGGATCGTTAACATTGCGCGTCCTTTTGACTTTATCGGGAGAGAGAGTGATAGAGGAAGGTACATTTACCATGAGGCCGAGAAGACTGCTTTTGGCTCTAGTGAGTGTGTGTGGTGGAGGGGGAGCAGTGGCATATTGGAGAAGTGACTCGGCGCAGCGGAGGAAAGCTACAGTAAGGACGAAAGGTGTAGTCCGGTTCTGCAGATCTGTTTACATCGGTATGCGTATCTCTGCCGACTACTGGTGGACAGGCTACGGACTAGAGGAGGTAAGAGGAATGGAGATTCTAGTATGGAGGTGGGACATAGGAATGGAGATTCTAATATGGAGGTGGGACATAGGAATGGAGATTCTAGTATGAAGGTGGGACATACGAGTGGAGATTCTAGTATGAAGGGGGACATAGGAATGAAGATTCTAGAGAGATTTTAGTATGCAGCTGGGACATACAGGGTGTCATACAGAGGTAGGGGTGCCCTGGGACCCTCCCCCCTCCCCCCCCCAGAATTTCATGAAATAAATTAATAATATTTACTACTCAATGGTATTCTGTGGTTATGATTTATAATGATATTCTGTGATTTTGTTGTTTGTATTTTTCTAATATTTTGGTGAAAGTTCACTTCAGTTACTTGAGGTCCTTCAATTGCAATACGCATTAGTCTTCCAAGATTGATGTCACTTATTCTAGACCCGAGACGATTTTTAATCAAATGGGTGTGGTTTCAAAGTGGTTGTGGTCAATCAAACGTGTGGGCCTCCCCCCCTCTTTCCTAAACTCTTCTCTCTCCCCCCCCCCCCCCTCCCCAGAAAAAAAATCCTGTATGAAACCCTGACATAGGAATGGATATTCTACTATGGAGATTGGACATAGGAATGGAAGTTCTAGTATGGAGGTGGGACATAGGAATTGTCTAGTATGGAGGTGGGACATAGGAATGGAGATTGGTGGGGTATAGGAATAGAAATTCTAGTATGGAGGTGGGACATAGGAATTGTCTAGTATGGAGGTGGGACATAGGAATGGAGATTGGTGGGGTATAGGAATGGAGATTCTAGTATGGAGGTGGGACATAGGAATGGAGATTCTAGTATGGAGGGGACACATGTGAGTGGAGGTTAGAGTGTAGCCTCTAATAGTTGGTATTGAAGATTTAGCAATCTTTGGTAACTTTTGTTCTGCGTGTGAAGTGTGAGCCTCCATTGTGAATGTGTCCAGGATAGTGCAGCGTATTCTCAGGCCATAGAGCCGTGCCACCAGAGGTCAGCTGATCTCATCGTAGCTGGTGCTCTCAAGAATGGAGGACTCTACATCAAACTGGGTCAAGGCCTGGGGACTTTCAACCATGTGTTGCCACGGCAATACTTGGACACGCTCAAGAGTTTGCAAGACAGGGCAAGTGAGGGAATGAAGGGGGCTGATTAGAGTGGGTGGGTCTGGCAGGAGTGGGTGGGGCTGGTATGAGTAGGTGTGGTTCGTAGGAGTGACGGACCTGCAGTATACAGTAGGAGACAAAATAAAGTTCCGAATTCTGTTCCGTAGTACGACCATAAAATGGTAGTTTTTTACCGTGTTGCATTCTGTACCGTTTTGACTAAGCGGCCGACACTGTTTACTAAACAGTAAATAAAAAGGTTAAACTTTTCCATCAATTCACAGATATTTTCTAGCTAAAAAATCTTCCATAGCTATATCAGCGAGCTAAGGCCTTGAATTGACCATTAAATGCTACGGGAATAGTGCAAAAAAAAAAGCTCGTACAAAAATTTAAATTGCTTCAATAAAGCTGCAGACCAAAGTTTTGACGGGCACACAGCTATAGCGAGGTCCGCACTTCGTAGGTCTTCTGTTAGCTAGTTATGGAATCCAGTAGTAAAAAAAAATCTAAGCCCGAGAAGGCCCTAACATCAAGAAATAATTGATATTTTCGTTGGTTGAACTATCAATTCTCCGCGAGATAACTTCGAATAGGATAGCTTCAAATTTTTTAACCTGAAAAGCTTTGCCTTGGGAGCCTGTAAACAAAAAATCGGAACGTTTTATTGGATAAATGATTTTTTTATATTTCCTTGAGCGAGGCATGCGGTGAGTGAGAGAGATTAAAACGGTAACATAGTCGAACGAAACGGCCTTTATTTTTACAAAAACGGCATACCATCCCCCCACTCCCATTTTTATTTTGCAACAGCTGTTCTGTGGAACAGAATTCTGAACTTTATTTTGTCTTCTACTGTATGTTTGTGGTAGTGGTCACCGTTGTCTTGACAACAATGAACAATAAACTGTATAGCTCCAACTTGTATAGAAGATAGCAACAGCTGGTTTTTGTTGTTATATTTTGTGTATTTGTTGTTGATGTCTTTTTTGTTTTCTTTTGTTTTGTTTTTTTGGTTTTCATCTTCTTTGAATCAGTTACTATAGTATGTCCAAGTTGAGTTGGCCTCAAGAAAAACTTGAATAACTTTAGAACGGAAGCAGCTACGCATCCGGGGTTTGCACCATTGGAAAGCTCGCGCCGAAGCGGTTAAAAATGTTTCCTCAGTAAACTCCAAAACTGGAGAAAAAGTGCTTTTCCAAAACTCAATACAAAAGTCTATGGGAATAGAAAAAACCACAGGTTTCCCGCTCAAAATGCACCCGCTTTTAGTCACGCAGTACGGCTCAATTGATCACGCAGACTGTCTTCATTTAGAATTTTGTAAACAATGAGCGGCTTCTTCTCAGAGTGCTGCGTTTCTAGCTTTGTATTGTGATTAGTTTAGGTTACGAGTGTGGAAACAGGATAGACGGAGTGTCCTGTTGTCACAGAGGGTACAGGACCACCTGATAGGATGTTGGTAAGATTATTTGTCTACCTGTTCAATAAAAATGCCGTATAGCCAATATAGTTCAGAGTGATATAGCTATCATTTAGCTAGCAACTTGTGATACAGCCACACTTAAGCTTTTTGTATATTTAATTTGTGTGCTTGTCAAAAAGCTGTGTTCATGTCAATTCCTTTTCTTCACTACTAGATGCCATTTATTGTAAGGATTAGGACCAACTCAGGCTGCACTCCACCTTCAACTGAGATCACAACTATATATTGTACTACTTAAATTCTATCATTTCATCAATTTTCATATATATATTATAAATAAATGAAACAATTGATAATTTTATTCAACAAGAAAGTCTAATAACTTTAGCTATAAGTTAACAATGCTGTACTGCTGAATCTTGTGAATATCAGAATATTTCTTGGGACACTGTAGGTAGAATCGACTGATTTTAATCTTGTCTCTTTAGAAGAACGCCTCACCAGTTTGTGTTTTCCATCTGCTGTACATTATCTGCGAATAAGAAACAGTGGACGGTGGACGAAGCAGCTCACATTACCCCCCCCCCCCCCCTCCCCCAAACTCGAGGACCCACACCCTCCCCTCTCTGTGGCCTGTTTAGCCCACCTAGGTAGGAATGAAAAAGTTTCCTCCCAGAAAAAAAAAAATCCTGTATGAAGCCCTGGGGCTGATACGCTGGCAGGAGAAGTGATTATGTAGAATTACAAGCTTGGGGAGAAGTGGGAGGGGTTTCTGGATGTGTAAATTCCCAGAAGATGAGGTTATTGATCTTGATCTGGAGGACCACCCCACTAGCAGGGGATTGTACACAGCAGGCTAGTATCAAAGGCTGTGCACAACTTTCACTTGTTCCTGTTATGTCTGTAAGCGCCTCAACCTCACCAAAGACAAAAGGAGGGGGTGACTAATTGTTCCAAAAAACGTGTGTATTACTATGAATGTATGTTTATAAATAAATAATTGCTGCATGATACAGAAGTAATAATTTACTAGCATGAATGATTAAGGTGAATAATTAATTAGCTGAACTTAGTTATTTCAGGCGTTTGTTGGGGTAAACCCAAACAGGAGGGGCTGATTGAAGATTATGTAAGGTGGCGATTAAGTGGGAGGAGCTGGCAGTTGAGTGGGCAGGGATACAAGTAGTGAGAACTGTGTCGTGCTGGGATGGATGAGGAATGTTTAGTATTTGAATTATGTTCTGTCTATGATTGTAGGCTTTGGCACGAGAATTCAAAGAGCTAGGTATGTTTGTGTGCATGCATGTCACGAAGTGAAGTGTGTGTAATACATGTACATGTGTTAGTTTTTACGCGTGTTGTGCATCTTTCATGTAAGTTTGTGTGTGCGTATAGATACGCTATTCACTGAAGACTTTGGCAAGCGTTCGAGTGAACTGTTTGCTGAGTTTGACGATGTTCCTGTAGCAGCTGCTAGTCTGGCGCAGGTCTACAAGGCGCGCACGCACGATGGGAAGGAAGTGGCAGTCAAGGCACAGTACATTGACCTGCAGGACAGGTACGAGGGAGACATCGGAACAGTGCAGTTCCTGCTAACAATGGTGGCTTGGATGCATCCCAAGTTTAAACTAGCCTGGATATTCAAGGTAAGAAGAAGGCGGGGTCTTCAGAATAGCTACACCCCTTTGCCACACCCACATCAGGGTTTCATACAGGATTTTTTCTGGGAGGAGGGAGTTTAGGAAGGAGGGTGGGCGCACGTAGAAAAATATTTGTTTGACCACACCCACTTTTGCTGAAACCACACCCATTTGATTAAAAACCGTCTCGGGTCTAGAATTAGTGACATCAATCTTGGAAGACTAATGCGTATTGCAATTGAAGGACCTCAATTAACTGAAGTGAACTTTACCAAATATTAGAAAAATACAAACAACAAAATCACAGAATACCATTATAAATCACAACCACAGAATACCATTATAAATCACAACCACAGAATACCATTATAAATCATAACCACAGAATAACATTATAGATCATAACCACAGAATAACATTATAAATCACAACCACAGAATACCATTATAAATCATAACCACAGAATACCATTATAAATCATAACCACAGAATAACATTATAAATCACAACCACAGAATACCATTATAAATCACAACCACAGAATAACATTATAAATCACAACCACAGAATACCATTATAAATCATAACCACAGAATAACATTATAAATCATAACCACAGAATAACATTATAAATCATAACCACAGAATAACATTATAAATCACAACCACAGAATAACATTATAAATCATAACCACAGAATAACATTATAAATCATAACCACAGAATAACATTATAAATCATAACCACAGAATAACATTATAAATCACAACCACAGAATAACATTATAAATCATAACCACAGAATAACATTATAAATCATAACCACAGAATAACATTATAAATCATAACCACAGAATAACATTATAAATCACAACCACAGAATAACATTATAAATCATAACCACAGAATACCATTAAGTAGTAAATATTATTAATGAAATTCTGGGGGGAGAGGGAATCCAGGCGCCCCTACCTCTGTATGAAGCCCTGCACATTCATAATCATTCACACGCACTTACATACACACTCCTATAGCACTGAAACATGCACACATGCACATACATTATCTGTTCATCTCTATGTCCGCCCACGCAGGAGATAAAGGACACTTTGGTGCAAGAGCTGGATTTTGAGAACGAAGCCAGAAACATGGAGCGTTGCCGTAGAGACTTGTCTTCATTGCCATGGCTACACGTTCCCCATGTGGAGACCTCACTGTCTTCCAGGAGAGTGCTGACTGCAGAGTGGATTGATGGATGTCGAGTGACAGACAAACCTGCACTGGAGAAGATGGGGCTAGACAAGGCAGATGTGAGGAGAGAGGGAGGAGGAGAGAGGGAGGGAAGGAGAGAGGGGGGAGAGGGGTGAGGGAGTGAAGGGTGGGGTTGGGAAGGGTTTGGTTGCTATGCTCAAGTTGGTTAGAATTTGTATCTATGGAGACATCAGGAACCAACATGGTCTTCAGAGTAAAGATAGTGCAAGATGTTCTGTGAAATATTTTTGAATGACTAACTGATTTACGCATCAGTGCTTCAGTTTAACTGATTTTAAATGTGGGACACGCCCTGTTCCTTGGGGCGTGTCATTTGCTGCAGGTGGCAGCGAAAGTGATCACTGCATTTGGCCGTCAACTCTTCCATTGTGGCTTTGTCCATGCTGACCCCCACCCAGGCAACATCTTCATACGCCCTTTACCAGGTCGACCTGGTAAGGCACAAATGGTACTACTAGACCATGGGCTTTATATGCCACTCACGGAAAGGTAGGTCTGTATGTGTGGTAACCCTTTACCTGATCACACTTTTGGAGTTTGTTGCAGTACACGTAAAAGTCTCTGTCGTCTCTGGAAGTCCATCATCCTACATGACATAGATGCCCTCAAGGAAGAATGTGCTCTATTAGGAGTAGAAAGTTAGTGGTGGTGTTACTATGGGGTATACACAGTCATCTCGTGATGTCAAATTATACTGTGGGTTTGGGTGAGGGGATGGGAGAAGGCTAAGCACTTAGCAGGTATACCATATGCTTGTTTTATATTGGAGGTTGCTATGGTACTGTATTTCCATGGATACCACTTTACCATTCAGACTACAGGTTGCTGGTGGTGATCCTTACCGGACGGTCCCTGGACGTGCACTATAAGATGTTTGGTCGAGGCAACTCTGCACTAACTCGGGAAGACTGGCTGGCTGTCAGAAAGACGTTCTTCCAGTTTGACGAGGTCATGAAGGTACTTCGCGCCTTGCCCAGCTCGCTAATTCTCGTGGTCCGAAATCTCAACATAGTCAGATCTCTAAATAGAGAGCTCCAGTGTCCAGTTAACAGGTTCAACATCATGGCACGAAGGTGAGAGGGTGTGGTCTTGGAGATTAATAGTGACTGTATCTCAGATTACACTGTGCGTGTGTGCGTGTGCTTTAGTGCAATACAAGGAAACAAGATAGATGGTACTGGAGGAGGGCGTGTCCCTTTGAGGGCGTATGTGTCCATGTGGTGGGAGGCGGCTGTGTTCGAGACTAGACTCTGGTGAGTGAGTGGGCGTGAATGGATGGACAGGTCAGATAGTGACAACTGTAGCAGTGACTAGTGAGGACTAGTGAATGGAGGGACAGGTCAGATAGTGACAACTGTAGCAGTGACTAGTGAGGACTAGTGAATGGAGAGGTCAGATAGTGACAACTGTAGCAGTGACTAGTGAGGACTAGTGAATGGAGGGACAGGTCAGATAGTGACAACTGTAGCAGTGACTAGTGAGGACTAGTGAATGGAGGGACAGGTCAGATAGTGACCACTGTAGCAGTGACTAGTGAGGACTAGTGAATGGAGGGACAGGTCAGATAGTGACAACTGTAGCAGTGACTAGTGAGGACTATTGAATGGAGGGACAGGTCAGATAGTGACAACTGTAGCAGTGACTAGTGAGGACTAGTGAATGGATGGACAGGTCATATAGTGACAACTGTAGCAGTGACTAGTGAGGACTAGTGAATGGATGGACAGGTCAGATAGTGACAACTGTAGCAGTGACTAGTGAGGACTAGTGAATGGAGGGACAGGTCAGATAGTGACAACTGTAGCAGTGACTAGTGAGGACTAGTGAATGGAAGGACAGGTCAGATAGTGACAACTGTAGCAGTGACTAGTGAGGACTAGTGAATGGAGGACAGGTCAGATAGTGACAACTGTAGCAGTGACTAGTGAGGACTAGTGAATGGAGGGACAGGTCAGATAGTGACAACTGTAGCAGTGACTAGTGAGGACTAGTGATGGATGGACAGGTCAGATAGTGACAACTGTAGCAGTGACTAGTGAGGACTAGTGAATGGATGGACAGGTCAGATAGTGACAACTGTAGCAGTGACTAGTGAGGACTAGTGAATGGATGGACAGGTCAGATAGTGACAACTGTGGCAGTGACTAGTGAGGACTAGTGAATGGACAGGTCAGATAGTGACAACTGTAGCAGTGACTAGTGAGGACTAGTGAATGGATGGACAGGTCAGATAGTGACAACTGTGGCAGTGACTAGTGAGTACTAGTGAATGGACAGGTCAGATAGTGACAACTGTGGCAGTGACTAGTGAGGACTAGTGAATGGATGGACAGGTCAGATAGTGACAACTGTGGCAGTGACTAGTGAGGACTAGTGAATGGAGGTACAGGTCAGATAGTGACAACTGTAGCATTGACTAGTGACTAGTGAATTGGAGGGATCAGGTCAGATAGTGACAACTGTGGCAGTGACTAGTGAGGACTAGTGATGATGGACAGGTCAGATAGTGACAACTGTGGCAGTGACTAGTGAGGACTAGTGATGGATGGACAGGTCAGATAGTGACAATTGTAGCAGTGACTAGTGAGGACTAGTGAATGGATGGACAGGTCAGATAGTGACAACTGTGGCAGTGACTAGTGAGGACTAGTGGATGGATGGACAGGTCAGATAGTGACAACTGTAGCAGTGACTAGTGAGGACTAGTGAATGGATGGACAGGTCAGATAGTGACAACTGTGGCAGTGACTAGTGAGGACTAGTGAATGGACAGGTCAGATAGTGACAACTGTGGCAGTGACTAGTGAGGACTAGTGAATGGATGGACAGGTCAGATAGTGACAACTGTAGCAGTGACTAGTGAGGACTAGTGAATGGATGGACAGGTCAGATAGTGACAACTGTGGCAGTGACTAGTGGGGACTAGTGAATGGATGGACAGGTCAGATAGTGACAACTGTGGCAGTGACTAGTGAGGACTAGTGAATGGATGGACAGGTCAGATAGTGACAACTGTGGCAGTGACTAGTGAGGACTAGTGGATGGATGGACAGGTCAGATAGTGACAACTGTGGCAGTGACTAGTGAGGACTAGTGAATGGATGGACAGGTCAGATAGTGACACTGTAGCAGTGGCTTAGTGAGGACTAGTGAATGGAGGGAAGGTCGATAGTGGACAGCTGTGCAGTGACTAGTGAGGACTAGTGAATGGAGGGACAGTCAGATAGTGACACTGTAGCAGTGAATAGTGAGACTAGTGAATGGATGGACAGGTCAGATGTGACAACGGTAGCAGTGGCTAGTGCGGACTAGTGAATGGATGGACAGGTCAGATAGTGACAACTGTAGCAGTGACTAGTGAGGACTAGTGAATGGAGGGACAGGTCAGATAGTGACAACTGTAGCAGTGACTAGTGAGGACTAGTGAATGGAGGGACAGGTCAGATAGTGACAACTGTAGCAGTGACTAGTGAGGACTAGTGAATGGAAGGACAGGTCAGATAGTGACAACTGTAGCAGTGACTAGTGAGGACTAGTGAATGGAGGGACAGGTCAGATAGTGACAACTGTAGCAGTGACTAGTGAGGACTAGTGGATGGATGGACAGGTCAGATAGTGACAACTGTAGCAGTGACTAGTGAGGACTAGTGAATGGATGGACAGGTCAGATAGTGACAACTGTAGCAGTGACTAGTGAGGACTAGTGAATGGATGGACAGGTCAGATAGTGACAACTGTGGCAGTGACTAGTGAGTACTAGTGAATGGACAGGTCAGATAGTGACAACTGTAGCAGTGACTAGTGAGGACTAGTGAATGGATGGACAGGTCAGATAGTGACAACTGTGGCAGTGACTAGTGAGTACTAGTGAATGGACAGGTCAGATAGTGACAACTGTAGCAGTGACTAGTGAGGACTAGTGAATGGAGGGACAGGTCAGATAGTGACAACTGTAGCAGTGACTAGTGAGGACTAGTGAATGGAGGGACAGGTCAGATAGTGACAACTGTAGCAGTGACTAGTGAGGACTAGTGAATGGATGGACAGGTCAGATAGTGACAACTGTAGCAGTGACTAGTGAGGACTAGTGAATGGACAGGTCATATAGTGACAACTGTAGCAGTGACTAGTGAGGACTAGTGAATGGATGGACAGGTCATATAGTGACAGCTGTAGCAGTGACTAGTGAGGACTAGTGAGTATTAGTTTTGTGGATGTGACATTGTTTATGTCTATAGGTTAATTAATGCCCGCCTGTGGTGGACGGTGAAGATGCTCCAGGTGATGAGATGGGTGGGGCGTGTTCCCGCCAGTACACAGAGACTAGAACAAATTATGATGTCATAAACTACATCTAAACCACACCCTCCACCATCTAAACCACACCTTCCATGCCTATCAGCCAATCATTATTTATTTGGTATGTTTTTTTAATGTGTAATTCTGTCTGGCAGTCTGTGGAAGTGTTAATTATAGAACACTGTGTATCATTTTGCTGAGTCACCCTGTTGCCATGGTAGACACTCCAACATGGCTACTAAATTCAATGAAAGATCATTTGTTTCACCTTCTCTAGCCGGTCAACTTGTCAATCAGTGAGCATTATATAGGAATAAGAACTACACAGTTAAGATGAGGTAAAAACAGCAGATAAGAGAGAGATGGACATGATTACACTAAATCCCCACACACAGTAATTAACTGTTCAATCAATGCCCTCCATCTTTCTTCTTGAAGTTCAGTGAGGCAGAGTTGATGCAGTATCTGAGGCCAGTGTCTTCCTTGGGTCCATCTTCAAACACGTGTCCCAGGTGTGAGCCACACTGAGTACACACCACCTCCACACGCTTCATCCCGTAACTCTCATCCACCACACGGTGTACGTTACCTTTCTCCGCTACGTCAGAGAAAGATGGCCAACCAGATCCACTTTCAAACTTCTTCTCCGTCTTAAAGAGATCAACTCCACACACGACACAGGTGAATGTGCCGTCTTCCTTCACGTTCACGTGTTTCCCCGTCCAAGCACGCTCAGTACCTATAGCAACCAATCATTGATCATGTGATCTTCTTCAATTATTGATGATGTGGCTTATTGGTCATGTGATACATATCTTGATGAACTATGAGTAAATGCCATCCTGCCTGCCAATGTCTACATGTGACCAGTCATGTGATTTGTTATTTTATTATCATCTCTGAAAATGTCCCCAGATCCTCCACACACTAACGAAGTCTGCCTGCTGGACTAATGTAACCCCCTGCAGGCCATTACAGTGTGTGTGTGTGTGTGTGTGTGTGTGTGCATTTCCTGTTGAACTCATTCCTATCTCCAGATCTTACTATTTCTATATTTGGTTCCAATTTGTCCAGATATGCACTTCCCAACAAATACATTTGGTCAAGTGCTAACTTGTACACTTCCTCAGCAACTAACACACCCGATGTCACTTAGTCTGGCGTGGTCGACCCTTTTCCTTCCCTATATTGGTGGGCGGGGAGGAAGGGAAGGGTCTGGTAGCTCTAGTATCAACGACTTGTGCAAATGACATCACAGGTTTATTACGTCATCATTAACGCGTAGGCTAAAATCAATCGCGAGTCAAATATTTCGTTGCAAGTAAACTTTTTGTTGGAATGTCTCGTTGCGACTGTGGTGCTTCAATAATGCAGAACAACAACAACAATAATGGCTGGTTCACACAGTGTAGGAGTTGGTCATATACAAGTGACAAACTCTGGAAACAAGCATTCTTTCCATACCCTGTAGGGAGAGCTACAAAAACATCTCTTTTTAAAATTTCCTTTCATCTGCTCTGGCTTTACACACGGGAAACTGACACGCTCTTCATCACTTGATCTTCCATAGCTAAACAACAAGGAATAAACTGGGGCGCATTGAATATGTGGTCGACGAGGAATGCGCTTATTTAAAGATTCTACCAATCTGATTGGAGCGCCACTACTTTGGTGCCGCCAGCACAAGTCGTTGATACCAGAGCTACCAGACCCTTCCTTCCTCCTTAATCACTTGAAGTTCTCTCGTGCTGGTCTCTTACTCCGTCAGTATTTCAACACTTAAAGCCCTGCTTAACAACTACAGTTAAATGCTTGCCTTTATTCTGAGTCACATCATACTCTTGCGTAGTCAGCTTGGACTTCAGCTCCTCCTCGGTAAAGGTCCGTTTAGGAGCAGGCACTTCTCCGGCTTTGAAAATGGGAGGTCCCTCGTCCTTGCTGGAATTGGTTCCCATATCAGAGGCACTCATGTAGTAAAGCGACCCTAGCGAGGTCCTGCTGCTCAGTAAAACAAGTGCAGGAGATAGTAGAGAGGATTGTAAACTTTTAGCCCTTCTCGCAGATAGCAACAAAACAAAGGAAAGGGTCAGTTTCGGAAACACCCGGTGAGACCACATCCTCTAGCAGCCATCATTATTATTCGCGCGATATCCACCACTAACTTTAGGAAATATCTAGCTCGTGCCAGAATAATAAATTGTACTTTACCTAATATGAATATTTTTAACCCATGAAAGTACACTTCCAACTAGTGTACTTATTCATGAGTGTATTTATGAGAGTATCTATCTCCAATCTGAGTATTTGTGAGTAGCTATCACACCATTCAAGTGCTTGGTGATCCTGCCTAGCTTTCATCAGCTCAAAGCTACTACGTAGTCTAATGAGATCTATTAGCTTACCGACACTATAGCTGTAGTTATGATGGGCTTGGCACTTTGGTACAAGTCTGTGGTTGTATGTTACTCTGTGGTTGTGTGTGTTGTATCTTGTACCGCCATTTTTTCTTGCAGCTTATCAGTTCTATTCCTTTGCAAGCATTTGCTAGTTTATTAAATATAAACTCTATAACTATACACATTACATGCAGTGGCCACTAAACCTCCCCTGTGTGTGCATGTATGTGAACCAGTGTCACACGCATTACATGCAGTGGCCACTAAACCTCCCCTGTGTGTGCATGTATGTGAACCAGAATGTGTTTGTTTTAGTATGCATACAATTTTTAATCTTTCATCATATCTGCAACTTCAATGCTTTGCTAGTTATGAGTCCTAGTCAATTGGTCGTAATTCTGACAACTCACTGGAGGGGGGAGTATAACACCTGCATTAATAGCTACTGAAACCATAACTGGACTGCCAACAAGATACTGTCAGAGAAGAGAGGTTGTGGATCATTACTGCCAATAGAGATAGCTAGCTACAGCTGCAGAATGCTTTACTGTGATAATGTAAAACCCCACAAAGAAGAACAATTTGCAACCACGCTTTAGCACACAATCAGAGGTAATTTGATAAGCAATACATTATGTATTGTTATTATTGTACATTTGAAATGGAAATTTTATGTCAAATTAATAATTTCTTTTTTTAATGAATATTAAAATTAACATTGAAATATAAACGTAAACAGAAACAAATTCCATGTCCAATTTAAATTTGAAACAATATGGGATAGATTATCATTTGTGACATATAAAGTATAAAATACAATAGCTACAATGAGTGTTTTCAAATGTAAGTCCATGTAGTGTTGACAGAATTCAATCCACAATTCTATTACACAAACAACACGATAATAATAATAATAATAATAATAATAATACTAAAGTGATAGCAACATACTTACTGGAGCAGCCGCTGTAGTTTATCTGCCACAAGTTTACAACCAACCACTCTAGACAATATTGTAACAAACTCTGTCAGAACACCGGGTGTAGAGAGCAAGACTGTACGAATGTTACTCAGAAGAATTCTGGCCTTGTCTGTGTCTATCCAGTCCACTCGCTGGATGAGTTGGTCATAGGTATATTGTGATATGAGTCCAATACTGTAGCAGTGATCAGCTACTGTCATGACACAAGGCGTCACTGTGAGGACCAAGTCAGGATACACACTCAGAAATATACTCAAGTTATTGCCACCTAATAATAAAACACTTTCAATTATTATGAATACAAACAGAACTTGGCTTACTTTCAGAGATCTCTACCACAGGATCTTTCTTAAGTTTCTAATACCAAATAAACAAGAGATAGTTATTACAAGTTAGAATACATAGTCTATTCCTGCATACCTGTCCATACCAAATGAGGTGTCTATTGGTGAGCACAACTGCTTGTGGATTGTCTGGATTGAAGAGACATGTCATAACTTCTGGAATTCTATCTGCCTTATCAACCACTCCAAGATGACTCCCTCCTTCATGTGAACGACAGTCAAAGGCAAACTGGTAGTCCATGTAGCTGTTGTAGTTCATTTTGGAACTAGCCTTCTTTAGAGTGTCCCCTATTTCTTGTTTTAGAGCAGTACATTCGTGGTGAATGGAGTCTTGGAATGTAGGATCACACGAAACTACGACTTCAAAATATTTACATCGAGATATAAATGTTACACGAATTTTTTTTTGTCCATACAGAAAGTGCACCATGTTTTTCTTGACACCTTCTCTAATGAAAGTGAAGGACTTGTTAGATATGAAACAAGCCATTGAAGCAGAAAAGAGTCCCATAGGAGTAAACCCACTACTGAAGTCCATCAAGAGAGGCTCCACCAAACATGATCTACAGGATTCTTTGTGGAATAGGTCAAGTTCCTTTGCACTAGTGTTTTCTAACACGCAAGGCATGATGTATTCTTTCTCTTCTTCTAAGACTGAGTTAGTATCAGAAGATTTGACTGACACAATCTCAGCTACAATGTGAAGATATGCTAGCAAAGCTACCAGTTGCTCTGGTGGAATCAGACCTCCTGAAATGTCAGCTGTAGCTGATATCAAATCTGTCATAGTGAATCGACCTGTCTTCCTGAATCTCTTTGTGGTGGCCTGGCCTACACTATCAAAGCTCATGGCTTTGAGAATGACACCAGTGATACTGTCATACACCACCTGGATGTCTATGATGACCAGGTCCTCCAAACCAGGCACACTGGGGAAGTACATCAGAACACCGGCATGGTGGTGAAGAAACCACAGAGCTGCTTCGGTCTCGTAGGGTGTCATATTGAAGGCATGGGACAAGGCCAAGCAGGTCTCCAGGCTGGCTGTCCTCACTTCTCTCATGCGAAGACACAAGCTGAACAGGAGCCACACGGCTGGAATTTTGAGCTTCTTAAAGTGTTTCTCCATGGCATTCTCCAGTAGCTGATGCAAGTGATCGATCTCTTCTACTCCGCCTCCCATGTTGTCTAGAGAAACTACAAGCTTGTCTTGTGAGCAGAACTGAACTATGCCCTTCCTGTAGAAGTCAGTGTCTCCAATCACTTTTTGAAGCTGTGAATCGACTGTAGCGATGTCTTCCTCAGAAACCTTGTCTTTGTGAGTACCCACTATATACACTACTGACTTGGAGGACTCCAGTATCTCATCAATGGCTGGGTTGTCTGTTCCTGGTAGAGGTTGAAGGAGGGAGGAGGAACTGAAACAAGATATACTGGCCAGAGTGCGCAAAAGCATCTCTTGCAGAGTAAACTCAGATTTCTCTGGTGCACTTGTCTCTCCTGAAGCTCTCTGATAAAAGACCCGATACTCCTCATTTAATTTGAACATGTAGTTAAAGAACAGCAAGTAGAGGCCAGGTCCTATGGTGAGTGCTGGTAGCATGTCCATCAGCTCAGGCTGACCTCCAGTATCTTCCATCCTCAAGAAAGCTCTGAAAGAATGCCTCAAATCTTCAACAAACTCTGGTTGTTGGGACACTTTCTTGAATACGGCAGCTATTTCGGAATAATCTTGTGATGTTGCCACCTCATCAGAGAGTTGGACATTAGTTGGTGCGACAGGAGAGGATTCCTTCTGTCTTGATGGCTTACTTTTGGTAGATCCAAGTAAAGTAGGTTGTGGCGATTCTTCCACCGACTGCTCTGAACCACTGCCATCCTGTTGGAGAATTCTTGTGGTTTCGCTATTTTTATGAGAATCACTTGTACCCTCAGAAGTGGATTTGGTCACAAAACTACTTTTGATACTGCGAAAGAGTACGGATGCTTCCTCAGTGAGATTCTGTACAATGGCCCAGTTTGCCTTCCTTTCTGCTGTAGTTGGATCAGACGAGCCTTGGACTAGCATATTGGAACACTCCACTGTGCCTGTGCTGCCATGAATCTGCTCCTCTTCTCCTGCTGACAGAAGATCTATGATCTCTTTCCTAACTCGACGGCGAGTTGTACTCTTGCCTTGTCGTGGAGGACCAACAAACATCAACTTTAAAGACAGAAGCTCCAGCACATCCTTGGAAACAATGAAGTGCTTGTACGCATCTTCAATCTTGTAGTAACCTATCACAGCAAATAAATACATACTTTGGACTATAAAACTGATCCAACAAATACAAATACTGATGTCTAATAATCATATTTATAACATATCTATCAGCACCTTAAATAGACTTCATTATACAGTGTAAAAATAGTATTGCATTCATAAACATCATTAAAATGTACATGACACAAAATACTATTACACATATACTATTTCAAAAACTACTCTTACCTCTCATGAATGCGTCAATTTGCTGACTCAGTTCTGCTAGTCCAATATCTTGTAAGACGTCCAGTAGTTGTTGCCATGTTGGATGATGTAGTCTACGCCATGTGACAATAACTTGTTCTACATAATCCACAGGATCTGTCTGTGGGTAAGGGTCTGGTAGTTCTACTCCAGTAGATTGTGTTAGTTGAGAGAGACTGTTGGCCAGGACAGACTCAATGTCAATGCCCATCACTGCCTCTAGTCTGGACAGGACATTGGATATGAACTGGTTGTCTGGTGAATAAGATATCACTACACAACAACAACAACATTATGAATATTTGTTTATCATTTATACATACAAAATCAGAGGAAAAAAAGAGGAGGAGGGAGATGGACTAAGAAGGAAGAATTTGAGACAGGGAGAAGTTAGTAAGGGAAAGGAGATGCAAAAAAAAAAAAAGGAGATGATAGTAGTGGGTTATTATAATCACAGATATTACAGTCAGACTTGTTGTATACTATACACACAACTAGCTAAGTATATATTTTTTATAGATAGAGGGAGGGCAGAGTATATACTGGAGCTAAGCCAGCAAAAGCAGCTGAAATAAAAACAGCTGCCAGTAGAAGCAGCTGCCAGTACCACCTGCAATTTAGATATGTTGTATGTAAAGACTAATAAATACCTAACATTACTAGTGGTGTGCTTGAGCACAAATGGCAAGCTAGCCTAAAGACTATACTATTTTTATATGAATGATTTTGACTTCTAACACTGAAGCTACTGAAAATAAGGTCCAGTTTTTTAATTTCTCATACACTGTAAAGGGATTTCAGTGCCATGGTAACAACTCTCAGCAACTGCTTGAATTGAAGGGAAAATAAACAACAAAACAATACACTTTATTTAAAAGTTTTCTTTGTGATATTCTTTAGCTAAGTAGTGGTTGTAATACACAATGCTTTGACACAACTGGACATGCACCTACACAGACTTACCTTCATGGTAGTCTAGTGGACAATGTATTTTCAAGTAAATACTGTTGCGCACGGCTTATAACCATGACAAAGAGCGCATTGACTTACCACCGTCACTAACTCGAATAGAAATGGAAGTCTTATAACCATGACAAAGAGCGCATTGACTTACCACCGTCACTAACTCGAATAGAAATGGAAGTCCCTTAAGTTCAAGTTTTAACCACCCGCAAAAGAATTCAAAACGGTAAACAATTCAAATTTTAGGGTGATACGGGTACTGATCGATAAACCAGAGGATTCTGTTTAGTGCAATTTGGGACGGGGTCGACCACATAACTAACACAAAAACGCGAGGTTCAAAGTACAAAATGACATATGTACGTCCAAACATTATACAAATAAATAAATAAATAAACATCCCCGATTTTCGATTGTGTTAACCTGTAAGTGTCTCGCTCGCTACGCTCGCTCGCCAATTAACATGTTATATAATAAATTATTTTGTACAAACATAATTTACCAATTAATAACAATAAAAATTTTTTTTAGGACTCCATAACAATAACAATAATCTATAAATGTACTTGAAAGAGACTATATTAATATGAACCTGCTGAAAAGAAACCAATATTACTGCAGGGTAGAGAATTTTGAATACACTAACCTGACAGAGTTCAGTCAGGGAGGCTTCTAGAGGGAGCTGCTATTTGAATACACTAACCTGACAGAGTTCAGTCAGGGAGGCTTCTAGAGGGAGCTGCTATTTGAATACACTAACCTGACAGAGTTCAGTCAGGGAGGCTTCTAGAGGAAGCTGCTATTTGAATACACTAACCTGACAGAGTTCAGTCAGGAAGGCTTCTAGAGGGAGCTGCTATTTGAACACACTAACCTGACAGAGTTCAGTCAGGAAGGCTTCTAGAGGGAGCTGCTATTTGAACACACTAACCTGACAGAGTTCAGTCAGGAAGGCTTCTAGAGGGAGCTGCTATTTGAACGCACTAACCTGACAGAGTTCCTCTATACACTCCATCAGAGTTGGCCACTACTAACTGTCCAGTTGTTAATGCTGCAGTAGTTATGATATATATCATCCTCCTTAGCTGGTCCATCTCCCTCACTAGTAGTCTCAATCCACTTCTCTGTTCTGTTGGAGTAACTGCTAACTGTAGAATATTCATCGATGCCGATTAGATTCGATAAATACGAGGCAATAGCTATGATGTCAGTAAGTGTGTCTACTGTCCTCCATATTGTTAGTGGAGTTGTCTTGCCATTACTAGCAGATGCTATGAGAGACTCTAAACTGCATATAAATATAATCTCCTCATCGCCAGTTCCTCCTGTGAAGTAGAAGTTGCCTTCATGGAATGTTGATCGCATGTCATTGCATGAAGAAGGAAGCGAGTCTGCAGTCGTCCAATGATCGTTGAGTAGAACTTCCACTATGTCCAAGTTCTCGCGACGTGAGCCACACCCACCAGCCACAACCAGGACCTCTGGTGATCCTCCACTAACTGATGATGTTCTGTAGCGAGGAGTAGGCATGGCACGTAGCGATGGCTTCCTGTCTCGACCAGTAGTACTAGTCAACAGAGAGTTAGTGAGTTCATAGGGAGTGGAGGGATGATAAAGGTGAGTGGAGCGATGTATTCCACCAACCAATACAAACTTAGACTGGTAGGTAGTTAGGGACGACTGTTTATATGGTGCACGAGTAGTAGTCCATGAGTGTAGGTCAGTAGAGATGTGAAGTCTGTCATATTCTAGTAGCAGTACTTTATTCTGTAGTACTACACATTGTAGAGGATCGACTCTCTCCCTCCATGTATGGCAGTGTTCCCAGTGAAGTGAGGCTAAAGGGTGAAGGAGATTTCTCTAAATACAAATAAACAAAATATATAAATAATAAAGAAAATAATGACAAACAAACATTACACTAATTGTTTTAATGCAAGACTTTAAAAACTAACACACAAACAAATTTATACCAGACATTACATGCACCAATGTACGAAATATGCTAACACACAAACAATATTTTCTTATACAAGCATTGCACGTGCTATATAAACACTTCATAATTAATACAACTGGAAATAAAAACAATACAAAATAACAATATTGTTAACAACAATAAATAATGTTAACAAACACACGTACATACTAATTATACACAATGTTGACTAAATACAACATACAAACACACAAACTTAAAACACTAACATCATATATGACCGACTATGAGAAAATCGACCATTTCGACAATCAATTAAAATCGCTTAAACACACAATAAAGTCAATTTACCTAATATTTATAAAAAATATGTTTCTGGCGTTTTCTGCAACATTACTAGCAAACTACTGAAGGTTAAAATTTCGGCTGATTTGAGCTAAAGCTTCATTGATAAAAATAGGGTTTTAGTAATGGCAATCTAACGTACTAATAGCACCAGCGGAAATTGGAGAAAGCAAGTCGCTGAAGCTAACCGTGTGGCTTTCTGAGTGTTTATACAGCCCACATAGACGCTCCTAGCTGAAGAATGAATGGTAAGTGCTATTGACTTATAGAACTACAGGATTACCACATAAAACTGATTTTTTTAAACATTTCACAATGTCAGTTTTCTCAGAGCCGGTCACATATTCTAACACACAAATACACATTAAGAAAATATGATTCTTCTCCCTGTATTAAAAGGCACCAGAAAATGGTTTGAACTTCATCCAGTAGAACAGACAGTGGAAGCAGGTATAACAAAAGAAGGTGCAAACAGTATGGCAATTCATAAAATACGGTTATACTTCTGTTAAACTACGTTTTAAAGTTGTATTGTCCCCAGACACTAACTCCAGGGACAGTACATGTGACCTGGAGTTAGTGTCTGGGGACAGTACATCTGACCTGGAGTTAGTGTCTGGGGACAGTACATCTGACCTGGAGTTAGTGTCTGGGGACAGTACATCTGACCTGGAGTTAGTGTCTAGGGGTAGTACATCTGACCTGGAGTTAGTGTTTGGGGACAGTACATCTGACCTGGAGTTAGTGTCTGGGGACAGTACATCTGACCTGGAGTTAGTGTCTGGGGGTAGTACATCTGACCTGGAGTTAGTGTCTGGGGGTAGTACATCTGACCTGGAGTTAGTGTCTGGGGGTAGCACATCTGACCTGGAGTTAGTGTCTGGGGTAGTACATCTGACCTAGAGTTAGTGTCTGGGGGTAGTACATCTGACCTGGAGTTAGTGTCTGGGGACAGTACATCTGACCTGGAGTTAGTGTCTGGGGTAGTACATCTGACCTAGAGTTAGTGTCTGGGGTAGTACATCTGACCTAGAGTTAGTGTCTGGGGGTAGTACATCTGACCTGGAGTTAGTGTCTGGGGACAGTACATCTGACCTGGAGTTAGTGTCTGGGGACAGTACATCTGACCTGGAGTTAGTGTCTGGGGACAGTACATCTGACCTGGAGTTAGTGTCTGGGGGCAGTACATCTGACCTGGAGTTAGTGTCTGGGGACAGTACATCTGACCTGGAGTTAGTGTCTGGGGACAGTACATCTGACCTGGAGTTAGTGTCTGGGGGTAGTACATCTGACCTGGAGTTAGATTGGGGTAGTACATCTGACTGGATTAGTGTCTGGGGTAGTACACTGAGCTGGAGTTAGTGTCTGGGGGTATTACGTCTGACCTGGATTAGGTGGTCTGGGGGATACATCTGACCCTCGAGTTAGTGTCTGGGGGTAGTACAAAATCCTTTTTGGGGGGGGGGGGACCCCCCCCCCCCTAAAGGAAAAAAAACAAAATTAGTGTCTGGTAGTACATCTGACCTAGGGGAGTTGGCAGGTCCTGGGGTATTGACAGGGGGGGGGGTGTCTACCTCGGGGAGGGGGTGGTAGTGTGTGTGTGCGGGTGTGTGGGGGTGGGTAGTACATCTGACCTGGAGTGATGCTGGTACAGTACATCTGACCTGAGTAGTGTCTGGGTAGTACATCTGAACCTAGAGTAGTGTCGGGGTGGGGGTTGGTAGTTGGTGGGAGCATCTGACTCAAGAGTTTAGTGTCTGGGGGTAGTACATCTGACCAGTGGGGAGAGAGATGGGGTGTAGTGTCTGGGGGACAGTACATCGAGCTGGGTTAGTGTCTGGGTAGTACATCTGAGGCTGGAGATTAGTGTCGGGGTAGTACATCTGAGCTGGAGTTTAGTGTCTGGGGGTAGTACATCTCGCTGGAGTTAGTGTCCTGGGGGTAGTACTTCTGACCTGGAGTTAGTGTCTGGGGACAGTAGCATCTGACCTCGGAGTTAGTGTCTGGGGATCATACTTCTGACCTGGATTAGGTGTGTCTGTGGGAGAGTTTTAAAACATCTGACCACTTGAGTTAGGTGTCTTGGGGACAGTAAGCATCTGCCCTGGGTTTTGGTAAAAGTTGAAAAAAAAAAAAGGTTGTTGTCTGGTCTCTGGGGGTATACAATCTGACCTGGAGTTAGTGTCTGGGGGTAGTACATCTGACCTGGAGTTAGTGTCTGGGGACAGTACATCTGACCTGGAGTTAGTGTCTGGGGGTAGTACATCTGACCTGGAGTTAGTGTCTGGGGACAGTACATCTGACCTGGAGTTAGTGTCTGGGGACAGTACATCTGACCTGGAGTTAGTGTCTGGGGACAGTACATCTGACCTGGAGTTAGTGTCTGGGGGTAGTACATCTGACCTGGAGTTAGTGTCTGGGGACAGTACATCTGAGCTGGAGTTAGTGTCTGGGGTAGTACATCTGAGCTGGAGTTAGTGTCTGGGGTAGTACATCTGAGCTGGAGTTAGTGTCTGGGGTAGTACATCTGAGCTGGAGTTAGTGTCTGGGGGTAGTACATCTGACCTGGAGTTAGTGTCTGGGGGTAGTACATCTGACCTGGAGTTAGTGTCTGGGGTAGTACATTTGACCTAGAGTTAGTGTCTGGGGTAGTACATCTGACCTAGAGTTAGTGTCTGGGGTAGTACATCTGACCTAGAGTTAGTGTCTGGGGGTAGTACATCTGACCTGGAGTTAGTGTCTGGGGACAGTACATCTGACCTGGAGTTAGTGTCTGGGGTAGTACATCTGACCTAGAGTTAGTGTCTGGGGTAGTACATCTGACCTAGAGTTAGTGTCTGGGGGTAGTACATCTGACCTGGAGTTAGTGTCTGGGGACAGTACATCTGAGCTGGAGTTAGTGTCTGGGGGTAGTACATCTGACCTGGAGTTAGTGTCTGGGGTAGTACATCTGAGCTGGAGTTAGTGTCTGGGGGTAGTACATCTGACCTGGAGTTAGTGTCTGGGGACAGTACATCTGACCTGGAGTTAGTGTCTGGGGACAGTACATCTGACCTGGAGTTAGTGTCTGGGGACAGTACATCTGACCTGGAGTTAGTGTCTGGGGGTAGTACATCTGACCTGGAGTTAGTGTCTGGGGACAGTACATCTGACCTGGAGTTAGTGTCTGGGGGTAGTACATCTGACCTGGAGTTAGTGTCTGGGTAGTACAATCTGATCTGGTAGTGTCTGTGGGGAGGACATCTGAGCTGGAGTTAGTTTCTGGGGTAGTTACATCTGAGCTGAGTAGTCCGGGGGGTAGTAAACATCGACCTGGAGTTAGTGTCTGGGGGTAGTACATCTGACCTGGAGTTAGTGTCTGGGTAGTCATTGACCTAGATTAGTGGGCCTGGGGTAGTACATCTTACCTGAAAGTTTAGTGGCTGGGGTAGTACATCTGCCAGATTAGTGTCTGGGGTAGTAACATTGACCTGTATTTAGTGTCTGGGACAGTACATCTTACCTGGAGTTAGTGTCGGGGTAGTACATCTGACCTAGATTAGTGTCTGGGGTAGTACATCTGACTAGAGTTATGTCTGGGGTAAGTACATCTTACCTGGAGTTTAGTGTCTGGGACAGTACAAATCCGAACCTGGAGTTTAGTTCCTCCTGGGGGTAGTACTTGACCTGGAGTTAGTGTCTGGGACAGTACATCTGAGCTGGAGTTAGTGTCTGGGGGTAGTACATCTGACCTGGAGTTAGTGTCTGGGGTAGTACATCTGAGCTGGAGTTAGTGTCTGGGGTAGTACATCTGAGCTGGAGTTAGTGTCTGGGATAGTACATCTGAGCTGGAGTTAGTGTCTGGGGTAGTACATCTGACCTGGAGTTAGTGTCTGGGGGTAGTACATCTGACCTGGAGTTAGTGTCTGGGGTAGTACATCTGACCTGGAGTTAGTGTCTGGGGTAGTACATCTGAGCTGGAGTTAGTGTCTGGGATAGTACATCTGAGCTGGAGTTAGTGTCTGGGGGTAGTACATCTGACCTGGAGTGGGGGTAGTACATCTGACCTGGAGTTAGTGTCTGGGGTAGTACATCTGACCTGGAGTTGGGGTAGTACATCTGAGCTGGAGTTAGTGTCTTTTCAACATGTCAATCGCCTATGCATGTATTTTGAGACCACATTTGTCATTTTGGTTCAGCAAAAAAGCTTCAATTACTTCACAGGAATGCACAACAAGAACATATCAACGGATTCCCTGAATGCTGCGTATTTGATAACCCTTTACCTAACTTATTACACTTCTTATGCACACCATTTTAATCTTTCTTATTCACAGTTTATTTCACTCTGAGAAATATAATATTTAATATAATCGTACGGCGCGCAACTTGCCCATTCAACAATGTATGGGAAAAATTGCTGTTGAATTGAAATCACACGGGGAAGTGAAATAGTGTGTAACTAATGAAAATAGCACAGAAACCAAGTGGAAACTAAGTGAAATACCACGATAGCTAAGTGAAATACCACGGTAGCTAAGTGAAATAGTATGGATAAGTGCACACGTGTGCAGCGTTAACCTGGGAAACTTACAGTTCGAGTAGTTTCTAGTTGGAGACAATGTCGTTCTTTACCACAGAACCTCTACCTGTACTAGACGATATGTATTTGAACAGATTAGTTAGGAGCCGTTCGTTGAAAACGAAGTTCCAGCGGAAGCTAATCCTGAATAAGGAGAGACAGTGTAGCTACAATTCCAAATTACTTTTTATAAAGCTGGCCTACTATTAGCGAGTGATAGCACGGGTAACCTGTGCTATTAGGGATCAACAGCACTCGTAAAGCAATTGAAATAACACTCGGCTATGCCTCGTGCTATTTCAATCACGTTACTCTAGCTATTACTCATATATATGTTTTGATTTTTTTTGTTCACAGGCTCCTGAGGTGGAGCTTTGGGGGTAAAAAAAAAAAAGAAGCCATCCACCCCTAAGTTGTTTCACAGAGAATTGTTAGTTAGACCTCCACATAGTACCAATGTTTTCTTGATGTGGGGGGGGGGGGGGGGGGGGGGCTCTTTACTGCCAGAAGATTGGAGTGCATACCGGGTTTAGCTTGCCCCCTCAGAACTTCAGTTGGCCGCTTATTGTAGCAAGTTTGATTTTTTTGCGTTGTTTGTGATACCCCGTAGTTTTAATGGGTGATACACGGGCCTTAGTTCCGATATTAGCTATGGAAGAGCTTCTAGTTAGAAATATCAGTGAATGAAACAAAAAGTTATACCATATTTTACCATTTTAGTAACGGTGTTGTGGCCATTATCAAAACAGTACAGAACGCAGTGTAAAAGCTATGGTGCACCGCTTTAACAGCTTTCACGCCCCCTATGGAACAAAAATCCAACTTTGTTTGGGCACCCCTATTATTGATTTTTGCCGCAACATTTAAACGTCCCAAATAAAACTCTATGTCAATTGCATTGATATGTGCTAGAGCTCAAGACATGGGTTGAACAACTGAGCTATTATACTTTATCAATAGTAGCTTTAGTCTTCAAATTAGGTTTAAGAAAGGCTCCAAATTTCTTCTCTCATTAGCAATTGATGATAGTTCTCTTCTTGACCGTGTTTCACTGAAATAGAAACATTTTCTGAAATTTTAGATTCTTTTTTTTTTTTTTTTGAAACTCCCGGTAAATCCAAGAAACAAACTCAATTTGGTATGGCATTCAATAGATAATGATTACTACATGTGTGTGTGGGTGGAGTCAGTTGTGCTATGGGAAGCAGGGGCAGATCTAGAAATTGCAGAAGGAGTTGTTGTTTTTCTTCTCTGATCACATAAACCACACCCTCTCAACTCTTTTCATGAAGTTGCATTCATTTCACGCTTGATGTTTGAAAAATCATAAAGAAATGACCTCTTGTGAGTTCTTTGAGACAGAGTGATGAGATACCATTATTGACAATGGTCAGTTGCAACTTTATGTTACTGTTAGTTATGCTTTTGGTTGTGTTGTTAATATGTCAATACCTTACAATTAGTTGGAGAGTTATGGGCAAACTCAGGAAAGTAGGCCATAGTGGAAATATTAGTAACACTAAAGAAAAGAAGCATGGCTGTTCACAGCCACACATACTTCCACTCCACAAAATACTTCTCCCTGTCAAACCAGGCTAACTTCTTACAACTGACAATATCTTCAGATAGAAACTAATACAGTCTCTTTAACCTGTTATTCTCCTCGGGTAAAGGGGAGACGACTGGTGAGACTAGGTAGAAACCTTAAAAGTGCACTACAGTGCTTCCTCGATTATCCGGACAGCTTGGTACCAGCCAAAAACTCAAGTGTCCGGATAAGTGAAAATGTCCGGATACGTGAATAATTATATTCATGACCATGAATTTCGGTATTTATTAATCAATTAGACATATTCTATTATTATACATGTATTATATATTAATTTTCAGTTTGATTAGCAAAAGAAAGAAGTGTTCGTTGCTTCAAGTTGCTTGTCTAAACCAAATATATAATGCTTCATATAGCTCTTTGTGTTCACCAAACTTCATAGCTTCAATGTTGGCCTTTACCAACTTCGCGCTTATGCGCGATGCGACCATTACCAGAAAAACGGGCATTTCTGGTGTCCGGATACGCGAGGGTACGGATAATTGAAGTCCGGATAATCGAGGAAGCACTGTACCAGGTTAACTACAGGTAGACGACGCTCAATTTTGTTTAGTTGCAATATAAAACGCTGAAAAAAAATTTAGAATTCAATTGCAGTTAGTCTGTAGAGTGCACTTATTCAAGTGTGGGAATTAAGAAGAGATGATAATTTAGGTAAGTTTCTAGCTATAAAAGGGGGTTTCATCCGAAAATGGAAACCCCCCTACATCCGTCACTGGGAAGTACCACTATAACACCAAGCTAAAAACCAGCAAAGTAAGAAAATCAATCAATAAGTGCCCAATACTCCCACAAGCTGTGAATAAATTCTTATAAGTTAACAGGGACAGGGGACAATGAAAAAAAAGAAGAAAAAAAAAGACCATCCCAGCAAATGGGGATAGTTGTCTCCTATTGTGACAATATCAATGCACCAGATTAGGCACACAAACACAGGATCTAGTATTGGATAAATCATCACAGGATCTAATAGAATCTTGCAACTGGATAAATGCCTAAACAAACAAACACAGGATCTAGTAATGAGGTAGACAAACAAACTCTACATTAAACACGGGATCTAAAATTAAAATTAAAAAAAAGATGGATTTGGTAGCTAGGCAAAGAAACTATGGAACTGGTAATAAGATAAACTAACAGCATGTAGCTCTAATCTAGAAAAAGACCAACAACTAAGCTGGAGGCTCACCTCATCACCAACTCGAGCTTGCTGTTGTATTCCAGCCATAATCTCCTCACTACAGGCAAAAAGACTGCCTTCAAAAGTGGAGCGTTCCAGTCTGTCACAACCACACCCTTACCCGAATACGGATTGGATAACAAAAACAAATCGGACACCAACCGGAACGCGCATGCGTCAACTTTAATCGCATATTTGGCGAGCGAGCTTAGCGAGCGAGACACTTACAGGGGTAAAAAATCGGGGATGTTTATTGGCGAGCGAGCTTAGCGAGCGAGACAGTATTAGGGGTGGATAATGCAAAATCGGGTATATGTTATATATATATATTTATTGCAGCTTTGATATTTTTACTTGAATATTTCCGCATCACGCGAGCGTTCTGTATTCTCCCATATTGTACGGTTTATATTGTACGCTACTTGTAGCGCGCGCGTAGCGAGTAAAATCAATGAAGATTGTGTTGTAACCGGTTGAGAAAAATTTCAAAGAAGCAATAAATCACTTATCACACTCGTCGTACAATATGGGAATGATATTTTACTCTCACGCCACATTTTCACTCGCCTTTGGCTCGTGAAAATATTTTGCGTGCTCGTAAAATATTTTCCCATATTGTACTCTGACTCGTGCTATAAGTATTATGTATGTATGTATGGATGGTACGTATGCTCTTTAAACGCGCGCGCGGGGAACTTTTTTCTCTTAAAAACACGGCTATTTAGGCTTCACTCCAGTTTATTCTGAAACTACAGCATTAAGCAAAGCATGCTTTATACTTAAGCTCCAAAGTATGAGAAAATTCCTGCTAAAACGCTTGTTTTCAAGACAAAAAAAGTTGATTCGACCGGTTACTATGGCATTGAAGACCCTTTTCCAGACTTAATTTCAAAACTTCGCCGTTTTATGGGGTGATACGGAGTACCGGTTGTTGGTTGTCAAGAGCCGTTGGTAGTCAGAGTACCGTAGTATTGATGCTATGGAAGCTACTACTTCTCTAGGGAAGCTGAGATAAGTACCAATTCCATATTTGTTAGCTAAATATGCAAAATTAACTCTGGCCTTTCTTTTTTGTAGCTAAGAGCTTGTCAACAGTGACTGGTAAATTCAAATAGTCAGATTGGCTCAAATTTGGTACTACAAAAGTTACCACTGCTCAAGAAAATGAGAAGAAAGTAATTTTGTATTTGTGTGCTAAAATTGATTGTCTTTTGTTTTTGTAGGTGAGAGCTTGTTGTCAAGAATTCAAAGCAATTCAGATGGTCAAAGTAACTTCAATTTGATACTACAGAAGTTATCAATACTCAAGAATGATGTAAGTAGTAATTCCATATTTGTTGGCTAAAATTACAAATAATAACACTGGTTTATTTTTTATTGTGGCTGAGAGCTTGTTCAAGAGTTACTGGTGATTGAGTTTATCAGAATGGTTGATGTTTGATACTACAAAAGTTAACATTAATCAGGTAAGAGAGTGATTATGTATTTATTTGCTGAAATCAAATGACATAACTGCTATTATAGTGTTTGCATGAAGTAAGCTAAAACATAGTAACATTTTATGTTACTTAACTATCAGGCTCGCTCGCCATTTGTGCTCAAGCACACCACTAGTATATATATATGTATGTATGTATGGATGGTACGTATGCTCTTTAAACGCGCGCGCGGGGAACTTTTTTCTCTTAAAAACACGGCTATTTAGGCTTCACTCCAGTTTATTCTGAAACTACAGCATTAAGCAAAGCATGCTTTATACTTAAGCTCCAAAGTATGAGAAAATTCCTGCTAAAACGCTTGTTTTCAAGACAAAAAAAGTTGATTCGACCGGTTACTATGGCATTGAAGACCCTTTTCCAGACTTAATTTCAAAACTTCGCCGTTTTATGGGGTGATACGGAGTACCGGTTGTTGGTTGTCAAGAGCCGTTGGTAGTCAGAGTACCGTAGTATTGATGCTATGGAAGCTACTACTTCTCTAGGGAAGGAGATAAGTACCAATTCCATATTTGTTAGCTAATACACTGCAAAATTAACTCTGGCCTTTCTTTTTAGTAGCTAAGAGCTAGTCAACAGTGACTGGTAAATTAAAATAGTCAGATTGGCTCAAATTTGGTACTACAAAAGTTACCACTGCTCAAGAAAATGAGGTAAGAAAGTAATTTGTATTTGTGTGCTAAAATTGATTGTCTTTTGTTTTTGTAGGTGAGAGCTTGTTGTCAAGAATTCAAGGTAATTCAGATGGTCAAAGTAACTTAAATTTGATACTACAGAAGTTATCAATACTCAGGAATTGATGTAAGTAGTAATTCCATATTTGTTGGCTAAAATTACAAATAATAACACTTGGTTTATTTTTTTATCGTAGCTGAGAGCTTGTTCAAGAGTTACTGGTGATTGAGATTATCAGAATGGTTGATGTTTATACTACAAAAGTTGGTAAGAGAGTATTTTGTATTTGTTTGCTGAAATCAAATGTCATAAACTGCTATTATAGTGTTTTGCATGAAGTAAGCTAAAACATAGTAACATTTTATGTTCCTAACCATCAGGCTCGCTCGCCATTTGTGCTCAAGCACACCACTAGTTTATATATGGACGTATGTCTGTCATTTTTGTACTTTGACCCTCCGTATTTTTGTGTTCGCTCGGCATTCGACCCCGTCCCAAATTGCACTAAACAGAATCCTCTGGTTTATCGATCAGTACCCTATCACCTAGAAATTGAATTGTTTAGTTTTGAATTCTTTTGCGGGTGCAGTTAAAACTGAAAACTTAAGGGACTTTCCATTTCTATTCGAGTTAGTAAGTCAATGCGCTCTTTGTCATGGTTATAAGCCGTGCGCAACAGTATTTACTTGAAAATACTTTGTCCACTAGACTACTGCGAAAGTAAGTCTGTGTAGGTGCATGTCCAGTTGTGTCAAAGCATTGTGTGTTACAACCACTACTTGGCTAAAGAATATCACAGAGAAAATTTTTAAATAACGTGTATTGTTTTTTTTTTTGTTTTTTTTTCCTTCCAAGCAGTTGCAGAGAGTTGTTACTATGGCACTGAAATCCCTTTACCCTGTATGCTAAATTTAAAAACTGGACCTTATTTTCAGTAGCTTCAGTGTTAGAAGTCAAAATCAGAATAGTATAGTCTGTAGCTCGCTCGCCATTTGTGCTCAAGCACATCACTAGTATATTATATGTATGTATGTATGGATGGTACGTATGCTCTTTAAACGCGCGTGCGTAGAACGTTTTTCTCCTAAAAACACGGCTATTTAGGCTTGACTCCAGTTTATTCTGAAACTACAGCATTAAGCAGACCTTACTTTATACTTAAGCTCCAAAGTATGAGAAAATTCCTGCTAAAACGCTTGTTTTCAAGACAAAAAAAGTTGATTCGACAGGTTACTATGGCATTGAAGACCCTTTTCCAGACTTAATTTAAAAACTTCGCCGTTTTATGGGGGGGATACGGAGTGCCGGTTGTTGGTTGTCAAGAGCCGTTGGTAGTCAGAATGCCGTAGTATGCTATGGAAGCTACCACTTCTCGAGGGACGCTGAGATAAGTACGCAATTCCATATTTGTTAGTTAAATATGCAAAATTAACTCTGGCCTTTCTTTTTTGTAGCTAAGAGCTAATCAACAGTGACTGGTAAATTCAAATAGTCAAATTGGCTCAAATTTGGTACTACAAAAGTTACCACTGCTCAAGAAAATGAGGTAAGAAAGTAATTTTGTGCTAAAATTGATTGTCTTTTGTTTTTGTAGGTGAGAGCTTGTCAAGAATTCAAGGTAATTCAGATGGTCAAAGTAACTTAAATTTGATACTACAGAAGTTATCAATACTCAAGAATGATGTAAGTAGTAATTCCATATTTGTTGGCTAAAATTACAAATAATAACACTGGTTTTTTTTTTTATCGTAGCTGAGAGCTTGTTCAAGAGTTACTGGTGAGTGAGATTATCAGAATGGCATATGTTTGATACTACAAAAGTTACCATTAATAAGGTAAGAGAGTGAATTTGTATTTGTTTGCTGAAATATAATGTCATAACTGCTATTATAGTGTTTGCATGAGGTAAGCTAAAAATAGTAACATTTTATGTTACCTAACTATCAGGCTCGCTCGCCATTTGTGCTCAAGCACACCACTAGTTTATTTGTATATATGTTTGGACGTACGTATGTCATTTTGTACTTTGACCCTCGTGTTTTTGTGTTAGTTAGGTGTTCGACCCCATCCCAAATTGCACTAAACAGAATCCTCTGGTTTATCGATCAGTACCCGTATCACCCTAGAAATTGAATTGTTTACCGTTTTGAATTCTTTTGCGGGTGCAGTTAAAACTTGAAAACTTAAGGGACTTCCATTTCTATTCGAGTTTGTGGCGGTGGTAAGTCAATGCGCCCTTTGTCATGGTTATAAGCCGTGCGCAACAGTATTTACTTGAAAATACATTGTCCACTAGGCTACCGCTAAGGTAAGTCTGTGTAGGTGCATGTCCAGTTGTGTCAAAACTTTGTGTGTTACAACCACTATTTAGCTAAAGAATATCACAAAGAAAACGTTTAAATAACGTGTATTGTTTTGTTGTTGTTTTTTTCCCCTTCAATTCAAGCAGTTGCAGAGAGTTGTTACTATGGCACTGAAATCCCTTTACCTTGTATGCTAAATTTAAAACTGGACCTTATTTTCAGTAGCTTCAGTGTTAGAAGTCAAGATCATTCATATAAAAATAGTATAGTCTTTAGGCTCGCTCGCCATTTGTGCTCAAGCACATCACTAGTTATTATATAAAACACACAGTCACATAAAATACCACCAATTTCCGCGAAGCCTTGGAGGAAAAAGTCATTTTAGTGAACTTGGGGAGAAACCCTAGAACCGTGAGGGTCATTTCCCTGAGCAAGTTGGAGATTCACAGCTTGATAAAAAAAGGTTTGATAAAGCACAGGTCAGATTTATTGAAGGAATACAATTTGGTGAAGTGCTTGCAAAAAATATCTTGTACTAGAATATAGTCTTTGCTTTGTCAAACCCTTTACGAAGTGGAGGGTCAGGGAACATGCAATATGACTTGTTTGCAGCACACAAAAAGAATGCTCTAATCATATGTAACGAACAAGCTTGCAGTATGATTTCACATTACATCCAGAGGGTGAAAGAAACGTGTTTGTTTAAGAGGGCTGCTGTCTAGATGTGGTAGTGGTGTTAGCTAGTGTGAACAGTGGAATTTGGTGATTCCAGCACTTATTATGGTTAGTTGCAAGCAAGTTATTGTATTGTATATTTCTAGACCCTTTCCTTGCAGGTGTAGTAGTTGTTAGCAGTTGGTAAAGGGATGGGCACGCAAGACTAGATACAGTGCACATCACTGTGCAATAAGGGGTGGAACCATTATTAACCGATTACACGCGAATAAAAATTTTGATTGCACCTTACGTAATGCAGTCACGGGCGCACGCGAGACACAGAGGTTTGATTGCTTGGTGCGAGGGTGACACTAAACGAAAGAAAGAAAATGAATGGTTGAAGATTGCCTCGGGGACAGTATTATCTAACAATAGAGTAATAGAATACGCTCTAGGCTATTGGGAAAGCATAAATTCGACGCTAAGGAGCTGTTCCTGACTTAAAAATAACAAAATACTCGCACCGTTTGGCAAAAACTTTTATGGCATCACACTGCGGCTCTTAGTAAGCACACTAGTAAGGTTGGAAGTATGGTTTCATGGCTGAAGCAGTTTGCTACTGGATCATAGAGGTAAGAGAAAGTGTTTTTGCACACATCTGTCTTACATTCAGGAAGAATTTGTTGATATTTATTTAGGGTGTGGTTTATTTTGAACTGAGGCAGTCTGTTATAAATTTTGTGAACAGAGAATCTTTTTATTGGCTTTTGTGTATGAAAACAGGTACATACATCACAAATAAATGATAGAGTATTTGAGTGTATTCAGTTTGGTACTCCAAGGTGTCTTTACTTTTGATGTGCTGGTAGGCTGCATTGTTGACAGAATAGTTTGTGGTCTTACCATCAAGTGCAACTGGTCATAGCATAACAGAAGTATATGTCAGAGGGCTCCCTGCAGTCTCACCTGTTTTATAACAATATTTATTTTTACTTATTGCTATAAAGAATGTGGTTAAAATTCCTGTAGAAATCGCTACTTTTCAAAATTATCAATTCTGTTCTCTCGTCAGAGTCCTTGACCATCTAGTAACTACTACAGTCACTACACCCATCAGCACTGAAATCATTCTTGCTATCATCAAACTCCTCGTCACTACCACCAGAGTTACTGCCATCCTGGTCACTGCCATCCTTGTCACTGCCATGCTGTGCCAGGTCAAGAATATTGTCTTCATCACTAGGATGCTGAAGTGCCAGTGTTCCACTTGCCAAGATAGCTTTCTACTTGTAATATCATGAGCAGTTATAGCTAAAATAATATTGGTTCGTAAAAAATTATTCTGTGTACCTTAAATTATGAAATATATTTTCAATTTATACTTCATCAGAGAGAAGTCTTATTGTTGTGACAAATTTTATAAGCCTAAAATATACTTGCAACAATATAGAATCGTCTGCCATTGTGATTGGTGGCTTCCTTGACTCCACAAGGGCGAAGTGGACGTGAAGATGCATTTTTGACGCATTTTCGCGTCCTCCGCGCGCGGTGGTTATAGATTTTTCCAATTTAGCCACGTGTACACATGTCAATCTTGGTTAATCCTATATAGGCAGGTTAGGTCATTCACTTGAACAAGTCTCTCCATGTGTTAGTTTAAATGTACAGAATCTGCAGATAAATAGTTCTGTAACATTGTGTCAATAAAAAACAACAACAAATAACAGGACATTCCTTTAAGGAATCACTAAGAAGTTTGTGTATGTCAGATGCTTAAACTAGTGTTGTGCTTTAGCTCCAGTGACAAGTGAGCTAGCCTAGCTAGAGACTAGTTACAGTGTATCAACTATGGCTTGATAAATTCAGACATAAATGGTTTGAGTAACAATGAAAAGTAAAAGTTGGTTAATTAAAGCATTCAAATGGCAAGACGTACCACCTACCCTCCACTTGACCAATATTTGACTACTATAATATATTCTATAATATTTCGGGCTCAGTTTGCCCTTCAAAGTAGTGAAACTAATAAAATGATGGCTGAGCAAGTTATTGATAGTGTTGGACCTGAAGCATGTGAATGACTAGCTGAGTGGCTACAAAAAGCATGAAAAGAATAAATTAATGTGAATATGATGCAATTTTTCCTGTGGCATGAAGGCCGTAGTGACACAGGCAAATTGCAACCCCCACTGAGGTGTGCGGGGACACCATCCAACAAAAACTAACAGACAACAAAGCAGTTAGATAAGTTATTTTCTGAATCTTTATGATTCCTGGGGTTGTAACTGTGGCTTATCCCTGAACTCTCCGCTCGAACTAGCAATTCACCTACAGTTATGGGTCTAGGTCTGCAGATCTTGGGTTTGAATGAATGGAAGGTGTTTGACCTTTAGTATGGTGGTACAATCCTCCAACTTCTTGTTACCCTTGAATTCTAGTTGCTGCTGTCTGTCTTTAAAGTTGATCTTAAAGGAAATCTCCTTGAGGAGATCCTTTGGGTAACCTCTGTTTTCAAAACAAGGAAAAAAAGTTCCCTTGCTGCCTTGCTGTAAATGGTTGGTGACGATGATCTTTCTCAGTGTTCTAATAAATTCTGCCCTGACCACACCAGATTTGATGAATGGGTGGTGGGCAGAAGAATAGTGGAGATAGGAGTGGGGATCAATTGCTTTAGAGTATGGTTGAATGTCGAGGACTCCTTCTTGTTGGTATCTAGGGTCTTTGAATATGGTCAAGTCCAAGAAGTCTATGGACTTGTCTGATATCTCAGCTGTGTATTTGATGGTAGATATTCTTGCATTGAGGTGTTTGACTAGTTCTAGTAGTTTCTCTTGGGAGTCTTCCATGATGACCAGAATGTCGTCAATATAGCGTAGCCATACCAATGGTTGGGTACCTCCCCAGGCACTTAGAGCTTCATGTTCAACTTTACCCATAAATAGATTGGCAAGAGTAGGGGCTACAGGTGTGCCCATGGCTATGCCCGTGATCTGTCTGTAGTGTTCTCCAGCAAAGATGAATGTATTTTCTTTGAGTATAAGCATAAGCATTTCCCTCAACATGTTCTTGAAGGGGTTACATCTAGAGCCTGGTGGGTTAGTGGGGATGGCTTGTTGCAATGCCATGGTAACTCAGAGTCCTTGTGGGATGGATGGATAAAGACTCTTCACATCCAGTGTAGCCAAGGTGATGTTTTTCCTTGCTTCTGCTGGTATCTGGAGTTCTTCCATACAGTTTATAACTTGGCTGGAGTTGTTGACAAGGGATGGGATGTACTCTAGATATTCTGCAAGGAGTCTATTGGCAAGTTTGGACAATTTTTGTGTGGGTCCTGAGCAACAGGAGACAATGGGCCTGAGTTGGTGAGGAGTTCTATGAACTCTTCTCAGAAAGTAAAGTCTCTGAGATCTCAGGCAGTCCATGTCTGTTGTGGAGTTATCCAGTGTGTATTTGTCCAGAAGACCTTCTTCATAGAACTTGTCCAGCAATTGGTTGGCCTTTTCTGCTGTCTGGTGTGAGGATGTCTGAGTTCAGTTTCTCATATGTTTTCTTGTCTGAGAGAAATTCTTTGCCTTCCTTGATGTAGTTGGTAGTATCCTGGATTACAATGCACGAGCCTTTGTCTGCTGGTTTGATGGTTCTTGACTTGTCTCCTCTCAAGGCAAACAAAGTTCTCTTGTGAATGGTCGATAGATTGAGCCATTGTGGTTTTGTTGGTTCAGATCCCGGTGGGACAGTGGCTTGGAGGTTTTCCTTCATGGCTGCAAGGTGTTCATCAATCAGGTTGGGGAGTGGCTGGTACTAGGTTTGTTGATTAGTTTGTTATAGGATTTTTGGCACTGTTCATAATAGTGGTCAAAGTATTCTATTGGGTCTGGAGTCTTTCTTGGTGTAGGAGCAAACTCAAGTCCCAGGCTCAGGACTTCTTTCTCTGCTTTGGTAAGCTCTTTCTTGGAGAGGTTCAGAATGGTAGGAATATCTTTGGTTATTGGCTTTCTGGGAATTTCCCTTTCCAGTCCAGGGTCTTGGATGTGTGGTTCGACATGTTCTAGATTTATCAATTTTGTTGATGTATCAGTTATAGGAGTTGGAGGAATTAAGTGTATGCTTGGCATTGGTGGTTGTCTTGCTTTGGGATGGGATGGTGGTAGTGTCTTTTTAGATGGCATGCTTTCCGTTCCTGCAACTAGTGAGGCCATGTTCGGGGTGTAGCAGGTTCTGTTTCATTGGTAAGGAAGGAAGTGGAGAGGGTGAGATGAGGAGGAGGTAGTAGATGGAGAAGAGTTTTCAGGATGAGATGCAGGGTGGTTTGGAATAACTGGAAAAGGAGCCCGTGGGAGAGGAAGAGGTCTAGTTTTCACCTCCATTGGAGCAGTTCTTGCAGTAGCAGCAGGCAGTACAGTTCTCACTTATCTCTGGTTTGTTTCTTTGTTAGCTGAAAGTTATTGTGTGCTTGTGATTGTGTGTGGTAGATCAGGAAGTTCAACAGGGGGTTTATAAAATTCGTGCCATTTTTATTAAATATATTTTATAAAAATACCTATAATTTTCTATGAAGTAGTATATTCAACTGTTGAAGGTGTCATTAAATTTGAAGCAATAAAGCTTGCCCTGTAAAGTTACTCATTTTATCACCCTTAAACATGTGCTAATAACACACCTCATGTAATCAACTAACAGCAAAGAATACAGTACATGTTCATATGCTCACTGAGGTAAGAGACTCTCAGGAGGATCCCGGACAGTCAGGATCCTCCAGACACTTGTTCTGATGCTCACTGAAGTAAGGGACTCTCAGGAGGATCCCGGACTGTCAGGATCCTCCGGACACTTGTTTTGATGCTCACTGAGGTAAGGGACTCTCAGGAGGATCCCGGATTATCAGGATCCTCCGGACACTTGTTCTGATGCTCACTGAGGTAAGGGACTCTCAGGAGGATCCCGGACTGTCAGGATCCTCCGGACACTTGTTTTGATGCTCACTGAGGTAAGGGACTCTCAGGAGGATCCCGGATTATCAGGATCCTCCGGACACTTGTTCTGATGCTCACTGAGGTAAGGGACTCTCAGGAGGATCCCGGACTGTCAGGATCCTTAGGAAGGATCCTGACTTATATAGGCAACCTCGGACATCCCTTGGAGTTAGAGACTGGGACATGGAGTTAGAGACTGGGACATGGAGTTAGAGACTGGGACATGGAGATAGAGACTGGGACATGGAATTAGAGACGGGACATGGAGTTAGAGACTTGGGACATGGAGTTAGGGACTGGGACATGGAGTTAGGGACTGGGACATGGAGTTAGAGACTGGGACATGGAGTTAGAGACTGGGACATGGAGTTAGAGACTGGGACATGGAGTTAGAGACTGGGACATGGAGTTAGAGACTGGGACATGGAGTTAGAGACTGGGACATGAAGTTAGAGACTGGGACATGGAGATAGAGACTGGGACATGGAGTTAGAGACTGGGACATGGAGTTAGAGACTGGGACATGGAGTTAGGGACTGGGACATGGAGTTAGGGACTGGGACATGGAGTTAGAGACTGGGACTAGCTGAGATTGTGTCAGTCAAATATTCTGATACTAACTCACTCTTAGAAGAAGAGAAAGAATACACCATGCTTATGCGTGTTAGAGAACACTAGTTCAAAGGAACTTGACCAATTTCACAAAGAATCCTGTAGATCATGTTTGGTGGAGCCTCTCTTGATGTTCTTCAGTAGTGGGTTTACTCCTATGGGACTCTTTTCTGCTTCAATGGTTTGTTTCATATCTAGCAAGTCTTTCTCTTCCATTAGAGAAGGTGTCAAGAAAAACATGGTGCACTTTTTGTATGGACAAAAAAGTTTGTGTAACATTTATATCTCGATGTAAATATTTTGAAGTCGTAGTTTCGTGTGATCCTACATTCCAAGACTCCATTAAGCATGAATGTACTGCTCTAAAACAAGAAATAGGGGACACTCTAAAGAAGGCTAGTTCCAGAATGAACTACAACAGCTCCATGGACTACCAGTTTGCCTTTGACTGTCTTTCACATGAAGGAGGACATCATCTTGGAGTGATTGATAAGGCAGATAGAATTCCAGAAGTTATGACATGTCTCTTCAATACAGACAATCCACAAGCAGTTGTGCTCACCTATAGACTCCTCTTATGGTATGGACAGGTATGCAGGGATAGACTATGTATTCTAACTTGTATTAACTATCTCTTGTTTATTTGGTATTAGAAATATGAGAAGAAAGATCCTGTGGTAGAGATCTCTGAAAGTATGTCAAGTTCTGTAATTGAACGTGTTTTATTATTTGGTGGCAATAACTTGAGTATATTTCTGAGTGTTTATCCTGACTTGGTCCTCTCAATGAAGCCTTGTGTCATGACAGTAGCTGATCACTGCTACAGTATTGGACTCATATCTCATATCTTATTATTACCATTATTATTATTATTATTATTATTATTATTATTATTATTATTGTTGTTGTTGTTGTTGTTGTTGTTATTGTTATTGTGTTACAGTCCCGAGTATGACGAGGAGAAGATGAGAGTGAAAAGGAGAGTGGATTAGAGTAGAAGAGTAGAAAGAGACTGAGAATCCAAATGAACAGATTACTGTATGTTAAAACTTTCAATTAAAAGCTGTTGAAATTGTTGATATTAAATTATGTTAAAAGAATCTTGAACACTGACATTAGGAATGACTTCAGAATTAGAGTGACAGATTCAGTATCTAATTTTCTAAGCAACACATAATGTAGCTCTTGTGGGCCTGTCCACATGAAGAAATACAGATGGAGTCAAAGAGACAGTGTTATGTGTGTGTGTACGAACTATAATGCATTGTGTGCGCATGTCAAGAGACTGTTTGTGTATGTTTCCTTTTATGGTCATGTTTTGTGGAGTTGTGGAACCTCGTGTTTTCTGTTGAGTTTTATGGGCGGAGTTTATTACTCATATAAAAGCCGCCCCCATGTTGTTGGAAAGTCAGTGTCATGGATAATCTCAAAAATACGTTTTACCTTGACGGTTGCTGAGGCAGCGCTTGGAAGCCATTCACTCTGGTGGCAGCGATCATTAAGCTGTCCCCATAGTTGTGCGCCTTACGTCTGCGGAGGGAAGGGCCCACAGCTCTAGCTAGTTTATGATTTCATAAGGTTTGAACTTCGCCCAAAACTTCATCAAGTACTTATTTTTCTCCGCTTCAGGGAATATTTTTTTCGCGGTAGTTTGTTTTTGGAAAGCGTCTAGCCGGAGGAACATTGCCGCAGGAACATTGCCAAACTTTGACCCTAAATCTTGGCACGGATCGCACCAAACATTCAATACGTATGCGTGATATGACCGAGAAAGCTAGCCTGTCAGCTTTTTTCATACTACCTGCACTCAACCTTACAGCGTGTTCCAAAGCCTTTTATCACACTACTTGCACTTTTTACCACCTTACAGATTCGTACTTCTAGGCTTTCTCATGATTTTGCAACATGTCATATCTCTCACATGACTGCTTCACAGTACTTGGAGAAAACCCCAGGTCTACATAATCTCATTTACAAATATATAAACATGTACAGAATACACTCAAATTTATATCCCAGATTACTCCACTGAATTGCTTATTTATTCTTATTTTTCCATGTTGAGCATAGCTTTCAACATGCAACAAATTTACAAAATGCTCTATAAAATGCAACAGATATGTAAACAGTAAAACTTGCCACATATCATGGACATAAATGACAAATACTTTAGAAAGGGGGCGTGAATGTGGTCGTACATGCCCGCCCACATATTTGATTATAATCATATTTTCTTGCTTTATTTTCTACAGACAACTTGTTTTCAAAATTTAGTGAAACAGTCATCTGCCAGTGCTTTTAACCGAATGTGTATTTTTAGTTTTCCAGTCTTACAAAAAGTTCTTCAAGAGATACTGTATGCATACAACTAGTAATTAATTAAAAGCAAAGGCATGAGTATATGACCATCCTTAAGGAAGGGGGGGGGGGGGGGGGGGGGGGGGGGGGACTTGCTAAAAAAATGAGTTTACAGTATTCTATAGATATAGACAAGTAGCTATTGTTTGCTGTAATGGCAGGGGTAAATGGAAGGAAGATAAATATGATGACATCTCCTCAATTTCATGGTGATGATCACAAAAACTGCAAATAGAAAATTCAACAATTTGAAGCCATATGTTTATTATTAATTTAATATGCAATATTAAATTTTTTCGAAGTTAGGGAAACAAACCCCTCCCCCCCTCCCCCCCCCCTGTCAAGGCACCAATTGTCCATTATACACTAAACAACACACAACCTACTACTTAGAATGTCGCCTATCAAAAATATATTGGATAAAATGTTAGCTAAACAGAAAAGAAGAAGAAATTTTCGGATAAGCTTCAAGAATGAGTAAGTTGATCAGCCATGCATTAGCATTTTACCTATTAGAATGACTATTGCTTCACAGCCTCAAGTTTAATCGTCAATTGTTGTAGGAATTTATACTGCTGACTGTATTAAGCTGAGAATCAAAGGATTACTATAATCATAACTGATAAGTATCTTATTGATGTGCCATTTTGTGATTCATTATTTCACATCTTGATTGTGCTTTTCTTTTGTACATGTTATTGTTGAAAGACATTCATTCAGTTTGTAGTTGTGTTGTTTGTGTGTATTTACAAGTGTATTTATTTTATGTATTATTTAGGTTCAAGTATCACAGAGTCTCTTTTGTTGTTGAGTGAAACAGCACAATGTAGTGATGGTGTCATTTCACCAAAATGTATTTATAACCACTTAACAGGTCATATTATGAATTTAACTTAAATGTTGCATTAGTTAATGAGAATTTTTTTAATTTACAGATATATTACCTAATTGGACCACTAATTTAGAATATGATGTACATGAATTTTTGCTTAGTTTGCTCGACCATATAAAAAATGAAATAATGAAGTTAGTATATTTTAAACATGTTTACGTACGATCATTGTTTTAATATACATAGAATAAATAACTCCTCTAGTTTATTTGAAGCAGTGGTAGACATCAAATACCAGCTGTTAGCTGAAATAGTACTTTTAAGTTAATTATCAAATTTGTTCATTTGAAAAGTGACTAATATCAAATCTGTTGTAGTGGAATGTAAAGAATGTGGGAAATCATCCGTAAATTCATAATATACAGAAACGTGTCTGAAAGTTCCAATAACGGTACGAACAATTTCTCATCAAAACCAAATTTTGAGCTATTGTATGCTACTGCAGGAACCAGACTTGGAAGGGTGCATAATGTCTGCACAAAAGAAGCAACTCCTTGAAGGTGGTAACTTATGTCATTGTTCGAGATAAACAAACAACATTAATATAGCAGAGGAACCTGGTAAAAAGACTTTGATGTAGTAGTAAGCTTTTCTATTTTACAGATGTCACAGAAATTGTAAAACATTTATTTGTGCTGAAGTTCAAGAAACTCCAATGTTTCTAATTATCTACTTACTAAGGTATTCATGTTTTGATTTATATAATCAAGATCATAGTTGCCAACTTTTCAAATCGAACTTCAGGGACACTATGCCACACCCAAACCACATCCATTTATTACAGAAATTAATAATTAATCGCCCAATGATAAATAATTTTAATAACAAAGTCTATTTCCCCAAGTGAGTACTGGTAGCTTTCTTGCATGTCTTTAACAGTTCAGGTTCAAACTGCACTTCATGGCAACAGTCATCACAATTAAACTTCAGTGACATCAATGCTACTACTGTGCTTTGATCCAGGTTTGATCTTTGATCCGTATGTATTTTCTTAGGATTGAAAACCCACGCTCAGAGTCAGCATTGCATGGACGATGGTATTGCTAACAGTCCAGCCATAAGCTTTGCCAGATTGGCAAACCTTAACTCTCCTGGGAGGGTTTTAATTTTACCAATTTCCGACCAAAAAAATCCAGGACGTGGTTTCTCAACTCCATCACAGTCCTTATAATACTACTTTAGAGCAGGAAGGTCTTCTGGACAAAGAAGAAAAGCCGTAAATTCCTGAACAAGAAGATGAAGGGAATGAGGAAACCTCTTGGCAAGTCTCTTAATGGTATCTTCAGTGTAAGACTTTGTCTTAATTGGTTGGACAATACCCAAATCTTGTAGAATTGTGTCACCAAATGGAAATTTCTTGAACATTTTCTGAAGAGCAGCTGAATAGAAAGCTTTGACATGCTGAAAAAATGGTTTTATGTCCATCTCTTGTTCAAGAGCACTAATACACAGCCATGTCTCATCTCCAATACTTAAGTTTTCATCCAATTTAAACTTTGTCCATGTCAACCAAATGAATGTTATCTCCAGCTTTACGAACAGCTTCTTCGGTTAGGAAACTGACAGCATAAATTTTTGTAAGCCTGACAATATCTGTATACAACTCACACGTTGTGTTCTCATTTGACCTTTTGGAAAGACCTATTGAATCTATCTATGGATGGTAGAACATGATTGAGAAAGTGAAGAATGGGCTTTGTTAGTGGATTTTCAAGTCTTTCAGTAATGCTAACTACTTTGGCAGTTTGGTCGTCACAAGAGCGGAAGTACGATAAAAGACCATTAAACAAATCTAAATACCTTCGTATACATCACAGTAGACTCAACCACCTAGTTTGACAATGCTTCAAGAGAACTTTGGGTTCATTAATATAGAAGGAATGCCACATATAAAAAAACTGTTGATTTCTTTTGCTGCTGTGTTGAAAGTAATAATAGATGTCAATAAATAATTGATCTATATCAACTGGCAGAGCAGCCATTCCAGCCTTGACACACAAGTCAGCAAGGTGACAAATGCAACCAGCATCATAAAGATGGGTTTTTTCTCTTTTTATCAGTTTCTGAACACCTGACCTAGCCCCTTCCATTACATTTGTAGTGTCTAACATAAAGGCTATTGCTTTACTAAAATCTAAATTGTATTTGCCCAATTCAGCATCCAAGACTCTAACCAAAATAATACATGATTTGTCTTGTTTATCATTCGATTCATCCATTAAAATAGAGAAAGGATTAGACATACTATTTATAGCCTTAGCATGATAATATGGTGATAATGCCTCCTTTACTATGGCTGTGGTCTTGGTTCTTCCACACGCAAACTTTCTAGCTATTTCAGAATCAGGAAACATCTGAGCAAAAAGCTTTGAAGCGTGTTCACTGTTCAGAAAGGCCAGGTTATGCTTAGCAACAAACATTGACCACCCGAGTTTCAGCTTCAATAACATTTTGAGCTACTCGCGATTTAAAGAAGGATGTTACACTTTTGGAAGTAGAAGCAGCAGATGCTGATTCCTTGTGACGTTTGCCACTAACATGGGTTGTTACATCATTTCTGCCTCCATGTGCAACACTGAAGTCTGAAAGACAGATTGTGCATCTGGCAAAAGTATCACCTGTATTAAATTAAAATTAGAAACTTATAATTCTGTGTAGTTAATCATGATACCTTTGTGGCTTCTCCCTATCCCTTTAAATTCTTCAATCCACTTTGGATCAAAGTGGGAAACTCTCTTCCTCTTAGTGGGTAGTGGAGAAGCCATACAACAACACATGCGTCTAGCCAGAGGAATATGCCATGACCTTTGACCTTAAACCTTTAACCCTTTCATAGTCTCGCGTAGCCGCCCTTCACCGAACAAAGAGTCTGGCTATGCGCGAAACTAACCTTTTCACAGGCTCCGTGCGCACTAGTTATGATCATGGCAGTTCAACCTACACAGCAGATCTAAGCTCTAGCTAGGACTAACAATTAGACTAAAAAGCAGTTAACTATACTAGTGAACAGTCAAGGGTGTCTTTCTTGTCTGTCAAGGGAGTTGTCATTTTCATTGTAGCTTTACAGCGGTGTAGAATGATGTTTTAGCATTGGTGAAGGACGGGGGGAGGGGCACTCAATTAACTTACTAGCTATATAGCTACTGATATTAAGTATTTATTACAAATTCTCAGAAAATCCTCTTGTAGATGGTCAAGCACATGGCATGCACTTTTTTAACAGACAGCAACTAAGAATAAATTTCAGTTCAAAGTATAGTTGACCATATGGCTCTTTAAACCTTCATCTAAGCAGTCACAAAAGGAAGATAAGTCATTTTGATCGTGCAAAAAAAAAAAAGTTCCAAGGTTAGTCAATGCTATAACTAATGCACCAATTAAAAATAATGGTATGGGCATAGTAAAATATATACTTTATAAAATACAGATGCAAAATATCGATTGTAAATGTGAATGGTTGGTGGGTGTGTTTAACCACTGGTGGGTGGGTGTAATTATTGGTTGGTGTGGTCTTTGTCAAAATTGACATTTTGAGAGATTTGAACATATAAGTGAATCAGAAACTCCTGTGTACATAACAATAACCTAACTGTAAAGCTTAACTAAACAGGTCACATCTTTTCCATAGAGTGGGTGGAGCTTCCAAAACTTTAAAGAAAGTTTCAACTTCAATAATTTAAGTTGATCAACTCTGTAAAAGTCATAAAAATGATGTATTTTGTATTTATGAAGCTAATGTGTCCTAATATTTTGATGGATTAATTCTGATGGGCAACAACTACTCAAAAGTATTATCACATAATATTAACTCATACTTACTTGTTTTCATAAGGAACAGTCACCAAATTTATTAACTCCTTTATGTGAAAAGTTCAAAGACTTATTGCATAAGAACATCATTTCCAAGTGTGCACCTAAATTTGGTTAGCCAGATGATAAAGTGACAGTATAAACCTTCAGCTAACATTTAATGATTGATAAAACTAAATTTTATTAGAAATGAAACTTCTTTATTTTTATTTGTTAACACATAAGCTATGCATAAAGGAGTAACTTTAAAGAAGTAAGTATTTAAAAGTACAGGAGGATAGAATTGAACTATGATAAAAGTACATTTTAACTGTCTAGTTATGCATAATAACATAATGAAAATAAACTGTCCAGCTGGCATACCCCCAACAGCCAGTCTTTTTGTTGTTGAACTTAACCCAGGTTTTGTTACTTAATTCAATCGTTAGCCAGTACTTAGAACCTTAGGTCTAGCTTGTGAGAAATAAGTGCCAACCCTAACTCCATAATCCCTCCCTATTGCCTGGACCTTTGAAACTGCCTCTGGTGGTAGCATCTGTTCGTGCGGGCGTAACTCCGCACTACTGACAGTGGGTATGGTAAGGTGATGGTAACTCGAAGGACCAGATGCCAGGTGCGGCAGTCAATTATTGAAAGTTTAGCAGAAGCTCGCGCGGCAACAGCTTTAGATACAGTTTGGAACATAATTTAGGGAAAGGGATGATTACATTAAGTAGAGGTGAGAAAAAAAAATGAACCTTCAATAGATCCATGGCATGACTTCAGTATTCTCTCCTTCTCTTTACTACTTCTAGGAACTTGCTTCTGGGCACTTCCACTCTTGGAGTAATAGAGGAGACCATCCTTAACCTTGTATTACAAATTTTTATTTTTTTGCAACAAACATACAATTGTCATAATAAAATCATAGCTGACCAAGATTAAATTGCTTTGTAACCAACAAGTGGAAGCTAAACTTCGACACTCTCTCTACCATATTCTAGCATAAAATAAAAAGACATTCATTAATAATTAGTGTATTCAGGTAACTGTTTAAAATCTAGCTACTTCTTGAGATAGATAATTAGCTAGACAAACAATCAGTGCTACAAAATTGATTGCTTAGTAGTAAGTGGAACTTGTAAAGGTAAAGGGTGGGTGACTCAAACTCCCATGAAGCCTAACAAGTGATAACTGATTTTTTTTTCTTTATCAGACCTTGAAATTCTTGGTTTTCCTCCTCAGTACTCGTTTTTCGTTTTTGGTAAACGAAATGGGGTATATTCCAGAGTACAAGAAATCGTAAATATGATCGTAATTCTCCATTCCTCCATCCAACAAGTATACTGTTGGTAAAGGGTACTCAGTGGGAGATTAGGAGTGAACCAGCTAATTAACAAAATAATTAAGTCGACACCATCGTCACATTAAGTTGTCTGGTCAGCGGTGCTTTCTCGGTGAAACTGATTAAAAATCTATTGGCCCCTAGCATAAAGGTTGGGGCAGATGCTTGTTCCTTCATATACTATAATTTTCATGTGATTTAAAAATAACAATCATCAACATTCACTATATAAATCCAGATATGAATAAATTTCTTTGCTTAGCTACATATTTTTCTACACGCATAAGAGTCGTATTATGGCAAAAAGTCCAGCTTTTTGCCTCACTGTGATCAGAATTGCACTGCCTAGGCCTCTGTATCAGAAGGGTTGAGCAGTCCTTCGAGTACTCTTATAAATCACCAGCCCGGAAACTTTACTGAAGTGAAAGCAAAAATGGGCAGGGGGACATTATTCACCGGAGGGGACACTATTCGCTAGTTAATAATGTCCGGCCGGACCTTATTCACTAGTGAATTATGTCCGGGGGGACATTATTCACTGGGGGACAGTATTCACTGCGACACCGGTATGTTTTCGAGTTTTAACAGCACCCGCAAAAGAATTCAAAATGATAAACAATTCAATTTCTAAGGTGATACGGGTAATGATCGCTAAACCTAAAGATTCTGTTTAGTGAAGTTTTGGTCGGGGTCGACCACCGAACTAACACAAAAATACGTGAAGGTCAAAGTATTTTTAGTAATCATTTTTATAATGTAATTTGTTTCCAATGATGATCTTATTTTTGTGTGTTATGGTGTTTATTTGTTTTGATAGGTAAGGAACTCAGAGAGACGCTTGGCAAATTAATAGCACGTGCTGTCTGTCAGAAGTCTGTATCAGTGGAGGTGTGGCAGGCATGTGCACATTTCCATTTGAAGAGCACTAATTCAACAGATCGTGTGAAGGTACAAGTAACCATATTTGATAATGATTATCATGGAGTGATGTATATGGTAAAGGGTGTGTTTGAGCTACAGAAGGCCCAGAGGCTACGTCACAGTGCATCTGGCTGGGATAAGAAAGTGGGAGGAGTCCACAGTGTTGTTCAAGTAACTCTTGACTACTGCAAAGTTACACAACTAACTAGTCTATAGGAGTTGGATACACACACTAACACACTGGTGGATTTAGTGCACTGAAGCCCAAGGGCCGTAGGCCACTTGGGCTACTAGCAACTTTGTTTATCAGCATTTTCGCAGGAATGGCGGTGTCAAGCGAATTTCCGGCCCAAAATTAAAATTCAATTAAAATTCAATTGAAGCACACTGGCAAGTTTACTTTAGCATTGTAGCTGCCAGCTGTTATCTCCAGATCTAACTCTACCCTGGGCTGCTCTGCTGTAACCAGTTAAGCAGCTAGCTATGGTAAATTCCTGTGGTATGAGCGTCAGCAGGAGAATTATCGGAACTAGGGCTGGTCCCATAGGTCGGATATGAGAGGGTAGTAGACCCTCACATATCATATCCTGGCCTCACATAACTGGCTCCGCTTTATCTGGCCTATTCTATTAAACTAAAACTCAAAAATAGCAATACCCCAAGGGTGGTTAGTATGCACAGTTCATATACCTAAAGGCAAAAAATAGTGCACACTTACCAAGTTTACACCTAGTAACAATATAGCAACTGGATCTAACTAGTCTATAGGAGTTGGATACACACACTAACACACACAAGGTAAACACTATGATGCAGTATCTGAGGCCAGTGTCTTCCTTGGGTCCATCTTCAAACACTTGTCCCAGGTGTGAGCCACACTGGGGACACACCACCTCCACACGCTTCATCCCGTAACTCTCATCCACCACACGGTGTATGTTACCTTTCTCTGCTACGTCAGAGAAAGATGGCCAACCAGATCCACTTTCAAACTTCTTCTCCGTCTTAAAGAGATCAACTCCACACACGACACAGGTGAATGTGCCGTCTTCCTTCACGTTCACGTGTTTCCCTGTCCAAGCACGTTCACCTATAGCAACCAATCATTGATCATGTGATCTTCTTCAAATTATTGATGATGTGGCTTATTGGTCATGTGAAACATATCTTGATGAACTATGAGTAAATGCCATCCTGCCTGCCAATGTCTACATGTGACCAGTCATGTGATTTGTTATTTTATTATCATCTCTGAAAATGTCCCCAGATCCTCCACACACTATCGAAGTCTGCCTGCTGGACTGATGTAACCCTGCAGGCCATATCCTATCTACCGTGTGTGTGTGTGTGCATTTCCTGTTGAACTCATTCCAATCTCCAGATCTTACTATTTCTATATTTGGTTCCAACTTGTTCAGATATGCACTTCCCAACAAATACATTTGGTCAAGTGCCAACTTGTACACTTCCTCAGCAACTAACACACCCGATGTCACTTAGTCTGGCGTGGTCGACCCTTTTCCTTCCCTATATTGGTGGGCGGGGAGGAAGGGAAGGGTCTGGTAGCTCTAGTATCAAGGACTTGTGCAAATGACATCACAGGTTTATTACATCATCATTAACGGGTAGGCTAAAATCAATCGTGAGTCAAATATTTCGTTGCAAGTAAACTTTTTGTTGGAATGTCTCGTTGCGACTGTGGTGCTTCAATAATGCAGAACAACAACAACAATAATGGCTGGTTCACACTTGGGTAGGAGTTGGTCAACAAGTGGCAAACTCTGGAAACAAGCATTCTTTCCATACCCTGTAGGGAGAGCTACAAAAACATCTCTTTTTAAAATTTCCTTTCATCTGCTCTGGCTTTACACACGGGAAACTGACACGCTCTTCATCACTTGATCTTCCATAGCTAAACAAGAGTTAGTGATATTCTTCCCTATTCTAAGTATGCTAAAAAATGAAAATAATATTAAGAAAAAGCTAATTAGACTTTGAAAAAGCCAATAAGTCCTAAATATAAGAAAAACAAGGACCTATTCAATTAAAAAAACAAACAAACAACAACTGAAACCATAACAGCAGTGGTGGAGGTGGTAGGTAATAGTGACAATGAAAATACTAACAACATGCCTTTTCCTGTTCTCACTCTAACCACGATATGCAAGCAAGAAAGCCATTGGTAATTTTTGTAAAATATCTGACTTATTATCTAGCTATGGATACTATTAGGTTGCCATTGGTAGACAGTTAGCACTCTAGGGAAACTGATCTAGCTTCTCTACTCCTGGGAATTATAGGCAGAGCTAAACATGCTGTCCACCAATTTCTATGGCAAGGAAGAAAACGAGAAAAAATTGCAACATATAGACTTACCTTATAGCTAAGTTTCCCCGGTAAAATTAGTGCCAGGTAAATACCAATAGAACTCTTCTTTAAGGGTGGTCAAATCAAAAGCTATAAATATTAAGACCTTACAAAAGTGGTACTAGTATTTAATGAACATGCTCATGTAGCCATGTAAAAATACATTCTTACATTGACGTTGTAAAGATGTGGTTGCTTAAAATGTTATGAGAATCAAAAAAAGGTATACCTTAAAATTTGTAATGGTGATGTTTTGTTTAGGCGGCGTATTGTTATTCACGGATGCATAGATGGCTACAGCTGGAGAATAATGTATTTGAGAGCATCTGACAACAACTCTGCTGATACAGTGTTGGAATTGTTTGTTGATGCAGTTCAACAGTTTGGTATTCCAAGCCGTGTAAAGGGAGATAGAAGATGTGAAAATACTGGAGTTGCTAGTTACATGATCGCCCATTCACAAAGAGGCCCAAGTCGATCCAGCTTTATTGCTGATAGTTCAGTTCAAAACCAGAGTGTAGAGAGACTCTGGAGAGATGTTTACTCCAGGCTTTGCAACAATTTAGTGATACTTGGAATAACCACTCTCTGTCTAGTGAGCATAATTTGTCTCCTATTCAGCTGTGGATCACTGGTGGTCTGTCCAATGCATGTGGAAGAAGCTCAAATTTGCTGACTGAAGTAAGAAACAATAGCTAGCTAATACTTATTTCTAGTTTAGTCAATGTCTGATTTTTATATAGCTACAGGAGGATCCAAGACTGCATAGAATTGATTGGGATGGACCAATACCATATGATGAAAATGAAATAACAGTTCCACAAACTTTTTGCCCTCATAATGAAAGGGATGTGCAAGAACTTATGGACACCATTTTGCCATCTGCACCTTGCTCATATTATTGTACACATCAACTGTCTCATTTATTCTCTAAAAAATAAATTAGTTAATTTTCTTTCCTCGTTCTAACCCTCAACATCACAATAATTACAATTAGAGAGATGATTTTATCTATTTTTATGCTGTAAGGGACGATATGCAAGACTTTTAAAGAGGGGGTTTTTTTGTGACCACACCCTAGCCTGTACAATATTGCTCAATGATCAACATAGCTAGCTGCAGAAGTAAGAGCCAAGTGCAGAAATGTACCAGCTAGCTACTTCCTCAAAAGTAGGTACCCCCAACTGCCAGGCTCCCACAGTAGTCTCAATTGAAGGACAAGACAAGATTTTTCAAGTTTCTGCAGAACTTCAGGCTAATCTAGCAGAAAGAATAGTCTGGGCTAAAAATTGGTGAACCTTGTTTTTTGTATAATATAGTAATTTTGAAACTTTACTCTAGTATTACGCAATAGTAGCTTCTCAATGAAATTGGTTCTTTTCTGACTTTGTACGGACCAACCCATTCTGTATACAATTTGCCCTGTACTCATTTCTTCCTCAAAAAAATCTTTCTTCAAAACAATTCAAGCAATACTATTATTAAAAAAACGTTCACTTATATTACACTTCAACTGCTGTACAATTGTGATGTGAAGTATATTCTTCAATATTCATCGCTTATTGTACAAGGTAAGCAGCATATGCAGAACAAACTGTTCTTTTAAAATTAAAAAGTTGAAGTGTAGGTAGTAGTTACCTTTTCAAGCATGCCATAAAAGTAATTCTTTTGGTAAAGTATAGAACCACAACTCTCCTACTCAAAAGCACAGCCTAGCAGCAATACCGTTTGTCAATTGCATTTATTCATTTCCTGTGAGATGAGCTCATTGCTTTCAATATGCGTAAAATTTATATCCTAGGCAGTTAAGTTTTGGCAAGGGAAACTTTGCACGGCAGCCGTGTTCTGTCGGGTTAAGTTAAAATTAACGATATTGGCTGTTAAAAGTTGATACAAGGGGTCCATACACAGCACACTGTGGTTGTAGGGGGAGTAGGGAAGGAAACCGTGGCTCTCAACCGAAGTGGCCGTGAAGCTTCTTAGTCGTCAACCGGTTCAGGGGAAGGTACGCTGCCACCTGAAACCAGAAGCCTGCCGTTGCTTGTCGCAAGTTATCCAGTCCCTTCTACGTACTAGGGTAACCGGAGCTCGTATCGCAATGGCAGCGCATGAGAACAGAACTTTAGCTCTGTTTCTTGATCTTGATAACTCTACTGAACTAAATGTGCGCATGCGTGGCTTTGGTATTAATGCTACGCCATGCACATGTGCGTGCTCACACATGTGCGTGCTCACACAAAAGGATGCAAACTTCCGGTTAATAGGCTTCCTTCAGTGGTCTGATGGTACCGTCTATTATAGTCTAGTCAATATATGGTGTGACCCCCAAAAAATTGCTACAAAAGGTTTTTTGTTAGTTTTTAGTACTATTTGATATGACAGACAACATACTAAAAATCTAATAAAATCTAACGTATGGAATGGTGTTTTTGAGGGTGTAGCTCTCTACAAGCTCATTAATATTCATGAGATATACTTAGATAGCCATATCTTTTGTTTATTTAATTTCTAGTGAAGGCAATTTGTAGCATTATATTACTTAGCTTATAAGCTTTCCAATGATATCAAACTTTTGAACTTTTTGGCAAATAATACTAACATTTCCAAAATAGCTAGACCAAGAAGTCAATTTTAGTTCATTGGCCTAGCTAATTTATACCTTTTTACAACCTTTTTTTTTATCACCTAGCTTTTTTTTTACCACCTAGCTTTTTTTTAGCATCACATGAGCTGACACACAAGACAGTTGCTTCTTTTTTGTACAAGCACATGGTTGACTATTTGAACTTGAAAAGGCTACAATACATTACACAATGAGTGGAAGTGCTGACTGTGAAATTTGTCCCTTGCGTAAGGAGAAATTGGAAGATGGAGCAGCTGTATGTCAAATTCGTCAAAAAGGTGCAGATGGTATTAATACTGCAAGTCTTCAGAGAGGTATGCACAATAGGTCTCCTCACTGAAATGATCTCTGATGTTTTGACTAATGGGTTTCTTTTGCAGGAATTCTGGACTCTTATTAGCAGTTTGTAACTCATGGTAAATTATATAAACTTGCTGTTTACTGTCATCACATGTGAATTCCTCTTAGACTGAAACCGGAACTCCTCCTTCTAAGCGAAGCCGATTAGAAATGTCTCAAGATCTGATTATAATAATGTACTGCCACTGTTACTTAAAAGAGAGCTATATATAAAGATGTACCACTACTGTTACATAAAGTAGAGCTGGCTATAGAAATGTACCACAACTGTTATATAAAAAATAAAAGGTATGGTACATTTCTATAACCCACTCTACTTTATGTAACAACAGTGGTACATATTTATAACCAGCTCTACTTTATGTAACTGTAGTGGTACATGTTAATAATTAGCTGTACTCTATATAACAGTATATTATCAACTCTACTCTATGGAACAGTATTGCTACATTCCTTTACTAGTTGTGGTACAATCTATGAGTTAGATGATAATGCAGGATGTACCTGGAGTGGTACACAAGAACTAGCTTACAACACTTGTAGTATGATAAATAACAATAATGGTGTTACCTCGGGGGCTGGCTCTACTTTATTTGTTTTTTGTCATCAAGATTCAAGACATACAATGTAAAGAAATTATGTTATCTTCCCAAGAAAGCTCTGAAGGAGTAGTTTTTTTTGTACACAATGGTACAGAAAAAGTCAGCCTTTATGTTCTAACCCACAGGAAGCTTTCGCAAGAAAAAGGATCTAATATGGTAATTGATTATGTTAATAACTCACATGCCCTACTTTACATTGCACTCGGTGGTAGCATTGGATTACTGGAAATTGTTGAAAGGAATGATTCATTGAAGGTTACTCAGCAAAGGTTTATTACAAGCCCTTGTAGCCCTGGCCTTATATTCAAGCGTGATGGAACTATTTTTTGTTTTTGCTTTAATTATTATAATAATCGAACTTATACTCGATTAACCTTGGCTAGAATTGTATTACCTAGAGACTTTAAATATTCATTTGTTCTAATAAGTGATTCACTTATCCATGGCCAAGGGATCACCTTTACCAACTTCCTACAATTTGAATATAATAATCATTTCATGATACTTTATGGCTCTGGCTTAACACTATATGGAGTAGTCCCTCAGACTACTGCAATCACAAAGAAGAAAACAAATATTTTTCTTACGTTAGGACGAGATATGAAACGTATAGTTGGGCGTTATCCCCCTTGTTACAACTTGTTGTGTTTGAATAAAACTAATAATGAAATTTTTGCTTTCTGTAATGTCAAGATATTCAAATTTTCATTGAGTATAATGAATTGGATTTGGAATTTTTCATCTCCTGTTGTATTTAAGAGTTATGACTGTCCTGAGCAAGAAAAAAATATTCGGTTAAAGTTTCCTGCTCCCTGGTTATTAGCAGACAGTCTTAATCAATCATCATCAACAGCAGCCTTGGACTGGTATTTTTTTGCAGACAGTCTTGAGTCATTATACTATCTTAATTCATCATCATCATCATCAATGGACATTAGCGTGTTATGTTATGTATTTATCATGTCTCTCTATCATTAACAATGTTTGGTTTTTTTTTTCAAAATTGTATTGCTTGATTGCTGTGTAATGTTAAAATTTATTCTTAACAATGCCCATATATTTGTTTAAATCAAGGGGAACTTGATAGCTACATAGCATGAAGTATTCCTTACACAAACACACTACACACTGTTTCGTGTGTAGCAATTAGGTAAAAGGTCTTGCTACATCTGATCAGGGTTCCCATTGCTCCAACTGTTGCCATCTGTAGCTCTTTTTTATCTGCTTTGATCAAGACAGTAGGAAAAGGGTTGTCAAATGTAGTCAATGGTGGTGGTGAACCACGATGTGGTTTGTTGGTGGGCAGACAAATAACCTCAAAACTAATCTGTCCAAAAATTAGTCAGAAACTTTGTTCCCAAACGTATTCATATAGTATTACCCACTGCTAATTCTTCATAACAATACACTTATAAGGCGTACAGTATGAGTCCAGTCCACACAATCTACACTGCTGCACCTTGATTAACCCTTTCGTTCCAGACTTAAATTTTAAACTAGCGGCCGATCCTTTACCATAGGTCTCCAAGTGTGAATACAAGTTATGACGTCATAAATTATTACGTTTTGTGACGTAAATTACCGCAACGTGGCGTAAAAGGCATTCATTCATCAAAATATGGCGACTAGAGGTCTTAGGGATATTCATCAGTCTCCGTACTTAACAGGTAAAAATTCTAGAAATTGAATGACACTAGGAAGTAGGGCAAGCTAGTTTACACATTTGGATTTAAAAGCATAGGGGTGTCTAGCAAAAACTGGCTAGAGCAAGGTGTAGTAGTCTCGCGAGCCAGACCCTTTACCGATTTGTGGTGGGGAAAAGGGTCTAGACAAACTCAATACATCGAGTTGTTCCATGTGATTTTTGAGCTCTGGGCTCAGTTGACTTGACTGATTTTGGGGCTCAGTTGACTTTGACTGATTTTTGGGTCTTGCTACATCTGATGAGGGTTATGGCAGGTATAGGCTAGGTCATGATAAAAAGGTTTAAAAGGTTAAAAATAATTATACAGTTAAGGAATGGTGTTGAAAATTTAACTTGTTGTTGCAGAAAAAGAAGCAAACGGGATTTGGAAAGCTATTAAAGGTCTGCCATTTCATTTTGTGCAAGTGACTAAACCTTTCTCCGTAATTACCAAGTTATCACATCTAACGCTACAACACAAAAATGTAGGCAAGACTTTTCTGGAAGTGTTGGTGGACTTCAACCAGGATTTACTGACGAAGGGTTCTGTGGACGACACAGTTGTCAATAATGCATTGAATCCTTTACTTCGCACACTTAAAGATAAGAGCATATGCCTAGATAATGATGAAGAGTCAATAGAGTCACACGTGCTGCATGAATATGTGGAAAAAATATTCCAATATATTTCTAGCTCAATAACACTGGAGCCAAGAACTCATCACGTTTGGGTTGATAATGTGTTTTACAATAACGATAAAGTGGTATGTGGAAATTTGGGCATGGGGTGCAATGAATCCACATGGTATGGTACCGTTGACGGGCGCCTAAGAGGCCAAGATCCAGATGGTGGTTCAACTTCATTAATTGCACGAGATGAAGTAGAAAGTGATGGTTCAAGTATGGTCTTTGAAATAGAAAGAAAAATTCGACATTTATCTCGAGCTATAGGTTCAGTTGTATTATCTTCGTTTGTAGAACACAATTTGCACAAAGATCTGAACTCTCTTGTGCCATTATTCTTATTAAACAGCCAATCACTGCAGATATTAATGTACGACTGTAAGGCTGACGTGTTATTGATTTCGGACAAATTTTTTTTCCGGGAAAACTCTATAAGGTTAATAAAGGGTTTATTCTATTGTTATTTATCTTTATTAATCACAGGTATGTTGTAAAATGTAAGCTAGCAGTTTACCGCTTGAATATGTTTAAGTTAATAATGCATATTAGTACATAATTTGCTAAAAGATTAAGAAAACAGTTACAATGAAGTAAAGATTTATTTGGTTCAAATATTTGTAATTCTTAAATTTAATATTTTTTCAAAAATGTTTAAAGTTACTTTATTATAACTTACATATTTTCTATTTAAATTCTAGAATGTTTCTGAAGGAAATTGCTACACCAACATTGCCGACTTCAAACATAAAGTCATTCTTATCAACTCACAAATGCTTGGATAGTTTTGAAAAACTCTCTGATAAGACCATTAATTGGAACACCGGTGTAGGAGGATATACTTCAGGCATAGCCAGTAGTGATGATGATGATGATAAAGACTATCATGGCTGTTTTAAGCCCGCACATAAGAGAAGGAAAACTTAGTCAAATTCTTGTTATCCACAATTTTTAGTTTTATTCTTTAGCTAATAAAAAGTCACTCTATTCTTTGTCTTGTTCCATTTGTTTGTTTTTTGTTGTTGTATTGGTACATTTTGATAATTAACTCCACCTCCAATCCAATCTTTGCCCAACTAGTGGACCAAACCACCTGGACAGAGGATTATCTGGGAATATCTTGCTGTTTTGGATATAAAGATGTATTACTACTGTTACATAAAGTAGAGCTTGGTATACAAATGTACCACTACTGCTACATAGAGAGAGCTGGTTATAGAAATGTTCCACTATTTTTACATAAAGTAGAGCTAATTATAGGAGTGTACCACTACCGTTACATAGAGTAAAACGGGTTTGAAATTGTACAAACGGTACACATGTAAGTCTTTAGCCCTAGCCCTAGCTCTAGCCCCCTAGGTAACACCAGCACTACAGAATTTACAAATCGTACAACCTATTATACCATCAAAATTACATTATAACTTAATTCTTGTGCCGTGTAACATATTGTACCACTTGTACCACTTGTTGTATGAGACTAGAATAGCACGGATAAAGTGTTGCTATATATACTTTTTCATTTATCTTGTAAACAAAATATGGTACATGCAGTACATTTCAAAACAAGCAATCAAGAATTGAAAAACTAGTGTTACATGTGGTGCAAGTTTTACAATTAATGGAATATTGCTTTTTCAAAAATAGGCAATTTTGTTCTGTGGCATACCACCTTGTGGTACGTGATGTAACACATTTGATACAGGCTTAATAAGTGATTATGCATTAAACACACTACTTCACATAGGTGGTACATCAAGTACCACATGCGGTACAAACTGTGAGTTAGAAGATAATGCAGGATGTACCTGGAGTGGTACACGATAACTAGCTTACAACATTTGTAGTATGATAAATAAAAAGTGTACAATCGGTACACATGTAAGTCTTTAGCTCTAGCCCTAGCTCCAGCCCCTAGGTAAAACCAGCAATACAGAATTTACCAATCGTACCATATATTACACTATCAAAATTACAAAACTAAATACAAGTATATACTAGTTGAAGTTGTTTTGTTTTAAGTACTACACGGTTTAACTTTATTTGTGTGCCATATACCATACTGTACCACTTGTACCACTTGTTGTATGAGACTAGAATAGCACGGATTAACTGTTGCTATATACACTGTTTCATTTAACTTATAAACAAAATATGGTACATGCAGTACATTTCAAAACATGCAATCAAGAATTGAAAAACTAGTGTTACATGTGGTGCAAGTTTTACAGTTAATGGAATATTGCTTTTTCAAAATAGGCAATTTTGTTCTGTGGCATACCACCTTTTGGTATGTAATGTACCACATTATAAAACACACTACTTCACATAAGTGGTACACCAAGTACCACATGTGGTACAAACTATGAGTTAGAAGATATTGCCGAATGTACCTACAGTGGTACACGAGAACTAGCTTGTAACACTTGTGTATGATATTGACTACAAATAACAATAGAAAAAACTTGAAATTGTACAAACAGTACACATGTAAGTCTTTAGCACTAGCCCTAGCTCTAGTCCCATAGGACCACCTTGTTGTACGTGATGTATCCCATCTGATACAAGCATTATAAGTGATTATGCATCAAACACACTACTTTACATAAGTGGTACACCAAGTATCACATGTGGTACAAACTATGAGTTAGAAGATAATGCCGAATGTACCTACAGTGGTACACGAGAACTGGCTTGGAACACTTGTGTATGATATTGACTACAAATAACAATAACTAAAACTTGAAATTGTACAAACAGTACACATGTAAGTCTTTAGCCCTAGCCCTAGCTCTAGCCCCCTAGGACCACCTTTAGTCCAGTCATTCTACGAAGAAAAGGGGGTCAACCTTAAACAAATTGCAACACAAATGATTCCAACTCTTTCTAGTACAGAAAAATGTACTCTTTAACATACTAAAAGTCCTAAGGAATCCCATAGGGGGAAAGTATGAAAAAATTCAATCAACCGAAAGCACTTTTTTTTTTTAAACCAAAACCAACTATTATTGGCTATTAATAATTATGATGACAATAGAAAGTAGTATTCGCGTATACATTTCTATTATACTTCATTTTATTTTAATTAAAAAGCAGCTGATTGGCAATAAATATTAATGATGCAAGGCAAGGCAAAAACAACAAACAAACAAAGATAAAACAACTCAGTAATGCAAAATTTCTTAATCAGTATCATCATCATCAGTTTCATCAAAATAACACTTGTCAGCATTTGTTCACCCAGATTCCATGATGCAGTAGTTGCCACATGCAGGAGAGCATTTCACATTATGCTTCCGACATGTGCATCGTAAAGTGCTGCAGTCTGTGTGGCAGTTGCATCGGATGATTTTTAAGAGCTCGTCCGGAGCTGGGGGTAAATCAGTGTGTACTGGCATCAGTCCTCCATCTCGCTTTTCTCAGCTCCATTCTAGCGGATCAAGGTCAAAACCTTTCTACTGCTGTACCTGAAGGTAAACACGAAAACTGTGGCACTTTCAGCAGCTGAAGATGGTGGCAAAGTTTGAGGATGGACATGGGAAACACTTGTAGCTACCTTTTCACAAAAACGCTTGTAGCGTAGAACATCTAGTCGTTTATTTTGCTTTCCATTGTACAAACTAACAAGCACTTCCTCTCCTGCTGCAGCTATGTCCATGTGGGTAGATGACTCAGCATTAAATACCTTGGCCTTTTCTCGGAAATGACGGCTTGACTTGAACTTCTTGAGGGACGCACCCTTACCGATGCCGTATAAATGGGAAGTAGTGTCACACCCAAGTATTGCATGAAGAAAAAGAACATTAGTGCACATTTCAGACCCCAATGCCTGCTTCACAGCCTTGATATCCCACACCCTGGGATTTTTGGTAGTTTTCTTAGGCTATGGTCGGAAAAGTATGTCATGTAAGTCTAGGCTAGCATGACAGCATAGCAAAATCAGAAGATCTGTATCATCGCCAACAAGTACTGTGTCGTCAGTAGTTGAAGATGACTCCACAGCTTTCTGCACTATAAGCAAGTCAGCATCCCCTGATGCATGATACACAGCACACATCTTCTCTAAGTAGCCACTGAAGTATGTTGATGAACTGTTGCTTGTTGCTACTATTTGCAAGAAAAGTTTCTTGAGTTGCATTTCTTCAGTGAATGCCACATTCACACCAACTTGGCCTTTGGTTCGTCTCAAATGCATTATGTCCTTTGTAGATGATTCACCATAGCCATCAAAGACAATAATGGAACTCCCATACTTCTTTGCCACATAATCTGAGTACACTGTGCATATAATATATATCATGATAAGTGGCTCCACGCGTCCATGGAATGCGCTGAATGAGGGCACCACCATCTAGCACATGCTGGACATCATCGAGAACTGCAGGAGTAGTTGGTGATACAAGGTCCCAAATGGCATTGGCTAACACTGGCTTCTGAGGCTCCCGGAGCAAAAGTGATGCATCAAAGAAAGCTGGTGGGTGACCACAAAGCTCATACTTGAAGATATCCTGCTGACTTTCAGTTACCTTGGCAGCAATTGTTAGTCGCTGGAAAAGGAGTTGAGGGTCTATCTGAACAGCAGCACCATCAATTCTCACTACACACTTTGTGTCCAGCGTGACAACCTGGTTTTTCCTCTTGAAAGTGTAGTCTGCTGCAGATATCCCTTCCATGCTAGCTAGAATTGTGTTACCCACATCTTTAGCTGTGTCAACATTGACTGAGCTGCTGGCGTGTACCCCAGTGGAAATGCTATGCAGATGGTCCTCAGAAGTGAATCGGTTTCTCTCATGTAAATACTTCAGAAGTGTCTGAGTATCATTCCAATCACGATCTTGCCTTGCTTTGGTCATGTCCTTGTTCTGCTCACTTGTACTGTATGATACTCCAGTCAACTCAAGCATGACTCTGTTGATTTCAGCACAAGCTGGCATAGACAGTAACGAAATCAATCGCTGTTGTTCAGTCATTCCTCGTCCTCTTGTGAGACCACCACTTGTTTTCATGCTCCTCATTAGTACCTATTCTATAACAAGGTCTGAAGAAAGACCAGCCCAGTAACGATCAGTTCTTCTGACCACATGCAAACCTGCTTGGAAATGATGGTACACTTCAGGTTGTTCATCCTGAAGGTGAGACATCTGCTGCAAATATATAAGGGCAGATTTTGTGTAATTATTGTGCCCAGAGGCTGCCAAGTATGGAAGCATTTCTGAAACAGCTTGCAAATGCAGATTCCAGTTGCCGGTGCGCTCAGCTCAGCTATAACTATTTTTTAAATAGCTAATGGCTATAAATATCATGCATGTTATTAAAAATAGAAAAAATAATACTTTCCCCCCATGGGATTCCTTAGGACTTTTAGTATGTTATAGAGTACATTTTTCTGTATTAGAAACAGTTGGAATCGTTTGTGTTGCAATTTGTTTAAGGTCAAA
>WLWD01003197.1_pt1 | contig 84102 bp, 51 predicted proteins | sample 6712731 | NCBI WGS metagenome assembly WLWD01 (sample SAMN12718690, study PRJNA576275) | sponge metagenome | isolation source: marine sponge | host: Mycale hentscheli | place: New Zealand: South Island, Marlborough, Capsize Point | collected 2014-11-01
CCTTTGTGCAAGTAATGTTAGGATTATGCCATATAGTACTCAAGTTTTGTCCTGCTGCTTCATTAAATCTCAGCGAGCATGTGTGAGAAGTCGTCCTGTCTGTTTGTATGTCAGTCTTATCACATTCTGATTATGGAGAATACTGATAATTAACTGTAAAATTGGGTATGAACTGATTCAGAACAATGAATTGTGACCCTTTATTGAGCTATTATAGTTCAGGCTGAGTTTTGAGGAAACGTGAAGTTATCAGCTTCATCTGGGTACTAGCTTTAGTGGGTAATGTCCCCCTTTGTCACTTTGCAATCACATGAGCATCGCTGTCTGTGGTAGTTTGCTTCATGCTGACAAGTTAACCGAGTGTTTGAATTGGAGTTTCGCGTTGAAACTATTGGGGAATGTCCATTGCATATTTGGCTTCTCTTATGAAGAAAGCATTTGCATTTACCATTTTCATTGCACAAGCTATATTGTTAATTACTTGATTGATCTAAGAAATGATTTTGTAATAGCTAGCTAGTGTATCGTAGTGCTGAGGGTTCGCACCTTTGGTTTGTCATTGTCAGTTGTGTTTGTTTGTGAAGCTGTGTTGCTCTGAGTGACCTCATCGTGAGTCGCCAGATATCTGAAGTTGCTGGACATGTGCCAGAATTGTGGCCATTGGTGCTTCGAGTCAGAGATGATATCAAGGTACACGTATGTGTGTATTTGTACGTTTAGTGTGTGTTGTATGAATTATTTTTATGATTTTTGAGTTCTTAAACTTTAGTAGCCAAATGTTATTATGTGTTTTTTCCTTCAATTCATTCGTTTTAATTCATAGTTCGTTCATTTATTCATTTATTCGTTCGTTCATTCATTCATTCATTCATTCATTCATTCATTCATTCATTGCAGGAAAGTGTCCGCAAAGCAGCAGACATTGCCTGTACCTCCTTAACTAAAGTGACAGTGAGGGCGTGTGACTCTACTACAACTGACAAAATTGGTAGAATACATTCACTAAATACAAAGCATTCCTTATGGTTCTTGTACGTTGTGTTTAGGTGAAGATGTAATGAAGGGAGTGTTGCCAGTGTTTCTTGAAGGACTTGTCAGTCCCTCTGGTGATATCAAGGCCATCTGTATTGTTAATATTATGAAGATATCGGATAAAGCCGTATGTACATTTATATCTTTTCATGAATTCATATTTGGACACAATAATTTTTGTTATTTCTGCTATAAAATGAACTAATCTCTGTTTGGTTATTGTATTCTAGGGTGTATTATTGAAGCCCCATGTGGCAGAGTTGATTCCAACTCTGCTGGAGTCGCTTAGCTCCCTGGAAGCACAGGTCAGACTTAGTTTGATACCTGCTGGTTTATTTCACTAATCTTTTCTTACTTCATGACTAGCCATGTCATACTGTCTGTTTGTGTTTATTATTTTCCTTATTTGTTGGTCATTTGAACTTTTTCTCAGGAATTAAACATGTACAGTTTGAAATTTAGCAGTGAGGCAAGGTTGCAAGAAAAGTTGGACGAGCTCAGAGTTTCAGCGTCCAAGGTGTCTCCAATGATGAAGGTCGTCCATGAATGCATGGTCCAGGTAGGGGTGGAGCAGCTACCCCTCCTGGTGCCACGCCTTTTGGACATCATGAAAAAAGGTGTGGGGCTATCTACTAAGGTATCTGCTGCACAGCTGGTGGTTTCTTTGGTGTCTCAGTCTCGAGAAGATCTTACTCCATTTGCAGGTCTGTCACACCAGCAACTGATACAGATAGTGTATTTTTCTAATACATATAGTCCTTAGATATAGGTCTGTATTTATGCAGAATAGTCAATATTATCATACCACTAGTAAGATAGTAGTTTGTTTTTTGTTGTTATTGTTTGTTTGTTTGTTTTTGTTAGTTTACTTGTTTTTTTATTCTCCATTTTAGACCTAAAAAACTAGATCATATCTCTTTGTTTATGAGTTGCATTTGAAGCTGTTTTTGTTTGTTTGTTTGTTTTAGCTAAGATTATGACGGCATTAGTGAACGGTCTATCTGATCGCAATGTGACGGTTCGGAAGGCATGTGCCAAATCTATCGGTCACTTAGTAAAGGTAAGAGGTGTTTATTTGTTTGTTGTTGTTTTGTTTGTTTGTTTTACCTTTTTATTTGCTTGTTCCCAGGTGGCTAAACCTAACACAGTATCCAAGATGATAGCCAAGCTCAAGTCTAAATACTTGGAAAGAGAAGGTGTGCATGTTTGTGATTGACTGACTGAACTGACAGATAGACTAACTGACCGACAGACAGACAAGGCAAATACTATAACCCTCACAAGTGTTAAATTATGGGTGGGAGAACAAGTAACCAAGCACAAAGGTAATTTGTGAAGATATATAAAGTTAACAAGCTCAGAGACCTGAACACTTGTGGCTAAACACCAGGTATTTCATTTCCCAGCTTCTAAATTGATCATTTTACTTATATTGTCTGTGATCTTTTATCAACTACTTAAAAAAAATAAATTCCATCCTAATTTTGTTTTGGTTGTTGTTGCTTGTGTGTGTGTGTGTGTGTGTGTGTGTGTGTGTGTGTGTGTGTGTGTGTGTGTGTGCGTGCGTGCGTGCGTGTGTGTGTGTGTGTGCGTGCGTGTGTGTGTGAGTGACTGACTTTTTCTATCTGTTGTAGACGTAGTGATAGAAACCAGTGCAGCGTATGTAGCCCACGCCATGGCAACGCACTCACCTGACATCGCGAAGAACTACTCCGCAGAGCTCCTCCCACTTATCTTCCTCGCCATGCATGCCAAACCATCTCCTGACGAGGACAGTAAGTGTGAAGACAGTACAAGAGAAGAGAAGATATCTTTCCTAATTGTTATCAGTTATTAGTTACTCTTCTGGTCTTTAGTACGTTATGGATTAAATTATTGTAATTGTGCAGTATGCTAGGAAAGGTCGTATTTGTGCTGGATCTTAACATAATGTCAGTAGGTTCCTACTTACTACTACAAGTCTAGAGCACTAGCAGAAATTAAGTTAATTGTTAGTTGGAGTGTTCTACCAATTCCATTTTTTAAGTTCAATTAACTTCTTGTAACAGAGGAAGCATTTGATTCCCTTATATCCAAGTGGAAGGAAGCGTGGGAGGAGCTGGTGCCCGGGACATCAGCTGGAGTTCGAGTGCACCTGGCAGAGCTAGTAGACATAGTATGTCCTGCCTTACAGTCTCGTAGTTGGCCGGTGAAGGCTCAAGCGGCGGCTGCGATAGCAACCATCACAGAAAACATGGGTAAGGGGTTTTCAGGCTTATCATCACATATGTGCATTGTCAGCGAAGGGGACATTTTAGTGGGTGTGTTATTTGTCTTGATGCAGGAGACAATTTGAGTCCTGTTCACTTAACAGTCTTGGTCTCAGCTCTAGTAGAAGGGCTACAGGGAAGGCTTTGGGATGGTAAGGTAAGTCAGAGCTGATAGACATGGTCACTGCAGGTAGATGGACTATATTATGGGATGAAATGTGTCATGTGTTATGAGTGAGTGAGTGAGTACTAGACCTCAGGCTATAGAGTTTTTGGTGAAGAGCTATTTATGATATTATTTCAATTAACTCTTTCTTGGTCAGTTTTATTGTTAACACAGGTTCAGTGCTCTCTCAAAGTTTAATTTATAATCATTTCCAATGCTTTGCAATAACCCAATTCATATCATATAGGTCAATATTTAATATATTTCATTTTATTGTACACCTCATTAGCAGCTCTTAATGCTTAATTTGTCTATTAAGTAATTAAGTAAATGCAATTGCCAGGTAACATTTTAGACAGTGACAGTTGTCAAAATTATAAAAAAAACATTGTAACAAAGAAGTGCAATTATTTGTATACTTTTCACTCACAGACTACTTTGCTAAAGTCTCTGGCAACTCTTTGCAAGTCATGCAAAGAAGCTCTCATTCTCTCTGGACCACACCCATCTACCACACCTTCCTCTACCACCTCAACAACATCTACTACACAGATGACTCCCACTGAAGTGAGTGTATACATCCAATAATGCGAAGATTATTCTTTGTGATTATGTCTATACTAGCAAAGTTTTAAAATTTTATTTAAAATGTTGACCAGTTCAAATTTTTTCAACTTTTGACAATTTTTTTTTTCCATCCATAACCACGCTCTGCCCACCTAATTTTATTACCACTTAAAAATAACCATCTCTGTTTCTTCAGATTGTGCAGGCTGTGTTGGGTCAGTGTAAAAAGAAGGATGTGGGCTATAAGACCGTTGCCATAGAAACAGCAGGTGTCATCATTCACAGTCTTCAGGTGGATGTCTTCTTTCAGTTCTGGCCTCTTCTTCCAGTAGTCAACCCAGTGAGTAAGAAAGAGCTAACCCAAGCTAGTGTTAAATGGTGTTTTATGTCCTTTTGTGCAATCGTTCACCACCACTTGGAACACAGGTGTTCAAGGTGTTTCACTGTAAAAAAAAAAATGATGGGGTGTTACATTAAACATCCTCCAAACAAAATAAGAAAAAAACAATAGCAAGATAGGGTCATAATTGAGGTTTAATGGCTTCCAATTTAATTCTTCCAATTTGACATAACTGATGCTAAATTCCCTGCATTATCTCTTCTCACTAATAACTCTCCTGTATTACATTTCCCCCCCTTGTTTATGTACTTCGGAGGATGTTATTACACCTGTAGGGTGTAGTACACATAGCCATATATAGAGTTAACTCTATTTATGTGTCTGACTAGGACAAGATTGAAGAGGTGACAGAGGATGAAGATCGTAGGGCAACAGCTAGTGCCAGACTTGACTTGCAGGTCAAGTCTTTCTATGCGTTAGGACAAGCATGGCCAACAGTTACTGAAACTCAGAGTAAGATACTGAATTACTTCATATATATATATATATATATATATATATATATACATACCTACATATACAGTATAATATATGCCAGTTTGTTAAATTTTGTTTTGTACTGCAAATTTTCCCAGCACAACATTATTCTGACTTCTTGAAGCTTATTTGTTCTTCTCTTTCAAGAAACCACTGGAGTGTTCAGGTGTCAGTTTTGTCTGCAACTTATGCTCTCTTTAGCAGGTGAGATCATTTATAAGGAGGAAGAAAAAAAAAGCTTCATCGAATGTGGTAAAGGGGATACCTCTAAAGATAAAAGTGACTTTTTTTTAGATATTTTTTTTGTAAATTATACGGGAGTTCCTTCAATTGTCTGTGGTAATATTTAGTCATATTTGGGTTAGGTTGCAACATCAAAGCAGTGATGAGGATCTGGAGATGTTAAAGACTTCTCTTATACCTGCAGTCTGCCAATGTTTGGGTATGACTTGCAACACTCTCTCTCTCTATATGTGTGTGTGTGTGTATGTATTAATATATTACCGTAATAAGGCTGATATTGTTTCCTCAATATCAAATTCGAATAATGTTTGAGAATTGCTAAGATAATAAGTGTATTGACTGTATTTTACACTTTATGCCATTTTGAATACTTGCGAGTATTGTTTCATCTATTAATTTAGAAAACCAGAAATATTATGCGGTCCGATCTGGGGGAATTCAAGCTCTGGAAAGTATTGTCAGCTATTACCAAGGTAATGAAGATGTGCACTAATAAGGCATGTTTAAAATTTCTTTTATGTTAAATTGTTCAGGTGTTTGTGGAAAGAAATGGGAGGAAAAGACTTCACAAGTTATGACAGCAGCTCTCAAGAATGTAGTAGACAGACAACTCAAAGATAAGGCTCAAGCTCTAGGGAAGCTAATCAGAAATGAGTCATAATTTTTTATAATAATTTCTTCATTGTTTTTAAGTATAATATCTGGCTGGTTATAACAGTGAGAGGAATATTGTAATATTACTATTGTGGGTGGTTGTTGCCATACTTTGTATCAAACAATTTTGCTAACTAAGTTTGGGTTTTTTGGGGGGTTTTTTTGAGAAGTTTTATTCCTGTAGTTATTCTAATTGTGTTAGTTCATTAATGCAGCAGAAGGTACAATTGGCTGTACTGATGTATAATATAAAATTGAGATTGTAATACCTGTAGCTAATGGTTATTTTTCTGGCTAAACGTAATAATTAACACATAAATTGATTCCAGTATTGTGGCCAACGGAACAAGGTTTTTCTTGGTCTAATGTTATTGAACATGAGGTTTGAATGCAATATTATTGGCCCATGGCTGTGCATTGTACTGACGAAGTTACAAAAGCTTAATAGTTTACTGTAGAAGTCCTACAACATAGTGAGTTAATAAAGGATCAGTTTATTCCAATAACCAAAAAAATTAGCTTCATTACTCTGAGAATACTCTTTGCAATATGAAAAGGACAATAAAACATTGTCAATCTTCTAACTAGTTCTAACTGACTTCAGCAAACTTGGAGGTGAAGTATGCCTAAGGGGAGCCAACTGCATACAAATATTTGTAACTTTTCACTCAAATGTTTTAAAGTTATTTTATGGCTCATTCAAAAACCAATTAATTTCTCTATAAAACTATGTAAGCAACTTATGAAATAATTGTTGCTTGGTGTAAAACTTTTTTTTTGCCCCAGAATACCTTGAGGCTTTTAGGGGAAAGGTTTAATTTTACACACTTTGTGGCTCGTTTGAAAAGCTTTTCAAACATTACGAATGTAGGGGGGGGGGAGGAGGATTGATGTCACTTTCTGAAAGTCAGTAACATTTTAGAGAATTATCTTGAATGGCTTGTCAAAGTTCTACCTCAACCATGTAGCTATATAAGTGCCAACTGTATTGAACAAGACACTCACAATTTTGAAGTTCCTGTCTCGGTCCCAACTTTAACAATAGTTGTTCCAATTTGAACCTAGGCTGCTAAACTAAAAAGTACAAACTAAATATTACTTACTCAGCTAACTATAATAAGGAATTGGTTCACAAATCATGCAAATGAACCAATAGTATCCTTCAAATATACCTAGCTCAGGCTATTTTTGCATCAATTTGTCCGAGAATGCTAACAGAGGGAGTAAAGAAAGCTTGGATTCGTGTTGTGGTTGAACCCTAAGAGGAGCTTAATATTTGTTGAGATTTAGTGCAAACTCTTGCTACCATCAAGTAACTCTTGTCTCTTTCTTATTTTGTCTCTTTCTTATTTTGTGTTAAATGAATTAATGGGTGTTGTCCCAAATGGGTATGGTCAGGCCAAAATATACAATGTTCCTTTTTTCTTTTTTTCTTCAGAAACTTGCACCTATGACCCAAGTTTGATAAGCATGTCACATATATATATATAATGTATTCCACACTAGATATCTTCACAATGCTATCTTTAGGTACTGACCTTGAGTTATCACATAGTATTATCTCATGGCTGTATTGCACCCCAACCAGGTCTGGCTTACCAGTTTTCTGGTTTTTACAACTACCTTACTCTAGTGGAGCCTACCCAACCAGGTTAGAGCAGCTGCTAAAATATCAGGCTTGGTGTGTGGGGAGTCCCTAGAGAGTTTTAAGGGCCAACTTCCACACCTAGAAATTAGGGTCCTCAGAACAAACTACAGCAGTGAAGATATCTAGTGTGGAATAAACCACTTATTACACTTGTCAGAGTGATATGGCAAGATGTTTCACTCTCAGGCTTTATTTTCACTCTGCCTCTGGCTCTTGAAAATAAATTAGCCTGCTCTTGAAATATTTGGCCTTATCACACTCTGACTCATGTAATATATAATAATATAATATACCTCATTTTTATATACTCCGCAATAAGTTAATGAAAAGAAGGCTGAGAAAGAATTTGTTTTATATACTCTAATTGATGACATAATGTTCCTGTTTTACTGGGATATATAAATATTTGATCTACGATTATGAAAATGATTCAGTCATTCTCGGCTGAAATAATTATAATAATAGGAATTTTTTCTCTTTTTAACAGCCAATATTTTAATTATAACTTAACCCGACATTTTGACTTCTTGCTGAAGTCTTCTTCAGGGGTCAACTGAGGTCGAACTCTCCGTGGTGATTATAATAACACAAAGTAAACAGCAAGATTTCTGGAGGGCACACTTACTGTTTATTATATCCTGGAGGGTGATTTGCATGCAGCATGGACAGCCAACCCTAGAAGCTCTAAACCTATGTCTCTATTAAACTTCTTGTTGTCAGGTGTCATCTGTATGTGTAGAGCTTCCTTGATCTTCAATTCATGATTCTTACTGGCTCTGTCTACAACTCTTACCTCGTCCCATTTAATGGGTGATGCTGCTGCCAAACAGTGTATTTGTACAGACTAACTTCGTACTGGGCTTGACATAAAGCCTAATCTTTGTCAGTTTTTGTGTATCGGCAGCCAGACAGAGTAAAGCTCACTATGATTGCTCTTGCACCTTAGTACCACCTCAAGCAGTGTGTGAGGAGTAGGCCCTACCAGATTATGCTAGCATTTTTTTCTGGAATATTAGACATATAACAGCATAGTGGAATAATTCTAGAATAATAAAGGTATTTAGGAAAGGGAAAATGGTTAGTGTTGCATGGCCACTCTTATTGTATTTCCAAAAGGAAAAAAAAGTAAGTGTGAAATACTGGGAGAGCTGTCAGTCAAGGCTCAGAATCAGCAAGTCATATCAAGAATTGTGCTAAATGGATTCTCTTCTTGAGCAACTCAACAATCATACTGCATTAGAATTGACAACAAATGTAAATTATTACCAGCTGACCTAAGAATGTGAAGGGAAGAGAATGTGAATCCACTGCCAAGCATATTAAAATTCATTGATGCTGTAATCCACATTTCCCCCAAATGTTTTGTAAGGTTTCTCACAATTGAACTTTTTTCAGCTGCAGCAGAGAATGTTTTTTTTTTTTTTCATTCATTGAACATTTTTACTTTACGGTTCCTATTACAGTAGGACCTCAGTATAACGGAACTCACTTATCCGGATGACTCGGTATAACGAACTGTGCCATTTGCAAAAGCAGCTGTTTTGCTCCCACTGTCTCCATTGCTGGCATTTACAATTTGAAGTCAAAAATTTAATTAAACTCAATGAACCTCAGTATAACGAACATTTCACTATAACGAACGCCCTGTGGTCCCAAAGTGTTCGTTGTACTGAGGTCCTACTGTATTAAATCTTGAGTAATTCAGTAAGAGACTGACAGTTTTACGGCCATTCATTTCATAACCTACCAACTCTATACAGCTAACTATACTGCAATCATCACATTTTCATTATTTCCAAATAGATAATTAAGAGAATAATACAAATATTTCTAGAATAATATGGCTACTATTCATTTGGAATAATAACTCAATTTTTAGAATTTAAAAAAAATTCTAAAAATTTCGAGCATAATCCAGCAGGTCCTAGTGAGGAGCTAGATATGAGTGTACAAGCTTAGAGTGAGTGTGAGGAACTTGGGCTGGGCGCAGGAAGCTTGAATTTGGTCATTTGCACCATGCAAATACTTCAGTATACACCGGTGTATAACATAAGGATAACTTTGTTATACATATGAGAAACACCAGGGTCACTCATCTAGTATACACCAGTGTTTCTACTGTGTATAGGTACCGGTTTACACAGGTGTGTATAACATTGATATAACAAAAGTATACTACTGGTGTAAACCATATGTAAACCATGAGTATACCATATGTATAACTTAAGTATATCAAAAGTATACTACACTGGTTATAACAATAGTAGATAGCCTGCGTATATCTTTCATATTGCCTATTATTTCAAATATTTATCATACGTAAAACAAAAGTATAAAGTGATCTTGCACCATAAAAATTTTGAAACATTTGAAAAAAGAAATCACTTCGTCCAATAAAATAAAGATTCCGTGTGAATATTGCTTGATCATTGTTATCACTGCATGGAGAGTTCTCCGGTGAAAACAGAACTTCATACTTGACGCTTGCATCCTATTCCCGATATAAATCTTTCAGATAGTATTCACAACATCCACAACGTCCCCTTCAAAATTCTGAACACATAAACACACACAAAATGAAATTGCATTAGACTACACAGATAAAACCTAACTTAAAATTAAGACAAATAATTATACTACACAAATATTTAGTCGGCGAGCGAGCGAGACACTTACAGAGGGAACTCAATTGAAAATCGGGGATGTTTGTTTATTTATATATATGTTTGGACGTACGTATGCCATTTTGTATACTTTGACTTTCTCCTATTTTTTGCGTTAGCTCTTTGTTCGACCCCAACCCAAACTTCACTAAACAGAATCCTCTGGCTAAGCGATCATTACCGTAGCATCCTAATATTGAATTGTTTACCGCTCTGAATAATGGTCCACAATATATTAGTTCAATAAGAAAAAGGGTACATAATATATTACTTTAATTTGGATAGAGGTCCACAATACATCCGTTCACTATGGAAAAGGATATTACTTCAATACAGAAAAGGGTCCACAATATATTAGTTCAATACAGAGAAGTGTCCACAATGTATGTTCAATACGGAAAAGTATCCACAATACAATTAGTTCAATACATAAGTTAAATATGGAAAAGGGTCCACAACACATTAGTTCAATAAGGAAAAGGCTCCACAATATATTAGTTCAATATTGATTGCGGTCCTCAATATATCCGTTCAATATGGAAAAGGGTCCACAATATATTACTTCAATACGGAAAAGTATCCACAATACATTAGTTCAGTACGGTAAAGTGTCCACAATATATTAGTTTATGGAAAAGGTGTCCACAATAAATATTAGTTCAATATGGAAAAGGATCCACAATATATTACTTCAATATGGAAGTGTCCACAATGCATTAGTTCAATATGGAAAAGGATCCACAATACATTAGTTCAGTACGGTAAAGTGTCCACAATATATTAGTTCAATATGGATTGCGGTCCACAATATACCCATTCAATATGAATAAAGGGTCCACAATACATTAATTCAATACAGAAAAGGGTCCACAATATGTTAGTTCAACACAGAAAAGTATCCACAATACATTAGTTCAGAAAAGAAAAGGTCCACAATATATGTGACCGGTTTTGGGAAAATTGGCCTAAACGCGGCAAACAATTTTTTTCAGTATCCCCGGGTAAAGCCTTATGGGTCGATTTTTTTCAAAAAAATTTTTATGGCAGAAATGGATAGACACCAGTTAGCTCTAGCTTATGACGCAGTTGTAAGCTCTGGCGTGCTCTAGAACTCACACTAGGAAGCTAGAAACACTAGCCGGTTGGACTCGTGTACGGAGAGTTGCTAAGAAATTATTGGCGGGCTTTTCACTAACAGCCGGGAAAAAATGTAGCTAACTAATTCACTTACTATTCTACATAATTCACGTACTCACGCAATTCTCGTCATCATAGTTTCTTAAGGTGTCCTGCATTAAGCCTTTTAGACTTCTTTCAATCCGCCTGTAACCGGTTTATTCCATAGTGTCCCGGAGACACGCAGTAATAGTATACGGACACAAGGCACTCCCCCTTACCTTAGCAACGCCTTTACCCGGCGTTTTTCGAAATCAGCAATAATAAGTTTAGCAAAAATACTGAAGTGTTGTAGTGCGTAGGGCGAAGACGGCTTGTGCTACAGTTTCCAAATTAGGAGGACGGCATCCCAAGGCCCCGTGCAGCCTACTGGTACAATAAATTAGAAAACTTTAGATGCCGCGTTTAGGCCGATTTTCCTAAAACCGGTCACATATAAGTTCAATACGGAAAAAGGTCCACAATACATAAGTTCAATATGGATAGAAATCCACAATACATAAGTTCAATATGACCACAATATATAAGTTCAATAAGGAAAAGGCTCCACAATATATTAGTTCAATATGGATAGAGGTCCACAATACATAAGTTCAATTATGGAAAAGGGTCCACAATATATAAGTTCAATATGGAAAAGGGTCCACAACACATTACTTCAATGCAGGAAAGGGTCCACAATACATTAGTTCAGTACGGAAAAAGGTCCACAATACATATGTTCAATATGGAAAAGGGTCCACAATATGGAAATGGTCCACAATACATAAGTTCAATATGGATAGAGGTCCACAATACATAAGTTCAATAATATGGAAAAGGGTCCACAATATATTAGTTCAATATGGAAAAGGGTCCACAATACATTACTTTAATACAGAAAAGGGTCCACAATACATTACTTCAGTACGGAAAATGGTCCACAATAAATAAGTTCAATACGGTAAAAGGTCCACAATTTATTAGATTGCGGTCTACAATATATCAATTCAATATGGAATAAAGTCCACAATACATAAGTTCGATATGGAAAAGGGTCCACAATATATTACTTCAATATGGAAAAGTGTCCACAATATATAGTTTAACATGGAAAAGGTGTCCACAATAAATATTAGTTTAATATGGAAATGGGTCCACAATACATAAGTTTAATATGGAAAAATGTCCACAATACATAAGTTCAATATGGAAAAGGGTCCACAAAATTATAAGTTCAATAAGGAAAAGGCTCCATAATATATTAGTTTAAAATGGATTGCGGTCCACAATATATCCGTTCAATACAGAAGTGTCCACAATATACTTTATTATGGATAAAGGGTCCACTATACATTAGTTCAATATGGAAACGGTTCACAATATATTACTTCAATATGGATAAAGGGTCTACAATACACTAGTTCAATACAGAAGTGTCCACAATACATTAGTTCAATACGGAAAAGGATCCACAATATATTACTTCAATATAGAGGTCAACAATAATATATCTGTTCAATACGAAAAATGATCCACAATACATTAGTTCAATACAAAAAAGTGTCCACAATACATTAGTTCAATATGGAAAAAAGTCCACAAAATATAAGTTCAATATGGAAAAGGGTCCACAATATATTACTTCAAAATGGAAAAGTGTCCACAATGCATTAGTTCAATATGGTAAAAGGTCCACAATATATTAGTTCAATATGGATTGTGGTCCACAATATACCCATTCAAATAAACGGTCCACAATACATTAGTTCAATGCGGAAAAGGGTCCAAAATATATTAGTTCAGTACAGAAAAGTGTCCACAATATATTAGTTCAATATGGAAAAGGGTCCACAATACATTAGTTCAGTACGGTAAAGAGTCCACAATATATTAGTTCAATATGAATAAAGGGTCCACAATACATTAATTCAATACAGAAAGGGGTCCACAGTATGTTACTTCAACACAGAAAAGTGTCCACAATACATTAGTTCAATACGGAAAAGGGTCCACAATACATTAGTTCAGTACAGAAAAAGGTCCACAATATATAAGTTCAATACGGAAAAGGGTCCACAATATATTAGTTCAATATGGAAAAGGGTCTACAATACATTAGTTCAGTACGGAAAAAGGTCCACAATATATAAGTTCAATACGGAAAAGGGTCCACGATATATTAGTTCAATATAAAAAAGGGTCCACAATACATCCGTTCAGTACGGAAAAAGGTCCACAATATAAAAGTTCAATATGGATTGCGGTCTACAATCTATCCATTCAACATGGAAAAAGGTCCACAATATATAAGTTCAATATGGAAGAGGGTCCACAATACATTACTTCAATACAGAAAAGGGTCCACAATACATTAGTTCAGTACGGAAAATGGTCCACAATATATAAGTTCAATATGGAAAAGGGTCCACAATATATAAGTTCAATATGGAAAAAGGTCCACAATATATTAGTTCAATACAGAAGGGTCCACAATACATTAGTTCAGCACGGAAAAAGGTCCACAATACATAAGTTCAATATGGAAAAGGGTCCACAATATGTTAGTTGGAAATGGTCCACAATATATCAGTTCAATACGGATTGTGGTCCACAATACTTTAGTCAATACGGAAGTGTCCATAGTTCAGTATGGAAAAGTGTCCACAATACATAAGTTCAATACCGAAAAGTGTCCACAACACATTAGTTCAATATGGAAAAAGGTCCACAATATATAAGTTTTACGGAAAAGGGTCCACAATATATTAGTTCAATACAGGAAAGGGTCCACAATACATTAGTTCAGTACGGAAAAAGGTCCACAATATAAAAGTTCAATATGGATTGTGGTCTACAATCTATCTATTCAACATGGAAAAAGGTCCACAATAAGGTCCACAATATATAAATTCAATATGGAAAAGGGTCCACAATACATTACTTCAATACAGAAAAGGGTCCACAATACATTAGTTCAGTACGGAAAATGGTCCACAATATATAAGTTCAATATGGAAAAGGATCCACAATATATAAGTTCAATATGGAAAAAGGTCCACAATATATTAGTTCAATACAGGAAAGGGTCCACAATACATTAGTTCAGTACGGAAAAAGGTCCACAATACATAAGTTCAATATGGAAAAGGGTCCACAATATGTTAGTTGGAAATGGTCCACAATATATCAGTTCAATATGGATTGTGGTCCACAATACTTTAGTCAATACGGAAAGTGTCCATAGTTCAGTATAGAAAAGTGTCCACAATACATAAGTTCAATACGGAAAAGTGTCCACAACACGTTAGTTCAATATGGAAAAAGGTCCACAATATATTAGTTCAATATGGAAAAGGGTCCACAACACATTACTTCAATACAGAAAAGGGTCCACAATACATTAGTTCAGTACAGGAAAAGGTCCACAATATATAAGTTCAATACGGTAAAGAGTCCACAATACATAAGTTCAATATGGATAGAGGTCCACAATACATAAGTTCAATATGGAAAAGGGTCCACAATATATAAGTTCAATATGGAAAAGGGTCCACAATACATTACTTCAATACAGAAAAGGGTCCACAATACATTAGTTCAGTACGGAAAAAAGTCCACAATATATCCATTCAATATGGAATAAGGTCCACAATACACAAGTTCAAAATGGATAGAGGTCCACAATACATAAGTTCAATATGGAAAAGGGTCCACAATATATAAGTTCAATATGGAAAAGGGTCCACAATACATTACTTCAATACAGAAAAGGGTCCACAATACATTAGTTCAGTACGGAAAAAAGAAATATATCCATTCAATATGGAATAAGGTCCACAATACACAAGTTCAAAATGGATAGAGGTCCACAATACATAAGTTCAATATGGAAAAGGGTCCACAATATATAAGTTCAATATGGAAAAGGATCCACAATACATTACTTCAATACAGAAAGGGGTCCACAATACATTAGTTCAGTATGGAAAAAGGTCCACAATATATAAGTTCAATATGGAAAAGGGTCCACAATATATTAGTTCAATATAGAAAAGGGTCCACAATACATTCGCTCAGTACGGAAAAAGGTCCACAATATAAAAGTTCAATATGGATTGCGGTCTACAATCTATCCATTCAACATGGAAAAAGGTCCACAATAAGGTCCACAATATATAAGTTCAATATGGAATAGGGTCCACAATACATTACTTCATTACAGAAAAGGGTCTACAATACATTAGTTCAGTACGGAAAATGGTCCACAATATATAAGTTCAATATGGAAAAGGGTCCACAATATATAAGTTCAATACAGGAAAGGGTCCACAATACATTAGTTCAGTACGGAAAAAGGTCCACAATACTTAAGTTCAATATGGAAAAGGGTCCACAATATGTTAGTTGGAAATGGTCCACAATATATCAGTTCAATATGGATTGTGGTCCACAATACTTTAGTCAATACGGAAAGTGTCCATAGTTCAGTATGGAAAAGTGTCCACAATACATAAGTTCAATACCGAAAAGTGTCCACAACACATTAGTTCAATATGGAAAAAGGTCCACAATACTTTAGTCAATACGGAAAATGTCCATAGTTCAGTATGGAAAAGTGTCCACAATACATAAGTTCAATACCGAAAAGTGTCCACAACACATTAGTTCAATATGAAAAAAGGTCCACAATATATAAGTTCAATATAAAAAAAGGTCCACAATATATTAGTTCAATACAGGAAAGGGTCCACAATACATTAGTTCAGTACGGAAAAAGGTCCACAATACATCAGTTCAATATGGAAAAGGGTCCACAATATGTTAGTCAATACGGAAAGTGTCCATAGTTTAGTATGGAAAAGTGTCCACAATAAATTAGTTCATATGGAAAAATGTCCACAATGTCAGTTCAATACGGAAAAGGTCCACAATATAGTAGCATTAAGGGGAGAAAATGTACAATAGTATGTTTTCCCAACATGGAAATAAATCAGAATTTATCTCTAGGGCACAAACCAACTAAAGACACAATCATGTAAGGATATTGTCCTAGTTTTAAATACACCAAAGAATAAGTGAACATCACTATTACTTATTTTTAATGGCACAATTACATTTATTTACCTCGAGAGAACATCAGATCCATTTATCTTGTCTGTATTAGAAACTTCAATGTCCCCAGTATTCACAATGAAAAATCTGGAAACTTAACCTAAAAAAAATAAAATAAAAATTTAAAAAAAAAGTAAAACAAGAATTGAGTATTTACTAAGGTATGTATACAAAAAATTTCTGAGGGGGGCGGGACTTTTGACGTAACAATTTTTGCATGTGTGACTAAATTTTTTACTTACTTTGTCACATTATACGTATATTATAGTCAAATTCATCATGTCAGGATGAATAAAATCTAGCATAATTCTGCTTTAATAGAAAGGGTTAAACTCAAGCTATTGGGGGGTGGGAGGGTGGATCCCAATGCCATCTCTCCCCTTCCCCCCAATCACTATCTGTATACATCCATAATTACAATGACATAGCAGGGTTTCATACAGAGGTAGGGGCGCCCTGGGATTCCCCCCCCCCCCCAGAATTTCATAAAATAAATTAATAATATTTACTACTTAATGATATTCTGTGGTTATAATTTATAATGGTATTCTGTGAGTTTGTTGTTTGTATATATCTAGTAGTTGGTGAAAGTTCACTTCAGTTAATTGAGGTCCTTCAATTGCAATACGCATTAGTTTTCCAAGATTGGTGTCACTAATTCTAGACCTGAGACGATTTTTAATTACATGGGTGTGATTTCAGCAAAATCGGGTGTGGTCAATCAAACGTGTGGGCCCCGCTTCTAAACCCTCCCCCCCCTCCCCCCCACCCCCAGAAAAACTCCTGTATGAAACCCTGCATAGTTATTGGGGAGCTGAACATCTAGCTCCCTACATTTAGAAAAACCACCTTACCTCCTCGTCAACTATTTAACTATAACAAGTAATGTCCCCTTTAACAACTCATGTCCCTTTTAACAACCTAGTTAAGCCTCTGTAACTTCAAATATGCACATTCAATGTATTACATATGTGCCTAACACCTCTATCTGTTTCCAAGCAGGCAGTTGACACGATTTATTTCAGGAGGCAAGGGGAGAGAAGAGGAGGCTTTTGCCCTCAATTCAGGGTGCAGTACCACTTGAAACTGCAGCACTAAATCGCAGATGGAGGAGTTATGCTATGTATTTATTTCTCGTTTTATGTTCAATGTACGCTTACTTTGTTGTTGCCGCTGAAACAGACACCAACAGACCGCTCTTATAAACCAAGTTTCAAGAAAAAAGACCCAACCAGGAACTGAGAAACAACGGTACAAACCTTACAGCTATTCAGTGAAATTCAGGGGCGACCGTTGCAGTTACGACTCAAAAAATTTTCCCCCAGCGGTATAGTATGGGCTTCCCCACAACATTACAATGCCATATTTTTTATACTAGTATTTATTTTCCATTTTTATAAGTATTTTTATATTTTTTTTTGTATCCTATAAAAAACAAAACAAAAAAACTCAGTGTAATGCAGGGATTTTTTTAGAAAAATTGCTAAGGGGGGGCAAAATAGAGATTTTTGTTAGCAAGGGGGGGCATGCATGTGTCAGAGTGCATGCATTAATTGTGTGTGTGCCTGTATTAATTATTAATGTGTGTGTGCCTGCTTAAGTGTGTGTGTGCCTGCTTAAGTGTATGTGTGCCTGCTTAAGTGTGTGTGTGCCTGCTTAAGTGTGTGTGTGCCTGCTTAAGTGTGTGTGTGCCTGCTTAAGTGTGTGTGTGCCTGCATGATCCAGCTTGAATAGCAGTGACCTTGCAAAAAAAGGGTGAAAAGTAATGTAATTGACATGTCATATTGACACCTTTTTATGATTGTTTGCACCTGCAATAGCTGTACACAAACTGGAGACAGTTGCCAGGCCAGCACTTGCAAGCACAACCACAACAGTTGTGCTTGCAAATGCTGGCACAACCCTGTCAGCCTATATAAGTCTGTGCTTGAGTAGCTTAGTTAGTTAGTTCAAGAAGTCTTGAGAAGATGGATATTCGGCATTACTTTAGTTCAAGCACTTCAAAGCAGTCTTCTACACCAGCATCTACTAGTAGTAGCAGTGAAGATGAGGAGCCATTGTCTTCTGATAGCCAAAGCCTAGAGCCACCTCCAACTAAAAGAAGTCTTTCCAGCACGGCTAACTATAGAGCTAAGTCGAAGTATAGAACAAAATCAGGCCAGCGGAAGTACAACAAAAAGTGGGAAAAGCAGTTTCTTTGGTTAGAATATTACCGCGGAGCATTCTGCAAAACTTGTCGAAAGTACGATCATCATCCTTCTCAAAAGACAGGTGGAGCATGGATTACAAAGCCATTTAAAAATTGGAAAAAAGCGGTTGAGAAGATGCGTGCCCATGCAAAGAGTGATACTCACATTCGCCGTTCCGAAGCTGAATTGCTGGCTACTAAGAAGGAAGTATCCATTTTAGAGCAACTGCGGAGTGTCACAGAAGAGCAGAGGATCAGAAACAGGAAGGGAATTAAGGCACTTTTGCGATGTACTCACTTCCTTGCACGAAATCACATTCCTCACACCACCAATTTTGCTGCTCTGGTTAATTTGATTGTGTCTTGTGGTGATGATTTAAAACAATTTACTGAAAAATCTGCAAGAAATGCTACCTACACCTCTACAGATTCTGTTTCCGATTTTCTGGAGGCACTGGGATTGTGGGTAGAAGAATCTCAGCTCAAACGCCTTCGCAAGGCTCCTTTCTATAGTGTGATGGCTGACGAATCCACAGATATATCAACAATCGAAGAGCTTTCTCTTTGTTTTCGTTGGGAGGAAAATGGAGAACCCGTTGAACATTTTTTTGACACCATTCCATTGAAAAAAAACTGATGCTGCATCTATCTATACCACTTTGACTGACTGGTTCAAGCAGAAGGGTATTCAGCCTACTAAGCTTGTCGGAATGGGGTTTGATGGAGCAGCAACGTTTTCTGGAGTCAGAACTGGAGTCCAGGCGAGACTCAAGAAGAATTCTCCTCGAGCTCTCTATGTTCACTGCCATTGCCACTTACTCCAACTTGCTTGTGTTCAAGCTGCAAACCACACTCCTGGAATTGCGCATGTTTACAAGACATTGCTCACTCTATGGAAATTTTTTCACTACTCTCCCAAAAGAGCAGAACACCTGAAGAGTGTACAGCGTGTGCTTGACCTACCTGAACTGAAGGTCACCAAACCGTCCGACACCCGTTGGTTAGCTCATGAACAATGTGTCAAGGCAGTGAAAAAGAGCTATGCTTCCATTGTGATTGCTCTTGAGACCTTCTATGAGCAAACACATGAGCCAGAAGCACTGGGGCTCAACAAAGCTCTATCAAAGAAGTCTACTGTGATGGCAATCTACCTCCTTGACTTCGTGCTGCCCCAAGTTGCTAAACTAAGCAGATGTCTTCAAGCAGAAAAGCTCGACTTGACCGCTATTTCTGGTTTGGTTGATTCTACTCTGCAAACTCTTCATGAATCTTTGTTACCTGCTGCAAATTGGGTGCTGGAGCTACTAGATGCCCAAGATGAGCTTCAAGCTATCGCAATAATTGACTCTGAATCTATCACTTCCTTTCAAGATAAAGTGGCTAAACCCTTCGTCACTGACTTGAAAGAAAATATTTCGAGGAGATTTTCTTCCCAAGATATGATATTGTAGCATCATTTAGTATCTTTGACTCTTCAAAGCTACCACAAAAAGACTCTCCTGATCTGTCGTCATATGGGGATGAATTCCTTGGTGTTCTTGAGGACCACTACGGCAAGGAACTTGCAGCCAAGTCAGTAGAGGGAGAGGAATTTACCGTGCCAGCTTTAGTTTCCTCTGACATTCGCACAGAGTGGGTGACATTCAGGAGATACATCACTACTCGGCCTAAGGAAGACAATACGAAATTGCTGATGGAATTAGCTACCAACAGCATGCTTGTACAGATGTTTCCCCATCTCAGTGACCTTGCCAAGGTGTGCCTTTCGATTCCTGTTGGGACAGCATCTGTGGAACGAAGCTTCTCCCAAATGAAGATGATCAAAACAAGGCTAAGGAGTCGTCTTGGAGAACAAAATCTAGCTCACCTGATGAGAATAGCAATAGAAATGCCTGAAGAACTTCCAGATGACATGGTAGAAAGTGTAATCGATATTTGGAACAGAAAGACTAGACGTATTGCTGTATAAATGTATTGCTGTATAAACGTATTGCTGTATAAATACACTTATATTTTGCTTAAATAAAATTGTTTGTTGCCTAATAATTAGACTAATGGATATAATAATTTTAAAAAATGCAGTACATAGTCACACAGGTCTATTTAGAATAATGAAATTTCATTTCAAATGCTCAAGGGGGGGCACAAAATCCTCTAGGGGGGGCGAATGCCCCCCCCTGCCCCCCCCTAAAAAAAACCCTGTAATGGTGTTTTTTTTAATGTGGTGTGTACCTGTGTACAAATATGAGTTCATTCTGGCCATACAATACGTCTGAATTTCAATTTTTAGATACCGAAGCTAATTATTGATTCGTATTCATTTGATTCTTCAACCCCGCCCCCACTCTGAGCGCGCAATTTATTGTGGACAAAATTCTGGATGGTGATAGCAAACACTGAAGGAAAGTTACTGTGCGAGTGAGCCCGGCGGCGCGGAATAGTAGAATACTTCTGGAATGTACTGGAGGGTCCTAGACGATGAAGAAGCGGTGGTGTATTAATGAAGCCTGGAGTCACTAGTTTAGAATAGATATATCATGGCTCACAGCTGCAGGAGAATCTGCTTGGGTGTCTTTGGAGAGCTTGACTGTGCACGCACATAGTACTAGCACTGTGCATGCACGTCTGTGCACACACATAGTACTAACACTGTGCATGCACATAGTACTATTACTGTGCACACACATAGTACTAACACTGTGCATGCACGTAGTACTATTACTGTGCACGCACAGTGCTAACACTCTGCACACACGTAATACTATGCACACACATAGTACTAATACTGTGCACACACATAGTGCTAGCACTGTGCATGCACATAGTACTATTCCTGTGCACGCACAGTGCTAACACTGCACGCACATAGTGCTAACACCAAACAGTGTGCACGCACTAGTACTATTACTGTGCACGCACATAGTGCTTACACTAAACACTGTGCACACTAGTACTATTACTGTGCACGCACATAGTGCTAACACCAAACACTGTGCACACACTAGTACTATTACTGTGCACGCACATAGTACTAACACTGCACGCACATAGTACTAACACCAAACACTGTGCACGCACTAGTACTATTACTGTGCACGCGCATAGTGCTTACACTTAACACTGTGCACACACTAGTACTATTACTGTGCACACACTAGTACTATTACTGTGCACGCACATAGTGCTAACACCAAACACTGTGCACACACTAGTACTATTACTGTGCACGCACATAGTACTAACACTGCACGCACATAGTACTAACACTGCACGCACATAGTGCTATTACTGTGCACACACATAGTATTAACACTGTGCACGCACATAGTGCTAACACCAAACACTGTGCACGCACATAATACTAACACCATGCATGCACATAGTGATTACACCGTACTAGAGTCATTCTTATTAGTGTTATCACGTACTAGATTTATTCGTATTAGTGTCAGCAAGCACATTCTAGTGTCTGTCAGTTGTAGTATGTTCGATTAAGTTAGTGTTTGCAAGTGTCAGTTTGATTGTAGTAGCTGTTGTTGTAAGGAAAATACGATACCCGATGAAATAATTTACTAATCAGGTGATCTTTGGAGGTATGGGCCAAGTCCTTGAGGCCAAATTATTTCTTAACTGGTGGGCGTGTCACTTCCAGTTACAATTCCTGTCGCAAAAATTTGTCTTTCGAGGCTATCTGAGTGGTTCTGAGGTAGGCTTGTGGGTTTATATTAGTGTGTACACGTACTAGAATCATTCCTTTTAGTGCCCGCATGTACTAAAGTTATTCTTTTTAATGCCCGCATGTACTAGAGTCATTCTTATTAGTGCCCACATGTACTAGAGTCATTCTTATTCGTGTCAGCACGTACTAGAGTCATTTTTATTAGTGTTCGCACGTAATAGTTTTATTTATCTTGGTAATGTCTGTTTTTACTATTGTTCACAAGAGTATTTTTTTAGTGGTTTTAGCTGAGTTGGGATAATTATATTGCGTATTCAATGTAAATAGATAGATTTTGATAACACTGGACATAAGAACAAAGTAAAGATGTTTATTATTTGTATAGATGATACATAATTTAAAAGAGATGACTAAAAATAAAAAAATAATAATTAATAATTGATGTCTGTACTTCTAATTCTTTTAGAAGGGCGTGACGAAACTGGTGATGGTGAAGGAGTTGGTGACTGAATGTGTGGTGTCAGTGTCTGAATGAGGTGACATACAAAGGTTAATTATTGTTAAAAATGAAGTTGTATATAATTCCATCTTATTTATATTTAAAAGTTTATTGGTGCTGTTGTTGGTATTTTGTCTCATTTTTTAATTTTTATTAAATTAATTTATTCATTTTCGTTTTATTTAGTTATTTAGTATTATTATTTTACCTATTCCATGCAGAGTAAGAAAAGACCCCCTGCAGATCTTCTTCCCCAGATGATAGAAGGTGTTGACTCTAGTTGTTCTACGCTGTGTAGGTGTGTGTTTGTGGCTGGGACCGATTACTTCATCCACAGACAGAAACGCTTGAATTTGGCCAAGGACTACCAGGTCCAGCTGCTCCCTCGTCAGCGCACTGGCCTCATCCCGCTTAGACAAATAGAAGTCTCTGTCAAACTGAGCAGAGCACTTGGTGGCACAACCACAGCCCCGGGCTAGTCTAACTGCTCCGTTGAGGTAAATCGTTTCGTCCTTGCTGGTGATGGCTTTCTTGACCTCTTCCTTTCCTTACACAGATGATGCTGCTCCGTCGGCAGGCAACGGACACAGTATCGGAAGGGGAAAGAAAAGTGGTGTCGGAATAAGGTGGTGACAAGAAAACAGATGAATGGTCAGGATGAAATGATGAAGGCTCGATGTCTGGTACAGAGCAGTACAAAGAATCCAGAGGATCATAGAGGTCATCTTCGTCTTCAAACAGTGGAGTAGCAGAGCCTGACTCTGCTGATGAGACATCCCTAGAAGCTTTATAATAAGTTGTTTTGTTATTTAAATCAAATTTATTACCTTCATAATAGTTGGTAAAATGGCCATCAAACTCAGACGCCTAGAAAAACTCAGAACAAAATGAAAATAACTGCAGGAATAACAAAAGATCTGGCCTAAATAAGGTAAATAAACGATCCACAATATACTAGCTTCAGCTAAATTTCAACTATTAACCAGTTTCTTAAACACGAATGTCGTATAAAAGGGGGTAGCCGGGGACATATTTCGCGATAAGTGGAAAATGGCCGCTGACAGTTTTTGTCATCGATACAGCAACTTAGCGCACACAAAAGCTTGGAAACAAAGTCATGAGCATCTTAACAGAAGACAAAATAAAAATAATAAAACAAGGGGACCAAAAAATGGCGGGCTCTAAATAGAGATGAAAAGTACTGTTTGCCATTGACGCAGCTAAATTCAACTGCAAAAGATATACAGTGTGCTGTCAGAGTTCTCCAAGATACTTATCCTGGAGTTCATCTTCAATCAAAAAATACTTTGGTACATACACAAGCAGGGTTTCATACAGGATTTGCGTCTAGGGTGGGGAAAATTGGGATTGTATGAAACAGTCCTGATTTTTTAAGTACTTCAATGAAACTAGTAAATGTAATATATTTAACAGCGTTTAATCTAATGAGGGGACATAGGAAAAACTTCTCTCCCCCTTCCCCCCACCTCCCACATCCAATCCAGAATTATTCTTCAAAGATATTGTCAAAATAAGCAGAATTGCAATGAAAATCAGGTCAATTAACATAGAGCAAACAAATTCAGTGTGCCCTAAACTTACCTGAATTAAAAATTACTAAGCCAAGTGACACAAGGTGGCTTTCCCATGAGAGGTGTGTGAGAGCAATTAAAAAAGAACTTCCTGCCCTCATTACTACATTACAACACCTTCATGAAGTTTCAGGAGATGCCGAATCCTATGGTCTCAGCTTACTTTAGCTAGTCAGGTAGGAATAGCTAGTATTGTGGTTCTCTCTCGAGTTATCTACATTCTAGCCAAAATGAGTGTCTCAATGCAGATGAAGGTGGCAGATTTTAGCAAACTGCCCATTCTTTTGGAAGCAACTGTTGACTCCTTGAAAAGCTTAAAGGAAGAAACTAGTGATTGGTTGTCAGAGGTTAAATCTACTACATCTTCCCTAGAAAATGACTACAGCATAACAATTGGCAATGGTTATGGTCCATCTAGGAGCCATAAAAATATCACTGATGTCTCCATATATCGTACCCACGTCGCACTTCCCTTTTGATGTGCTATTGGAGAACATTGACAGAAAGTTTAACAGTAATGCTGTGAAAATCTTGACAGCAATGTCAGTGTTCAACCCTTCTCTGCTTCCAGCAAAAAAAGACTTAAGTTCTTACGGAGTGGACAAGATAAGTTGCTTAGGAGACTTCCACGGTAAGCCAGCTGAAGTTGAGTTTGATGGAATAACTTATTCCTCAACACCTCTGCTAAACAAGGACGATTTAATATCAGAGTGGGCTATATTCAAGAGAGCATTGTTTCAAGAAAGAGATGAAATTATGAAGTCAAAATCACTGGAGAAAGCACCAGAGTTCCAAGAAGTATTAGAACTGAAACGTTCAGCTGCTTACACTGGAATTTTTTCAGAGACGTTTAAACTGATTGACATTATGCTTTCGATTCCAGTTGGTACAGCCACAGCTGAGAGATCTTTTAGTGAAATGAAACTCATAAAAACTAGATTACGAAGCCGGCTGACAGAACAGAACTTGGCACAGTTAATGAGAATTGCCATTGAAGGTCCTGAACTGAACGAAATAAACTTTAGTGAAATATTAGATATATTCAAACAAAGCAATCATAGAATCATACTTTAAGAGTGACTTTATTTAACGTGTCTTTGTTCTTATGGTATTGCTATTATGAAATTCAAATCTATTAAATAATTGAATGAGCAAAATCGTTGGGGGGGGGGGGAATTTTCTTTTGGGGGGGGATATCCCAGGTTTCCCCCCTCCCCCCTCTATGAAACCCTGCACAAGGCATTTATAGGTGGACTTGAGTATTACTCGCAAAAATGATTACATATTATAGCTGTTTTTTAGTTAGGGCACTTGTTGTAAACATGGTGTGGATCGACTTGAAAGGATAGTGAGCTACGTATAATGGAGGGTTCTCTTTGCGCAGCTACTATATTTTAATTTGAATAGGAGCTAGAGGTCAAAGGGCATGCCGGGGATTCTTCCATTTATACCCGGACCTCCGAAAGGAGTTCAGAATGTGGTATACGAGGCCACAGATTTCGTGTACGGAGAATAGCATTGAATTATAAAACCGACCTCTAAGTTTAACAGGTCACTTGAATCCATAATAATAAAATTAGCAGGTAAAGGACAATCACCAGGACTATGATATGACAATTAGTAGGTGAATGACATTGCCAGCAAGATTAAGTTAAATCTTGCAGCTTAACTAAACTGGTCATTAGAATTTGGTAAATATACTGATGACTCATGTAGAGATCTGGCCAACAAATACACATCCATAAAGCCAGTAAGTAGTTTCTTACCCAGTAGGAGGAGCTCATGACAACAGAATGAGACGTGAAATTCGTTGCTTATTATCCATACTGAATTAAACCCCTACATCACAAATAGTAAATATTCAATAACTATTGGTGAGCTTAGCAAAAAAACAAAAACAAAACAAAACAAAACAACAACAACAAAAAAACAAAAAAAAACCTAGCTATATATAACTGAAGCACCTACTCATGAACCCTCAGCACTACTATGCACTAGCTAGTCTACAAAATCATTTCTCAGGCCACACTTGGTATTTGTAAATTGGGGGGGGGGGGGTTGGGGGGTGTTGGGGTGGTTTTCTCAGCAGGCACAAGAATCTAATTCATTTGGCCATTCCTAGTCAAGTATCAATACTGCTCCAGCTATGAAACTGGTAGATGTAAATGTTATCTTCATAAGGAGTAGCTAAATATGCAGGAACACAACAAGCCAACCAGAACCTCAGGTAAGCCTAATGGTTATCGGCACATATGCTTGAGGCTTGTGAGCAGACAAGAAATTAGTAAATTAACACTGGTGGACATTACAGATGAATGGAAGTGATAAAAGCATAAACCACTGCCTCAAATCTCTCTGCACAAGGCTTAGGAAGTCTAACACAAGATTTTCAATAGAACACTCACAACACCACTGAACTGATACATGTGCCTTTACCATGTGACAACAGTCAATCCTGAACAGTCTAATACCATGCAACTGATACATATGGTGCCATATGTAATAACCAAGTCAAGCCTTCACCTGTACCATATCTATAATGACTTACGTTTATAATAAAACCAGCAACCTGTTGTTTTTTTTGTTTTTTTTTTCATTTTAAGGCCATATAAACACAATGTGTCTCCTGTTATTCCTCTCACCCTACATAATAGCCACTCAAAGGTCACACAGATGTGACGTAATTAGTTATGCACTGGTCATGATCATAAAATCTTCCAATCACCTCAAACATAACTACACGAAACTAAAACAAAGGGACCACATACCTTCCCAATTGAGGCTTACGTCTTACTTATAGGGCTCACAAGTAGTCTCTAGCATGAGTGTGTGCACACACATACCCTATGCTACCTCCTCAGAAATAATGATAAACTCTATTTCCCAAAATCTGGTCCATCTGCCCAATAGCACATGGTAGTACAGCTGGGAACTATACCGATATTATCATTGCTCTTTGACAAAAGCCCTATATCGTAGAGACAATATTTCAATTGTAGTCACACGGTATTACCGGTTTCTCACCAAACGTTAGCACAGGTCACAAAATTAATGCCGGAGCATCATGGCAAGACAATTATGAGGTACATCTGCCTTTGTTGCCTGTAAACGTGGCTATAACGTAAAGCTGTGCTATATACTGGAATGTAGTTAATACCGTAAAGCTGTGCTGTATACTGGAATGTAGTTAATACCGTAAAGCTGTGCTGTATACTGGAATGTAGTTAATACCGTAAAGCTGTGCTGTATACTGGAATGTAGTTAATACCGTAAAGCTGTGCTGTATACTGGAATGTAGTTAATACCGTAAAACTGTGCTGTATACTGGAATGTAGTTAATACCGACTATTTTGTACAACACCACCGTACTATATATATCGAGTGCATGTAACCACCGAATTACCGACTGCTCGATTTCTGCATGGCGCGCCTTTTAAATTCCGGATTTGGGCAGGTGTTTTTGTTCTAAATGGCACGCAACAATAACAGAGTTTGCAAAAACGCAGAAAAAGACGGCCACAGCAGTGCTGAAGAAATTGTGGACATTGGTACTGTTTGCCAGTTCTATCGCTGCTAAGCATGGTAACATTTCCAATATGCTCATTCATCTGTCTTCATAAGAAAAGAAGCTAAACTGGCCAGAAACACTCACACATTTATAATGCGATACTTCACTTCTTTCAACTCCGTTAACTTTCCCTATAAAGCAAACTACATCAATGTCTGCAAGAAATTATTTGCTCACGTGATTATGATGTGATGCTAGCCACAAAAGCTGGTACCTATGCAGAGTTTAAGCTTCGCATTTTCTCAAGAATCAGCCCGAAATTTAAAAAAAGCATAATAAAAGGTCTTAAATTTAAATCGTCATTGTGAGTAAGTTCATACCTAAATCAACAGTTAATTGTCAGTAATCTCCAAAATCAGAGCGTGACAGACCGACCGACAGACAGACCGACAGACAGACAGGATGACTACTATAACCCTCTCATGCATGAGCGCTGAGGGTTAATCACCATCATTTGCAGACCAACACAACCCACATACCCTATTATATACATTACACACACAGCTCAATGTCCTTAGACCACAATTCATTGTAATTAAATGCATTATGAAAGCAGACTGAAATTTAAACCTTTGTGGGTCATGATCATTGATCATACTTGTGCGTAAAAATAGCCTCAAATAAATCACATACATACCTAGGTACACCTCCTGACACATCTCACTTCAAGAATTGAATTGTGTAGTGGAGAAAATGAAGTTACAGTGTCAACTTCACAAAATAAATTACAGCTGCTCAGGTTTTCCAGGTACAAGCCACCACATCTAACCACATACAACCACATACATCATATACAGCTCAGACTGAACTCTGTAACACAATGCATACACACAATGCACAACTATTGAAGGTGTAAAAACATCAGTGTACCAAAAAAATAATAATAAAAGTGAACTTGACAACAGACCTATGGAATGAAGTCTTGGTTTATTGTTAGGCCAAACAAACTTGTTTCTCATCTGCACCTTCCTGGGTGATACAGCCACTTCAAAATTTATTATGCAGGTCAAGCCCACTGCTTTAACCACACCCCTACTACCTCATACTTGTTATATACCATTTCAATATTTTTCCTATAGGTCAACTACATTATCGCAATTTCCAATATAGTTGATGAGAAACAAGAAATGTGGTTTCAATTCACACTATAATTTAGTACACTACCAGGCCAGCTATAAAACGTGGTCCATTGCACAAATGAAGCCATGCATCTAAAGGAAGGTGAGTGGCTACAACTTGTGAAGAATAAAAGTGATCTATATCAAAAATTGTAAACACTATTCCTAAAGAATATTTCAAAGTTATGTAATACAAAGTTATGTAATACACAATCACAAAATTAAAAAAAAATCGGAAGTCTACACTACAATACAGGCTTCCATACTTACAGCAGCTTGCAAGTGTTTTTTTTCCTTCATTTTTCTTCTTTTCTTAATACTTATAGCAGATACACGGTAGAATAAGACCATCTTGGTATCTGGCAAAACTAAATAAAAATAGTTATTCTTATTACTAATGTTTAACTGGCTAGTCAATAATTCAGTCGCTACATGGAGTAAATCATCAGATATTTCTGTGATCTTAATTTTTTCAAAGCTTCTATTACAGTCTAAATTCTACCTGATCATTTAACCCTGGTTCCGTTAGAAATAATGCAAAACAAAATATTAAAGTTTACTTTAGCATCCTTAAGCTCTACTACACTTCAATATCTCTTGAGTGGGATAGATTAGATAGGTTCCACTTAGTGTCCTAAATTACTATTTTTAAGAAACATTTCATGTTGTGTGTGTGTGGTCCTATAAAATGAGACCACACACACGATACACATAATTAAACGTAAGTGCAACTAGAAAACTAAACACTACTAATCTCTTAGCTACATCACCTAATCAAATAATAAAGAAAGCTCAGGGTACCAAATTTTACTATTATTAGCAAGAGCCAAAGTAACACTAATGCTCGTACAGTCACTAGTCTCACAAGAGCTAGTATGTACGCAGTTTCAAACTCCCCCCCCCCCCAAAAAAAAACAACAACCTCTAACCTTCTTCTAGCGTTGCTATCGCAGTCTCTTTCATATTCACCGGACACTAGCTAACTCCATCTAGAGCGCACACGGTAGCATGGCCAATTTCAGAAGGCGTGGACTGTTGCTATAGTTACAGTTACTTTAAAAAACAATCGGAAAGTTCACTGATTTTCGTAAGTGGGACGGTATTAAGCTCGTCAGTTATTTTAGGGGGGGGGGGTGGGGGAAACTGTGAGACTGCAGATTGCCCTCTCTCAAGATTAAGCATCTTTAAAGTGTTCTGATAAACCTGTTAACATTCAGTTGATTATCTGTATAAATATTCATGCAAATGTTTCCTCTTGGGACTCATGGGCTGAGCTGCAAGTTCAGTGTAGGCAGACAATGATATCATCCACCTCGCTCTGTCAGCAGCTAAAGTCCCCTCCAGATTGAAACCTCCTGGCTTTCCAGATCCGATGGTAAATGACCGGATTGCATGACTATAGTGCCATGGAGTGCTGGAAATCCTTTTGTATAGAATGATGCCACCTGTCCAGACACTCTTACAGGAGTCATGTCACCAGATATGCATGTTGTGTGGCTGCTTTTGCATAAGACAAGAAGTCCAGGGGGGTGGGGGGGGGGAGCATTAGGCAGATGTGTCTCTGGCAACTTATGTGGTACTAGCTCTTCCTTCAGAAACTCTCAGTGGCAGTTCAGCTGGGAATGCCACAGCCGCATTGGTTTGTGCCTATCTATCCTTGGATTTTTTAATAATTTTAAAATGGTTATTATTATTATTATTATTATTATTAGCTATTATTATTTATTATTGATAACTGTTACTCATGTTAGCTTCTTAAATAAAGTTACAAGTTTGTTCGATATCGTTTTTAGTGATTGATATATTGAAAGTTTTATAGCTCTACTGACCAGACTTCTGAGTTGACTATTCTGCATGCCTCAAGTGATCGTGAGTTCAACTAAAACATTTGCTACTCACATGACAAGCAGTACTTTTAATTGCATTGCGTAAGATGTTACTTTCAAAAAATGATAGATATGAAAGTCACCTTGAACACCATGTCACTTCTCCAAACTAAACTTATGCTATGATGCAAATTGTGCTGTATCCACAGTTACATCACACTAAAGGCTACATGCCCGAGTATGACTCCTAAAGAAAGTAGGTTGGTCTTTGTATACTATGTTATTAATAATGGATACATTCATGTGTGTTAGGTGTTTTTCAGAGTCAGGTCATTTTTTTCTTCTTGAATCACATGCCCGGTTATGAAACTCTTAGCCATTATAAGGCAGTATACAACAGTATATTTCAACAGGTTGTCCTGAGACAAAACAGCAATAGCTATAACAAGCAAAAATTATTATTATTATTATGATATCTCATAATTATAATGATGATGATGATAATTAATAATTGTAACTTATTATAATAAAACTTTTAAATAAAATAAAAATAAAATAAAATAATAATAAAGAAATAAAATGAAGTCAGGTTGTGATGCCTCTGTATACTGATACGGAGTTCCCTCGCTGAACCACAATCGAGAGATGCTGCAGGAGATAGTCAGTTGAACGAGGTTCCCCTGTCTCCAGCCTGATCCGTCTACCCAGATCCCTTACCAAGGCCATCGACTTGAGGCCCAGCACTCCCATGGTCTCGATTGCAAGTGGAGAAAAAAAATGGCTAAGTGGAAGGCTACTATATTTATTTTATTTTCTCTCCTCTGCTGCGGCTGCCACTCTCCCTGGTGCTGGGATAGCATCAGTTCTATAGGATGGTGCGAAGGTGTCTGGGCAAGTCGCGTCCCATACCAACAAACGACCTGATTTCCAAGGTACCAGGGTCACACCATCTGGTCTCCTGCCATCTGACCTGACCAGGCGGCTTCAGTCGAGACGGGATCTTGGCTGATGACAGAGCCCGCTTCACGATGTCATTCAGTGCGGTGTGACGTTGATGTCTTCCTTCACTTTAACTATTCCTGAGCAGTGCTGGCATTGGTGTGGTCCACATATTGAGGTCCCTAGACGAAGTCCCACTGTCACCCGCACTGTCTATTATTCATACATCTCATTCCAAGAGATCAGTATTATAACTTAATAATCTCTCACCTGCACGTATGTTACAACTGAATTTTAAATGAGTTGAGTTAGTGTTTCCAATAAAGTGGAGGAATCTAGGAGTTGAACTATTCTAAACCTATATGGTCCCTTCACTGGTCGCAGCGTAGGGTATGTTATTATTACTAGAATTTCGCTGGGGCTGCACTTTAGTGCTCTTCTTTACACTTGATAAAGTTATAGCAACCGCCATAGCGTAATCAAAGTCTCAGTATAGTAGAAATCAAATTAATGACATGAAACCAAATTGATGATTGTGAGTTCAAAAAGAAGTGTACAAATGAAGTGGGATATGATAGAATGCATGACAACAGGTGTAAATTAACAAGTTAAGCTGGAATGTTCATGGCGTCTTTTCCAGTCATCTTGAGGGGGGGGAGTTCATCTTTGGTCTGGAAGATCCGTTAGCAAGAGTGGCTTTTTATGGGCACATGTACATCTATATAGTTGAGCAGCAGTCTTCCTCCTCTGCTCTTCCTTCTCCAGCCCTCTCTTTGCCTCGTTCTCCAGCCCTGCTGTTCACTTTCCCCTCTAGCTACTCCTGTCCTGTGCGGTCATATACCACATCTACTCTCTCGCGTCCTGTCCCTCCATCATCTTGGACCATGAGCTTGCCTTTGCACCAGCACACACACACACACACACACACAGAATAAAAAGTATGTATATATACTTTTGGTGGATCATAAAATTTTGACATCACAATTATAAATACTCAGATATGTACTAGAACACCTGTTACACTAAAAATATCCATCTATTAATATTTAGAATAAAGGTGATCTTTGATCATTGAGACCACCTACCTTGGTGATGACATGAGATTGACAATTTGATTGAAACCAAGCGAGGTTTTGGTTATTTAACAGGTGAGCACCGGTTGCGAGTGCTACAGCTTTTTTTTTTTTACGTCTGCTACAGTTGATACACAATAACTCAGCAAATGCAATTAACAGTGGACTGATAGGAACGGTTACAAAAAAATTTGTAAAGATTGTCACATTAACCTAGAAAATAATATGCTAGTTAAGATGTAATTGTACAGACTCATTTCATGACTACAACTGCGTTCGTTACGTTTACCACAACCATAGTCTTGCCTTAGTTGAAAAACAATAGTGCTTAAAAGGACCTCTGCATGAGGTGGAATAGCTGTGGTGAAGAGTTGCCAATGATTGAGTACGTGTCACTATAATCGTCAATAGCAGTTAGGCAGCAGTAATTTTGGAATCAACATGCAGAGAGTCTCACACTCAATTAAGTTAATTGAGTGTGAGACTCTCTGCATGTTGATTCCAAAATTGAGTGTGAGACTCTCTGCATGTTGATTCCAAAATAACTGCTGCCTAACTCTCAGCTATTTGGCCCAGGCAGTAACAACAGACACAAAATCCAAATGAAAATAAGTCAGCCTGCTCATGAAATGTGGATGATAACTATACATCAATGCTCAGACAAACGTCAGAACAATTTAATCTTGGTCTGATATTTAAAAATCTGGTATGACAAATGTTACTATATTTTCATTGCTTTACAGACTGTAGTAGAACATGTAGTACATATTGGTATTGCTTTATAAGCTTCAAAATGAGTAAAATTAATTCATATTATTGATCAATCATATTTAAAGAATATTGATCATCATTTAATGATTGTGTCAATAGTTCTGTGAAAAAGTATATTGTCTCGTTCATGGCCTTAGCTTGTTGTGAGTGCAGTAGGTCACTGAGAGTTAATGCTGAAGTGTACTGTTGGGCTATGTTACCAAGTGTAGGATATTCAATTATTGAACATGGACACTGGATCTAACTATAATTTAGAACTGAGTTTGAGTGAGGTGCATCAATTTAATGGGGAAAATGATTAAGCAAAAAAAATCATAAACTAAAACTAGAAGCCAGAGCGCAAATTAAAAGGGATAAAAGAAAAGAAGAATGCCCAGTTAAAAAAAATAAAAATAAATAATAATAATAATAATAATAATAAAAATAAAAAAAATAAAAATAAAAAATAAAAAATGGAGGAAAAAAGTGTCCATGCCAGGATTGAACCATAGTTGTTAGCATTGAACTTTGAAGCAATGGCAAAGGAGGTAAAAACTGCTAACTGATATGCCAGAAAAGCACACCCTAAAATGAATGATTATAACCAGATCTGATCTCTTTGGCCGGCTGAATAGCTGACCAGTTATTGTTTGGTTGGATATCAAGCACTCTTGGGCAGCAAATATCCAATGGCCAACTGTAATAATCCACACTGAGTATGTATAATGGCCTGTGAAATGCACACTTTTTGCCCAGTTTTCCCAAAAACCAATCGTAATGTACTTTAGTTGGTAATCTGATAAAGCGACTTAAACTTCCTAGTACAACATCATGATACATTCTTCAATCTTTGGAAGGCCACTGTCTTTGAGATCTGTTGTTGTGTGACAGAAAGACTGACAGACAGACTAACAGACAAATTAAGTAGTGCAACCCTACCATGCATGTGCGCCAAGGGTTAAAAACTAGATGGGACGAAGACCAGCTTAGTAAACATGGGCATATGGTTTCATACAGGATATTTTTCTGGGGGGAGGGGAAGAGTTTAGAAAGGAGGGCCACACGTTTATTTGAACACACCCACTTTTGCTGAAACCAGACCCATTTGATTAAAAATTGTCTCAAGTCTAGAAAATTAACTGAAGTAAACTTTTACCAAATATTAGATATAATATATAAACAACAAAACCACAGAATACCATTATAAATCAAAACCACAGAGGTGGGAGGGGAGAGGGGGAAACTCCACCTGGGGGGAGGGGGAGGGGGAGAGGGGGAAACTCAACCTGGGGGGAGGGGGAGGGGGAGGGGGGGAAACTCAACCTGGGGGGAGATCCCAGGGCGCCCCTACCTCTGTATGAAGCCCTGATTATATGTACTTACGTATGGGTGTGGCTAATCCAATAAATATAAGTTGTACAATGGAGGAAATGATACTTTTGTGAACCACATGAACACTATAGAACACATGCACACACACTTCATCACCTACATGCTCAAACCACTCCTATCTTCTTACACCAAATCATTATTCACCTAGGTGATACAGGAAGCCCATTACAGCACAAAATGGGTATACACGTTGACAGTATACTCATCACACATGTATGTGCAGATGTGTGTGTGTGCGTGTATATGTACACACAATTTCAAAATATATTCTGAATGTGTAAATAAATTAGTGATAAAAGTCCAAATTTTTAAACTATAAGTTTCACTCTATATAACTTCAAGTGCACATAGTGTGCACTAAATGGAATTGAATAGCCAGTAGTGTATAATTACTTATAATCTATTGCAAATTACATCTTTACTAGAATGTATTGTACCACATCATAATACTACAATAGGAATGAGTACCAACAGGTTGTGAATGCCAGTAAAGATTGACATGTTCAATTGGTTATAGAGTACGCATCGCACGGACACACATGGATACAGTGCGTGGTATTATAAGATAAAAGTGGGCAGAGACAAGTACTGTATACTCAGGGTGTAATATGTATGCACTCATAATGATTACAGGACTATAATATTAGCCAAATGACGGCGAGTTACTCGAGTCACATATCACAGGGGAGTCGGAACACGTACGGCAATGGCCACACCTATATTTTAACACAAGGGGGCGTGTCAGCCATTTTTCACTTATAGCGAAACATGTCCCCAGCTACACCGCCTTAATATGCGACCTCTTCGTTTAAGACTTATAGTGACTCGTAAGACATGGACAGCCACACTACTTGTATTGGTGCCATGCTATTCCAGAATTGGTAATGGTCATCAAAAGTGCCTGAAAATACCCAGTTGCCTAGATAGGCCTTAATGCTGGTAAAGTCGTACTTTATAAATGAGGACCTAGGACAAAGGTAAAAATTCGAGTCTGTCCCGCAGATTCTGGGACAGTTGGAGCCTATGAAATTTAGGCTGTTAACATTCCTACATGCATCTACATTTTCTCACAAAGAAATAAAAGTTTTGAGTGTGCAAAGAAAAAAATAACAACTGGGAATCCACTGTCTTCAAACACTGACTTTATTATAACTCAGGTACATTTGCTTAGCATCATTCATGCTTATAGGATAAAATTTGAGGACAAGAAACACGACTTAAACACAGTTTTATGATGTTTGCTGTGTAAATTAAAATGACACCTTTAGTTACTACTGACAGCAAGTTCAGAGATTTACAGTGTATCTGGCAAAAGAGAATTCAGTTTTCAGGACACTACTTACATAGACTTTGAAGCCCGCGTACATGACCATAGCGCAAGCTTCCACTCTAGTTCAGTCCTATAACACATTGGTATAACAGTCTGGCGGAGCCGAACCCTTTACCTGGCAAAAGATACATTGCACACTGTTACACTGAAAGTTGCTATCCTCGCCACCACATCAACCAAAAAAAAAAATACAAATGATAAGTCACGCACGGATTCTGATTTTCAGTTAAAACACAACAAATCATTGTCACAATGGTATTCCAGAAAGCATTAATTAGAATGACACCATAGACAAAAGTTAACTCTAATGCTTAAGCTTTTACTGTAGCTGTGATTTATAATGGTAGCATCTTTGAGCACAGAGTTTGTTGATGAGTACTGAATAATTCACTGCCATGGCCAAAGAGATACATACAATTTGAAAAAAAAAAAAATCATAACAAATCAATTTCCCTCGTCCCCACCCACCCTGTTTTTTTTCTAAATTATTACATGCAAATTTTTAGCTGTGCAAGTACTTTCTTGTAGCAATCTGGTTGTAGCTAAAACTGGTATAGTGAATTTTCTGTAATTGAGAAGATTACTGCAGCAGTGATAATGCCGTTGCTGTAGCCATTGTATTGCTTAGAATTGAAAATCAATGAAATATTGGTGGCCTGCTTCAAACTTGGATGTTGATCTGTAATTTTTTTGCAGGACAAAATGAACCGTAGATGGAATGTGACCAGGACAAAATGAAACCGTAGATTAAATGTGACCTTATACCAGATGAAAAAAATAATCATGCCGTTGTTTACTTGCTCTTAGTAGTGAAGGTGAGCAATGTCGTACTTTATAAATGAGGACCTAGGACTAAGGTAAAAATTCAAGTCTGTCCCGCAGATTCTGGGACAGTTGGAGCCTATGAAATTTAGGCTGTTAACATTCCAACTCCAACATGCATCTACATCTTCTCACACAAAAATTAGTTTTATGATGTTTGCTGTGTAGCTAAAATTAAAATGACACCTATAGTGACTACAGACAGCAAATTCAGAGGTTTACAGTATATCTGGCAAAAGAGAATTCAGCTTTCAGGCCACGAAACTACTCACCTAGACTTGAAGCCTGTGTACACCATAGCGCAAGTTCCACTCTAGTCCAGTCCATAACACATTGGTATAACAATCTGGCGGAGCCGAACCCTTTACCATCCCTGATCGTTTCCCCGCGGGTAGCATATCAGGATTGGTAAAAGGTCTTTCCCCAAACTAATCATTACAGCATGCAACCTTTGACAATGATTTGGACGACCATTTCCAGTCTATACTAACACTCTTATGGTAAAGGGTTTTTACTCTATTACTCTAATGGTAAAGGGTTTTCGGGGTACGAAGTTACTGTGTAGTTGAAAATAAACCTTCAAATAGATGAGAAGTAATCTGTTCAGTTAAACTTCATAGCTGGGTCACAAGTTTATCCTCTGGCTAACTCATTGGGAAAATTTCAAAAAAGTAAAAAAAAAGAAAAAAGGAATAGCTATAGCTAGCTATCAGTGTGGAGGTCCTTTTTTTATGTGATCAACCAAATTATTTATTATTGTTACAGTAATTACTAGGTATGTCAATTTTAATGAAGTTGAGTGCTAGGGAGATACAGGCCCATCAATTCTTGCCCTTCTTATGGCACTAGACAGATGCATATCTCTGAACCATGTACTACTAGACGTTTTTAGTTGTGCCAACTCACCCATTGCCTTTTAATTGACATTATTATATTATTATTATTATTATTATTACTATTATTGTTATAATGCTTATTATCTGTGTATCGAACTACATTCTGAGTTTTGATTTATATACTTGAAAAAATTGCTTGTTTAATTTATTTAATGCGCCATGCATACGCTGTGAAGCAATTAAATAAAGGATTAAATGAGAATGAATGAATGAGAATAAATAAATGAGAACGAAAATAAATAAACAAATGTACGTATTATATATAGCCATATACATGACCGTGTATAGCTACATCCTGCAATTATTTTCATCTTTCTGTATAAATATTTCTGAACCTATGCTATATAATTATGTATATTTATTGACATTATCATTGTGAAGAATTGAATGGGATTAATAAATTATAGGCCTAATTTGGATAGACAAAACTTTACAAATTAAGCTTTCACAATTGTAAGTATCATGCACCCTCTACAGAGGATTCCTCCAATTCACGCTGAAACTAATTCGGTAAAGGACACCTAAGTTATTTGGTAGAGTGTGCTAGATGATGGATAGAAATTTAGAGAAACCCCTTACCGACCGCAAAATTGTATAATTGGTAAAGCGTCTTTAAAGTGAAATTAGTCTGGCGTTGCCGACCCTTACCTCTGGATTGGGCGGCACAATGGTAGGTCATAAACGTTAGTAGCCCAGACTATACTGATGTCTGATAGTAGTACAATGATGAGAAGAAGCAGTCAATATGTCAGCGTATAAGAAAGAGGTATCTAACTAAGTGAACATGTCCTTTCCAATACGTAGCCCTAGTTCGTAGAATGGTTCAATATTACTACAAAATATTGTAAGTATATTTCAAAATGAACAAAGCTGTTTATTAGAGGTAATCAATTGATCAATACATAAATATAATAAAATAAGTTTAATTTCCTTACCTTACTAGTATTGCAAGGACAAAAAAAAATACAACTATAAGGTCGCGCTATTTGACTTTCCCCCCCCTAGCAAAAAATCCTGTATCAAACCCTGTTAAGCATGACCAAACAAGATTGGTGGCAGAAGTGAGGAGCCTGAATCCTGACTTCAAATCTTATGAGATTAGAGGTCAGCAAATAACCTTGTAACTGGATATATGTGAACTTTTTACTATAGTTGTAGTGATCATAGTCGGTGTTGGAATAACAGTGTTATTGAATTCTGGTGTATTCTAAAAACTACAAGTTATTAAAAGAAATTTTTGTGTGTTAGAAATTGCAAGAGAGGAAAACCATGTTTGCTAGCAGGGTTTATGAGGATGACAGGAGAAAGTGGTCATCTGTGCTACAATCAGACTTAATGTCTAGCGAGGACAGTGGAGAAGAAGACGAGCTCTACGTCAAGCCACTCAATTGGAGGTCAAAAAGGATTGAGAATTTTTTTTATGGATTTGGATTCAGAATATGAAGGCAAAAAGTCGTCTCAGGCCAAAAGACAGACCAAGACGAGAATTTTGGCTGAGACACCATCTAAGAGACCAGCTCCATCAGAGTTACCTAGTTGGGCATTCTCCCAGGAGCAGAACTAAGCTGAAATGATTTAGAACATTATTTTGTGTTGTTTATTTTATATTGAAAAAAAAATGATACATGAAATATCACATGATCTGTAAGTGTCTTGATACTTGGGATTCTGCATGAAATACAACATGATCATTAAGTGTCAAGTACCTGGGATTCTGCATGAAATCTAGCATGATTCTTAAATGTCTAGTACCTGGGATTCTGCATGAAATCTAATATGATTCTTAAGTGTCTAGTACCTGGGATTCTGCATGAAATCTAACATGATTCTTAAGTGTCTAGTACCTGGGATTCTGCACGAAATCTAACATGATTCTTAAGTGTCTAGTACCTGGGATTCTGCATGAAATACGATTGAACTACGGGTAGACCGCGTAGCGCATATATTTATGCTCAAGGACGCCCTTACCGAAGAGGCAAATCCCTAACGACATAGAGTCAATTACGCGGTAACCGCCACCGGAATGTATTCAGCGGTAAATTACCAACGCTTGCTACTGATTTTGAGGGGTATTTTGATGAAGAGGAGTATGCTGAAAGGTATGAATATTCTGATATAGAAAACAATAGTAATAGTGAAAATGAATGTGAAATGGAAGAGGATATTTGTGGTGCGGCTAGTGATGATGAGATGGAAATAGAAAATGAAACTTTAGACGATAGTGAAGACAGTGAAGATAGTTGTTCAAGCTCTATTCATGACGCTTCCACCATTGTGAAGAAGAGAAGGAGCAAATCTGGAGTTGGAGGTTATGAAGAAACTGTGAAACCAACTGCCATCGAGGAATACAACAAGTACATGTCCGGAGTAGATAGGCTTGATCAGTTTTTGTCATACTACAATTTCAATCATAGGACAAACAAGTGGTGGCGAAAAGCTTTCTTTTGTTTGCTTGATATCGCCATATTATAATTCCTTTGTTTTGTATTCTAAGTCGAAACAAGGTCATCGCAAGCTGTCTTTCCTCCAGTTCAGGACACAACTCGCAAGGGAATTGGTCATGGATTCTTCAAGTGAGTGTAGTGTATTCCTCAATCTTCCAGCACACAATCTGGGCCAGTTGTTGTCACTTCACCTTCTGCACGTCTAGTTGAGAGACATTTTCCTGATAAAGTTCCATCTAGGCAAAATGGGAAGCCTTGACAACGAAACTGTGTTGTATGCAACTCCAAAGCTGGCAGACCTAGAAAAACAAGTACATACTATTGCAAATCATGTGGAGTAGGTCTTTGTGTAGTTCCATGTTTTGAACTTTATCATACTAAAACCAACTCGATATATATAGTCCTCATTTTATTGTCAACAAAGTTTTTATTCTTATTCTTTATGTCTCCACAACATGCTATTTCATACTGAACTAAATGTTTTACAGCACCAATACTAAAATATAAACAAAAACTAGCCGCTAGAAACTAAACAAATAATGGTTACTATTTTGAAGCAATAACTAGCTAAAAACTATTATAGACTCACCTGTATTTCTAACAATTCGCGTATAGTTTGTTAGTGTTGGGTTTCTCCGAGATCTATAGAGCTAGTAATTACTGTATTTCTTTTATTCGGCAGTTTTCCTAAGCCTTGTGCCTTAGTTTGGTCTAGATTCCACTTGCTATTTCTTTGCCACGCGGCTTTGGGCGTTACCCGTGTTACACAAAAACAGCGCCCGCGGCGTGCGCACCCAGATATTAAAATTTGCTTCCGCGGCGAGAGAGTTAAAAAATAACTTTTCCCTTAGGATGGCGTTTATATTACAGTGGTGCCTATTTAAAAAATGTCTGGTGAATATTTGTGTACTGGTATTATTGCCAAAGAATTGAAACAAGAACATCTTCTAATTGACATCGAGCAAACTAATGTGTTAGATGATGCTCTGCGGGAGGCTGTGAAAAAAAGTTTAGTGTGTTTAAACATGTGAAGGTATGTTTACATAGCTGCTTTAAACCATTAATATTAGTTTAAAATTCATAAATCAAATCATAAAAGACCGAAAATCAAGCAAACTATTGGCTACCTCCTCCAACGACACAAGAAATTGGGGATTGAATTTATCACTATCAGTTTCAGTTTTCATCCTTTCTCAAGTTGTAATTCTTAAACCTAACTCACTGGAAATATGGACTGAATTCAACATGCACCAAAAGTGCAACCTAGTTCACAGTACTGAAATAGTTACTATAGTTATAACAACCAAACCAACATTCAGTAGACTTTATTGTAGTCCTACAGGCAACCTCTCACTTCATAACATTATCTACTTGCTGTATATTGTCAAAGCATGTGGGAAACATTGTGACACTTCAGCTAACAACTTCATATCCTTACAAATATTATTTAGAAAATGTAAAAAAATTTAAAAAAAGTTTGTCTGGTTACCTCACACTGGATTTCTAGTGCACATGAGGCCCTAAGTAAGTCCAAATGTCCCCTGCCTAATAACCAAACCAGGTGGCACACAGCCTCTTCACTGCTACGAATGTACGTAATGTACCATTGTTGTACTAAGAATAATAGCTAATTATGCGAATAGCTTTAGCCCTAGCCCTAGAAGCAGCCAACACAGGCACTACATAATTTATCCTACGTACCACATACTATACTATCAAAATTACAAAATGAAATACGATACTACAAGTTGTAGATGGTTTATTTCAAATACTTCATGTTAGTATCGCAAGATTTAAGTGCACTGAAGTAACTCTGTATCTGGTAGCTCAGTAGCCATTCCAAGGGAATTCCACAGGTACAAAAGCTTTCTCTAACTATGTTATTCCAATCTTTATTCTGCATAAATAGGGGGTAGGGTTACTTTAGTACCATGTAGGTACTAAAGTAACCCCTGGTCATTAAATAAACTGTAGATGAGAGAAGATCTTGGAGAATGGCGAAATAAATTACGTTGCGGAGAATAATAATATATCTCCGCCGGATCACACTCTAGCATGTCCGAGACAATTTCAACAAAGTAGTCTGTGGAAGACTTTACGAAGGCAACAGAACTGTTGGCCGGAATTGCCACGTAGCTGGGGCCTACTTTCACGGACGTGCAGCTGCCAACTTGAACTTAGTCTTCCATTACTGTTATTGTATAAACTAGCTCTAATTAATGTCCTACCTCTAGACGGTCTCTATGGACTACCGTATACTGTGCAACAAACTTTTGTAAAATAGCTTCTTTTTCTTTAGACAATCACGGTGACTTGTTGTGTGTATGGAAGCTGTGCAAACAAACTTTTTGTGAAATACCTTCTTTTTCTTTAGTTTTTTTTTTTTTTTTGGTGTTTTTTTTAATAAACAAATAAACTCAGTTATAAACACTTGCTACTTCTATATGTCAGCCAGAAAGGGAGCGTGCCAGACTTCTTTTTCTTTAATATATAGGCCCATCAAAAGTTAGTTGGTCATTGGGGCACTTCAACCCATTATGTTAGAATCTGAACAAGTTGCCGTGACCAGGATTTGAACCTGGGTTTGGTTGGCAGTATGGTCTGTTATATTATCAAATAGTTTAAATAGAATCTGAACAAGTTGCCGTGACCAGGATTCGAAACTAGGTTTGAAACTACAATTTTCATGGCTAACCACCCCTTCATCTCTAAAAAGAGTATTTCTTCAGACATGCTTCTAGCATTAATATATTGTCAGAATCTTGGCAAATATTATGGCAACATTCTTGGCAAATTATTTATTAATTATTATTTGAACTAGTAGCACTAGGGCTCCCATTAGTAGTGAAAGATCTTGTGGCAAATGGTCTGCTATAGTTAAGAGATATGAGCAGAATTGAATAGCATATAGTTTTCATCTTCCCTTCCTCAACCCATCTTATATTACTTAATTGCTGTAGAATATATTGAATTCTCCTTCAGTCAGATTTGATTGTACGAACGAATAATCCTTTGTTGTTGTTTTTTTTGTTTTTTGTTTTTTTTGCTAAGCCTCATAATTTTCTGCTTCACCCAATAGCACAGTTTGGCTATTTCTTGGTTGGCTAGCATGTACTCTTACAACTCTACTGCATGTTACTCTTACAACTCCACTGTATTTTACTCTTATAACTCTTCTATAATTAGCTGTATGTTAGTCTTACAAATATTCTATGATTAGAGTTGGATTTCTATAATAGTAAATTACTCAATACCCCCAACACACAACACAAACTTTGGTATGCAGTGGAGTGCTCTGAAATTTGAAGGGGGGAAATTAACTCCTATACAAATCTGGTGTCTAACTGGAGGGAAGAGTTCGTGCTTTGACTGAGTATGTCCTAACAGTCTTCTACCCCCGCCTTTGCTTTGATTTCCATTTTGCTGCAAAGTGAATGCAGTTGAATTTGCTTGACCTTATTCGTAATGCCTCAATCTGGACACATATAGTACTCCAGCCTTGTTGGTGTCAGGATCTCCTCTGGGGCACTCACTCAACTGAGCTCTGTACCAACTGCTGTCATTGGTCTCTGGCTCTTCTGATTCTGTCTTCTTCTATAATACATAATTATTTGTATTTTAAATATCAACTTAACTGTTACCATTTTTTGTTTCTTTTTGCTAGGTACAGCAAGGGGCGTGTCCTGGTCCATCCAGTCTTGTTGTTCTGCAGTGGACATGTTGGGGATTGAGCGACTGGGTACAAACAGCACTTGCCCGGATCCTGGGTAGGCGGGGTGAACGGGCATATCCTGTAGCAACCTCCCAGAGTCTGATAAAAATGTTGATTCACGAACAAAAAATTCTTCATATGATATACATGATACCAAAAATAACAGCCTACTAAATTATAGCTCTAAGTGGTAGCTGTGCTGGGTTTTCTGTTCCATTCCAATTGGTCAACATATATACATTAGCTTAGCTTAGGTCAAACTCTTACATTGTATTGCTAGCTCTGTCCTGTCGTCCAGTTATTCTCTAGAGAGGGGGATGAAGGGAGTGTTAGATTAATATGTTGTTTTTTTGGAATGGCTGGACATTCTGGTGTTAGTTGAACATTAGAATGATACTTAGAAGAGGAAAGAATATCACTTGTCATAATAGTAGGAGCATAAGTATTCATGGTAGTAGGAGCATCAGTTGTTATGGTAGTAGGAGCATAATTATTCATGGTAGTACTGGAACTCCAATTCAAACCTGGTTTGTCTTGCTCCGTGATTTTCTTTGATGGATAGTGACCAGACAGGCCACATCACGGGTCTTTTCCATCACATCCTAGACTTACTTTACGCCTTCCTCTGTGAGAGACAGGACACGGCTACTTCTTTCACCGCGGGCAGAGTTCAGAGAAGAAGGGGTGCTCTGATTAGTAGGAAAGTTGCGTCTGGAGACCTGTGGCGTCGAGTACCGCATAGCTGGTAAGTTCCCATCTGCATCCTGTAGCGTATACTGACATTTGTTACTTATATGGTCTTCTAGAGTATCTATAGTTACTATAGACTTGCAAGGAGAATTCGTGCATCTCACTTGCAGAGATTTGATCTCCCTCAAACTTGAAATATCTTTAACAGTATTAATCGTGTGGATTAAGTTTTGCTGATAGTACTTTCTTTCTGGTCCACAGAAGGTACATTCTCTTTATTTGAGTTAAAGCCTAACCTGACTTCATCGTAGCTATGCCGACATAAACATGCAAGCTTGTTTTGAGCCATGTATCTATCTGATTGTGGGAAGAAGTACAATGTGGCGATGTTGAGAAGGCATATGAGAGAGTGCCGTTATCAAAGGAGCTGAAGTCATAGTCCTACTAGAGAGGCGAGTACAGGACATATAGGAATCAAGTCTATTACCGTGTTTGCTGGATTTGGAGTGCAGCAAAAAGTAAGTACAAGTGACCTTGGCGCTATGGTTGTGGGTTTAAAAAATAACTTTTCCCTTAGGATGGCGTTTATATTACAGTGGTGCCTATTTAAAAAATGTCTGGTGAATATTTGTGTACTGGTGTTATTGCCAAAGAATTGAAACAAGAACATCTTCTAATTGACATCGAGCAAACTAATGTGTTAGAAGATGCTCTGCGGGAGGCTGCGAAAAAAAAGTTTAGTGTGTTTAAACATAATCCACATTTTTCTGGCCGCGGACCAAAATTTTCTGTCCAAGTAAAAGTGTTGGCCACTATCCGAATTTGTTCGGCCACGGTCCAAGTGTTCTGGCCAAGGTCCAAATATGAAGAAGGGGGGGAGGGGGGAAAGCTTCATCTGAACTAATTCAACTACGTAGATACTGATAAAATGGTAGGGAGATTAATAAGATATATATAAGTTATAGTAGAGTTTGTTAAATTAAATGTCTTGATAAAATTAAAACTACAAGTTAAAAAAGATTATTTTAAGTTATGTTAAAGTAATTGAAATTGACAAATCCAAATTTGGACAAAGGAGGAAATATAACGAGGTAGATAGCGACAAACCATTCGGTCTTTGGACATGCAGAAAGAGGACAAATAACGCAACGTACAAGTTGACCAGTTGCCACACTACTACATGAAGGAACAATATGCAATTGAACTATATTTTTATCGTTCTTAACATTTACTAGCACATGTCAGATAGGAACAATAAGCACTTGACTTGTGGACTATGATAGCATGTCCTCTTTGTCTGAGCTAAGTTGATGCCCACATGTGAGGACATGTCCACAGAAAATGACAAGCACGTTCTGTCATAGTTGCAGACACCACCAGATTATGAGCGCTATCAATAACGCATGACAAGTGAAAATGTTCGTCTGATATTTATACCACCATTAAAGACATTCCGTCATGAAGGTTATTTTAGAAAAAGATGCGGATTGGCTCTCCAAACTAAGCACATGATGAGAGAATTCACCAGTGAACATGAAACCTTCATGTCAGCACATTCCCGTTTCATTAAGATTTCATTAGCTTATCGGTATATCAGATATCACATCTAGGTATGTCATGTGAAGCTAAGGTTTCTATGCATCCAAAAGATACAAACTAAGTGGTGTTTTAAATCTTTCAGTAAGATAAAAGTTGAGTGAGCTAAGTGTGTACCAGTATTGGTTCAAGGCACTGTAAGATATTTCAAGAGAAACAGATGTGGTATATATTAAAACAAAAAAAAACAAAAAAAAAACAAAAAAAAAAACAACAGCATCAAAAAAAACAAAAAATAAGTAAATCATACACATTAAAAAATAATTGCAATGAAATAGAATGGACAACTAATTCAACACAACAAACATGAAATGGAAGAATATAAATCATTATATATAATTGCAAAATATAATAAAAAGGATGAACACAAAAAAAATCACACTTTTGAAATATTGGAAATAGTATAACATGAAAAAAAATACGACCAACTAAAACATTAAAAAAATTAATTTAAAAAAATGCATTAGAAACAAAAAGATTGGACGGAAAAACATACAATTACAAGTGTTATACAATGTAAATGATAGAAGTACAAACATTACATGTAAACAGTTTATATAGAATTACGAAAAAAGTAACAATAAGTTAAGTAAAGCCACACACTATGATACTATTGCTGTAAAAAAAATGATGTGACCTGACATTCCACAAACTACAGGATAATATGCAGTCTACCATCACAAATAAAGATAATGCTTTTCTTGATAGGTATTTATAATCTTTGTCATGACCAATTGCTTCAGTTGCGGCTGTTGAAGACTTGTACACATCGATAAGCAGAAAATCTCTAAAAGCTGTTGGGATCACAGACACCCTCATCCAGTATTCATACATATGACAGGATTTAGGAAAATCAACCTAAAGGCTACATCTATTGTTTTAAATTTTTTTCTATCAGTAGGTTGAAAAAGGCCTCAAGGGCAGCGTCCACAAAATTAGAAAGCTATAGCAGAAGCCATCTTCGCCGTACACACTGCAACAATCCAGTATTTCGTTCCATTTATTATTGCTGATTTCGAGGAAACGCCGCATAAAAAAGTAGCTAAGGCTTGGGGTGTGTAATTTCTTGTGTATACAATTACCACATGTCTGCTGGCAGTTGAAAGAAGTCAAACGAGCTTCATTTAAGCCTCTATGAAAAACCATGCAGGAGTTTTATAGCCAGAATTGGCGAGTACGCAGATAATGTTAACAGATAAGTGAACTAGTCAGATGATTATTTTTTCTACTTGATGTAAATAGCCTGCCAGAATTTTCTTAGCAACACTGCATACACGAGGCTAACAGGCTCGATGAAATGAATGGCCACATCCTTCCCACATGCAAATGTGAGGGTATTTCAAGATCTAATGGAGAGGGAGACTTCTTGTCAGAAGTTCGAGTTCCTAGCCTCATAGCACAAGCTCTAAAGCTAACAGTTTTTAATCCATTTCTGCCGCAATTTATTTTTGACTTGGAAGGCTTTACCTGAAGATATTGAAAAATATTATGAGCCATGTATAAGGCGATTTTTCCAAAATCCGGCCACAACATTGAATTACTGCACATTTGATCAAATAAAAAATCCAATAATGTTACTAACAGCAAAAAGCAATATTTATGATGGTTTCTTGTTTATTTATTTTTTTAAAGATAAAATTATAATATGCTCCAATTTTATTTAGTTATAGATGACCATTGAATAGAAATAAAAAATGAAATTAACTCTAATCAAATTACGAACAACTATAAAGTAAATAAATAACATAAAATTTCACATCTGACCATTGAATAGAAATAAAAAATGAAATTAACTCTAATAACTCTAAAATAAATAAAATTTCACATCTGACCATTGAATAGAAATAAAAAATGAAATTAACTCTAATCAAATTACGAACAACTATAAAGTAAATAAATAACAAAATAAAATTTCACATCTGATGACTATAAACAAATTAAGAAATACAAAATAGTACTTTGTAAATTATGACTATAGAAATGTATAATAAGTCATACAATGAAAAATTATGACTATAATGCATAATTAAACAACAAAAATAAAAAAACTGATGTGTAAATAATAGTAATTACATAAATAAGAAAAAGAAGAACTTTTCAATGTAATAATTATGCAAATCAGAAAAAAAAATGAATAAAAATTATACAGAATTATTTAAATATAATCCCAACATCTGAATTCTACTCAACTGCTACACTTGAAGTGTCATGAACCAATACAACATACACATTTCCATTATTGCTTCTGTGCGAGTAGTAGGATAAGTCCAATAGTTTGACTAATCAAGTGGGGGAAATTGATTGATTGGTACAAACTATGAGTTACAAGATAATGCAGGATGTACCTAAAATGGTACACGAGAACTAGCTTGCAACACTTGTAGTATGATATTGACTACAAATAACAATAAAAAACTTGAAATTGTACAAACGGTACACATGTAAGTCTTTAGCTTAAAGTTCTAATGAAGAATTTTTTAAGGCATGCTTGGTACCCAAGTTTGAGAACAAGACAGCTAAATATGTATACGTGGTTATTTCCAATAATTACTAAAAATTATATAATGACATTAACCTTTTAGTAATGAGTTTCATCGGTTTCATCTACCAGGGATAGTCTTGCCTTAAAAAATAAAATGACATGGCAACAGGAATTGATCCATCAAAGAATGGCACTGTTTTTCATCACCAGAAAGATGAAAGTCATATAGAAATCTCATGTCCTATAGCTGTAGTGGAATACAACAAGTACATGGGTGGTGTAGCGTGGAGGACTCTTTGGGCATTAGGGAGGAGTATTTGGTGTTGTCCAGTTTCAAAAAGGCAGTGCTTAGTCAGAAATGCATCAGTGTAGAGTGTGTGTGAGGAAGAAAATAGATGCAAGTAAGAGAAAAAGGGAAAGAAAAAAAAAAAAAAAAAAGAGTCAAGTTTGCTGGTAGATTACTTTTAACTTTTGTCAGGGATAGAATTGTGATAAAGCCAGGAGGAGGCTGTCGATACCTCATTGTGTTCACTGAGGTCAATTGGCAAATTCATGAATATAGGTAATGTTCACTAAAGACAAAACTGATAGCGAGGCTCTCACCTCACTGTGTACATTTTTCACACTGCACTAGATCCACATGTGGGGAAAGTCCCAGGGAAATTCATTGTCACAATTATGTCAAACAAAGTTAATTGTCACAATTTGTTATTTTGAATATTTTCATATATATATATATATATATATTTTTTTTTTTTGCAAAAAAATGCAAATGTCCAAGAAGGAATGAATAATGACTGAGATGAGGCTTTACACCATGAATTATACATTTAAACAAGTGATAGTCCAGTATATACGTGTGCATATGTGCTTGTCTGTCAGCATCGCCTGGGTTTCTCCTCAACATTCTGTTAATTTGGATCTACAGTTTGCTCTGCTAGTTCCTGTTGGTATTGATTGTTAACTGCAGATGAAATATACACATTTTGATAAACAGTGCGAGGAGGATGGACCGTGTGGCTGTGAATGTCTTGTTTTGTGTAATGACTGATTCCAGTAGTGTCTGTGTAATCCGCTTCATCCTGATCCGCTTCATGTTTTGGAATCACGTGGTCTTGTACACGTACTTCTTCTTGGTCTTTATTATTGACTTTCTTCTCCTATGGTAGTAAAACAGTCCTACTATTAACTCTAGCTCCATCTGCAGCTGAATAAATTAAATGAGAAATATATGAATGTATTTTTTTTAATAAGGTGGAGAAGGTTATAAACTGTTCTGGGGCTGCCATTATATAGTTGCACATGCACCGATATTGAGGCTGGACTCGGGAGCCTCCACCTGAACAAGAGACAAAGACTGAGAGAACAGTAATTGAATCATACGCACGCACTGATGTAATCACCCTTTACCTATCAAACTTACATAATGATATTCATGCGTCAACCATCCGGTGTATCATTGTGCGCCTCACTATATATGAAATTGTATGTGTATGCTAAAATTATTATTAGTTAATGTTAATTCCGTTGCAAGCGCTCCAAGTGCCAGCGATAGAGTTAGCTTAGCTGGTAGTCTGGTCCTTCGAGTCAAGAACTACTTTATTCAATTAGCCATTATCTGAGCGGGATTTACGACCCGTTCAGATATTGAGGCTTCTTTTTTTCATAATTTGGTCTGCCTTTTTCGTTTGATGCATGAAAGCAGCCACGTGGTAGGTTTCATGGAGCAGTGCCAGTTTGAAGGTGATGTGCGTCAATGAGACTTCCAAGAACCCAACATTGATCATTCTTCCTTTGTTGTCTATGTTCTTATTAAAATTTTTCGAATTCAGAGAAGGAATAGTTGCAGGAGCTACATAACATACTCATATTGCATTAATGAGTGCTGCGAACTCAATGACATTCCCATGTCTCTCCTGTTCATCCGCCAACTACTAACAGGCTAGAGAAGAAGATAACACCACGGTAATTTATGTGTCATATTTATTATCAAGATGTTTTTGTGTGCACAAAGAGTTACAAATATTTTTGTTGCTATTGAGGCTTTCAAATGTTTATTTCTTACTGTTTAGGCTGCCGAGATATTTATTTATATACGGATGCAATTTTTTTTTTTTGAATTTATGTGTTACTAGTCTTCTCGTAACTCTCCAGGGCCGTCTGAAGTGAATGAGGTAAATTTAGGGGTAAAACTTTACCAGCATCTATATATAGAAATGGAATTTAGTGACTTTAATTATTTCAAGTTGAGATTGGGAGATTCAATTATAGAGTAGCCTTGCATGTGGCAAAGGTCCAACTATATCGACCAGAAAAAGAAACATTTATGTGTTACTAGTCTTCTCATAATTCTCCAGAGCCGTCTCAAGTCAATCAGGTAAATTTAGGTGTAACACTTTACAAGCATCTTCAAGTAGAGATTGGAAGATACAATTAATGAGTGGTCTTGCATGTTGCAAAGGTCCAATTAAATTGACAAAACAAAAAGTTATCATTTTAAATCTCAAAAAGTAACGACATGCAAGGTATCTAAAGTGAGAAAGTACTCAAAATGCTTATAAATAGCAAAACAAATCTATAATGCGAAAATGCTGTACAATTTGAGTTTTAATTTGCTGATCAATATTTCTACATGTCAATTTTGCTCCATAATGCACCATTAGCAAGATATTAGAGCCATCATGCATGCTTTTCAAAAAAAACAAAAAAAAAACAAATGCACATATATAAAAAATATATTGAGCAAATTACGGTTAACTTCTGTTCGTGCTGAGCAAAAATTTAATCTTTCATAAAATTTACTATTTTTAAAGTTGATACGTGTCCAATAAATGTAGTCAGAGACTTGGTATTTTCTCCTCAAATAAGTTAGTTGGAAGTGAGTTAACTTAAAAGTCAATTTTTTTTAACGTTTATATTTTTTAGTTATTTTATTTATGTTTTAATGTTTTTAGATGGCATGTTCAGTTGGATGTGCAGTAAGTTTGTTTTTGTGGTGTTTTTTGTTTTGTTTACAAAAAGTGATTTAAGGCTTAATATTTAAATTTTCAGGAAAGGTTAAAAAAAATGGAGGCACGACTATTGAAGCTAGAGGTTTGTTTTTTGTTTTTTATGTTTACAAATTGAGTTCTTATATTCTTTGTATTGACCTTGCAGAGAATGATGGGATTGATAAGTGTAAGTTTTAATTGATCATTATTTAATGTGTTTTAGAGTACTTTTAAATAGTTGTCAACATTTGATTTTTTATGCATATCCCGTGTCCCGTCCGGTTAGTTGAATTTCTAGTGAATGTCCCAGTGGTTTTGTGGACTCGCTCTTAATATGCCACAAATTTACATGGATGAAATAGCTAGTTATTTTAAAATTCACCATTACTAAATTTTTGCATAAAATTTATTCTGTTGGAATAATTTTTTTAATGGAGGTTACATTTAACTTTGCTTAATGCACTTCGGACTTTACCAATACCAATGTAGGATTAGTGGGCGTGGCAAGTTCCAAATTTGTTTTCAGAAGGTTGTGACTATGATTTTATAGCATTGATGAAATCAGTAACAATGATGAGTTTATTATGAATTGCTTTCGTATATAGGACGATGGACGAACTGATGAATCCCACTCAAGAATGGAGGAACTGAGAGAGATACACAAAAAATATAACGTAAGTATAAATTGATTCAGTACTGTTGGTATTAATGTAGTTGATTAATGTCGTACTTTAGTTGAACGCAATCTTATTGCAAGAGGCTGCAGAGATCGGTAAGTTTTCACATGTATTAGTGTATTCAGTACTGTTGGTATTAATGTAGTTGATTAATGTCGTACTTTAGTTGAACGCAATCTTATTGCAAGAGGCTGCAGAGATCGGTAAGTTTTCACATGTATTAGTGTATTGTTTTAAGGGTCTTGGCACATAGCAGTCAGCAGGCACTGTTGATTGGTGTAGAATAGCATGAATTGGTTAAGTAAGGGAGAATGCAACCATTTTTTGCAATTTTCTTTTTCTGGTTATGACCTTGTCTTACATGTGTCTTTTTTCGTACTTCAAGTCTTAAAATGATGGGCATTGAAATATCTTTAAGATGAGCTACTGAAATACTAAGTTGACCACACCCATCAAACATTATCGGTCCTGATGTCTTGACAACCTTTACGTACGGAAAACATAGTTTCTTACTCACAGATGGTCAGCAAGGCTTCAAATTTTATACACACATGTAGTAAGACCATCCTTAAGCTCAAAAATTGATGGAAATTCAGCACACAATATGTAAAATTCCCAAAAGCAAATAGTAAATTTCTGAACGGCTTCTTGTTGGCCATAACTACTGGGTCTGTGAATGGTAAAACATCTGAATTCTTGTAGATAGTGTGCTATGTATCTCTAAGAATGTAACAAGCTCATATCTTCAGTGTTTAGTGGCAAGAAACTTCTCATTTTTTGTGAGGTTACTGTTTGAAAGTCTACTAACAACACAAAATTTCTTACAAGCAATGAGAAATATTTGAAATTGGCCCATAACAACGATATTTATTTTGGTAACAACTTTGCCTAGGAAGATGTGTGTGGCGTGCTAGCATCCTTAACATTATTCTATTTATATTTGTAGGGAATCTCCAGAAATTATACTTGTGGAGGTTGCCAAAGAGTGTTTGCATCACCTGCAACATTTGAAAGACACGTCCTAAAAAACTGTTTAAATCATATCCACACACCTGTTGAATTTTTAGAAGTATTAAAATAACTTTTTATTATCTATATTTTGCTTTACAAAATGGTTCAATATTACACACTGATTGCATCATTTCCGCGTAAACAGAATTTTTTTTTCCTAAGTCGGATTGTTCGAGAGAGATGGCGAGTCTAACCAGTTACTCTCCCTGACAAAGTGGCAGACCTTATCTGCAGAGAAATAGAAGCCGATGAAGAAGGCAGTGATTGTTATAGTGAGGACTTAATTGAAGGAGGACAATGTAAGGCTTCTATTAGTGGATATGGCTACCAGGACTTACTGGAAGATAAACATTCAACAAAATAGAGGGAGTAAAGGGGAGAGTTAAGACTTGGTATGCAACTATGAATTATACTTAAAGCAAACCTATCAATGTATGAAGAAATCTCTACTTGTACAGTGTTCTAAAATTTAGGAATGTAGCATCTTTGTATCTAGAGTTAAATATTAATATGTAAAAAACCACAAACTATATTTTTAATTAGTAATGGGCGGAGTTTAGGGACAAAATCATAAAACCATCAAATGCAATAAACCATTGTAATTCAAAAATATTTTAGCTCTCTTATTGTCAAAAATACAGGGATTACAGCAGATATAAAATAGCTTGTCACAATCAACAAAGGGGAGGGTTAATAAAAAAAAAATTAGTTGATAACGCATAGCTATTAGTCATCAAGAAGCCGATTGTCCTCAATCTTTTAATGGAAGTCATCAGACACATGCATAGTGAAATAAAAAAATAATATATAAAAAAAAAAAGGAAAAAAATATATACAATTAACTGTTACTTAAAATAGAGATGGTTATAGAAATGTACGCAATGGAAATTTAAATTATCGAAGTATATACAACTTGGGATCCAGTTATTGGGTCTTTTGTGTTCACAGTTCACCCAAAAGGCCAAGTAGGTAAGCAAATAAAATTTGTTTATACCATATAAGATGTCAAATATAATTTGTGTATAGCAAATAAAGCTGTTTGACATGATTATATATTAGAGTACACCACTAACGTATTAAAATCACGCACACGGCAACAAAATTCTTGTGAAATAGTGCTTTATAGTACTTTTTATACAATACAGTGATTTTATTTCGTACGTCAAAAAAACGAAGTAAGACATTTATGTAACAGTAGTGGTACATTTTTATATATAGCTCTCTTTTAAGTAACAGTGGCAGTACATTATTATAACCAGCTCTACTTAATGTAACATATGTGTTACATATCTATAGCTAGCTCTATTCTATGTAACAGTAATGGTACATTTTTATAATTAAATTTACTTTATGTAACAGTAATGGTACACATTCATAAGCAGCTCTACTTTATGTAACAGTAGTGGTACATATTTAAGATTACTATTATTTTATGTAACAGTTGTGGTACATTTCTATAGCAAGCTCTACTCTATGTAACAGTAATGATACATTTTTATAAGCAGCTGTACTTTATGCAACAGTAGTGGTACATATTTAAGATTACTATTATTTTATGTAACAGTTGTGGTACATTTCTATAGCAAGCTCTACTCTATGTAACAGTAATGATACATTTTTATAAGCAGCTGTACTTTATGCAACAGCATTGGGACTCTTTATAACTAACTCTACTTGATTAAACAGTAGTGGTACATTTCTATAACTATCTCTATTTTAAGTAACAGTTATGGTACATTTTTATAGCCAGCTTTACTGTATGTAACAGTATTGGTACATTTCTATAATTATCTCTATTTTAAGTAACAGTTATGGTACATTTTTATAGCCAGCTTTACTGTATGTAACAGTATTGGTACATTTCTATAATTATCTCTATTTTAAGTAACAGTTATGGTACATTTCTATCATTAGCTTTACTTCAGGTAACCACAGAGGTACATATATATAACCAGCTCTACTCTATGTATTAGTAGTGGTACATTTTTATAGTTAGCTCTGCTTTATGTAACAGTAGGTGTACATGTTCATAAGCAGCTCTGCTTTATGTAACAGCAGTATTGTTTTACCAACTATATGAAGTAGTGTATTTAATGTAGAATCAGTTATTATGCATGTATCAGAAGTGGTACATCACGTACCACAAGGTGGTATGCAATAGAACAAAATTAGCTAAAGAATAGAGTTAAGCTAGTTATAGAAATGTACCATTATTATTACATAGAGTAGAGCTGGTTATAAGAATGTACCCAGCTGTGGAAGGAAAAGTATGAAGTACTGGAGACGAATTACTTGGCGACTGTTGGATAAAATTGTACTAAATTCTCACATTTTATACAACCAGATTCAACAGAAGAAATGCAAACCATCAGTGTCTCAGAAGGAATTCCGTATCATGTTGGCCTATGCTTTAGCTGCACCTTTGCAGTATGAGCGACAAAGTATTGGACGAGCAAAAAGGTACTGTAAGACACTTGCTTAGCCCCAGAAATTTTGATTGAAAACATAAAGTAGTGATAACTAGTAAAATAAGTAAAAAATGGTATGCAACTCTTGTAGTGCTTGTATTGTCCCATTTACAAGTTCAATCAAGATAGCACTAGAAGTAATATCGTGTTTTTTGATAGGTGGTAACATTTCTGGAAATTGAAAGAAAGTTTGATTAAAAGCCAGGAATAAGCCAACAGGATAGACTGATAATGCAGGTCTATTACCATTATTACCTTTAACCATTAACGACAATTCTTGACTGTTTGACTCAAGACTGTACTTGAAGTACAATTTTTTTTTCACTATCATGTATGACAATTGAAAGCCCAGACCTCACTTGAACAGCGTTTTCGCCAAAACATCTTTGAATTGATTGTGGATTAATGGGAAGACATAAAAAAGAATTACTGAGCAATGGTACCAAATTCTTTTGATTTCGCCAAGCTTGAACGATGGAGTCTTCAACCTCATCACGTTTTAACGCTTTCCTGTCGAACACAAATCGAATGTTTTCATCAACAAATGTACCAGTAACTTCTTCAGCATATCCTTCATTAACGGGCATGAAAAAACCCTTGACTTTATCGATAAACATTCCACGTCTTCTTAAATATAGAAGTTGACTCATTAATCCGATCGAAAGTTTGGCCACTGTGCTTTCAACATTGCTACTTGATTCAACCTCTATGAGTACAACTGGAGTCTCTTGTGCCGCCCGAATTATATTATCCACTTTTTGAACACCTCGTGATACTAATTCGTTATTTGACATATCACCAAGACATTGGTCACAATCAATCGAAACATTAGAGTCTCGAAAAGCATGATTGCCAGATAGAAAACCCTTGAATTCAGTATGCTTATTTCTTACAGAGGAATAAGAATGTGCTGCTCTTGAAGGGAAGTCGTCAATTCTGTATCTGTGGTACCTTCCAGGTCCAAAATAAGGCGATGTAGGGATATTTACAATTCCTGGAAGCAGCAGATACGATGATTTGCTGCTCACTGTTGCATTAGGAAGTTGCAGGACACTTCCCTACCTACAATCTCCGTCAAACTGGCCATAGGTTTGGCTTGCGAGACTAATCGCGCGTCTCATGCACCAATTGAAAATGATATTCATGAATGCAATCCCACTGAACCTCCCATTGGCAGCGTCATTTGGTTAAATAGTTGAAATAAGCCAATCCTACTGGGGTGCATCTTTGTGGAGTCCACTTCACAGTCATCCTCATGTTCTTCGATTTTATGTCTCTGCGGGTGATGCCCTTATCATGTTCTTATAATTTCACAAAGTCTTTCGGTGGACAAGTACACTGCCGAAAGACTATTCATTTTGAAAATATTTTGCATACATGTATTTATTTGTATTTGCTAGATTTCATCACATATAGACACTAAACTTTTTCAAGCACTCTATATTGTGAGTATCATGACATTCTACAAAGGAAAATCATTAGCAAGTGTGCACACATATTTTGGTGCTACATGTGGCGCAAGTTTTACAGTTGATGGCATATTGGATGTAAGTTTTTCATCACGTGCATCAGAGTTTTGGATACTGTGGAGAAAAGTGCACACTTTAATGGTTATGTAGAATGGTTGTATTCGTTCTTTCTAGTTCAGAAGTATGTTTGTTTTTTGTTTTATATGTTAATAGTCTGGTACTCCTCACAAAGTTTTTAATGTTCGAAAAAGTATAAGATTTTATTTATATACGGATGCTATATGATTTTTAAAAACAAAAATCCCCGATTCACAATCAAAACACCCCTGTAAAGCTCGCTCGCCAATCATACTACAAGTATTGCAAGCGGTTGGTGGCACTTATTAGTGGGTCCGAAGACCCAACCAAAAATTAAAAGACTCATACTCTACTCTAAGTTTAAAAATTTCCTGTTAATTAATGTGCGTTAAAAAATTACTACCTGTGAATTTGTGTACTCTTTTTAAAGCGCTGGTATAAACTCAAGCTCTGTGGGTTTTGTGTGGATTATGAATCTAATCAATATCGACCAAAAAAAACTGACACCGGTAAAGATCGTCGCGTATATATTAAATATGGCTGAAACTTCCGATTCTTCTGTTGTGGAGAACGTGTCGTCTGATTCTGAGGGGCCTATTGAACCTGAACTTTCTCCAAACTATGGGCTTAAATTAAAATTCACAATAGAGACATATGCTGAAGTTCAAATATATATCCAAGAGATTGTTATATTTTTTTTTTTGCAGCCCTTACTTGTCTATACTTGGTATTTTAAGAACTTTTAAATGTAATGGATACTGAAAGAAGTTTTAATTAGAATTGAAATACGGAAAACAAGTTCGGTACATTTTTATAACCAGCTCAAAACTATGTAACAGTAGTGGTACATTTTTATAACCAGCTCAAAACTATGTAACAGTAGTGGTACATTTTTATAACAAGCTCTACTTTACGTAATAGTAGTCGTTCATTTGTATAATTAGCTCTACTTTATGTAACAGTAGTGGTACATTTATATAACAAGCTCTGCTTAGCAAGAGCGTAAAGTTGTACTTAACGAGATTCTACTGTAAAGCTTAACTGAACGGGTTACGTTTCTTCCACAAAGTAGGTGGAGCTCTAATAATTTTCAGAAATGATTCAACTACATCATGTAAAGATAATCAACTTGGTAAAAGTCTTACATAGAGCGTAAATTGTATCTGTAGAGTTAATATGTTCTAATCTTTTAATGTATTAGTTTTGTACGATTTTATAAATACAATACAATATTATTGCGTATTAGCACATACGTGCTTCACTACATAAGGCAGAGTCACCACACTTTATACTTTACATTGGTTGACATGTACAAACACATTTTGCGTCATAATATTATTTCCAAGTGTGTGTCTAGGTTTTGCTTAGCAAGAGCGTAAAGTTGTACTTAACGAGATTCTACTGTAAAGCTTAACTGAACGGGTTACGTCTCTTTTACAAAATAAGTAAAGCTTTAATAATTTTCAAGAATTAATTCAAGTTTAATATTTTAAGATGATTAACTCTGTAAAAGTCTTACATAGAGCGTAAATTGTATCTGTGGAATGAATATGTTTTAATCTTTTAATGTATTAGTTTTGTACGATTTATAAATACATATCGCATATTAGCACATACGTGGTTGATTACATAAGGCAGAGTCACCACACTTTATACATTGCATTACATGACATGTACAAACACATTTTGCATCATAATATTATTTTCAAGTGTGTGTCTAGGTTTTGCTTAGCAAGAGCGTAAAGTTGTACTTAACGAGATTCCACTGTAAGCTTAACTGAACGGGTTACGTCTCATCCACAAAGGAGGTGGAGCTCTAATAATTCTTAGAAATGATTCAACTACATCATGCAAAAATAATCAACTTTGTAAAAGTCTTACATAGAGCGCAAATTGTATCTGTAGAGTTAATATGTTCTAATCTTTTAATGTATTAGTTTTGTACGATTTTATAAATACATTACGATATTATTGCGTATTAGCACATACGTGCTTCATTACATAAGGCAGAGTCACCACACTTTGTACTTTACATTGCTTGACATGTACAAATACATTTTACTTCATAATATTATTTCCAAGTGTGTGTCTAGGTTTTGCTTAGCAAGAGCGTAAAGTTGTATTTAACGAAATTCTACTGTAAAGCTTAACTGAACGGGTTACGTCTCATTTACAAAATAAGTAAAGCTTTAATAATTTTCAGAAATAATTCAAGTTTATTATTCTAAGATAATTAACTCTGTAAAAGTCTTACATAGAGCATCTGTGGAATGAATATGTTTTAATCTTTTAATGTATTAGTTTTGTACGATTTATAAATACATTACGATATTATTGCGTATTAGCACATTACTTTCTGTCTATCAAATGATGACTACACTTCTTTAAATGATGGCCTTGAAGCACTATTCAATCTCCAGCATTTCTGCTTGAACTTTCCCTTCTTCAACATCTACTTTAACTATATATACATTAGGTTTTTATTTATTATTATTTTAATTTTATTAGGAACAGTGCTCCTTGCAGAACGAAGTCAGCAGAACATTTCTTGCAGTTAGATTCTCTGTATACTAAGAGTATGCTCAGAAGGCACAAACCACAGAGTATAGAAAATAGTACCTCAGCAAAACAGTCTGCGTCGCCATCATCTTCACCGTAATAACAGCCGTAGTCTTCTTCATCACTAGCCCAATCCTCACTGACCGGGATGGAGTTTTGAGCCTCCAAACAATCCGACATGACAAAGATACACTTCAGTTCTAGTCAGAGACCTTTACCAAGAAAGCAAGCTAGTGTCTGTAATAACTGGCATTCTTGGCGATACTTATATGCAGGATCTAGAAGAATTTCATGCATTTGCTTGGCAGCACAACTTGTGAGAACAGGAAAAGGCCTGTTGTTAGCATTTTCATTGCCACTATTACCACTACCGCCACTGCTGTTTATGGTTTCCAATTTTACGTATACTGACATTTATTACTTACATGGTCTTCTAGAGTATTTATAATCAGGTGCTACATTAGTGTCTAATTGGAGGGAATAGTTTGTGCTCTTGGCAGAGTAAGTCTTATGAATCGTAATGTGGGTTAAACTTCTAGTTGGAGAGCTGACAGGCTCTGATGATGACCTTCTTTCTTCTTGTGAACTTGTATTCATAAATAATTATCTAATATTTATAGTATAGAGGAATCATATATCTCATAAACCATAGCATTCTCCATCACTGCCAGGAAGCACTTGTAATTCACAATTAGAGTTCTCCCACTCACATTCCCATGTCATTGAAGAAGCTCGATTTGCTCTCTTTTTCCAGAACACAGTATCGTTTGTTCCATTCTAATTAGTTCATTTCTTATTCTTCTCTTTCACCTGAATCTACGTCTTACATGGCTTACATTTCCGGATACAGAACTAGCAGGTGGACTGTAGATCCAGATTGAGCTTCTAGCCTGCTGGCACTGCTGATAATTGCACTGCTGGTTCTCTACGCCAGGATTATGTAGTTGAGTAAAATGTAATTGAAGTGGGTTTTGGTAGTTTTAGTGACAAGATTGAAGTAGAAATGCAGCTGAAAGCCTCTTCCTCCAAACCAGAAATATCTTTGATGGGTACTGTACCGTTGAGCACCAGAGATAGCTACTGTCACTTTTACTTTTTTCTTCCTTGGTTATGTCTGTTAAGCATGCTCATTAGCTATGGAAGATCAAGTGATGAAGAATGTGTTTAGAATTTACAGTTTCATGTGTAAATTCGATGTATGTAGAAAGTGAATCTGCTGGTAGATTACTTTTAACTTTTGTCAGGTCTAGAGTAGGAAGTGGCCACTTCATCGATGTATCTCAGTTTATGTAAGTTCAGTGCCAGTTCTTTATGGAAATTTTATTTAGAATGAAATAGGTAGCTAAATATATAATTGATTATGAAAGTTTAGTTGTCATATTGTTGTAGAATATATTGAATTCTCATGTGCTGAATGAAATATTAGTTGGCAGTGCATACACAACAGCTGTGCTGGGCCTTTTTGTGCATGAGAAATTGCTATCCTTAAATATAGTTATTTTAGTACAGTGATAATAATATGTTCAAGAATGTGGTGATAGTGATATCACCACAATATTATATACCTGCATATTTTGCCTTCATCCTGAGTAGATAATGTCGTTTTACGACTGAAGACCACATAGCAGTACGAATGCAACGAACCTTCTCAGACAACAAATGCATTTTCACCTCTGCATACTGACAGCTGCTAGGTGTCAATCTAGAAGAAATATCCCACTTTTTTTCAATCCTCTCAAGTTGATCATTAAGGCTATAAATAGAAAAGAAAAAACTTGTGCTAAACTTTACCCTTGCCTCCTTTGAATACACCAGGACCTTAAGTTATTTGAAAGTATACCTTATTATGTACCAGTCCTATAAACTGACCTCAAAATCTTAGCTGAACTGGATGTGCTAGTTGTTTCAGTGAGACTATCCCTATATTATAAGAACACTAATAATAGTTCACCCGGTTCTGGCACCTTTGCGCATCAAACCTGATGGGAAATTTCGCGAACTCAAATTCAATCACTTTAGGTGCTCTGTCTGCGCGTTTATTCCCTGAGTGCATCACGTGAGTCTAATGTTGCAGCTATAGTAGTTACGTTTGTCTTCAAAAGTTCACCCACGTGGCCAGATGGAGGAACTCGACATGCAGAATGGAGGATATGTTTGATATTTCGTGATCTAAGAGTATAAAGGACGACGAACCCTTTCGTGATCTAAGAGTATAAAGGACGACGAACCCTAGTAAAATATGGTATGTGTGTTTGGCAGTAATTTACCTGCATGAAATTTAAAAAAATTATTGTTCAGCGCCGTTCTTTAGCCGAGTCAAATTCTGAAGAAAATGAATGAAGAGAAAAAGAATGAAGAGAAAAAGAATGAAGAGAACCCAGAAGTCCCAGCTAAAGTAATGTTCTAATTCCAATATAACTAGCTAAACTAGAGGCCGTCTTATGTATATGTATGTAATCAAGTCCTGTATTGATAGAGAACTTTAATTTTGCCAGGAAAACCTTGTTACTTGTGTCATTGTCTGTATGCATACTACATATATGGGAATCAAAGAAAAAATGATAGCCCTCTCTCTGAGAACTGAACTGCTGGTTTAGGCATTTGGTCTAGAATATTGTGGTGATACCAGGCAAGTATAGTTCATAATTATGATATTTTAGGCTAGATGTTAGCAGGCTAGCTTTGGTATAGTTGACCAAAAGCACACGAGTTTCTTGAAGTACTTTAGTTAGCAAGAATTGAAATGCTGTAAGAATCGTTAACTATAAGTGTGGCTTGTTACTTTCATGTGCTCGAAGTAGTGGTAAGGATCATCAATGTCAGCTGGAAAATTGCTAAATGGTATGAGTAAACAGCTGGAAAATAGTTTGTATTTAGTGATTGGAATGATATTGGGACCAGTGCTTCTATTCTATCGAAGTTTTTATCCACTTGCCCATGTGTGAACTGTTGAAATTGACATAAATTTCTAAATTTAATTGTTTGCTTGGCCAACTCATGTGCCATCAATGTACCTTTTAACATGTTTTTATTGTTTGATTGTTTTATGTTTAAACACAGTTAAGACTAGACCAGAAAGAACAGCTTCAGTCTATGCAGGTATGTAATATTTTCATTATCATTGTATATACTGGATGGTCACATGACTCTGCGTGTGATGTAACAGTCTGCTGTTGCCATGGGATTGAAATAGCCTGACTTTGAGCCACTAGTGCTAATTAATGGTTGAGTGAAAAACATGAATGCCTACGAGATCGACACCCAAACATTCCGCCAGATGATTGTACTGCTTCTTGAATTTAGCATGGGACACTGTAGAGTATGCCAGAGTTGCAGAAGTGGCAGATTTATAAGAACAAGATAATTCAGAATTGAAATAAAGTTAAGTAATGGTATTGATGCCTATTGTGGTAGAACCATTTTACTGGAAACTAATAATAATTTCTTCTTTAGTTTTTTTACAACAATACAAGTTTATTTTTATATATGGCCTCCTCCAATTTTTGTCCTTCCCTAGATGGTCACAGTGCTGGTTGCTATGGAAACTGTGCCAAGTTTGTAAAATAGTTTCTTTTTCTTTTGTAAACATCGTCGTTCAACACGGCGAGACCTTCCTTCATCCAAAGATCAAAAATCTGGTGTCTAACTGGAGGGAAGAGTTCGTGCTTTGACTGAGTATGTCCTAACAGTCTTCTACCCCCGCCTTTGCTTTGATTTCCATTTTGCTGCAAAGTGAATGCAGTTGAATTTGCTTGACCTTATTCGTAATGCCTCAATCTGGACACATATAGTACTCCAGCCTTGTTGGTGTCAGGATCTCCTCTGGGGCACTCACTCAACTGAGCTCTGTACCAACTGCTGTCATTGGTCTTCCTTCATCCAAAGACCAACGGCAATATGGGAATTATGACAGGTTTTAGACATGTCCTCTGCATGGAGCTGCTCCACGCCGGCCAGCAAAAAGTAGGCAAATACACAAAATATATACCTAAGAGACTTTTTTTTTGTCCCTAAGCGATACAAAGTTACAGCGCTCGAATAAGACCTTCTGATTCTGTCTTCTTACTTAACTGTTACCATTTTTTGTTTCTTTTTGGGGCGCTTTTTCTTTTTTCTTTTATTATTATTTTTTAGCATACTTGATCTTTGTTCCAGTAAAGTTCACTAGTTTGCACTGGAATGGGAAGAGGAAAGAATATCCCCTATTGAGTGGGAGTCATCTTATGACAGGCATGTTCTAAACTTACCCAGCTGAGAGTGTACAACTCCCCTTTGAGTTCTCTTTACACCCTATCAAGTCGTTTGTTACCATGGTGTATGGTACATTTCATTTCATTCAAGATCATTCTCCCACAAGCTAAAACTAACATCAAGAAAACTCTTCAATTACTGTTCTGGAGTAATTTCTCATTAAATCGAACCCCAACTAACACCTGCACTTTCAGCTGCCTCTGTTTTTTTCCTCACACTGTCACACCTTCAATATTGCAATATTACTGTACCATTTAACTCTGGAACTATCTTTGCTCTTGTTTGCTTTTCTTTTACTTTAGTATTATTTATTATTTTTATTTATTTATTTTTTACAGCTCTAGAACTTAGTTTGACTTTCAACTTCAAAAACTCCCATACTCATTACACTTCATTCACAGTACCTGTATTGTCATTGTTATATGGTTGTAAAGGTAATAATAAGAAGAATAAGAAGAAGTTCTATATAGCATAAGAATTAAAATCAGGAAAACAAACTTGATGAGAAATTGAACTATCATACTTAAATTGGCAGATGGAATAGAAAGAACAGAGTCGTAAGAGCAAGAAGCAACTCCACTTAATATATATATACAATCTCTTCCATGTATAAACTCTTGTACAATCTACCTCATTATTTTTTTCAAAGCCGTAGATAAGAGAACCAGATGTTAGTCGGTTTCAAACCAAAGCTAAAATATACAAGGATGATGAAGATCTCAGTTAGTCAGAAGCTCATTGTTGCAATACACAAATGTATATAAAAATCAAGGATATAGAGACTACAAGCTTATCACCTTCTATGGCCATTCCAGCCTCACCTACTTACCTTAAAGATATAAATTCAAGTTGCAACTGTCTACCTTTAATAGATAGGCAGCCTCTGGAATGGAAATGCTTTGAAGAATAAGAAATCAGACATACCATCAAATGGATTCGTGTTGGGTTAGAATTACAGAATTGAGCCTCCTATTACACAATTGAAGGACCAGCTATCTTCTGAGACCAGCTATCTTCTGAGACCAGCTGTCTTCTGAGACTTAGCTATCACTGAATAACTAAGCTACAGTATACATTTATTTATTTATTTATTTTTTATACATTTATTTTTAAAATAAATAAATGTTTCATGATCAGAGCAATTTTCAAAATAGGATGGGATAGCTGGACGACAGCCTGGGAGCTCTGAGTACTTCTCTGGTAAAGGAATGCTTCTTCAGCCTGAGCTCCACAGATTTGTATATGGCCTCCTCCAATTTTTGTCCTTCCCTAGATGATCTCGGTGCATTACCTGGTTGGTATGGAAACTGTGCAAAGAAACTTTTTGTAAAATAGTTTCTTTTTCTTCATTTCTATAAGAAAACACAGATAACGTGCTGCTTGATTTTTGTTCCACTAGCTTGCACTGGAATGGGTCTTCTATGACTATTTTATTGATAACTGAATTTGTGACCATGTAATACACAAATTCAGAATAAAGAATAGTTCACAAATGAATGAAGTGATATGGTATATGAAGAAATCAGTTCCATCGTGTGCTGAGGACAGTCAGAGGAAGCTACGCTGCATTCACACCACAGGAGGGACCGAACTGCTCATTGGTCACTGTCTCCAACCTGTCTCCGCAGTGACCAGAATTCAAACCTGGGTTATTACTACCTAATGTAAGGAGAAACATAAAAAGAAATACCTTACATGGCTTAGAGATTAGAACATTAATTACACAAAATCAATGAAAAATTGGTGCTTTGCAAATTTACAACTTAACATATCTGTCCCACAACTACTTATCTCGGTATCATTGAAGAAGCTCAGCTTCCGCTCATCCTTGTCCAAGACACAGTATCTCCTGTTCCATTCCAATTGGTCAACATATATACATTAGCTTAGCTTAGGTCAAACTCTTACATTGTATTGATAGCTCTGTCCTGTCGTCCAGTTATTCTCTAGAGAGGGGGATGAAGGGAGTGTTAGATTAATATGTTTTTTTTTTGGAATGGCTGGACTGAGGCTTCTTTTTTTCATAATTTGGTCTGCCTTTTTCGTTTGATGCATGAAAGCAGCCACGTGGTAGGTTTCATGGAGCAGTGCCAGTTTGAAGGTGATGTGCGTCAATGAGACTTCCAAGAACCCAACATTTATCATTCTTCCTTTGTTATCTATGTTCTTATTAAAAATTTTCGAATTCAGAGAAGGAATAGTTGCAGGAGCTACATAACATACTCATATTGCATTAATGAGTGCTGCGAACTCAATGACATTCCCATGTCTCTCCTGTTCATCCGCCAACTACACACACACCTGTACACAGTTACGTCTCTTCCACAAAGTAGGTGGAGCTCTAATAATTTTCAGAAATGATTTAACTACATCATGCTAAGATAATCAACTTTGTAAAAGTCTTACATAGAGCAACAAATTGTATCTGTGGAGTTAATATGTTGAACATTAGAATGATACTTAGAAGAGGAAAGAATATCACTTGTCATAATAGTAGGAGCATAATTATTCATGGTATAGGAGCATCAGTTGTTATGGTAGTAGGAGCATAATTATTCATGGTAGTACTGGAACTCCAATTCAAACCTGGTTTGTCTTGCTCCGTGATTTTCTTTGATGGATAGTGACCAGACAGGCCACATCACGGGTCTTTTCCATCACATCCTAGACTTACTTTACGCCTTCCTCTGTGAGGGACAGGACACGGCTACTTCTTTCACCGCGGGTAGAGTTCAGAGAAGAAGGGGTGCTCTGATTAGTAGGAAAGTTGCGTCTGGAGACAGTATTAATCGTGTGGATTAAGTTTTGCTGATACAACTGCAGAGAGTGCCTTGCAACCTCATCTTGTACAGACTGCAAGCCTGACCCTGGGTCACATTCCAGGTAGTTTCTGAAGCTCCTCTACTTTCTTTCTGGTCCACAGAAGGTACATTCTCTTTATTATTATTATTATTATTATTAACTCAACAACTTAGAATACTTGGATAGTCTGAGATGAATTCTATCAAGGCCTTAATCCTTCTTAAGTAGCTTTTGGTGACTCTTCTGTGTACCACTAGTTGCTGTTAGGCTTTTTGGATAAGATGTGCTGAATGAAATATTAGTTAGCAGTGCATACATGCTGGGCCTTTTTACTGGCCACACCCATTTGTCACACCCACTCATCAGTGACAAGCACCTCCGCCATGACAATGTCGCACAAGGAATCCTTTGCTTTGCCGCACACTTGCAAAATGTACACCAGAGTCTGTGCTAGTCTGATCTATGGGGTGGACTTCTTGGATGGTTTCTTTATGGAGTACTCAGCAGCAGTAAAGTCATGGAGAGTTTTTTCCAACTTCTGAGATAATACATCTCCTATTCTTATGTGCTTCAGTGACATGCTCTATTAGCTAGTTTTATTCTGATTTATCATTGTTTTCTTTTCATAATAATATCGTTTAAATCACTATGAATTAAATTTAATTTAATGTTCGATTATCCGAACATTTGGATTATCCGAACACCCTCGGTCCCAACGTGTTCGGATAATTGAAGTCCTACTGTAATAATAATAATAATGATAATAATAATAAATAATTATAGTCATAATAATAATAATAATAAAATTAATAATAATAATGATAAAATAATAATAATAATAATAATAAACATTTAACACATTTGGTAAACATTACATGAAAATGCATTCCCGCATTTCATCATGTTTCAACAGCTTTGAAATACAACTCCAATGCCCGCCTTGCAACATGCTGGCTGAAGAGTCGATGCTGTATTTTAATAACTGTAGCACACACCTTTAAACAGCTTTTCCTATTGTGCATGTAGTATGCCCACTTCTAGCCAGCCAGTGAGTGACTTCATCGCCTAGAGTAAGGACAGGAATCCTATCACTGAAGTAATACTTGAAGGCAGAAATAAAGTTGGGATGTTGGATCTAGAATATTTAATATTTCAATATTTTCTGTCATTCTCGGCTGAAGCAATGATAATTGCACAAGCATATATTCTCCGTTTAGCTATACGGCCAATACATTAAACTTAATATTTGGGTGTTTCTAGATGAGGTAAATATAATTATAAAATTCGCCCTGCAGGCATAAATTAAAGTGTAAGCAAACACCCACCACCAATTATCTTACTGTTTGTTATTCTTTCTTCTTTTCTTTTTTTTTTACAAAATCTTGAAGAGTTTGACCTGAGTAATCCCTTACAAGGACTTACAAAGAGTTGAACCATTGATATTAATTAAATAATGTTTTAATAAATCTATTCTCTCTCTTTCACAGGCTTGTTTTTTAAATGAATTAATCATAGCCCTGTGGCACTTGGGTGAGCAAACAGGTTCAATTCCGATTCCCGTTGATAGCCAAACAATTTTTTACATTCTGTATAAAAAAAAGGTACAGTTTCACCTAGATAAGGAAATTAGTTTAAACTAATATGATCAATAGAAACAATAGACAATACGTGAAAAACAAGTCTTCTATAGGAAAATGTATACAGTGAATAACTTTTAAAGTTATGTTATGTCCTATGAATAAGATAGAATGCATGTAATGAATACCAAAAAGGCTGAGAAAAAATAAGTATTGGTGGCTGCATAAAAAGAGAATAATTTTGAAATAATCATTAGCTAATATTAATTGAATTGTTTATTGAAATTTTTTTTAGAAGTCATCAATACACGCGACTGGTATCTTGTATTATAGCTACGGGTAATAGTTTAATGGAGAATAGTGTTTCACCTATTGTAAAACTTCTGTTAGGTTCTTCAAGCTGAAGTTGAAGACACACCAGAAGTTGTTCCACCCAGACTTCCACCTGGTCACTGTAGAGAAAGATGGAGTCAGAAAGAAAACTAGACCCAACATGAAGCACCATGTCACCGGACATGTGGAAGGTAAAGGTTCTACAACAAGTATGGTAGCGTTTTCCAGTGTAGACAGCAATGAATATAATAGTGCACTGTACAATTTTACTCAACTATATTTCATTGTTGTCAGGTATAGCTCGCTAAATAGAATCTGAACAAGTTGCGGTGACCCGGATTCGAATCTGGGTTTGGTTGGCGGTACTGTCATGACATATGGGATCAATTAGACAAGCTTCTCTAGTAAAGGCCTCTTGTGAAAAGTTCCTGTGGAATGATTCTTCAGCCTGAGCTCCACAGATTTGTGATGGTTTGCTACTTCTCTGACAACTAGCATACTAGAGGCCTCAATTGCTGATCTTCCTATATATGGCCTCCTCCAATTTTTGTCCTTTCCTAGATGGATCTAAAAGTTTTGATAAAATTAAAACTACAACAAGTTAAAAAAGAAGATTATTTTAAGCTATGTTGGAAAGTAATTGAAATTGACAAATCCAAATTCGGACAAAGAAGGAAATATAACGAGGTAGATAGCGACAAACCATTTGGTTTTCGGACATGTAGAAAGAGGACAAATAACGCAACGTACAAGTTGACCAGTTGCCACACTACTACATGAAGGAACAATATGCAATTGAACTACATTTTTATCGTTCTTAACATTTACAAGCACATGTCAGATAGGAACAATAAGCACTTGAACTCTACCATTTCTTCTATAAGCCATGTCGTGTGTTTGCATCACGTTGTCTGCACAATGTCGCATAAATATGCTGCAAGTAAAATGTCTTCTCAATCACCAACTCACGTCAGCTACTTTCATTAGATTATCACAAATCAGCTTAAAAAAAAATCCTCAATAAGGGAGATTATGAGAGCTATCAATAACACAAGTAATGATAAGGAAAAATGTACGTCTGATATTTATACCACCAATAAAGACATTCCGTCATGAAGGTTATTTTAGAAAAAGATGCGGATTGGCTCTCAAAACTAAGCACATGATGAGAGAATTCACCAGTGAACATGAAACCTTCATGTCATCACATTCCATTTTCATTAAGATTTCATTAGCTTATCGGTACATCAGATATCACATCTAGGTATGTCATATGAAGCTAAGGCTTCTATGCATCCAAAAGATACAAACTAAGTGGTGTTTTAAATCTTTCAGTAATATAAAAGTTGAGTGAGCTAAGTGTGTACCAGTATTGGTTCAAGGCACTGTAAGATATTTCAAGAGAAACAGATGTGGGATATATTAAAACAAAAAAAAACAAAAAAAAAACAACAATAAATAAGTAAATCATACACATTAAAAAATAATTGCAATGAAATAGAATGGACAACTAATTCAACACAACACAAACATGAAATGGAACAAAATAAATCATTGTATATAATTGCAAAATATAATAGAAAGGATGAACACAAAAAAAATCACACTTTTAAAATATTGGAAATAGTATAACATGAGAAAAAATACGACCAACTAAAAAACATTTAAAAAAATAAATTTAAAAAACTGCATTAGAAACAAAAAGATTGGAGGAAAAAACATACAATTACAAGTGTAATACAACGTAAATGATAGAAGTACAAACATTACATGTAAACCGTTTATATAGAATTACAGAAAGAAAAAAAAATAAGTAAAAAGTAAAGCCACACACTATGATACTATTGCTGTTAAAAAAAAATGATGTGACCGGACATTTCACAAACTACAGGATAACATGCAGTCTACAATCACAAATAAAGATAATGTTTTTCTTGATAGGTATTTATAATCTTTGTCATGACCAATTGCTTCAGTTGCATATGACAGGATTTAGGAAAATCAACCTAAAGGCTACATCTATTGTTTTAAATTTTTTTCTATCAGTAGGTTGTAAAAGGCCTCAAGGGCAGCGTCCACAAAATTAGAAAGCTATAGCAGAAGCCATCTTCGCCGTACACACTGTAACAATCCAGTATTTCGTTCCATTTATTATTGCTGATTTCGAGGAAACGCCGTATAAAAAAGTAGCTAAGGCTTGGGGTGTGTAATTTCTTGTGTATACAATTACCACATGTCTGCTGGCAGTTGAAAGAAGTCAAACGAGCTTCATTTAAGCCTCTATGAAAAACCATGCTGGAGTTTTATGGCCAGAATTGGCGAGTATGCAGATAATGTTGACAGGTAAGTGAACTAGTCAGATGATTATTTTTTCTACTCGATGTGAATAGCCTGCCAGAATTTTCTTAGCAACACTCCATACACGAGGCTAACAGGCTCGATGAAATGAATGGCCACATCCTTCCCACATGCAAATGTGAGGGTATTCCAAGATCTAATGGAGAGGGAGACTTCTTGTCGGAAGTTCGAGTTCCAAGCCTCATAGCACAAGCTCTAAAGCTAACAGTTTTTAATCCATTTCTGTCGCAATTTATTTTTTACTTGGAAGGCTTTACCTGAAGATATTGAAAAAAATTAAGAGCCATGTATAAGGCGATTTTTTCAAAATCCGGCCACAACATTGAATTACTGCACATTTGATCAAATAAAAAATCCAATAATGTTACTAACAGCAAAATGGTTTCTTGTTTATTTATTTTTTTAAGATAAAATTATAATAAAATTATAATATGCTCCTATTTTATGTACTGTTATAGATGACCATTGAATAGAAATAAAAAATGATTACGAACAACTATAAAGTAAATAAATAACATAAAATAAAATTTCACATCTGACCATTGAATAGAAATAAAAAATGAAATTAACTCTAATCAAATTACGAACAACTATAAAGTAAATAAATAACAAAATAAAATTAAAATAGTACTTTGTAAATTATGACTATAGAAATGTATAATAACAGTCATACAATTAAAAATTATGACTATAATGCATGATTAAGCAACAAAAAGAAATAAAAACTGATGTGTAAATAGTAATTACATTAATAAGAAAAAGAATATAAATCATTACATATAATTGCAAAATATAATAGAAAAAATGAACACAAAAAAATCACACTTTTGAAATATTGGAAATATTATAACATGAAAAAAAATACGACCAACTAAAACATTAAAAAAATAAATTTAAAAAAATGCATTAGAAACAAAAAGATTAGACAGAAAAACATACAATTACAAGTGCTATACAATGTGAATGATATAGTCAGAAGTACAAACATTACATGTAAACGGTTTATATAGAATTACGGAAAAAGTAACAATAAGTGAAGTAAAGCCACACACTATGACACTATTGCTGTTAAAAAAAATGATGTGACCGGACATTCCACAAACTACAGGATAACATGAAGTCTACAATCACAAATAAAGATAATGTTTTTCTTGATAGGTATTTATAATCTTTGTCATGACCAATTGCTTCAGTTGCGGCTGTTGAAGACTTGTACACATCGATAAGCAGAAAATCTCTAAAAGCTGTTGGGATCACAGACACCCTCATCCAGTATTCATACATATGACAGGATTTAGGAAAATCAACCTAAAGGCTACATCTATTGTTTTAAATTTTTGTCTATCAGTAGGTTGAAAAAGGCCTCAAGGGCAGCATCCACAAAATTCGAAAGCTATAGCAGAAGCCATCTTCGCCGTACACACTGCAACAATCCAGTATTTCGTTCCATTTATTATTGCTGATTTCGAGGAAACGCCGCATAAAAAAGTAGCTAAGGCTTGGGGTGTGTAATTTCTTGTGTATACAATTACCACATGTCTGCTGGCAGTTGAAAGAAGTCAAACGAGCTTCATTTAAGCCTCTATGAAAAACCATGCAGGAGTTTTATGGCCAGAATTGGCAAGTACGCAGATAATGTTAACAGATAAGTGAACTAGTCCGATGATTATTTTTTAATCTTGATGTGAATAGCCTGCCAGAATTTTCTTAGCAACACTGCATACACGAGGCTAACAGGCTCGATGAAATGCATGGCCACATCCTTCCCACATGCAAATGTGAGGGTGTTCTGCATACACGAGGCTAACAGGCTCGATGAAATGCATGGCCACATCCTTCCCACATGCAAATGTGAGGGTATTCCAAGATCTAATGGAGAGAGAGACTTCTTGTCGGAAGTTCGAGTTCCTAGCCTCATAGCACAAGCTCTAGAGCTAACAGTTTTTAATCCATTTCTGCCGCAATTTTTTTTTGACTTGGAAGGCTTTACCTGAAGATATTGAAAAATATTATGAGCCCATGTACTAGGCGATTTTTCCAAAATCCGGCCACAACATTGAATTACTGCACATTTGATCAAATAAAAAATCCAATGTTACTAACAACAGCAAAAAGCAATATTTATGATGGTTTCTTGTTTATTTTATTGTGTTTAAGATAAAATTATAATATGCTCCAATTTTATGTACTGTTATAGATGACCATTGAATAGAAATAAAAAATGAATTTAACTCTAATCAAATTACGAACTATAAAGTAAATAAATAACAAAATAAAATTTCACATCTGATGACAATAAACAAATTAAGAAATAAAAAATAGTACTTTGTAAATTATGACTATAGAAATGTATAATAACAGACATACAATTAAAAATTATGACTATAATGCATAATTAAACAACAAAAAAAAACTGATGTGTAAATAATAGTATATTACATAAATAAGAAAAAGAAGAACTTTTCAATGTAATAATTATGCAAATCAGAAAAAAAAATTCATAAAAATTATACAGAAATATTTAAATATAATCCCAACATCTGAATTCTACTCAACTGCTACACTTGAAGTGTCATGAACCAATACAACATACACATTTCCAGTATTGCTTCTGTGCGAGTAGTAGGATAAGTCCAATAGTTTGACTAATCAAGTGGGGGAAATTGATTGATTGGTACAAACTATGAGTTACAAGATAATGCAGGATGTACCTAAAATGGTACACGAGAACTAGCTTGCAACACTTGTAGTATGATATTGACTACAAATAACAATAAAAAACTTGAAATTGTACAAACGGTACACATGTAAGTCTTTAGCTTAAGTTCTAATGAAGAATTATAAGGCATGCTTGGTACCCAAGTTTGAGAACAAGACAGCTAAATATGAATATGTGGTTATTTCCAATAATTACTAAAAATTATATGACATTAACCTTTTAGTAATGAGTTTCATCGGTTTCATCTACCAGGGATAGTCTTGCCTTAAAAAATAAAATGTCATGGCAACAGGAATTGATCCATCAAAGAATGGCACTGTTTTTCATCACCAGAAAGATGAAAGTCACATAGAAATCTCATGTCCTATAGCTGTAGTGGAATACAACAAGTACATGGGTGGTGTAGATCAAGCAGAGTAGAAATGTTCCAGAGTAGAACATTTTATAAGTACATAGCACACTTTCTTTTTGGAGTTGCAGTTACATACTCTTTCCTCTGAGAAAAGCGGCTTTTTACGTTATATATTCATAAAAAAGGTGAGTAAAACTTTCCCGGCAAAATGGCGGTTGGCCTGATAGCTTACCTGGGTATATGGTGCCAATATGGTTATAGCTATAATCTTAGTTGTTATTTGTACCTACACGAGTGAGTGATGATCTGAGAAAACTGACCTTGCTCTGGATTTACCTGGAACTTTCTTCTGTCCCATCAACAGAAAATCTTTTTTTTTTAAATCATACTCAGCATTTTTTGTACAGCTATTTATGAAGTGGCCTTTTGTGACCATTTTGTTGAAAAACAAGGACACCCCGTTAACTGGGAAATTCCTCAGCCAGGAATGTTTAAGTGCTCCTTGGTATGCTCACTTAATTTTCTGTATCTTTTTTTCGTGAAGTGTACATAGTCCAGTTATTCTCTAAGAGTGGGGGATGAAGGGAGTGTTAGAATAATATGTATTTTTATGGAATTCCCCATCTCAGTGACCTTGCCAAGGTGTGCCTTTCGATTCCTGTTGGGACAGCATCTGTGGAACGAAGCTTCTCCCAAATGAAGATGATCAAAACAAGGCTAAGGAGTCGTCTTGGAGAACAAAATCTAGCTCACCTGATGAGAATAGCAATAGAAATGACTGAAGAACTTCCAGATGACATTGTAGAAAGTGTAATCGATATTTGGAACAGAAAGACTAGACGTATTGCTGTATAAATGTATTGCTGTATAAACGTATTGCTGTATAAATACACTTATATTTTGCTTAAATAAAATTGTTTGTTGCCTAATAATTAGACTAATGGATATAATAATTTAAAAAAATGCAGTACATAGTCACACAGGTCTATTTAGAATAATGAAATTTCATTTCAAATGCTCAAGGGGGGGCACAAAATCCTCTAGGGGGGGCGAATGCCCCCCCCTGCCCCCCCTAAAAAAAACCCTGAAGAGGAGGTATTCTCACATTGTGAAATAAAATGCTCACTAACATTATACATAGCTATGTATTTACATGTAATTAAGTGTAATTTATCGAATAGCTAATAAATAATTAAAAAGAATGGAATTGCTCATTGGTCACTGTCATTGCATCAGGACTGAACTGACACTATCTGAGTCTAGCCAAGCTGTGACCAAGATTCGAACCTGGGTCAACTCTCCAACCTGTCTCCGCAGTGACCAGAATTCAAACCTGGGTTATTACTACCACAACCTAATGTAAGGAGAAACATAAAAAGAAATACCTTACATGGCTTAGAGATTGGACCATCAATTACACAAAATCAATGAAAAATTGGTTCATTAAATGGTGCATTGCAAGTTTACGTTTACAACATATCTGTGCTACTACAACAACTCCCACAACTACTTAACTCGGTATCATTGAAGAAGCTCAGCTTCCGCTTATCCTTGTCTAAGACACAATATCTCCTGTTCCATTCCAATTGGTCCAAATTTTCAAATGCTACAATAATTTTGGTATTGATTGTTAATTTTAATCCTTAGTCAGGTCCTATTTGCATCTTCTATCTTTCCTGAGGTCCTCCCTTCTTCTTTCTTCTTCTCTATGTACATTAGGAGTTCTGTACAAAGGTACAATGCGGGAAGTGTAACAAATGGGAACACTCTGTATGTCGTGGGTTTATAAAAATAAAAATATCAGATGAGGACCAATATGAACACGAGTGTTACAAGTGTACTCATATGCAGATGGTTGGACTGGGGTTACATTCACGCCTGTCATAGTTAGATATAATATATAAGTAGTTCACATGCACTGGAGGAAAATATCTTTTATCTTTCTTTCTTTTTGCTATCCCTTGGCTGTCTTCTGATTGTCAACTTTGCTGTTACTTTTCTTCATCTACATCCATACACTCGGGTGCATGCTGTGGAGAAAGTGATTTGGAGATCCTTTAACTTCTTCACTTGCTCTGGAGTTGTGTGCTGGTTCTGGAAGATGATATGGGTCAATGAGATGCAACATTAGGCCTCAAATCTTCTTTACTCATTAATTCAAATCATGTAATAACCATCACAAACTAGCTCTAATTAATGTCCTACCTCTAGACGGTCACAGTGGATGACTTGGTGTGTGTGTATGGAAGCTGTGCAAACAGTGCATGTATGTTTCCGCCTGTACTTGCTCAAGTATGTGTGTGCGTCTTCAGGATGACAAGTTACCATTGAGTTGCTGTTGGACAGGAATTTCATTAAATTTTATACGATGTTTCTAGACTTGCAAGGAGAATTCGTGCATCTCACTTGCAGATATTTGATCTCCCTCAAACCTGAAATATCTTTAACAGTATTAATCGTGTGGATTAAGCTTTGCTGATAGTACTTTCTTTCTGGTCCACAGAAGGTACATTCTCTTTATTATTATTATTATTATTATTATTATTATTATTATTATTATTATTATTAGCATACATGATCCTTGTAACTCAACAACTTAGAATACTTGGATAGTCTGAGATGAATTCTCTCAAGACCTTAATCCTTCTTAAGTAGCTTTTGATGTCTCTTCTGTGTACCACTGGTTGCTGTTAGGCTTCTTGGATAAGATGTGCTGAATGAAATATTAGTTGGCAGTGCATACACAACAGCTGTGCTGGGCCTCTTTACTGGCCACACCCATTTGTCACACCCACTCACCAGTGCCAAGCAACTCTACCATGACAATGTCGGAATCCTTTGCTTTGCTGCACCTCCCTTTCTGTTTACCTGTATGGGGTGGACTTCTTGGACTGTCTATTTTTGCCATTCTTCTTTTGTGGACTCTCCTCCACTGGTTTATTAATGGTGATACAATACTAATAAGTTACACATTACGCCATATTTTTCAGATTGCATTGATGGCAAGTAAACAAATCATATCATATAACAAAGTGTTAATTATTACCACAAATTACACATATGCCCTGACTCCTTCCCCATTCTGTACATTCATATCTGCTCCATGCTGTAACAGAATGTTCAAAGCTTCTGGGGATGAGCTGTTGGCAGCAAGATGGAGGAGAGTAGTGTCCTCCTCGCCTATCGGCTGGTTCACCAAATGTGGCGATTCATTAAGTACTTTTGACAACAACCTAATATAGAAATACAGCTTCTTGAATTTCCTCTATTAGCTTTTGATATTGTTTTAGCAAATGTTCTCCTTGATTCGAATGCCTTGCCTTTTTATGTTTAACCGTTGATTGACCCTATATATATATATATATGTTATAGTTATAAACCAAAATTGAGGTTTGTATGTGATTTACAAACTCCGAGACACGAGGGCGCAGCCCGAGTGGCGAGGATTTATAAATCAAAATACAAACCTAATGATTTTGGTTTATAACTATTTTATAGCCAGAACATAAACAACGAGCAAAGTATAGCGTTAGCTATCTTAGTAATTGTATTAAAGTACCCAAACTCTTCATTATTCCATTTTGCTTTGCCTTCTACCATAATTATGGTTGCTAAGAACTATATCAGACTGTTCCCCGCTAATACATTTTCTTACGGGCATACCAGACTGTATCAGATTTATAGTTCTTAACGACAAGCGCGGTCGCTCGGGTAACGGGCTATAAATATATATATATAGGTTCTTATGTGCTTCTATTGGTGGTTGCTTTGAACAACTTAGAATACTTGGATAGTTGCTGCACCAACCGAGTTGGGCTCTGGCTCTGCTGATTCTGTCTTCTTTTGTGGTGGATAATTATTTATTTTTTTAAATATCAACTTAACTGTTACCATTATTTGTTTCTTTATGCTAGCCCTTGGCTGTCTTGTGATCCTCAACAGCTTTTTTTTTTTTTTTTGATTGCCTTGCTTGGAGGACTTCTTCCGTGGAACTGATGCTGTGGATATTGTGGCGAAATAGTAAGAAATAAACATTTAAGAGCCTCAATAACTATTTAAAAATATTTGTTCTTTTCATAATGCTATTCATCATGTGAGTATAATAAAAACATCTTCTCTTAAAAGTCTAAAACCAAGATTCAATATCTCTAGTTAGGCCAGCTACTAGAGCTCAGGGACTTGCATCTATTGAACAAGTAAATGTTGTTATAAAAACTTGTCAGGTTTAGAGAAGGAAGTGGCCACTTCCTCAATGTATCTCTGTTCAGTGCCAGTTCTTTATGGAAATTTTATTTATAATGAAATAGGTGGCTAAATATATAATTGATATATAATACTTATAGCACGAGTCAGAGTACAATATGGGAAAATATTTTACGAGCACGCAAAATATTTTCACGAGCCAAAGGCGAGTGAAAATGTGGCGTGAGAGTAAAATATCATTCCCATATTGTACGACGAGTGTGATAAGTGATTTATTGCTGCCTTGATATTTTTTCTCAACCGGTTACAATTCAATTTTCATTGATTTTACTCGCTACGCGCATGCGTAGTGTACCGTACAATATAAACCGTACAATATGGGAGAATACAGAACGCTCGCGTGATGCGGAAATATTCAATTAAAAATATAAAAGGTGCAATAAATATATATATATATTATAAATAATAATGTAAAATTGATTATTATTGTTGTAGAATATATGATTTGAACTGCTGGTGGTGATGATCAGAATAAGACACATTTCTTGTGGACTATGATAGCATGTCCTCTTTGCTCTGCTGATTCTGTCTTCTTCTGTGGTAGATAATTATTTTTTAAATATCCACTTAACTGTTCGGCATCTTCTTTACCATGTCCTTGGCGTCGTCAAAAATGCCATCCCTATTTCTTATGTGGTAGATGATTATTTTTAAAATATCAACTTAACTGTTTGGCATCTTCTTACAATGTCCTTGGCGTCGTCAAAAATGCCATCCCTATTTCTTATGTGGTAGATGATTATTTTTTAAATATCAACTTAACTGTTTGGCATCTTCTTACAATGTCCTAGGCGTCGTCAAAATGCCATCCCTATTTCTTCGGTGGTAAATAATTATTTTTTAAATATCAACTTAACTGTTCAGCATCTTCTTTACCATGGGCCTAGCGAGACTATAAAGTTCTTGCTTGAATCAAAATAATGTATGAAACAGAGAATGAATGAGAGAAGGTGAGTATGCAATGGGAGAGGTCCTTGGCGTCGTCAAAAATGCCATCCCTATTTCTACTAATTAACTATCTCGAGAAGTCTCTTGCCTGGAATAGCAAGCTCTTTTCTTCATGTTAATATTATATAAACCCTGGGGCTAGTTGGTTATCTAATCCTTTGTCTCTTTGAATTGAAAAACACGCTCTGACTGGCAAAGAACAATTCCTCAGCACTGCAGTATAAGCATTATATATAACTGCAACGGGTATTGGCTTATAACTAGTATGCTATATATTTGTATACTCTGATACAAAGGAATTTACAATTTCACCAGCTATGACAAAGTTATAGCGCTTGATCTCTCCTGCTCTGTTAATGAGATGTGGGAAGGTTTACATCTGAAAAAATGACAAATACAGGTAACATACAGTTTAAGTTAACCTTCTGGTTTTGAACAATGTTTATAGTGAAGTGTTCGCAATAATTAAAGATTGAGCTATTAGTCTTCACACCGCTCTAGCACGACTGACACTTACTTTCTGTCTATCAAATGATGACTACACTTCTTTAAATGATGGCCTTGAAGCACTATTCAATCTCCAGCATTTCTGCTTGAACTTTCCCTTCTTCAACATCTACTTTAACTATATATACATTAGGTTTTTATTTATTATTATTTTCATTTTATTAGGAACAGTGCTCCTTGCAGAACGAAGTCAGCAGAACATTTCTTGCAGTTAGATTCTCTGTATACTAAGAGTATGCTCAGAAGGCACAAACCACAGAGTATAGAAAATAGTACCTCAGCAAAACAGTCTGCGTCGATATCATCTTCACCGTAATAACAGCCGTAGTCTTCTTCATCACTAGCCCAATCCTCACTGACCGGGATGGAGTTTTGAGCCTCCAAACAATCCGACATGACAAAGATACACTTCAGTTCTAGTCCGAGACCTTTACCAAGAAAGCAAGCTAATAATTGTGGCTTTTAAATGTTTATTATTTCTTACTATTTAACAGGCTAGAGAAGAAGAAATCACCACGGTAATTTATGTGTCATATTTATTATCAAGATGTTTTTTGTGAGCACAAAGAGTTACCAATATTTTTGTTGCTATTGAGGCTTTCAAATGTTTATTTCTTACTGTTTAGGCTGCCGAGATATTTATTTATATACAAATGCAATTTGATTTTTTTTTTTAATTTATGTGTTCTAGTGTTCTCGTAGCTCTCCAGGGCCGTCTGAAGTGAATGAGGTCACCATGTCTGGGGACACCATCCCTGAGGACACCATGCCTGGGGACACGCCGTCTGAAGTGAATGAGGTAAATTTAGGGGTAAAACTTTACCAGCATCTATATATATATAGAAATGGAATTTAGTGACTTTAATTATTTCAAGTTGAACAACTTAGAATACTTGGATAGTTGGATAGGAAGATGTGTGTGGCGTGCTAGCATCCTTAACATTATTCTATTTATATTTGTAGGGAAACTCCAAAATTTTTACTTGTGGAGGATGCAAAAGAGTATGTTTATCAGCTCCAACATTTGAAAGACATGTATTGAACAAATGTATAATGTACCGTAGAATTTTTAACATTTGGAGTTTGATATTTATTTTAATTATTACTTTTAATCCTCCGCTTCAAGCCCCATTGCAAAATGTTAACTTAAGTTAACGATCTTTCAGTATATTTATCTGCCTACATGCTCGCGCTAATACTGAAAACTTTTTTCCATGCTTTACCAAATGGTTCAATATTACACACTGATTGCATCATTTCCGCGTAAATAGAATGTTTTTTTTCCTAAGTCGGATTGTTCGAGAGAGATGGCGAGTCGAACCTGTTACTCTCCCTGACAAAGTGGCAGACCTTATCTGCAGAGAAATAGAAGCCGATGAAGAAGGCAGTGATTGTTATAGTGAGGACTTAATTGAAGGAGGACAATGTAAGGCTTCTATTAGTGGATATGGCTACCAGGACTTACTGGAAGATAAACATTCAACAAAATAGAGGGAGTAAAGGGGAGAGTTAAGACTTGGTATGCAACTATGAATTATACTTAAAGCAAACCTATCAATGTATGAAGAAATCTCTACTTGTACAGTGTTCTAAAATTTAGGAATGTAGCATCTTTGTATCTAGAGTTAAATATTAATATGTAAAAATCCACAAGAAGAACCACAAACTATATTTTTAATTAGTAATGGGCGGAGTTTAGGGACAAAATCATAAAACCATCTAATGCAATAAACCATTGTGATTCATAAAATATTTTAGCTCTCTTATTGTCAAAAATACGGGGATTACAGCAGATATAAAATAGCTTGTCACAATCAACCAAATAGAGGGAGTGAAGGGGATGGTTAATAAAAAAAAAATTAGTTGATAACGCATAGCTATTAGTCTTCAAGAAGCCGATTGTCCTCAATCTTTTAATGGAAGTCATCAGACACATGCATAGTGAAATAAAAATAAAATAAATATAAAAAAAAGGAAAAAAATATATACAATTAACTGTTACTTAAAATAGAGATGGTTACGCAATGGAAATTTAAATTATCGAAGTATATACAACTTGGGATCCAGTTATTGGGTCTTTTGTGTTCACAGTTCACCCAAAAGGCCAAGTAGGTAAGCAAATAAAATTTGTTTTTACCATATAAGATGTCAAATATAATTTGTGTATAGCAAATAAAGCTGTTTGACATGATTATATATTAGAGTACACCACTAACGTATTAAAATCACGCACACGGCAACAAAATTCTTGTGAAACAGTGCTTTAATAGTACTTTTTATACAATACAGTGATTTTATTTCGTACGTCAAAAAAAAACAAAGTAAGACATGTCTACTTGCTAGATATCAACAGTAATTATTCTTTATTTCTCTAGAATCTACGCAAAGAGGTATTACATTCAAGAAGACATTTACTCTACTGTTCTGGAGGAATTAAATCGACAATTTACCTGGCATTGTCGCTTTCATAGACTATTAATATGTACCACTACAGTCACATAAAGTAGAGCTGGTTATATATATGTACCACTGAACTTACCTGAAGTAGTGCTGGTTATAGAAATGTACCACTACTGTTACATACAGTAAAGCTGGCTATAGAAATGTACCATACCTGTTACTTAAAATAGAGATTGTTATAGAAATGTACCACTACTGTTTAATAGAGTAGAGTTTAGACACTAATACTAATAATAATAATAATAATAATAATAACAACAATAATAAATAATAATTTTAAAGATAAAATAACACAATAATAATGATAAAATAATAATGCTAAGGATAATAAAATAACAGTGATAATAAAATAATAATAATAATAATAATTGAAGGGGGGGCCTGGCCACAAGCCGATGAAATCTCAAAAGCAATTCACTGGTTGTAAATAGACCACAATAACCACACACAAAGTCACGCTATCTTTGGCCTCTGGCTCTGCTGATTCTTTATTAGCTCTATACAAGTTGTTTGCCTTCTGCAAATTTAGTCCGATAGTTATTTTTCATGCCCCAACTTCCCTAGTCCTACAAAATATAGCTAAAACTCGTTAAGTACAAATTGACGCTATTGCTAAACCAAACCTAAATGAGGGTTAATATATTTGACCAGGCCAATCATCAGAACCATATCAACAGAAAAGACAAATGGACCTAGTTTCAAATACTGACATGGCCCATTACCTTACAAACTACGTTATTCCAATCTTTAATCTGCATAGATAGGGGGTAGGGTTACTTTAGTACCTACATGTAGGTACTAAAGTAACCCCTGGTCATTAAATGAACTGTAGATGAGAGAAGATCTTGGTGCCAGACTTCTTTTTCTTTAATATATAGGCCCATCAAAAGTTAGTTGGTACTACAACCTTTAGCAATACACGGACATTGGGGCACTTCAACCCATTATGTTAGAATCTGACAAGTTGCCGTGACCAGGATTTGAACCTGAGTTTGGTTGGCAGTATGGTCTGTTATATTATAAATAGAATCTGAACAAGTTGCCGTGACCAGGATTCGAAACTAGGTTTAAAACTACAATTTTCATGGCTAACCACCCTTCATCTCTAAAAAGAGTATTTCTTCAGACATGCTTCTAGCATTAATATATTGTCAGAATCTTGGCAAATATTATGGTAACATTCTTGGCAAATTATTTATTAATTATTATTATTTGAACTAGTAGCACTAGGGCTCCCATTAGTAGTGAAAGATCTTGTGGCAAATGGTCTGCTATAGTTAAGAGATATGAGCAGAATTGAATAGCATATAGTTTT
>WLWD01001242.1_pt1 | contig 84038 bp, 64 predicted proteins | sample 6712731 | NCBI WGS metagenome assembly WLWD01 (sample SAMN12718690, study PRJNA576275) | sponge metagenome | isolation source: marine sponge | host: Mycale hentscheli | place: New Zealand: South Island, Marlborough, Capsize Point | collected 2014-11-01
TCGACTCCACAGTCAGTCAGCAGTCTCGCTCGCACTTGACTCCACAGTCAGTCAGCAGTCTCGCTCGCACTCGATCCACAGTCAGTCAGTCGTCTCGATCCACAGTCAGTCAGCAGCCTCGCTCGCACTCGACTCCACAGTCAGTCAGCAGCCTCGCTCGCACTCGACTCCACAGTCAGTCAGCAGTCTCGCTCGCACTCGACTCCACAGTCAGTCAGCAGTCAGCAGTCTCGCTCGCACTCGACTCACAGTCTCATTCCGTCTCCCTCGGACTCGGCCAGTCTCCCTCGGACTCAGCAGTCTCCCTCGGATTCAGCAGTCACCCTCGCACTCGACTCCACAGTCAGTCAGCAGCCTCGCTCGCACTCGACTCACAGTCAGTCAGCAGTCTCGCTCGCACTCGATCCACAGTCAGTCAGCAGTCTCGCTCGCACTCGATCCACAGTCAGTCAGCAGCCTCGCTCGCACTCGACTCCACAGTCAGTCAGCAGTCTCGCTCGCACTCGACTCCACAGTCAGTCAGCAGTCTCGCTCGCACTCGATCCACAGTCAGCCAGCAGTCTCGCTCGCACTCGACTCACAGTCAGTCAGCAGTCTCGCTCGCACTCGACTCACAGTCTCATTCCGTCTCACTCGACTCGGCCAGTCTCACTCGGCTCAGCAGTCTCACTCGACTCAGCAGTCTCACCCGACTCAGCAGTCTCATTCCGTCTCACTCGACTCCACAGCCAGTCAGCAGCCTCGCTCGCACTCGACTCACAGTCTCATTCCGTCTCACTCGACTCCACAGCCAGTCAGCAGCCTCGCTCGCACTCGACTCACAGTCTCATTCCGTCTCACTCGACTCGGCCAGTCTCACTCGGCTCAGCAGTCTCACTCAACTCAGCAGTCTCATTCCGTCTCACTCGACTCGACTCGGCCAGTCTCACTCCGCTCGGCCAGTCTCACACGGTATAACCAGGGCAGTGGACGTTCGGTGTTCCGATCCCACATATCGGAGACCCGTCCACATGCTGGTCAGGCTCTGCGCAGATGACACTCCTCCAGATGATCTACAACTCAACGCAGAGGACCAGCACTCTCTCCCCCCCCAGGATGTTCAGGCGCCATCAAGACCTTCACACGGAGATTCTTCCTGAGGATGCTGGCTGGCTGCGCCACCCTTCTTCACGGCAGGTTCTCTCCTCCACAGCGAACTCAGTCATGCGCACACACTACCTGTAACGATCCTTTCCATACACATAATTATATTCATAGCTCGGTCAACCCACCGTCTTTATATCACCGTGCCTCACTACTTAAATAACGTAATTCGACGGCAAGGCGTGTTCTGTGATACTTATACTATAGCCCTAGCCAAGTTATAGAGTGCGCTCTTTGCGGGTGCGGCTTCAAGACTGCAAGCGAAAGCCAGCGGTTGCGAGGTTGACTCACTCGGCGCCAATAGGCCACAGAACTCCTGGTCCTTCGGGCGATAACTACATCTGCGCCACACCCACCAATTGGTTCGGAGGAAGTTACGCCCCCTCCGACAATTTCAATTATTGCTTTAGAGTGCTATTGATCCCTAATAGCACAGTCTCTCCATGTCTCAGTTGTGCATTGCAATACAAGATTTTATATAACTGTAAGGAAAGGGAGTTTGATAGACTAATAATAGGCTACTCAACAAAATATAATGAAGAAAAATGTTATTTTATTAATTGGCGAGCGAGCATAGCGAGCGAGACACTTACAGGGGTAACACAATCGAAAATCGAGGATGTCAGTTTATTTATTTATTTATTTATTATCGAGCGAGCGAAGCGAGCGAGATACTATTAGGGGTGGATAATGCAAAATCGGGTATATGTTATATGTATATATGTATGTGGGATGGTACGTATGCCCTTTAAACGCGCGCGCGTGGAACTCTTTTCTCCAAAAAACACGGCTTTTTAGGCTTGACCCCAGTTTATTCTGAAGCTACAGCATTAAGCAAGCCTTACTTTATACTTAAGCTCCAAAGTGTGATAAAATTCCTGCGAAAATACTTGCTTTTCAAGAAACAAAAAGTTGATTCGCCCGGTTACTATGGCATTGAAGACCCTTTTCCAGACTCAATTTCAAAACTTCGCCGTTTTATGGGGGGATACGGAGTGCCGGTTGATGGTTGTCAAGAGCCGTTGGTAGTCAGAATGCCGTAGTATTAATGCTAAGGAAGCTACTACTTCTCGAGGGAAGCTGAGGTAAGTACGTAATTCCATATTTGTTAGCTAAATATGCAAAATTAACTCTGGCCTTTCTTTTTTATAACTAAGAGCTTGTTGTCAACAGTGACTGGTAAATTCAAATAGTCAGATTGGCTCAAATTTGGTACTACAAAAGTTACCACTGCTCAAGAAAATGAGGTAAGAAAGTAATTTTGTATTTGTATGCTAAAATTGATTGTCTTTTGTTTTTGTAGGTGAGAGCTTGTTGTCAAGAATTCAAGGTAATTCAGATGGTCAAAGTAACTTCAATTTGATACTACAGAAGTTATCAACACTCAAGAATGATGTAAGTAGTAATTCCATATTTGTTGGCTAAAATTACAAATAATAACACTGGTTTATTTTTTATCGTAGCTGAGAGCTTGTTCAAGAGTTACTGGTGATTGAGATTATCAGAATGGTTTATGTTTGATACTACAAAAGTTACCATTAATCAGGTAAGAGAGTGATTTTGTATTTGTTTGCTGAAATCAAATGTCATAACTGCTATTATAGTGTTTGCATGAAGTAAGCTAAAAATAGTAACATTTTATGTTACCTAACTATCAGGCTCGCTCGTCATTTGTGCTCAAGCACACCACTAGTATGTATGTATAAATGGATGGTATGGGATGGATGGTATGTATGGATGGTACGTATGCTCTTTTAACGCGCGTGCTTCTAATTACGTAAGTTAGGTAAAGCGTTCACAGTTCCAGTATTTTTCAATTAACGAGCGCGGAGAATCATACTGCACTGCCTTATGCAACTTTGTTTCAACCAAAAAGTTTACAGCTACTCTCTTCTTGAAACAATTGTGAAGTCTTTGTCAAGCTGCGCTTCTTTGCCACTGCTTTCGAAGTTTATTCAGGTAATTCTGTTAGTTTAGTCTGGGATCAGAGACTTTAGATTCTCTGATGCTAACTGAGAATGGAAAGGGTTACACTGTGCACTACAGTTAGATGTAATTTCTGTCCTATTTTTCTGTAAAAAGAGTCTGCTCGCTCGCCATGCATTTGCGCTATTCGAGCGCACCACTAGTTGGCGAGCGAGCGAAGCGAGCGAGACACTATCAGGGGTAACTCAATCGAGATTTCGCTATATTTATTGGCGAGCGAGCGTAGCGAGCGAGACACTTACAGGGGTAACACAATCGAAAATCGGGGATGTTTGTTTATTGGCGAGCGAGCGAAGCCAGCGAGACAGTATTAGGGGTGGATAATGCAAAATCGGGTATATGTTATATATATATGTATGTATGTATGGATGGTACGTATGCTCTTTAAACGCGCGCGCGGGGGACTTTTTTCTCCTAAAAACACGGCTATTTAAGCTTGACTCCAGTTTATTCTGAAACTACAGCATTAAGCAAACTTTACTTTATACTTAAGCTCCAAAGTATGAGAAAATTCCTGCTAAAACGCTTGTTTTCAAGACACAAAAAGTTGATTCGACAAGTTACTATGGCATTGAAGACCCTTTTCCAGACTTAATTTCAAAACTTCGCCGTTTTATGGGGGGATACGGAGTGCCGGTTGTTGGTTGTCAAGAGCCGTTGGTAGTCAGAATGCCGTAGTATTAATGCTATGGAAGCTACTACTTCTCGAGGGAAGCTGAGATAAGTACGCAATTCCATATTTGTTAGCTAAATATGCAAAATTAACTCTGGCCTTTCTTTTTTGTAGCTAAGAGCTAGTCAACAGTGACTGGTAAATTCAAATAGTCAGATTGGCTCAAATTTGGTACTACAAAAGTTACCACTGCTCAAGAAAATGAGGTAAGAAAGTAATTTTGTATTTGTGTGCTAAAATTGATTGTCTTTTGTTTTTGTAGGTGAGAGCTTGTCAAGAATTCAAGGTAATTCAGATGGTCAAAGTAACTTCAATTTGATACTACAGAAGTTATCAATACTCAAGAATGATGTAAGTAGTAATTCCATATTTGTTGGCTAAAATTACACTGGTTTATTTTTTTATCGTAGCTGAGAGCTTGTTCAAGAGTTACTGGTAATTGAGATTATCAGAATGGCAGATGTTTGATACTACAATAGTTACCATTAATCAGGTAAGAGAGTGATTTTGTATGTGTTTGCTGAAATAAAAGGCTCATAACTGCTATTATAGTGTTTGCATGAACTAAGCTAAAACATAGTAACAATACTTAGTTTAATGTTACCTAACATCAGGCTCGCTCGCCATTTGTGCTCAAGCACACCACTAGTTTATTTATTTATTTATATATATGGACGTACGTATGTCATTTTGTACTTTGACCCTCGCATTTTTGTGTTAGTTATGTGGTCGACCCCGTCCCAAATTGCACTAAACAGAATCCTCTGGTTTATCGATCAGTACCCGTATCACCCTATAAATTGAATTGTTTACCGTTTGAATTCTTTTGCGGGTGCAGTTTTTCTATTCGAGTTAGTGGCGGTGGTAAGTCAATGCGCTCCTTGTCATGGTTATAAGCCGTGCGCAACAGTATTTACTTGAAAATACATTGTCCACTAGACTACTGCGAAGGTAAGTCTGTGTAGGTTCATGTCCAGTTGTGTCAAAGCATTGTGTGTTACAACCACAACTTAGCTAAAGAATATCACAAAGAAAACTTTTAAATATCGTGTATTGTTTTGTTGTTGTTTTTTTCCTTCAATTCAAGCAGTTGCAGAGAGTTGTTATTATGGCACTGAAATCCCTTTACCCTGTATGCTAAATAAAAAAACTGGACCTTATCAGTAGCTTCAGTGTTAGAAGTTAAAATCATTCATATAAAAATAGTATAGTCTTTAGGCTCGCTCGCCTTTGTGTTCAAGCGCCACCACTCAGTTTATCTGTTTATGGGGTACGTTTTTTGCGGACTCTGTTTTCGCCCGCGCTTCTATACGTAGGTTAGGTAAGCGTTACGTTCCAGTATTTTTCTAATTAACGAGCGCGGAGAATCAGATGCAGACGCAAACTGTTGTGTCAACAAATATAGTTTACAGCTTACTCTCTTCTTGAAACCAATTGTGAAGGCTTTGTCAAGCTGCGCTTCTTTTGGAATGCTTTCGAAGTTATGCACGGTAATTCTGTGTAAGTTTATGTCGGGACCGAGAGACTTTAGATTCTCTGATGGCTTACCTGAGAATGGAAAGGGTTACACGGCTGCATACAGTTGACGGTAATTTCTGTCCATTTTCTGTAAAAAGCGTCTGCTCGCTCGCTGCATTTGCGCTATTCGAGCGCCCCATAGTTAGTTGTATAGATGTCTATGGACGGTACGTAAGGCCATTTTTGTACTTTGACCCTCACATTTTGTGGTTAGTTCGGTTGGCGACCCCGTCCCAAATTGCACTAAACAGCTCCTCTGGTTTAAGCGATCAGTAACCCGTATCAACCCTAGAAATTGAATTGTTTACGTTTTTATTCTTTGTGCCGGCTACATTAAAATTGACATCTAAGGGGACTTGCCATTTCTATTCGAGTAGTGGTTGGTGGTAAGTCAATCGCTCTTTCATGGGTATAAGCAGTGCGCGCTCAGTATTTACATGAAAATTACATGTCCACTAACTACCGGCACAAGGTAAGTCTGTGGTAGGTGCCTGTCAGCTGTGGTACGCTAAAGCATTGTGTGTTACAACCACTACTTAGCTAAAGAATATCACAAAGAAAACTTTTAAATAAAGTGTATTGTTTTGTTGTTGTTTTTTTCCCTTCAATTCAAGCAGTTGCAGAGAGTTGTTACTATGGCACTGAAATCCCTTTACCGTGTATGCGAAATTTAAAAACTGGACCTTATTTTCAGTAGCTTCAGTGTTAGAAGTCAAAAATCATTCATATAAAAATAGTATAGTCTTTAGGCTCGCTTGCCATTTGTGCTCAAGCACATCACTAGTACTAAAACTGTTAATAAGGGTTGCCCACCCGTCCACTTCACTTTTTTCGCCTTCTCCCCATCTAACCAAACCATTTCTCCTCTTTTCCGCTGCTCTTAAATCGTTTGCGGTCGGTGTATAGCCTCGCGGCCCACCTTCTGGATTCAAGGTCCCCCTCCGGGGGGCCGATCCTAGTCGAAGACAGTGTCAGGTGGGGAGTTTGGCTGGGGCGGCACATCTGTCAAACGATAACGCAGGTGTCCTAAGGCTAGTTAGGCGGAGCCCGACCTCTTCTGAAGGGAGAGGTCGGGTAACAAGCCTATACCCGGGTTTGTTCTGCTGAGTCAGCTAATTTCCTTAGCATTTAACCACACTTCAATCTGATTGGACTGCAACATACGTTGCAGCAGGGAACAAACCCGGGTATAGGCTTGTTACCCAACCTCTCCCCAGCAGAGGTCGGGCTCCGCCCAACTATCCTAAGGCAAGCTCAGTGAGAACGGAATTCTCACGTAGAACAAAAGGGTAAAAGCTTGCTTGATTTTGATTTTCAGTACGAATACAAACTGCGAAAGCATGGCCTATCGATCCCTTAGTCTCTAAGAGTATTAGGCTAGGGGTGTCAGAAAAGTTACCACAGGGATAACTGGCTTGTGGCAGCCAAGCGTTCATAGCGACGTTGCTTTTTGATCCTTCGATGTCGGCTCTTCCTATTATTGTGAAGCAGAATTCACCACGTATCGGATTGTTCACCCGCTAACAGGGAACGTGAGCTGGGTTTAGACCGTCGTGAGACAGGTTAGTTTTACCCTACTGATGAAGTGTCGTCGCAATAGTAATTCAACTCAGTACGAGAGGAACCGTTGATTCAGACATTTGGCATTTGCACTTGGCTGAACAGCCAATGGTGCGAAGCTACCATCTGCTGGATTATGACTGAACGCCTCTAAGTCAGAATCCACGCTAGAAAGCGACGACGTATATCTCTGCGAGTTGCAGGCGAGTGCCTTTAGGAGCCCTTCTGGGTTCCCTGCACCAACCGTGCCGGTTGCCTGCGGGACGTAAAAGGTCCTACCAGGATGGCGGCGCGACCAAACTTGGCAATTTGCGGAGCTAGATCCCTTGCAGACGACTTGAATAGGACGGGGTATTGTAAGTGGTTGAGTAGCCTTGCTGCTACGATCCACTGAGATTAAGCCTTGATTGTCCTAAAGATCTTTTTTTGTTTGTTTTTTTCCACATTTTTTTTTTCCATTCTACCACTACTATCATAAACACATTTCTTTCAGTAATTTCATAATAAGCAATCATTTCATTAAATAATATTTAAATAATATTAATGATTACAAACTTTAAGTGCTAATGTTGACAATATCATAAAATCAAAAGTTTACTTTTTGTTCTTAGGAACGTAATTCAGATCAGTTAGAAGGAAAGGGTCTGGGAACATACAATACAACGACTTGTTCAGCAGCAGCACCCCAAAAAGGGTGCTCCAATTATCACATTCCAACGCTTGCGGTATCCAATGACGTCACAGCCACGTCCCGGTAGCAGGTCTCCTATTCATGTTCGTACGTTTATTACTTTCCAGGAGTGCTTATAAATCGCCTACGAACAACAACTTCACCAGTTTAATGAAGTAGCGCAACATTCTCACCCTCCCAGATGTGATGTTGACATCACACAGTTTACCGCAAGCTTGCTGGAATGTGATAATTGAGCACCCTTTTTAGGGGTGCTGCGGAACAAGTCGTTGTATTGTATGTTCCCAGACATAGCAGTTTCGGTTGGTAAAGGGTCTGGCTACGCGAGACTAACCTCACCTATCACTTGCGATTAGGTAAAAGGTCTCGCCTGCGAGACTACATGCCAGCATGTAGCTATTTTCCTGAATTGACTAAAAGTTGACGGGTAGATAATGAACTCACATCTAGAAAGAACGCATTCTGCCACATCCACTTCATATAGTCGAAATTCCAGTGTCACTCGTACAGGACTGTATAGTGCAAACAGACTTCGGCACTTCGTCATTCTACCGTTATTAACTTCGTGAACTTGTTCATTATTATGGTGTATACCACTACCTGTTGTATTGGGAGAATTTTCTCTCACTTGTGCGTGAACAGCTGAATCCTCTGTGTGGTCCTGAGCACTTGATGATGGGATGGCAAAGAAGCAGAGGTTGTGAGGTGGTAAGTGTAGACTCCCTCCAGGCTCACGTGATGGAGACTCAGATGCTTGATACAGACCCAACAGTTCGGAGGTGTAGACAAGGTCAGAATCTCAGGAATTGTGACATACTAATATTGTAAGTAGCCCCACCCCTAAGTTAAAATCTAGTGTATATATATTGCAGTAGTGTATGGTGGCAAACATAACAGATAACTAACACTCCTGACTTGTGCTAACCTCACAGCATAACGATTATGTCAGACTTAAAGACTTTTTTTCAATTTATCTCTTTTTAAATGTTAGTTTTATTTCAAAATTACATATCAAATACATTACTCTGAGATACACTTAACTGAACTAAGAAATGCTTGTGTTCATAATTATGTTTCTGTCAGTTCTTCACTATTAACTGCTTATTTCCTCTTCACCTTCACCTTACCTCTTAGTATAACTGCCTTCCGGCCAGCTTTTTTGATAGTAATTCTATAATAATACTTTTTTAATTCAATGTAAATGTAGAAATACATTTATCTAAATGACTATCAATGTTTAAGTACTAAAGTCTTTATAAGTTCCATTTTTAACGAAAATATACAGAATGTAACTTAATTATTGCGGCATCTTTAGTGGCCTCTATTGCAGCTATCGTATCTATAACATCAGCTTCGTTATCTAAGGAGTAACCAACAATGAGTTTGTTGAACTTTTTATTCGGGCAATCTTTCATGAAGTCTGTTATTAATGTTTTACAATTAATACAAGGAGATCTTCTTGAATATAAATAAATATTTTTGCCGGTTTCTCCTGGACATACTTGGCCACCAGCTTGCTAAATTTTTCTGAGTGTAAATACATCCGAGGAATGAGCTCAGCAGCAATGAAGGAGCATTTTTCTGTATTGAAGTTTTTATCTACATATAATCTAAAAACACCTTTTTATCTTTTATTTGATCCTTGCATAACTGAGTCACCACTGAATTATCAATTTTGTCGGCAGACCCATAATAGAGGACTGCAAACTGTCCAAACTGGTGCATCAATCCGTCACTGTAGAGCGTTGTAAAAGTATCTCTAAGTAATTTTAATATATTCTTATCCTCCTATTTAATTACATCATCTTTATCTGCAATAGATATAGAAAAAGTAGAAGTAGAAATAAGCAGTATTTAAATCATTTGAGAAAGAGCCATTGTGTACTTTCTAGTTCTAATCCTTGCAAATGTAATGAAAGTTCATGAAGCATTAAAATAGTTCATTTGTATTCTTGTTGTTACTTGTATTCCTTTTGTTACTTTAGTAATATGAATCATTATCCCTTCTATTGTGAGGTGAATGAATTTATTGTTACAAATTAACAAAAAAAATTCCATTGAATGTTCGTCAATCTTTACATCAAAATATTGAATGAATAAACATTAACTAATCAAAATATAATTCTGAGTGGATTTAATTGCATACATATTAAGCTATATAAACACAAAGAATCTAATTAGGAAGTTTTCTCATTTTTTAATTCCACAAATCTATATAATAATACGCTTGTGTGTCAATAACGACGATGGTGTGTGTATTCATGAATAATTCATGAGATTTGTGTGGTTCGGCGGGTGGAATCAACGAGTAAAAACGTGGATTAGTTTTCAAAAGATAGGCTAAAGTACGAAATAAAAGACAAAAGTTTCTCAGGACAGTACGAAATAAAAGACAAAAGTTTCTCAGGACAGAAATTCAGAAGTAGGAGAGATAGACAAAGTAAAACGGGGCTCTGTGACTCAAGAAAAAGAGCTGAAGTTAAGAGAGGTGGGTAGAAGAATAGCTCAGATAGTTCAGAAAAAAGAAAGTAGGAGAGGGAAACTATGTAACCTACCAATGGTAGAGAATGATAACTGAGTAAGATAACTGGTGCTACTGCATTCTTACTTTGCAATACGTCAAGCGCCACTATGTGGCAGGGTACTTGCTAGTACTTTAATAATAGGAATCAAACCAGTGGCTACTTCAAGAAAATACAACTACACAATACCGTGTAAAATTTTCAACAGAATGACATTGCTATTTTTCAATCTATGCTACACAGGGTGGTGGATTTATAGCTACCAGTTATGCATCCACATAATTATGTGCTGGCTTAAAATTATTATTTCTATTTGGAATAGGAGTGAACCTAATGAGGTATGTTTCTTCGCTACTTCCTGAGTACATAAAAATTATTTACACAACTCATCTTCACTCTGTTAGCTACTTCCGCCAAACATTTCGTACATACCCTGTATTTTTTCTACCAGTTATAATAAATATAGATACAAGTTGCAATGAGTGATTAATAATAACAGGGTACTCTGGAGAACAATGAGGAAAAAAAAGATTCAAATTAATATAGCTATGTAACGTGCAGCTCAGCAGAATGAATAATAATGGGCATAATGAAGATCGCATTTCCCCTTCCAATAGATAAATAGATGACTTGTATAAGTATAAATTCCCTAATTTAATTTATAATCAATGAGAAAATTCAATATAATTATTCAATTGAATGGGCATTAATACCTATTTTCAGAAGGCCTTTGAACTGAACAAAGAAATACAAAGGGGAGCGGGGGGAAAAAAACAAGCAGGCCTTACAGCTACATTTCATTTCAAATAACAAAGCATCCAATACAATTACTTCACATATATCTTATCTAATACGTAAAAGTTGTATTATTACAATAATGCTGCAATTGTTGTCATAACTTTTTGTTGCTGTTTGTTTTCTATGATAATGCTATAATTTCATTTGTCTATTAATGCATGTAGCTAAGAGTCTTGCTTAGCTGCTTCTTCATAAGCTACAAAAGTAGTGATTAATTTCTAATTTCAATATTGTATCTAAGATCATATTCTAGATGTAGCTATTTTGGTTAGTTTGCATCTACCTGATTTCAATAGTTAAAAGTACAGAATATAATAATCAAAATTTATCACTTCATATCTTTCTCACACTTCTTTTACTCATTAGATGTATCCTCTCTCTTTCACAGGCTTTTTTTACAATACAGAATAAAAAATACTTGATCAAGTAAAAAAATTCAACGAATAAAAATTTCTTTGAAAAGACAGAATTTTCGTTGGTCTGTTGAGAGAGTGAGACTGTAGCATACAGAATTAGAGTGTTTGTTTGCTGGCTGGTTGTCGTAGCTCAGTGGCAAAGTGCTAGTGCGTTAACCAAGCGGTCCTGGGGTTCGATTCCGGTGGCGACCAAATATTTTTAATTCATTAAGTAATGCTGCTGGTGATAAGATTTTATTAGTCATGTACACTAGATTGTAATAATTAAAATTATGATAAAATTAGCAACTAGAAACTGAGTTTGTCTAAGTGTATGTTAACTATTAATTTTATGAACTCACAGGTTAAGTAAGGATCATCACAGTGACCCAATAATACCTGTAAAAATGTACAGTGTCATATTCTATTGTTGCTAGGCCCCTATAATTGCAGGAGTCATTCAGGTCCACTGGGGACACTATAGCCATTTTCTCATATGCTTAAAATATCTATAAAAAATCAATCCTATCCATGGACATGGGTCACTGCACAAGATTCCACATCCTCAATATTTATATAGTGTGCTCTATTATGGCCATTAGTTAAAATGTTTCTTTGTTGGCTATGTAAAATCATTTTGTATGTTTGAGCTTATAAAATGTCAGTTACAATGAATCATCTTTTTTATCTTCAGATACATAACAGCTACAACTAATAATGGCATAACTTTTTCGCCTATTTTAATAACAATAGAGGCCGTTAAAAGTATCCCTAATTGTGTTAAGGGTTGTAGGGATGGGTGCTGTTGGGCCAAGCTATCCACTACCAAGTTGTAGACTACTGTCACTAGGATGCTTAGATGCCTGCACTTGTACTGCACCAGGTAACTAGTAAGTTATGCAATAACATGCTAAGTCCACTAGTTTTAAAAAAAATTATAAGAAGAGCAATACATGCACAAATGAGCTTCAAGAAAATATGTATGTTTATTAGAAGGTGGGGCAGCTAGGAGCCGGTTCCACAAGTGTCTTAACACTGTGTTCAATAATCATACTTAGAGGATCTGCCATGCAGTTTGTGGGAAGCAAACCCAAAGTAATGTGTAAGCTACTTGAAGAAAAGGCTTTCTTTACTGGTCCCACATCTTATGAAACTTATTCAATTGTCAAAAATGCAAATTTTTATAGTCACTCAAACAATAAAATGTCATTGTAGCTAATGCTGTTGTTGTTGTTTTTGTTTGTTGTTTTTTGTTGTTGTTCATTTCATGATGACTCCCTTCTCCTCCCCCCACCCCATTCTTCTTCACTGCCTTCCCCTCTCCGTCCCACACAATAGACGGTTTGTTCAGTGGTGAATGTTTTATTAACTAACAATAAATGAGGGAATATTTAATTGTTAGTTACTTCAATGATTCAAAAAAAAAAAAAAGAGCAATAGGCCATGTGACTAATTGCATTCAACAGCTCTTCAATGGCACATGCATTGGCAATGTAGAGTTTCCTATGCCATTGTATATCTGAATGAAATTGTAGGATTAATTCAAGGGGAAAAACCAAGTAATAAATATTTATTGAAGTGATTCCTAAGCCTTGCATTATTCATTACAAATTCTTTAATTGAACACACACTGTACTGTACTTTTGTTTAAGGTTAGCTTTAGCATGCTATAATTAAAAATGCTGTAAGTGAAAATTTTCCATTTAGTGAATTATTGAGGCTATTTTAAGTTAAAGTTGAAGATCCATCATTTAATACTTTGAATAAAGTTCAATTAACAATAAATGAAAACAGATGTCATGAATTTATGATCTAGCTAACATAGGTCCATGCTATCAACTAGATTACAACTTTCAAGAATAAAAGCAAGTTGCAGTAGCACAGTTATTATATTGCATAAAGAATCTCTACCAAATTTATCAATTTACAAAATGTTCACCTTTAAGTTTTCCTTAGATACTTAACTATATCTTCAGGGCCTTAGTAGCTATTGAATTGTCATTGTATATAAATGTATAATATTACTTATAATGACTTGATAGCTTGTCTCATTCTCTTAATTTGTAAGTAAAATATTTTAACAAATGTGTGAGATCTGCTTAACATATAACTCCTCCAATTAAATTTCTGTGCATATGTCCACAAATAAAATCCGTCAAACTACATACATGTAATAATAAAGATAATTATATAGCAGCAACAACTAATAGTATTTCAATAATTATATGAAATATTCATAAAGTAACCTGTTCCTTGTTTAGTAATATTAAATCTTTATTTTTCTTGATTATGTCATATCATTCATGTGTCCATATACATAGATAAAAGAAGAGCTCAAGTTTGTGTGTGTGTGTGTGTGTGTGTGTGTAGTGTGTGTGTGTGTATGTGTGTGTGTGTGTGTGTGAATGAAAGTTATGGGGATGTGTTTAGGGCAGGGGTAGTATGAACATTCTATGTACATGAAGATGTCTTCTGATTGGGTAAGGTTTAGGTTCAATTTGTGAAATTAAATAGTGAAATAAAATTAAATAAACTCGTGTAGTAACCTCTTAGCTACTTAGCTACAACCTGAAGATTCAGAAGTTCGGAAGGCTTCAAATCTGGTGAAAGTGGAGGGCAAAAAATATACTAGTACTTTTCTCACTGTTTCTGGTAAATTAAAGCCATTAGGTAATAAGCAAGTATTTGTATAGGCGTAGATTCCCCGCCCCAAATGAGTTATTAATGAATTCAATATACCTGTAAGATTAATTACTTTTATTCCCATTTACCCATTCCTTCTACTTTTGATTCCTTTGTATCTTGTTTAGTAGTGATACATTCATTAATATTGTTTTTCTTATTGTAAGCTAATAGAATATTCATCAATACAAACAGTCTATTCATTTCTTTTGTGATTAGGGGAAACTACTCCATTGTCATCATTCCATTATATTAAAGAATAATAGCATAGCTACTATTTTTCTGAGTTGCTATAAAAGACTTGCAAGTTTATGACAAGTTAACCAGATTCTGAGATAGTGGAAACAATTCCAGAATGGCCCTTCTTCTTCTTCAGGTAACTTGCCTCTTACTTCTTTCTCTTTTTACGCTTTCGACATCTTTGGAGGATAATCCGAGTGTGATTACTAAAACTGATCGTGACATCCTCTCAGCGATGAGGACTACTTTTACAGATCTCTACAATCAAGAGAATGTCGGCAATTTTAAGCAGTTTGCAGTCATGTACTATGGAACTAGTGCCGAAATTCCTGCTACCATAGTAACTGAGGAATGCAAAACTCAAGCAGGTAACAAGGTGTTTTTGGATGATATAAAAAGTGACTTTGATGTTAGCAAATGCACTTTCATTGCTGGAAAACTCAAACTTGGAGACAAAGACTCCCACACTGAAAAGTGGATTTTTAAATCTTTAGAGCAAGCTAAAGGCCAAGTGTGTCCAGGAACAAAAGACAAAAATGTTTACCTTTTTACTCATAACTCTCCTTGTGTCAACTGTAAAGATTTCATAACCGACTATATGACCAAATGCAAGGGCATCAAACAGTTTAAGAGACTCATTGTGGGCTACACAGAAGAATTTTCAGGTGTTGAAGATACAAAAACCGCAATTAAGGCTGCTAACGATGTTGCCATTACTAAATTGGAATAGATGCCAGTCGGCAAGCAGTAAACTTATTTCATCAAATATAAACTTTACAATAATAATCAATATTGGTAGTGAACACTATAGTAGCTAGTCATTTAGATAACTATATTTCTAACTTTATTCTATGCTTCTATACACACAAGAGTCATTATTATAAAATTATATAAAAATCAATGGGTAGTGATGGAGTTGTAGTTGAGAGAGGGGGTAGAATGAGGGGGAAAAAAGCTCTTTACAAAAACTGAGTTATTTACCAGTACTTGCCATTCATTGAACAGAGATTATATAATAATAATCAACATTTAGTAGTGAACACTATAGTGACTAGTATTTAGATAAGCTTATTTCTAACACTATGCAATATATACAAGAATGATTCCTATTACAATGACACTATAGGAAAACAGTGGGTGGTTATGGTAGTTGCAGTAGAGGATAATGTAATATGACCAAATACTAATTTGTTCCCTCCGACTTAGGTGTCATGCAAAATACATATTCAATCAAATACAAGGTGCTAATACTATAGGGGCATCGGAATGGGTGCAGCCGAGCGGCCATAGCCGCACTAATATTTTACCAAAAAGGAGCGTTTTTAATTTATTTTTTCTGCTCTTTAGCTACCTGAACTTATGTTATGGAACTTGAGTGGTCGAAATGACTTCTGATGGGTTTAGATAGCTAATATCAAACCTTTTGGAATTTTTTTATGAAACTCCAGACAAGCCTGGTCCTTTGTTTACTATTCCAAAATGATCTTTTGGAAAAACAAACAGTTCAGAAATCCTTCCAGCAATATAATTATATATATATATTTATTTCACCCTAGATAACTTCACAATGGTATTTTTAGGTACGTGTGACCTTGATCAAGATATTTCATGGCATTATCTCATGGCTGTATAGTGCAAGCTCATTACCAGAGTAGTTATAGCAGCTGGTGGTGTACAAGGTTTCTGGGTTTTCACTCTCAGGCTTTATTTTCACTAGCCTTTGGCTCTTGAAATAAATTAGCCTGCTTTTGAAATATTTCACCATAATCACACTCTGACTCATGTGGCTAACACTAACTCAGCTGCTGTAATCAAGTAATGAAGATCTACCTCGTAACCACATTTCAGCACATGTTTATGCCCTTTGTTGTATAAGAAAGAGAGGGGAAAAAAGCACTATCTGTGTTCTTTTATAATATAAAGATAATATGGACTGATTATTCTCATTTTCCCTTTTTTATTCTTCTCCTAAATACCCTTATTATTCTAGAATTATTCCACTATGCTATTACATGTCTATTATTTCAGAAAAATGTTAGCATAATCTGGCAGGGCCTATTGAGGTGGCATTTATTGAGCTTTAGTTAATAATTCTGGCCACACTTACAACATAAAGAGTAAATCTAGAGGTTCAAAGTCATGTAGCTATCCATTAGCATCCATTTACTGCTGTGCTCTGAACTGTTTGGGAAGAATCTCTTTGGCTTTAAGGAGAAGTTTGGGAGGATGGTAGGGGAACGATTTGAAGGTATACTAGCTCATCACTTGTTAACTACTATTCACCTGCTGATATACCCTCCACCACCCTCACACCACTACAATCACAAATGGTTTAGCTATTAATTGATTACAATATAATATTTCTTTCAATATATGCAGATGTGTAGTATATAGGAAATGACAAAATGATTACAAATGTTAAGTAGCTACTTGTGTTCAAGCATAAAATAAAGTGTACTTTCAATATAAATTTTACTGCAGGCTGTCTGGGATCTCCACCAGTTTGATTATTGCAACATTGTGTGTATTTAATATTGTAGCCAGAGCAAGTTGAATGCCTTTAGTATCTTGAGTTTAGCCAACAATGAGTTTCCCAAACATTTTCTTAGCCTTGCAATCCTTCATGAAATCTGTTATAAATCTGATGCAATCAATGCACGGTGAATTGAATGTATACTTAAAGAACCAAAAATATACTTTTCTGTATTGTACTCAAATTCTCCTGGTTGGTATTTCCAGCGATGAAGGGACATTTGTTAATGTCAACATCATTCTTTGGATGATTCAAGAACACCATGTTGTGCGTTTGACTCTTGCATGTGCCTGTCACCATGGTAGCATCAATCTTGTCAATAGATCCATAATTATAGAACTTCAAACTGATTTTGTTCGTGAACTTTTTCTTCAAGTGTATTGTACAAATCTTTGAAAGTATCTCGAAGTGCTTGTAGTATCTTAAGGTCATCTCTAGTAATCACATCGTGACTATCTGCAGAGGAAGAATAGAAAGTATGAAGAAAGAGAATTATTAATGAGTAGGTTATGTGAAGAAGAGCCATCTTGTAGTGCTTGATCTCACTATCGTTGTGTTTACAAGTTGGTAAATTTGGACTATTATGGCAACCCAGCATTGGTTGAATTTTAATATAACAATAATATCAAGATTATGTTCCTCTCCTCAACTCTTACCTCCCTTGCAAAATAACATTGGTGAATGTTCAATAACTATCAGTAAATGAAGGGAAAAAATCTATTCATCAATAGCTATTGAATAGGCATTTAGATTAGCTATGACAAAATAAAAATCAAAGAAACAGCAAAAGGTAACTATGGTAACTTGCCTTATAGCAAAATTGCATTCATCAGCACAAACATGTACGTATTACACTGTGGTGTGCTTTATATCATGGTGCATACCTACAAGCATGCTTGTACAAATTTCAGAAAAATTATTTCACTTATTTAGGTTTATTTCGTAAAGAATTTATACCAAGTAGAACTGCTTCATAGACTTTGTATAGAATAGGACAGTTTCCAGGTGGTAGCTGTAAAGTTGTATTTTAATTTGATATACATTGTTTAACCATGTATTTAACTTTATAATCTTTTCTCCTATGCAGGATTGAATGTAACATTTACCTCAGTATCAGCCATCCTTCAATATAACTCTCAACTGGGATCAAACTTTAACCTAAAACTTGAAACTTGCTATAACTACAACCAATAACAAAATGCATCATCTTTTTTAAGTTTCTCAAGTTCTGTAGATCAAGATATGGTTAGTGGGTTATTGTTGTTGTTTTTTTATGTGTTTTTTTTGTTGTTGTTGTTTTTGCTACCTATGTTATTATTATTATGGTTATCATTGCTGCTGTTAATTTCTCTGTACAGGTTCAGATATTTCTAGCATATGTAAGACAAGTGTATTGCCTGTAATAGAAATGCTTATGTAATTTAGTTGTAAAGTCATGGACTCCAAGTACCTAAATTGGGAACTGATTAGCCAAGTAATACAAATCGTGCTCAATGTAAAATTAGCTGTAGCTATACTTTCAACTATAAAAAACAACTCTGTTATAAGACAAAAGACAAAACTATATTATATTGTTTCCATCACAGAAAAGAAAAACATTACAATGAATTGACCACAAAAAAAAACAACAGTTTAACAAGTCATTACAATTTAAAAGAATCGCTTCCATGGGCCAGTCTCTGTCTCTGTATGTTGGAGTAGTACTCTTCAACAAACATCCTAACCTGGCAAGGTTCGTCCCTTATTCTGAACCTGTACCTTTTAGCCATATAAGAATACAGGACAAGTGCCATCAGCCCCAGTGTAATTTGTAAGGTGTAGTAAGTCATGCCACAACTGGGGAATGTAGGAGAGGAAGGCCATCCTAGAGAAAATGGCAGAACAGCTAGTGAGCCCAAGATACCAAAAGTTCCTTCAGTGGCAAAGAAAATTCCAATAACCAGCCCTTTCATTGAGTGAGGACTTTGGGAACAGATAAATTCGTAGATGGAAATGTAAATGAGCATATAAGAAGTTCCTAATAATACACTTTGCAAAAACACGAGCAAGTTTTTCGTATACTGCCATTTAGTTGCTATAGAAATATCTTTGGGAAGTGATTGGTGCTGATTTGATTTGTCAAATATGCAACCTAGTTGTTTATTTTCAGAATGTGTGAGGGTGTCTATAATTAGGATGTGGCAGAGTGATAAAATTAAAATACATATTCCAATTCCAATTCGTTTTAGCATTCCAGGAGTAGTGTAATACATAAAAGGCCGTATTAGTATTACATATATAGGAATACTAATTACTATGATGAGTGGATATAATATATTACCTCCAAACAACATTAGATTAATGGTCTCCAGTAGAGTGTGTGCTGTTGCATTTCCAGCTCCATCACTTGTTTTTAAATGGCTTGATGACAGAGGAAGGCTTGGATTAGCTGCAGCATTTAAAAAGAAAATGGGTCCAAGGCACAAAATAATCCTTAGCATTCCATAAAAAGCCTTGACATCCTCCACTTGCTCTGTGGTGTAAGGGCCACCATACTTCTGCTTGCCCAGATCTAGGCCACCAGGGAGGTTATCTTCACAAAAGGTGAAAGCACTCCTTCTTATAGGTACTTTATGCTTACATGCAAACTGGCTTGCTTTAATGACTAATCTATAAGGATTAAGCCTCACTCTATCAATGTAGAACCAGTTACTATTTCTATACATTAAACACGATGTGAATGTAGCAATTACTACTACCAGCAAGTAGGTCAGAGCCAGAAGAGAAGCAAATGTTACAGACACCTTGCCCTGCACCACAATCGGACTAACCACCATGTTTTTGGTCAATAGAGCCACATAGCAAGTCCAGACATACCAGTGCACATACAAACTCTGGCTTTCACTCGGGGAATCATACAACTGATCCAATCCATGCTGTATGACATTGGCTTTAAGTCCAATGAAACTTCCCATCAGCAGTAATACACCTGTGATCAACATCATTGAACTAATAGACATTCCAATTATCAAACCTTTTCCTTTCAATCCATGGAAGCTAATTGAAGCAACTCCAATTGTACCAGGCAATACAAATAATAGCCCAACAATGAATACAGTCAGGCTTCCTAGAATCATCTTATATCTTCCCACTTTAATGTCTGCAAGGTATCCTGCCACTGGGTAGAAACAGAACACAATGGCTTCAATAAATGAGCATACGAGGCCAGCGTAAGGTAAGTTAAATGATGTTGATAAAAACTTGTAGGTATGAGGGTAAAGAAGCAGCATACACAATAAAGTAACTGGAAAGCTGCCAAGCAGAATAAGCAAAGCTGCTCGAGATGTGATGCACTTTCGAGTAATGAAGAATCTTCTCTTGAGAAAGGTAGATTTTGATTTAGGAAGCAAACGTTGATGCTCACTGACTTCGCCCATTTTCACTTAAAGATAGTAATTCCCGGTTTCCTTTTGCTAAAAACCAGTGACGTAATTCATGGTTCGGGTCGTGCAAAGACAAGGAAATGGAGTTTGACTGGGGCATAGCTCTGCTCTGTCACTAGTAGGTTGTGTTCTCTTGTGTCTAAAGAGAGCACAAGACACTTTAAAAAGTATCTAGCGCTAATTTTTTGTTCTACTCCAGAAAAATTGAAAGTTTTACTGGTATTTTATCACAGGTATTGGTTTCAGCAAAGAAGGAAGTAAAATTATAACTGATCATAACTCAAGGTAAGTACGTTTGCAGTTACAATATTAATTTCAGAGATAGCTATTATAGTATGTTTAGTGATGATATGACTTAAAAGGGAGTAATTGCTTGCAGATTGCAATGTCCCGAGCTGTTTGTGTTTACTGTTGGACTTTCTGATTTTATTGGAACTACTGCTAATATGGGTTACAAGCTGTTGAAAAATACAACACATATGATGAATAGATAGACTCTTGCACATTTATAACTCAAAGGGTGTTAAATAAAAAGACAATAAATAAAAAAATAAAAATAATTAAGTCACAAAGTAAAGTCCTCGAGAAGAAACAAGGGCAATTTATAATCTCATTCCACGACTGCATCTTCTGGAATTGAGTCTGGAATAATGTTGTTTAAAAGGGCACTTAATTCATAATCATGACTATTTTGCTTAAAATTAGCAATTATTTCGAGGTGACTATTATTACAAACTTGTGCATATTTTATCATTTTTAGTGATGTACAAATCCATATCACTGACTTAACAAAAATGATATTTAATGGCAACAATGTTAGGGCAGAGCCTGTACGACCCTTTATGTTAGCACTACATGTATACTTGAGTTGATTGTGCACTACATGTATACTTGAGGGTTGATTGTGCAATGCACTTGTTTATAATGAACCTGGCACAGTGGAACTAGCTTCCCATCATCAGTGTTATGTTTTCTTTGTTCTGTAATGTCCAGCCTGGTACATAGTCACCTGAATTAATTTTTCTTTCTATGTCTTTTTCACATGCATGACAAATACAGCTGTCAACTGTGATCGTTTTCTCCATGACCTGGAGTTTTGTTGAAAGTTCAGGATCCCAAGTGGACAGGTTCATGTAATAAGAAGCAGATTTGCAGCATAACTGGCAAGGACCACATTTTCTGCCTGGATGGATCGTTGTCTTTGGACCTCTTCTCCTTAGCACTGAACTCTTTGAACATACAAAGTAGTTATTATCATAATACATTCAATATCACTTTAAAAATTTTTTCTTTGTTTTGCAGTTACAATAATTTAGTATATCATAAATACATGAATCACTATGACATGTCACTAATTATTTTAGTCTACGTTGCAGATTGCTATGTCCCGAATTAATAAGAAATATATAACTTGCCATGTTAAAATGTGTTCTGATGCTAAAATGGTCTGGTTTTTCCCTCAAACTATGCTGTTAGCTTGACTAAGCAGCACACCACAGTATTAAGACAAACACGTGTATGGCTTCCTTGCAAACTAAAAAATATATATTGAACGCCCACGCGCAAGCATCATTTTAATGAGGTGACCTTTGAAAGGAATTAATTGTACGCGTTTCTATTACTTCCGGTACGGGTGGCCACGAGACTGAATTATGTATTTATTTGCGGACTTATTTTTGGCTTGGGAAAAATAGCTTTCGGTTTCTGCAGCTTTAAATAAACTGTAACTAAGCAATGGAGAGTAAGGAAGCAGCATCACACTGGACGTAATAAACAATCATGGAGTTTATATGACATTATATTATAACTGTCTTGTAGATTTTTTTTATTCAATATTTAAATTATTGCGGATTTTTGAGGGAGGGGTAAGGGGGAGGTGTTTCAGTTGTCCCGCCCCTTTTCACATTCCTACATCCTAGAAACCTAAGATTATTTTTATATTATAACATTTCATGTCAGAATTCATAACTATACACTTGTATGTCAAAAAATCTTGCATGAGTTTTATTTACATTGGAACTAGGATTTATCTTAGTGATAGTTGGGTAAAGTGTGTATTACCTTTAAGTATGTTAGGTGGATGGGGGTTGGACTTGAAGACTAAAAAGGAATCTGCAACTCCTGGTTCTAATTTACTCTGACAAAGCGACAAAATACCCTTCATAGTAGCTAATGGATTATGATTTGGGTAAAGTTGAGCTAGTTGGCTTAAACAAGACAAGTCAATAGAAAATGTTTACTGAAAGTTTACTATCAGTAATTACATAAATTAGAAAATAGAATTAAATGACAGCTAATTGTAATATTTGACAGTAAAGCCTATAGTGCAAGTGGCCTTAGTCCAAGTCAATTTAATTGTAGTGTTTCTCATGCTGCTCCAATCACCTTGTTCAACCACCTTCTCTAGTAAGGAGTGTTCCTCTGTCCTTATTCAGGAGTACCACTGACCATGACTACTCTCGTGGTCTACTACCAAAACATTGTACTAAGTGGCATGTGTCTGCTAACAGTTCAACTGAATCCTTATACAAACACAGGCTGGGCCACACTTTGCCATGTGTTCACCAGTATATATATTTCTGGTTTATCCTTGTGGCAATTTGCTAGTGTTAGAAAACTGGCAATACACGTAGATGGAATGAATTTGCAGCATAGTTTCTATTGATTTATATCTGTACACTGTATTGCCATTTTTGGGAAAAGATTTTTTTTGCACTTTGTGTGCGTGATTGTAAGCCTAATTTAAGTATTAACGTTATGCTTATTATGATGAAATTGTCATTTTTTTGTGACTGAATAATTCCTATAACAGATACTAATTAGGTTATATGCGATCAATAATCCATCTAATAGCTTTTCCTCTTAAACAAACTATTGCATGCTTTATGTGCATGAATTTCACAACATGTACTATCTCCACTTGATCTGCACATACCAATAAGAAGCAGTACATGAACCTGTGTCTTCTATACAGTGGTGGGGAGCTGGGGTGGGAAGCTGGGGTGGGGAGCGGGGGACGGGGTGGGGACGGGGGGGGAGCTGGGGGGGGGGTGGGGGTGGGGAGCTGGGTGGGGAGCTGGGGTGGGGAGCTGGGGTGGGGAGGGGGGCTGTGGGAGCTGGGGTGGGGAGCTGGGTGGGGAGCTGGGGTTGGGACTTGGGGTGGGGAGCGGGTGGGGAGCGGGGGGGGAGCTGGGGTGGGGAGAGCTGGGGTGGGAGCTTGGGGTGGGGAGCTGGGGGTGGGGGGGTGGGGAGGCTGGGGTGGGGAGCGGGGGGAGCGGGGAGCTGGTGGGGAGCGGGGTGGGGAGCGGGGGTGGGGATTGGGGTGGGGACTGCGGGGGGGGGAGGGTTGGGTGGGGAGCTGGGGTGGGGAGCTGGGGTGGGGAGCTGGGGTGGGGAGCTGGGGTGGGGAGCGGGGGTGGGGAGCTGGGGTGGGGAGCTGGGGTGGGGAGCGGGGGTGGGGAGCTGGGGTGGGGAGCGGGGGTGGGGAGCGGGGGTGGGGAGCTGGGGTGGGGTAGAAACTGTTTAAATAGCAGCACTCACCTCAACTCACAACACTGAAAGTTGTTTCTGTATACATACATATCAGTATTCCTTTGGGAGATATGCAAACTTTAGTCTGTGCGGAAACATAGTACAAACTGCTGTGTAAACACCCACTAAAGGAAACTCCCTACAGAACCATCACATGTTCTTAATTAATTGCTAGATAAACATCAACTATGAGCACACTGTCACTATGAATGAACAAAAAAATCTACACAAAAAAGAAACCACAGCTTCCTTTGAATTGTGATTTAAAAAGTGAACAAAGTTTTCATTTAAAATTCTTGTCCCTCTTCGTCCGCATCCAAATCGGTGCTGTCCATACCGACTTCCTCGTAATCCTTCTCCAGAGCAGCCAGATCTTCACGAGCCTCAGAGAACTCTCCTTCTTCCATTCCTTCTCCGACGTACCAGTGGACGAAGGCACGCTTGGCGTACATGAGATCAAACTTATGATCCAGACGAGCCCAGGCCTCGGCAATGGCGGTGGTGTTAGAGAGCATGCACACCGAGCGATTGACATTGGCGAGGTCTCCGTTTGGCACTGCAGTGGGTGGTTGGTAGTTGATGCCAACTTTGAACCCGGTCGGACACCAATCCACGAATTGGATGGTCCTCTTGGCCTTGATGCTCGATATGGCACTTGTAGCATCTTTAGCCACAACATCTCCACGATAGAGGAGGCAGCAAGACATATACTTGCCATGACGAGGATCACACTTGACCATCTGGTTGTTAGGCTCAAAGCAGGCACTCGTGATCTCAGCTACTGTAAAAGCTTCATGGTAGGCCTTCTCTTGCGACACAACTGGGGCGTAGGTAACCAAAGGAAAGTGAATCCTTGGATACGGCACCAAGTTGGTCTGAAATTCATTCAAGTCTACATTGAGAGAACCATCGAAACGGAGTGAAGCCGTGATTGAAGATACGGTTTGTCCTATGAGACGATTAAGAGTGAGATAACTTGGCCTATCGAGATCCAGACTCCTCTTGCAGAGCTCATAGATAGCTTCATTGTCCATCATGAAGGAGCAATCAGCGTGCTCCAACGTGGTGTGGGTGGTCAATATGGAGTTGTATGGCTCCACCACTGCAGTGGCTATCTGAGGGGCAGGATACACACAGAACTCCAGTTTGCACTTCTTTCCGTAATCCATGGACAAGCGCTCCATCAGGAGAGAGGCAAAACCAGATCCGGTACCACCTCCGTAAGAACGAAAGATGAGGAATCCCTGCAGTCCGGTGCACTGGTCTGCTAGCTTGCGGATCCTGTCCACCACTTGGTCGACGAGCTCTTTGCCCACGGTGTAGTGACCACGAGCGTAGTTGTTGGCAGCATCTTCCTTGCCAGTGATGAGCTGTTCAGGATGCCAGAGTGCACGGTAGGTGCCAGTACGAATCTCATCAACCACGCTGGGTTCGAGGTCAACGCAGATGCCGCGAGGGACGTGCTTGCCCGCACCAGTCTCACTGAAGAAGGTGTTGAAGGAATCATGTCCGCCTCCCACGGTCTGGTCGCTTGGCATTAGGCCATCAGGTTGGATGCCATGCTCCAGGCAGTAGAGTTCCCAGCAGGCATTGCCCATCTGGCAGCCAGCTTGTCCAACATGGAGGGAGATCACTTCACGCATGATTGAACTAATTACAACAAGTCAAATGAGCTCTGGTTAGTTGAAGTCTAACTGTGCTTGTGACTAGCTATGTTTAAGCCCAATAAGATTCAATGGCTAACCAATTCACCCCAAATAACCTATTTACAAATAAAATACGCAGCCTTGCCAAGTCTTAGTTACCTAAGTGTTAGATACAGCTAATGGCTAGTTCCTTGTATTTAAGTAATGTCAATGCTAGCTACCTACAATAGCCACTGCCTAGCTACGCCATATCGGAAATATTAGAACTTACCGAAAAATACAAAACCTACGCAGCAGAAACAAGTAACGAAGTCTCTGGTGCGAACCCGAGGACGAGGAGCGTTCTTCACAACGTAAAGAAAGAGCGAGCGGTCTCAGAATTGTTCGGAGTCTGTGTTTCCTGCGGGGGGTATATATGTATATTCCGTGTCTGAGTCACCGCAAAACCAACGGAAATGCGTTGCTGGCAGGGCCTGGTCAGCCTCAGACGTAACCGCACGTAACCACTAACAGGTTATTTAATGGTATTGCCTCATAAATGTAATAAAGGCTAGAAAACACAACAAACCGCATTGCAAATGCAATATCGTTCAATGGAATCAGTGGTTATGCGGCAATTTTTGAAACTCCAAAAGAAGCTAATCTGACTCAATGGAACTGAAATGTCTACCACAGTACAAAATAATCTCTGAGAGCAACCAACTCTATACAAATGTCATAATAGTAGTCCCAAAGGCAAGTAGTGTGGTCTTTGTGGAGGGGTTTCACATTGACTCAAAAAGCTATATACATTCATATAACTTTTTACATTGGAATAATGCCAAGACAAGTTGGCACGCATTTTGGAATTTTTAGTGTGGTCCTGTTCCTTCTGTAGATCTCATGCATGCTGATGCTTGGCCTGGCTGTAGTCCCATCAACCAGTACTGTGAATATCCATAGCTGGTCAAATATGCATTTGGGTAGTCTTTTGAAAAAAAAATTGATTAAATTAAATGTAATTAGTTCTCAGGAAATGGGCAATAAAAAATAGCCTTTGTTCTATATAGAGTGGGTTATTAGATAAGATAATTGACCACAGAACATCCAATAAAGGTACTGTACCCATTGTGGTTGCTACATACAGCAGTAATTGTTTATTTCCTTTGAAAGCTAATAGGCCATGTCTACTTTTAGTCGAGTATATCTGGCAAATAAGGAGAAGAGAAGGAGGAAGGGAATATACTAGTCTACTGGTATTAATTATACACTGTTTTCATGATTGCTACAGTCACTATAGGTTCTATTAACTGTGCTGACTTACTTCAGGTCTGACATAGTTAGCTATGTTGTGCCAAATAGATGGCAAACAATTGTTAGTACAAAAATTTAAAAGTGGCGTTACATATTTTGAGCTAATGAACACCGGTGGGTGCACACAGTTGCCAACTAACTAACCCGGTTTGACCAGCTTGTAATAGTTAATCAGGTGGCATAGGAAAGGGGGTTAGGGGGGAGGGGGGGGGGGCTTCCTTGTAATTATTTGGGCACAATCTAAAACTGATCTAAAACTGATTTCTCACATGTATATCGGCAGAGTACACACCACATACCCCGGAGCCCACCATGCCGGAACATCTTCCTACATCAATGTTAATAATATTCGCAGTCTCGACTTTATTCAATGATTGATGAAAGTGAAGAACCATATCATGCACTCCCTCCATTTTGTAATAAAACATTCATGTTTAATTAGCTAGTTGGCATATCAGTGGATATTATGTGATCAGGATTATCATTCTGGAAAATTGGCTACTCTAGCTATGGGTGTGGGTCCACCTTACCTAAATCAGAATATTGTGACCAAGGTTAAAAATATTACAAGAAACCTGTTTACTATGATGAAGAATAGTTTGTTCATACTATTTGGTTGTGGCTTTAAATTTTGTGTACGTTTTCTCTTTGTACTTTTTAGCTGACTTGCAAGTTGATAATATCTTTAACTTTCAGTTACTGAGTATACCTTGTCTGGCTTACTAGGTAAAGGGTCGTCAGAAAAAGGAGACATCCCCCTAGTCTGGCGGAGCCAGACCTACGCAGCGCGACACCAGACTACCCCCCCCCCCCAAATGTCTATGCCATACTTCCTCTAACTGTATATTTAGGTTGAAGTTCATGCTAATATGAAAGTTAGCTATTATTTTGGTATTCCATTTTTTTTTATTACATTAGCTATCTTAATTATAAATCAATAGTCATGGATAGCAGATAGTTTACTAGAAACTAGAATTGGAACTGAAATATGGGCAATATTATTAATTCACACTACCAAGCAGTGGCATAGCCACAGGGGGGGCTGGGGGGGCTAGAGCCCCCCCCACTTTTATAATAAGTGGGGCTAAACTTTAATGTAGTGATTGCTTTGGTGCGATATCAGCCCCCCCACTTTAGGTGAGCTAGCTAAGCCTCTGCCAAGTATTCAGAGTTTATGGAAATCATTCCCAGTAGTGTAGTTCACCAGGTAAAGGGTCTCAATAAACATAAACTCACTTCAGATTTAGAAAACTACTTAGTGAACCATTTGTTCACTTGGCAGGCCACGATTGTTGTAGCTATATGACTTAATGTAATAAGCCAGGGGTCCTGGGTTTGATTGTTGTTTTAAGCAGATATGGCTGTACATTTTAAATACACCTAGATACTTGATCAGCATGTGCTAATTTTTATATAGGAGTTACATAGCTACATGTACTTCTATTTAAAGTAATGGTGTAAATTGTGCCATTGTAAGCTAAGTTGATAGGTTAGAACAAATGGTTCACTAAGTAGTGTTCATATGGTATGTAGTGGTTATAGGATGGTTATGAATGACTTAGAGGTGAAAATATTTAAGGCAGCATTGCATCCATCTATACAGCACTACAAAAACTTGAAGAAATACTTATACTTTTATACACAAGTGTCTAGCTAAGCTGAGAATATTTTTTGACTTTCATACCTATTGGCAGAGTAGCTATCTAATTAGTCTAGACTGATCTGGTTTACATGCTTGCAGCTAACTAGTTACTCTATTCATGAATTTGAATACGAATTCCAATGATGCTATGATTTCTATTACAAAGTCATTTAAATGCCACCTCATTGTCTGAGTCATACTATAAGGGAATTCATTAACTACTACTTCAGCTAGCTATTGTAACATCTAGCTACCACATCGATCATACGATGAATATTCATTTCATATGCTTTGTTTCATATAATTCACACAAAGCCACATCACTATCAGCTCTATAAATGATATGACCTGTCAGTAGGTACATAGTTACCGGCATCATTACAATACCCTACTGTAAATCAGAATTATCTACAGGCAAACTGAGAATCCTAACCCAGCCAGGTGTGAAGAATTCTTGCTCGTGATTTATACTTATTTTACACCTAATGTGTTAAGAATGTTCCGAGAAGGAAACTTGTAAATTGGTAACACATTCACTTCATGTGTGACTGAGACATCTGTACAAGATGTGGAAAGCTTACTGTCACCCAATACAGGCTTTGAAATAACAAGAAACAACTTTTTTTTGTAGTAGTTATAGAACCATAAGAAACATAGCTATAAATAGTCCAGTCATTATGAGTACCTACTTCTGCACAATTTTACTAACTCCTATACACCGGAAAAGTTATACAGCTGAAGCTGCTATAGTCTTTTGCAATGATGTCATCGTAGGTAGTTCAGTGTCAAATTAAAAGCGCGAGAGCCGCCGTCTCGCGCCCTCCTCCCACGCACTGCGCATGCGTTCTATTTAAGGGGCGCTGCGCTATGCGGCTCAGATATAAAGAAACGTGGGTTGCGGCTTTACCAGTTGCGTTGAAGGGTTGACTCACTTGAAGAGACATCGTTGCTTGTTTCTGCTGTGAAGAAGTCCCAATATATCTCTCAGTAAGTGGGTGTTTATAGCTTGGATTGGATAGTCACTTTAGTGGGTGCCCGTGGGTAGTTGTTTGTGTGTGGCGCGTGGTTAGTTTAGTTAGTGAGCTCGATCTCACCTTACTAGGTTTTAAGGCCTATAGTTTGAGTTAACTTGGAGATTAGTAGGTTGTAGTTTTAGTTGTTGTGTGTGGTCTACATTACTTGTCGTTTTTTGTTTTTGCAGTTAGACATTCATCATGCGTGAAGTGATCTCCCTCCATGTTGGACAAGCTGGCTGCCAGATGGGCAATGCCTGCTGGGAACTCTACTGCCTGGAGCATGGCATCCAACCTGATGGCCTGATGCCAAGCGACAAGACCTTGGGAGGCGGAGATGATTCCTTCAACACCTTCTTCAGTGAGACTGGTTCTGGCAAGCATGTCCCTCGCGGCATCTGCGTTGACCTCGAACCCAGCGTGGTTGATGAGATTCGTACTGGCACCTACCGTGCACTCTGGCATCCTGAACAGCTCATCACTGGCAAGGAAGATGCTGCCAACAACTACGCTCGTGGTCACTACACCGTGGGCAAAGAGCTCGTCGACCAAGTGGTGGACAGGATCCGCAAGCTAGCAGACCAGTGCACCGGACTGCAGGGATTCCTCATCTTCCGTTCCTTCGGTGGTGGAACTGGATCTGGTTTTGCCTCTCTCCTGATGGAGCGCTTGTCTGTTGACTACGGGAAGAAATCCAAGTTGGAGTTCTCTATCTATCCTGCCCCTCAGATTGCTACTGCCGTGGTGGAGCCCTACAACTCTATTCTGACCACCCACACCACGTTGGAGCACGCAGACTGCTCCTTCATGGTTGACAATGAGGCTATCTATGAGATCTGCAAGAAGAACTTGGACATTGAGCGTCCAGGCTACACCAACCTCAACCGACTTATCGGACAGATTGTGTCTTCGATCACTGCTTCTCTACGCTTCGATGGAGCCCTGAATGTCGACCTGACTGAATTCCAGACCAACTTGGTCCCATACCCAAGGATTCATTTCCCGCTCGTCACCTATGCTCCTGTGATTTCCGCCGAGAAGGCCTACCATGAGACGCTGAGTGTGAATGAGATCACCAGCGCCTGCTTCGAGCCTAACAACCAGATGGTAAAGTGCGACCCACGTCACGGCAAGTACATGGCCTGCTGCTTACTGTTCCGCGGTGACGTCGTCCCCAAAGACGTGAACGCAGCCATTGCCAACATCAAGACCAAGAGGTCTATCCAGTTTGTGGACTGGTGTCCCACCGGGTTCAAGGTCGGCATCAATTACCAGCCGTCTACTGCCGTTCCTGGCGGAGATCTCGCCAAGGTCCAGCGCTGCGTGTGCATGCTGTCCAATACCACCGCCATCGCCGAGGCCTGGGCTCGTCTGGATCACAAGTTTGATCTCATGTACGCCAAGCGTGCCTTCGTCCACTGGTACGTCGGAGAAGGAATGGAAGAAGGAGAGTTCTCTGAGGCTCGTGAAGATCTGGCTGCTCTGGAGAAGGATTACGAGGAAGTCGGTATGGACAGCACCGAGAATGAAGAAGAGGAGGAAGGCGGAGAGTATTGATTCTCCTGCCCTCACTGACTGAAAGACTTGTGATTGTGTATTTTTCTTGTGTTGCTGAATCAGTCTATTCGATCATCATTTAAGATTTGTAGTTGTAGTGATTTGAAGCATAAAAATGTTATAGTCTGTGAATCTTGACAGAATAACACATAGGAAGAGTTCTCGACACGTGGGATGGGTTTTGAATCTTGAAATGTGTGGGACTCTTGGCGTAATGGGTTCTAGAATCTTGACAAGTGAAGGTTTCTTGATATAAGGGTGGTGGTGGCACAGTGAGTTGTGGTGACCTCAATTAGAACAAGATTTATACTGCAGAGTGGTTAATTGCACAATTGGCGAGTACATACATGTACAGTATGGGGAACCCACACATGTATATGAGAAATAGTGGAGGCTTATTGCTGTCTTCCCTGGTCTATTATAAGTCTGTTACTAGATTTAAAATGCTTTTAATCGTGACTCATTGGGTTGAGCAATTAGTTATGCATGACCACACAGCATAGGCAAGCTCTGATTCATCCAGTGGTGAGTGGGTGATCAGATAGGAATGTACAGATGATGTGGACAGCCAAGAATTGGAGAAGGGTGGTGTCAGACCTTGAAGGAATGGCCTCCACAACCTAGTAAACCCTTCAGTAGTATTTTGATTAGCAGCCATGAAGTTAACAAGCCTAGTCTGCAACATTCTCTTGTACACTAGATGTAATGTACAATAGGACTTCAGTTGTCTGAATACGTTGAGAGACCAAGCGGTGTTTGGACAACTGAAATGTTTCAGAAAACTGAACACCATAGAAAAAAAGTATTATAAAGCACTTAATGAAGAGGAGTGGTCAAGCAATTGTTCATGTCTGCACGCGCTACTATTAGATTATGGACTGAAGTGTTCAGATAATTGAAGTCATACTGTATTTATGCTGCACTTAAACTTCCTCGATAAAATGCTTTTATTTTTTCTCTCCACTCTTACTTAACCTCTGCAGGCAGCTTGGTCACACCAGGCCGGAGTGGGAGCACGCTCAGTAGAACTGCCCCACACTACCCATAGCAGACGTGTTTGGAATGTGCATTGGACACTTTCACAGCTTCACAGGTGGCAATTCTTGCGATGTGAAAGCAATTTAGCAGAGTCCTCTCGCCTAGCAACCCCTCTCTCTCTCTCCCTCCTTGTCACCTAGTGGCAGAGTGTGTATAATTCAAACACATGCACACACACACAATTCTAATTCTCTTGTTGCTGCTAGGCAGTCATGCGCACCTGGCAGAGCCAGGATGCCTGTGCACTAAGCAGGCACTGTGAACCATGCAAGCAAAGCTCCTGGAGCCGGGCTAGGAACTCAAGGAGAACATGCCTTTCATCACAGCTAGTGGTGTGGGTGCCCGAAGTCCCACCAGGACCATTGCTGTTTCATGAGAAAGGGTCTAATTTGCACCCTAGCAAATGCCAGGTCCCCAATCACGGCTGGGTGGACTGGTGGGGCTGGTGGGAGGCAGATGGAAAAACTAGATGGAAAAATTGCCAGAGTGGAGCTTGGAACTCTAGGACCTCAGGCCCTGAGCCAAGGACACAATCACTACACCTCACAGCCACCACCACACACACACACACACACACACACACACAAACGCAACGAGGAATAACAATCAACAGTTCTGTTACTTTCAAACTTCATGAATGTAGTGAAAAATCTACAAATTATGAATAATATAAAAACAAACAAGCAAAAAACAACAACTACAAAAAACAAAACAAAACAAAATGAATTTTTTAAAACTTCTACAGTGGTGTGTTTTAGCGTGAATGAAGCAGTTCACTTCATGCTGAGAATTTCTATCTCAAAGATGAGGTCTGCATTAGGAGTTATAGTAATGAGATGTCAAGGAAACTAAACATCAGGTATTATTAGCCAAACTATTTACACTATACATAGTACGTTCATATATTATTCAAATGGTCTCTAAATGGCCGACGATGAAACAGTCTAGAATTTTTTTTCATCTTTAAAAGTGTCTCTATTTGGTAATGCAGTCCTTATGCATGCCCTATATTGACTGGTGCTTCTGATCACACGCTATTCCCAGACAAGACTGGCATTTCCAAAAAACAGGTGTTTCTGTTTTACACACTGTGCCATTGACAGGAATAGCGTGTTGCCTTGTGTTGTGTTGCCTTGTGTTGTGTTGCCTTGTGTTGTGTTGCCTTGTGTTGTGTTGTGTTGTGTTTTAGTGTTCGTGCATGAAAGGATATCCCCAGTCTGGGAAGCCTTGTGGTCCATATCCTTTGCTTGAAGGAATGTAAAGCTTAGCAACTTCTCCAATACACATCGTTAGGCAACCTTCATCCCATCCTGTAGTAACACACACACACACACACACACACACACACACACACACACACACACACATACACACGTGAACATACTTACATACAATACATATGCACACTTTTACACACACATACTAACTTTAGTTGAGTCTCAGTACGTAGCAGGCAAACTATGAAGTTTTAATATTATATGCTATCACGGACGTTGTGTTCACATTCCAACCAGGCCCGTCATTCTCCATGAAAGTCACCATTTATGTTTAATACTTGACCTCACTTAGTGTATGATGAAGCAATTGGCCTATTCTGTTGAAGTTGAGAAGGTATTTACCTCAGGCCAACTTCTCTCCTCACCCTGTGCCACTCCCACCACCCCATGCCATTCCCACCCCAAACTCCATGCCACTCCCAATCCCATGCCACTCCCCCACCCCCATCCTATTATAATTATCACCTAAAATAGAAAAATATTAGATGTTTTTTATACACTTTACATATAGATTACATCACGTCAAGGTAGAATTTGGTAAGGTATTCACATGACTCAGGGTTAAAGGCCAGTGAAGAGTATAAATCCTGTACAAACTGAAGAGGGTCCAATGATTCATGGTACAATGAAGCACCAAAGGTGCGAACCCTCAGCGCTATTAAACACTACCTAGCTATTACAATATAATCTCCTTCCAAAAGAACAAGCAATCTGTTAGCTATTTTTAATGAGGTATCAAAATAGTTCGACCAATGAAAATGGTACATGGAAACGCTGTCTTCATAAGAGGAGAAGCTAAACTAGCCAGAAACACTCACCTGTATACATTTTCAACACAAAGCTTCACTTCTTTCAACTCCGTAACTTCCTGAGCATAAAGTGAACTACATCGCTGGCTGCAGAAATTATTTGCTCACGTGATTATGACGTGACGCTAGGGGGCATTGCCCATAAAAGCTGGTACGTTTCTCAACGATTAGCTCAAAAATAAAAAAAGTAGCATAATAAAAAGTCTTAAATCTTCGTCCTGAGTAAGTTCATACCTAAATGAACTGTTAATTGTCAGTAATCTCCAAAATCAGAGCGTGACAGACAGACAGACAAGCAGATAGGTCGACTACTATAACCCTCTCACGCATGCGCGCTGAGGGTTAATTAAGTTGTAAGTAGTACAAAAACTTTTTACAATTTGAAGCATTGGTAAAGTCCCAGAGCTTGTCACCTCTGCTTAGTGTACCATCTGTTATGCTCTGAATATGAGCATTCACATGTTCATTTATTATGTCAACAAAACAACAAACAAACACACAAACGAAAAACTGACCTGTGATGACTTGACCCACTCCAACATTGAAAGTGAAAGGTTTTTGTCCTTGGTCTTTAGTACTACAAACGCAAACAATATATACATATGTAAGTGTGGTACATCGTCAATCCTTCCCTCTCATCAGCAGTAACTATCATCATCATCACAACCATCATCATTGTATCATCATCACAACCATAATCATCATCATCATAATAATTATCAGGCAGTTTTATAATTACATTGTTCAAGATAACACACTAACTCATAAAGTGGAAGAGAGAGAGAGAGAGAGAAGCACATGACCATTTCAATAGAAATACCACACCTGTCCGTCTTGAATGGAACATACCACACATTGCATAGTAAAAAGTTTCTGAGGCAACGAAACAGCCAATAACTAGAATGCAATTTCAACTCCTAAAAATTTGACGCAGTGCCACCTTCAACTATTGTGTGCCTGAGTGTGTGTGAGTTTGTGTGTGTGTGTGTGCGTGTGTGTGTGTGTGTGTGCGTGTCTCGTGAAATAGCAATGGTCCAGGTGGGACTTTGAGTTCCCACACCACTTGCTGGGAGGAAAACCTGTTCTCCTACGAGTTTCTAACCCGGCTCCAGAGAGTAATACCACGTCACAATCAACTTTCCTCGTCCCTCCCACTGTTTCCTGCTCACAACTCTCCAACAGTGCTGAGTCCGCAATTTTACTATAGACGAAACTCGTACGTATGTAAGTATGTCAAAGCAGGGACAACTCGATACTTTTTCAATTTATTTTTTTAAAGTTGTTGTTGTTTGTTTGTATGTTGTTGTTTTTTTATCATTCACCCATAAAATAATTAGCTGCAAAGTCATCACTTATTTTCTGCATTGTTGACTTTCACAATTAAATCGAGCATACAAATCGTTTTTGTGATTCCATTCATTGAAATTAAAAAAATAAAATAAAATGAGTTTATTTATCCTTCACTAACTGACGTATTCACTCTGCTAGACTAGACATCTATACTTTGGTAACTCAAGTTTGTTTCGCTAGTTTTTTCTCTTACTGAGTAATTTTTTCTTTGTGATTTCACATTCAATTCCATTTTGGACAGTCACATTACAATTATCGTATGAATGATTATAAGAATTTAATCTTGGAAATATGAACTAAAAAACAACAACAACAACAACTAAAGAATATTTTTTTAAAAGTGGCTATGTATTTCACGCAAAGAGCCTCCTTTTCAATAATCCCAGATACGACCCAGTATTGCACGTAAATGTACTACTTTCAACTTTGCAGAGCTGTCAGCATGCTGGTGAATGGTAATTATCATTATACAAACTTAGAGCTGCTTGAGAAACCATACTATCTCTCTGTGAGCGGTTAAAAAGCAAATACATGCAAATAATCTTGAACTTTAATATGCTGTGTTAACACCAAAATATTCTGAAACACAACAAATGAGCTCCGCAGTGCCCCCAAAAGCCCTTTCAGATGAGAAATCATCAGATTTGTAAGAATTATAGCTTACACTGCACAACTTTATCTGTTGATACTATTTTCATTACTCAATGCTTACATAAATAACACTGACTTCTCAATATACTTAAATACTTCATATAAAATATACATATATATCTTAAATAGTCTCATGAACTAGCTATTCTCCGCATGCAAAGGGGTGTGGCACAGGGGGAGGAGAATGTCTGGTAACTTTCGCCAGGTTTTCGTGAAATTGTCCCGGAATATTGGAACAACCAATCAAGCGACTGCAGTTACGTAACATCTCTTACCTATTCACCACTCTTACACCTAACACTTGCTGTGCTTTATTTAGTGATTACGTGCTCAGTAGATATCGCGCAGGTCTACGACGTCACAAAAAAATGAAATTCATTGCATTCCATGGAACCCTGGCGAAAGCTACCAGACGTTCTAACGAGAATATATCTCAAATGTATAACTGTCGCGCCATTTGTGCTGAGAAAGCACATCATGAGTATAACTGCAGTATGTAGTTGTTATTCCTGAACTGCTAGCCACATGTATGTATGTATGTATGTATGTATGTGTGTGTATGTGTGTGTGTATGTATGTATGTGTGTGTTAGTCTCACGGACCAGACCCTCATGCCCCTCCCTCCGCTCGGGAAAAAAAGAGGGTCTGGGAACACTCGCCGTACTTCCCGGTTCTGGCGGAATGCAATCAATGAAGAATCCACGTGATCTGAGTCATAAAGAATTTAACTGCCGCCTAATGTTGCGGTTAATTTTTTTAAAAATTTAATCCCAACTGCCGCCTGTGGTAGCTTTAGCTTGATCTGCGGGAATATCTACGTATATCCGAGAGAGAAACGAAAACATCTTTTCCCTGCACGAAGGAAAGGATTGCCCTCCGCAGCTTTGTAACCAATGCCCTCCACAACACTTCCAACGTTTCCATGCCGCAGCAACCACACAGCTGACTAACTGACGCGCGGTGGAGAGCTACCGCTAAATCATTTCAATTAGCAATAAATTAAATAGTTTGAGGTTGGTCATGTGATTGGTAAAATCTGATTGGCTCTACGTACATTCCTGTAGAGAACTTGAAGACCCTACGTCTGTCCCCAGACCATTTCCCAGCGAAGCGGTATGGTAAAGGGTCTGGCATGCGAGACTATGTGTGTGTGTATGTATGTATGTGTTTGCATGTATGTATGTATATATGTATGTATGTGTAAGGAACACTCGTGGTCTCAGTGTATGTGTATTACTGCACTCACCTCCAAAACTTCTTGGGAGGATTGCCATCAAGTGAGCCAGTGCATTGTACTGTAATGCTTTTGCCTTTAGCTACTTTAGGACCAGTTCCTACCCTTAGCACTTCCTTCCTGACCTCGTTACTCATCGTTCATGCAGAGCTTCCACCAACTTTTCAGTCACAAGAAGAAAGTATTAGCACCAATAATAAACGAACCGCCTCGGATTGGATTCTTAAATTTATTAGGAATACGGGTTGCCGTTTAATTAGAGAGGTATAGAGGTAAACAAAAATGCATTGTTTAGTCTTTCAAAGGAAATGGGTCCACCCACGTGGCTGGGATAATTTTGTTTTTATAATGTTCTAGATTTCTTCTAAGGAGTATTTTTTGCCTTCCATTCTGAAACTGTGGGCCTTGCGAAGATGCCTTATTCTCCGCTTTGTTCTAGACGTAGCGCGGGAGTCGCAATTCTTCTTGGTTTAGCTGCTGCCGCTGTTGTCGTAGCTCAGAGTGACCCGGCCGGTTTAGTCAGCTACGACGAGAAATTCATAATAGGAGTGAAGAACTATGCCATGAAGAAGTGGTCTGACGCCATCATTCATTTGGGGTAAGTCAGTAATTGAGATTCTGCAGGAATTAATACGAGTGAGCTACTTCCTTGTAGCGAACAGCTGTTTGCTTGTATTGGACACGACTCCGAACGAATAATTGTTTTGTATATTTGGAGACCACTCCAATGCCATTGCATATTTGTAGTGCAGACTACAACTACACAATGAGCAGCACTGCAGGTTTAAGTATTGCAGGCACTTAATCCAGCTATGAATATTGTTAACTGGAGAATGGATAATTCCTTCACTGCCCTGTCCTTAAATATATATGTGGATAACTGCAATACTAACTCTTGCAATCATTTCATACACGGTAGTTTAGGTATAATGAATAATTCAGGATATTTTTAGAACCAAACTTGATAGGTCAAATCAACGTTTGAAATTTGAGGGAAGTTTTTCATTTTTGTGAAAATAAATTGGTAAAATTTTTTTGGCGAATATCACCATGAAGGTCATAATAATTTTCAGGTGGGACAAAGCCATTTTGCGTGGTGGCTACAAAATGCCTAATGAAGTCCCTGAAAATAAAAATATTTTGATGTACACGTGCAATTGAACTGGAGAAATACCAGACCAATGTCGTACCGAGAGTTGAAAATAAACTGTCGACTATGTCCGTCCAGTGTTTTGTTAATTCCGCATATTAATTGTATAACCATGTGTGTAACACTCGAGTAGATAGTGAAATCAATTGTACCCACTCATATAGTATAGCTATAGCAATCGGTCACATCCAAACACTCTTGTGTGTAATTATAATTCCCTAGGCAAGCGATGGATGAATACGGTCGGCTAGAAGACGCTCGTCTTCAATGTTTCAAGACTTGCCGAGCCGAGGTCGAGTATCCTAGCAACAAGGACAAGATGACGCAAGATCAGATTTACTTCTACGCCGTCATTCACAGGAAGCAATGCATACGGAGGTGTGAAGAGGATCTGTTGGGGCTCCTCCCATCTGGGGGTGTGTCTAGTCACGTCCTACAGCAGCTGGAATACAAGAATGGATACAACTATCTCCAAGTAGCACTTTACAGAGTGAGTGGGAGCGTGTTGGTACATACGTATATTTGTTATAATTAAGGATCGGTTGTCATCGTATACAGTATATACCATGAGCAATGCAAACAAGATCACTTTGTGTATTGTTTATATTTTATAGAAACACACACACACACACACACACACACGTAATCACACGTGTATGTACACACACTCAAAGCATGTGACCCATTTATGGAGAATCTAGTAGACATTTTTCAGACAAGATATTTTTTGATCATGCCAATGGGACTTCGATGTTACACATCATGTACATATGTATAGTGGATTGTGAATGATACTAATTTTTGACCAAAAAATTTAGCTGCAATTAGAAAAAAAACAATCACAAAAAAGTTTGATTATAGCAAATTTATCACAGTGAGTCACAGTTCAACCACATGAGTTTAAAGATGACTTATTTGTGATTTTATTGTTTGTTACATTTTTAGTATAATTTGGTACAGTTATGGAATGTTATTGTATTATTTTGTGTAGGAAGGGAAGATCCAGGAGGCAGCAAGAGCATGTGCTACATTCAAGTACTACAATCCTCTCAACCAGCAGATCCTGAAGGACTTGGCAGTCTATCAGAACACCAGAGGAGTCACTGAAGAGGACATGAAGCCAATCAAGACTCTGCCTTACGTGAGCTACAACATACTTAGCAGGGTTTCATACAGAGGTAGGGGAGCCCTGGGATTCCCCCCTCCCCCTTCCCCCCAAAGAATTTCATGAAATAAATTAATAATATTTACTACTTAATATGATTTATATATAATGGTGTTCTGTGATTTTGTTGTTTGTATATATCTAATATTTGGTGAAAGTTCACTTCAGTTAATTGAAGTCCTTCAAGTGCTGCATAAGTCTTCCAAGATTGATGTCACTTATTCTAAACCTGAAATGATTTTTAATCAAACGGGTGTGGTTTCAGCAAAAGTGGGTTTGGTTAAACAAATACTTTGCTACGTGTGCCCCCCCCCCCCCCCCCCCCCCACCCCCCTAGGAAAAAAAAAATCCTGTATGAAACCCTACTTAATATGTAATTATGTGACATGCAATTTGGACAAATACAGACTGCTACAATGTGGTGAATTTATTTTAAAGTCTATTCTGATCTTCAAGGTTGGGATGGGAAATGTCCCAAGTATTTGTTCATAATGGTGTCCAGTGGATATCATTTAGGTTTGGTGATTGACTGTTTTTTGGAACATGTTAGTATCTCCGTAGCCTGGAGGCGTGTGTATTTATCCACAGGGTAGATAGTTACTAGTCATTTAGAGTGCATGTTGTGTGTCTATAAATGGTTTTGTATGTGTTGTGATATTTTGGTTCAGCATGACTATAATAATAGAATAATTTCTGTCCAGACCCACTCAGTAAGTCTAGTTTTGATGCATATGTAATAATTTCAAGGAAATTAATTTTTTTCTGCCTACGTAGTTCCTTATCCATTGCTGTCACTTCCTTTTCTAATAATCTAACACATATACAAGCTTCATGCATATTTTTTTCATTTTTAAATTTAAGTTTTTTGTTTTGTTTTGTTTTTCTCCTGATCTGAGGGAATTACTTGTGTGTCCGTACAATAACATTCTCAAGCACTCGTACCTGATGCAATTTTTTTTTGAAAGATACATATGGGACATTGCAGCTGTTACAAACAATTTTTTATTCTTCATTTCATTTACTTATTATTATTATAATTATTATTATATTGTCTGCCACTATTAGAAAACTTACTTAACTTGTTGCCTTATTGTGGCTACAAGGACTCCTAGGAGGGGATTCTGTTTTACGCTTGTTCGTTTTTTCTCGACAGTGGGAGACAGTATGTTTGTTTGTTTGTTTGTTTGTTCTTTGCCGTACTACTTGTTGGTAGGGAGTGTATAAAAGATGGATACTACTCAAGTAGTGAGGACTTTCAGTTAATTGGGGACATCCTCAGCTATACCAATGTTGTACGTAGTTTGAATGGTTTTAGTTGAAAGTGTAAGTTAGGCGTTATAACAAAATCGTCAGTTGCTCCATTCCGTGTAGTTTTGGTAACTTAAGTGTGAATGTGCGTAATCCATGATGATACGATTGGACCGAGTCTGTGCTGTCGTCGTGGTGATGTGTGGGTGGGGTTGGAAACGTGGAGGGAATTTCCTGGGACTTTCCCTTGTTTGGAGTTGACCACAAGTATCCTATGTCTTCAGCTGGGTGTGTCTCTTTTGACTACTGGGCACGCTCCTGGTTTTATAATTAGTTTGATTACCATGGAGGTGTTGGAATGTTTCACTATATTTGTGACCTGTTGCGTCTTGTCTTACTATTTTGTGGTAGACGTGTCAACTCTGTACTTTTTCTAGCTCTAAACTATTCACACACATACGTACATATGTGCGTATGTGTGTTTATGCGTCTGTACCTGTTTGTTTGGCTTGTGGTGGTCTGATGTCTCTTGTAAGAAGCAAATGAAATTAACATGCCTTAGTGTTGTTTACAAAATATTGATGTACCATTTTAATGGTTTTTGAGTGTAAGGTTTTGTATGTATGATGAGTGTGTGTTTGTGTGTGCATGTGTTGAGGCTAGCAAGTACTTTAAATACAGCAATAAGACGTTAGTTGTTTTTGTTTCCAAGACAATGCTCGTCGACATGTTGCCATATTTGACACCTTAGTGGCACCTCCCACTTGAGTAGAAGCACTTGATCTCTTCGTTGATGCAGTACAATTCGAAGCCATACATGTAGGTTGAAATGTAAGCGCTTTCATAGCCTTATTTTCATACTTATTCTGCTTTATTGATCCACACACAGACTGATGAGCAGACTGGCCTTCAGATAATGAATGGCAAGTAGCAGTAGTGTCATATCCGGAAATGGTCGTCAAACACTCACATGCCATCTTTTGTTGAAGGGGGGTGGGACAGTGTATTTGAGGGTTTGTACTAATACTGATCAACATATTGTGTGTGATATTTTCAAAGGTGCGAAGTAACCAAAGAAATATAAATAAAAAGTGCATCAAAGCAGAGGACTATTCATCCATACCTTTTTTTTTTCTTTTCTTTTTTTTTCTTTTTTCACTTCTCCAAATTGTTTTTTTCTTTGCCGTCTAACTATACATTTTAGCATCACTCTCAATAGAGAACAGGGTGTGGCATGTGTATGATGGCTGAGGTAATCCATTACACAGGCAGGCACTCGAGGATATTTCTGACTTCTAGTGTGGTTGTGGACTTGTTTTAATTATCAAAGTTTAATTAATTAGGTGCCAGTCAATACTTATTCATAATATGTACCTTAATAGCACGTGCTGTTAGTGAATTATGACGTGAACTGAGGATTCAGTAGTGGATGCCAAATCAGTTTTTTTAAATTAAATTTTTGCCCAATACTTTAATTTGTTGTCTCTTCTTTCTATTTACAAGTAATCCATGTAAATTTAAAATGAAATATTGAAATGACAGACTGTATGTTGCATGTTTCATAATGACAGACTGGCTTGGGTGTGGTGTGAATATTTATAGCACGCTCTATGAAGGAATAGGGGCGTGTTATAGGCAATCAATACTTATTGTTAATTAATGCGGTGTGTTAATTTGAACTTATAGTGTTATATAACGGCTTAAACGGTGTGCAAGTTGAGATTTACATGTTTAATTTTGATTTATTTGGTAATAGCTGCAATAAATTATAAAAAATGTTTTAATATGAGTATCCCAGATGTTCTTTCTCTGCTGTTTTTGGATGGTATAAATAGCTTAATTTCATCATTTGAATTGCCAGTGGCACACCTGTCTATACTCTATACCTAGTCATACTATATCAGTGTGCCTACACACCTGTCTATACTCTATACCTAGTCATACTATATCAGTGTGCCTACACACCTGTCTATGCTCTATACCTAGTCATACTATATCAGTGTGCCTACACACCTGTCTATGCTCTATACCTAGTCATACTATATCAGTGTGCCTATACACCTGTCTATACTCTATACCTAGTCATACTATATCAGTGTGCCTACACACCTGTCTATGCTCTATACCTAGTCATACTATATCAGTGTGCCTATACACCTGTCTATACTCTATACCTAGTCATACTATATCAGTGTGCCTACACACCTGTCTATGCTCTATACCTAGTCATACTATATCAGTGTGCCTATACACCTGTCTATACTCTATACCTAGTCATACTATATCAGTGTGCCTACACACCTGTCTATGCTCTATACCTAGTCATACTATATCAGTGTGCCTATACACCTGTCTATACTCTATACCTAGTCATACTATATCAGTGTGCCTACACACCTGTCTATGCTCTATACCTAGTCATACTATATCAGTGTGCCTATACACCTGTCTATACTCTATACCTAGTCATACTATATCAGTGTGCCTACACACCTGTCTATGCTCTATACCTAGTCATACTATATCAGTGTGCCTATACACCTGTCTATACTCTATACCTAGTCATACTATATCAGTGTGCCTACACACCTGTCTATGCTCTATACCTAGTCATACTATATCAGTGTGCCTATACACCTGTCTATACTCTATACCTAGTCATACTATATCAGTGTGCCTACACACCTGTCTATACTCTATACCTAGTCGTACTATATCAGTGTGCCTACACACCTGTCTATACTCTATACCTAGTCAACATATTCAGGTGCCTACAACCTGTCTATACTCTATACTAGTCCTACTATATAAGTTGTGCCTACACACCTGTATATACTCTCTACCTAGTAATACTATATCAGTGTGCATACCACAACTTGTCTATACTCTATACCTAGTAAGATATATCGTGTGCTACACACCTGTCTATACTCTATACCTAATCATACTAAATCAGTGTGCACCTACACACCTGTCTATGCTCTATGCCCTAGTCATACTATATCAGTGTGCCTACACACCTGTCTATACTCTATACCTAGTCATACTATATCAGTGTGCCTACACACCTGTCTATGCTCTATACCTAGTCATACTATATCAGTGTGCCTACACACCTGTCTATACTCTATACCTAGTCATACTATATCAGTGTGCCTACACACCTGTCTATACTCTATACCTAGTCATACTATATCAGTGTGCCTACACACCTGTCTATGCTCTATACCTAGTCATACTATATCAGTGTGCCTACACACCTGTCTATGCTCTATACCTAGTCATACTATATCAGTGTGCCTATACACCTGTCTATACTCTATACCTAGTCATACTATATCAGTGTGCCTACACACCTGTCTATGCTCTATACCTAGTCATACTATATCAGTGTGCCTATACACCTGTCTATACTCTATACCTAGTCATACTATATCAGTGTGCCTACACACCTGTCTATGCTCTATACCTAGTCATACTATATCAGTGTGCCTATACACCTGTCTATACTCTATACCTAGTCATACTATATCAGTGTGCCTACACACCTGTCTATGCTCTATACCTAGTCATACTATATCAGTGTGCCTATACACCTGTCTATACTCTATACCTAGTCATACTATATCAGTGTGCCTACACACCTGTCTATACTCTATACCTAGTCATACTATATCAGTGTGCCTACACACCTGTCTATACTCTATACCTAGTCATACTATATCAGTGTGCCTACACACCTGTCTATGCTCTATACCTAGTCATACTATATCAGTGTGCCTACACACCTGTCTATACTCTATACCTAGTCATACTATATCAGTGTGCCTACACACCTGTCTATGCTCTATACCTAGTCATACTATATCAGTGTGCCTACACACCTGTCTATACTCTATACCTAGTCATACTATATCAGTGTGCCTACACACCTGTCTATACTCTATACCTAGTCATACTATATCAGTGTGCCTACACACCTGTCTATACTCTATACCTAGTCATACTATATCAGTGTGCCTACACACCTGTCTATACTCTATACCTAGTCATACTATATCATGTGACTAGGCACTAGGTTGTACATTTACGTACAAGTAACCCTGCTGCCCCAGTCATTCAAGTAATGTTGGTAAAGGATCCTTTGTGACCTCAACTTCTGTAAACTACGTACGTATGTACTAAGTCTGTGTATTGGGAAGTCTGGTCTTGTTGTTGTATCTACACAGAATACTATATGCTATAAATAGAATCACAACAGCACAAGCAGGGTGAGGTGCTACATTATGAATGTACATGTGATGATGATGTGTGTGTGTGTTTGTGTGTCATATATTCACTGGTTGAGACCATACAATTATCACACGAGAGGAAGAGACACAAAACTGTGTATTTAGTGTGTGTATGTGTGTGCGCATGTTGATGTGTGTGTGTGTGTGTGTGTGTGTGCGTTTGCGTGTGTGACCTTGGGATTCCAGTGTGTGCCAGTCCATCCTGTCTACATGTGTATGTATGTATACATGTGTATGTATGTAGTTTATGCATTGTGAGGTTTGTACGTTCAACCGCACAAGTTAGTATGAGCTAGCCTATATTGTATTGTAATAGTATCTGTCTGAGTTATGTACGTATGTATGTGTGTATATTTTTTTAATAATCTAAGCTATATTTTAAATCGATAATATTATCCGCAGAGGGAGTCCTACAGTGAAGGTCATGCCCGCTTCCATAGGAGGGAGTGGTCTGAGATGGTGACAGCGTTTGAAAGTTCTCTGCTGGAGTTCTACCAGGCACTGGACAAGTGTCACACATTGTGTGATGGACCCATCAGATTCCAGGAGAACCTCGAGTTTCCGCAGGTAACAAAGTACAAAGTAGTACGATTATCACTGCCAGTGTATAAATATTACTTAGTGTGTGGTAGGTGTGGTTTGTATGATCTGTAGGTGTGGTTTTATATGACATAGTAGATATACATGCTTGTGCTAGTATGTATGGCGATGTAACTAGGGCTGCTGTGCTTAAGTTTATTCAATGTGCATGTGGCAAGAAAAAAAAACTTTCTTAAGGGTGCTGGCACATAGCAACGCTCGCTCGGCTTAATTGAGCAATAAACCACGAAACCACCGAGTTGTAGAGGTAGAGGGCGGACCTTAAATACCCGCGTATAGATAAGAGCTTCCTGGCCCCCCCCCCCCCCTGACAATATTGTAAACAATGAGCTGAAGAAGCGGTGGACGAAATTCTGGCTTCTGTGCGTCCTCCACTATCTCCAATAAGTTCCGTTTATTTTGGGACTTTGAGGCTTCATAACTTCTTTGGTTCAGTGCGTGTGTCAGTCATTCTTGGTAAGTCCACATTTTGCCAGCATGTCTCGTAGATCCGCTTGGCTGCGTGAATCTGCGAGGTATAGAATCGGAGTTATTTTCCATAGCAACAGCCAATTAACCTTAATTGATTTGTGTGGGCGGAGCGCGTATCCGGTGTGCCAGCACCTTTAATTATAGGAGGAGGTAATTGGAATAAAATACAACAGATTTGAAACTCTAGTAATTGCAAGCTACTGTCTTTCATGTTACTAAGTCCAATGTTGGTAGTGGAGGATTTCTACAATATGTGAAGACTTGCCTATCAACAATAATGCATTCCCCCTCCCTCCCTCCCTCTCTTCCTTCTTCTGCCTTTTAATCCAGCCCTAATTGTTGTCTTTTGTTGTTGTTGTTTTGTTCATTTCTTGCAATGTATATTTGTTGTTGTTTTTGTGTTGCCTAGGTGATGGGTAAGCTAGGTGTGAAGGTGCATGAGTGCAGAGTGCGGTGTGTGAAGGAGATGGGAGAGTTCAGGAGTGAGACTACTGAGGACTTCTTTGGCAGTTACTTCCACTACTTACAGCAAGGCTACCACAAGTGTGAGTTTGTGTGTGTGTGTGTGTGTGTGTGTGGTTCTCTTTCTGTGTGTGTGTGTGTTTGTGTGTACGTGTGTTTATGTGTACTGATTGTGTGTGTGTGTGTTTGTATGTATGTGCATGTGTGCTGAGTGTGTGTGTGTATAGGTGTGTGTGTATGTGTGTGTATAGATCTGTTCTTTTAAATTACTAGTTGTTAATCTGTAGCTCAATTTGTCAGTCGTGTGGTGTACATCGGATGTTACTGTTAGACTAATTGGCTGAGGAATCCCTCTTTAGCTTGCTGGAGATATAACATGTTCTTGTGTGTGTGTGTGTGTGTGTGTGTGTGCGTGCGTGCGTTGTATGCATGTAACATGTATGTATGTGCATGTGTTAGTTAATATAGTGTGTACAACAATATAAAGTTTGTAATGTTTGTGGAGTAGTTTTTTTTTTGTTTTTTTTGTTTTTTTTTTTTTTTTACTTTTTCAATTTTATTTAATTTTTTTAATTTTTTTTTTTTTAACATTTTGTATTAATTCATTTACTATTGTATTTGTTTCTCAGTGAACCAGACTCTGCAGGCTGTTCAGGCGTCTGCAGCTCAAGTGAGACTGGAGCCCACCACCAAAATGCCAGTCAGGAACTCCGTCTTCTACCTCAGACAACCTGGGGTCACTAGGAAGGACTTTGTACCCAAAGAGGTAGGTGTGCCACTCTCATTCTGTGATTGGGTGTGGGTGGTTGGTATATGTATGTGAATGGGTGTGTTTCTACACCCTTATATATATTTTATTCTATGCATTGTACGATTGATTAGGGTCTACTATATTTAAATAATTACTTTCCAAGCCGGTTTTATGTATTTACTTTTTTTTTTATTAAGATATATATTTATTATTTATTTATCTCTCCCTGTAGGATATTCTTGTGCAAATAGAGAAACGTGAGAAAGATTGGAAACGTCTGAGCACGCTCAAGGAGTTGCTAGGTGACGATCACACGCGCGAAGACAAAGCTGATGGCTCACAGTCTGACCTGCTGGACCAGAACTTGGTAAGGGGTCACTAATACTCTAAAACTCGGATTACCTTTGGAACCATATCTCATGAGAGTCATGTGGCTAGTCACATCCATAGGATGGTCACGGGTGAGGATGAGGTGAACTGTCTAGAAAACCAACAACTGAAGTTTTTTTGTTTTTGTTTTTTTATTTCTTTTTGTTTTAAGTTTAATTATATGCATGTGAGCTAATACTAGTCAATGTGAAGTACACACTTTCATATACACTGGAATATTCTGTTCATCTAAGTAGTGAGCGTTTAAAAAATGGGTGTGGCTAAGTGCACATTGCATCTTCTACCTCCCAGCGAAAGCAACACTGCATTGTAAATTATATATTTGCTATACATTGGATCATTTCTCCTTATTGTGCTAGTGTTCACAATGTTTTCCCATATTGGACACTGCGTATTGAAGACTTCAGTGTGCCCATGTGCAGTTCTGGATAACTGGATTTTTATAAGTATGCCGGAGTCACCTCTGGATGATTACTGTTTTGGAAAAGTATCCAATGTATACCATAATATAATAATACCAATATATATAAGTATACCAATAAATACATAAGGTGACATTTCAATCTTCTCTTAGATTACTCGCCTTCGGCTAGTGATAATGTTTAGGGTGTGAAAGACCTGACTTAATTAGGTACGAGTGAAACCTTAGAATTTGCTGTAAGTATAACATACGCAGAATGAGACTGAAATTGTATTTTTTTAATATATCATTTTTAAATTGTATTGTTTTATTTGTGTTGTGTTTTTTATATTGGGTATTGAATTGATGAATTCTCTATTTATGTCACTAATTTGTGTGTGCTTAGCTTGATGAAGACTTCCGCAAGTATCCGGTGGGTGTGTCTTTCCCATCTACTAATGAGGACTCTCCTTCATCACTTTTGGATGCTATTAATGTAATGGAGGACTGCTAGTGGTTTTTAGTTACATATTTTAACAAGTAATTGTATGTTTAATTAGTTCGATGACTAACTATGAAGAATTTAACCTTGATGAAATTGACCACTTTTAACAAATAGACCACCTTTTATCTATCTTTACTAAAAGTAGACCAACTTTGCAGAAGTGCTGTTCTTACCAGACCCTTTACCAGAAAATGGACATCCTTTACCAGAAAATGGTCCCTTTTTATCATTATTGATCGCCCATTACCGGAATTGATCAACATTTACATTTTGCCATTTTTACTGAAGTACTTTTTATTACTTGAAAATGTTTCACCAAAAAGACCACTAATTACCACTCTTTACCACATTTTACCAACCCTGTTAAAAGATCACTCTTTACCTAATATAAAATCTTTCACCAAATAAACTGCTCTGCAGGGCACCATTACAAACAACAGAGCAACCTTTACTGCAATATATACTAATCTCATGGCTGCCAGTTCTTTTCCAGTAAAACATGATGACCCAATTGGTTCCTTTTTATTAATAAATAACAGTATTCTGTAGTATATTTACTGTAGTATTATATTATTATTATGTTTACACTGAGTGCATCTATCCTTTCTGTAGCCCACGGTAGTGAAGACAGCAGATGATTATGGAGGTATAGAGAGGACTGTGTTGGATGATGTTCTGACAGAGTCTGAGTGTCAGGACCTCATCAACTTAGCTTCAGTGAGTATATAGTGACAGATGGCATATAATGCTCGAGATACACATACCCTGTATGTTACTAGTGATGTGCTTGAGCACTAATGGCAAACGAGCCTAAAGCTACACTATTGTTAAACGATTGATTTTAACTTCTAACACTCAAGCTACTAAAAAAATGTCGAGTTTTTAAATTACGTTTATTAGGGTAAAAGTATTCAATGCCATAGTAACCACTTCCTGCAATAGTTTGAATTTTGAAGGAAAAAAAAACACAAAAAAACAAGTTGCATTATTTACACGTTTTCTTTGTGATATTCTTTAGCTAAGTAGTAGTTGTAACACACAATACTTTCACACAACTGAACATGCCTACACATGGCTTACATTCATGGTTACTCTAGTGGACAATGAATTTTCAAGTAAATACTGTTGGTTGGGCTTATAACTGACAAATAGCGTATTAACTTACCACCGCCACTAACTCGAATAGAAAAGGAACTCCGTTAAGTTTTTGAGTTTTAACTAAAAATTCAAAGCGGTAAACAATTCAATTTCTAGGATGATACGGGTAATGATCGATAAGCCGGAGGATTCTGTTTAGTGAAGTTTGGGACGGGGTCGAACAACGAGCTAACACAAAAATACGAGAAGGTCAAAGTACAAAATGACATACGTACGTCCAAACAATATAAACTAACAAACATCCCCGATTTTCAATTGAGTTACCCCTGATAGTGTCTCGCTCACCAATTATTGTTTTTCATGTATGATTGGACTTGTAAACTAGCTTCCACTAATATAAGTTATAATTATAAAGGGTTCGTGGTTAAGCATATAACCATATTATTGACTTTAATTTTTTTTCAAACGGATTTAGTAGCTACTTGTATTAAAGATGCGTACATGGGTTTTAGAGTGGTGTGTATGTGTGTGTGTTTATACATATGTATGGTGTGTGTGTGTGTGTGTGTGTAGTTTGGTCATGAAGGTGATGGATATGCTCGTAAGTCTCCTCACACTTTGAACGAGAAGTTTGAAGGTCTGCATATTTTGGAAGCAGCAGAGGTGAGAAGATGTTTCAGGTGGTAGCCATTAATTGGCAGGGGAGTAGGAAGCCAGATTGTATTGGTGCGGAGGAATGGTTTTAACTCTCTTGTTTAACAAAAATTATGTGGATTATAAAATGGTAGTGTATGTGAATTGCTATGAGAAAACCAACCGTTGTGACAAAATCCAAGAAATTTATTTTATGCAGTAATCCTGTAGTTCTGACAAGGCAAAGGCGCTTACTGATTGTTCTTTAGCTTGGAGTATCTCTGTGGGCAGTTACCACTCTGAAAGCCACATGGTTAGCTTCATCACAAAAATTAAACTCAAGAGAAAAATAAGTTTAAACTTTAACCTAGTGATTTCCGTGCACGGACTGTTATACTATTAAGTAATAATTACGTAATGTTAAGGGCGAAACCTTACAGACAGAGTTTTTAAGTGGAGTTATGGCTTATTGCTTGTCCCCAATACTTTATGAAAGAAGTTGTAAGCTTTTAGGCTTTAGTACTACTCGTCATATTAAATAAGTTAGAGTTTGTATTGTAAACTATTCTTCCTGCAGCCATTTTGTCTTAAGTGTCTGTTGGTATCATCTTTGAATAAATTGACATCTTGCATTCTTTGAATACAGCTGGGTGCCATTAGAATGGTTGGCCGTCATGACTAAACCCTCTTTTTACCTCGGACGCTTTCTCCCAAATCAGCCAGATTTGTAACCTTCGGTAGTTTGATAAAAAAGGTTTCAGAAAACGCCAAATTTAAAAAAATTTTAATTGAGGTAAATTGACTTTACTCCGCGTTTATTTAATTTATTGTCACAACGGTCAATTCTCATAGCAGTTCTTGGGTCACATTTCTTATGTAGAGTAATTATCGGTGCGAAGTTAATGTCCCTCTCATATTGTTTTCTTTTTTCTTTTCTGTTTTGTTTGAAGAGGACGTTTCGTGGCGACTTGGACGGGCGTCTGGCCTGGCTGTATCTTAATTACAGTCATGTTGCTAAGGACCTCGTCTCCAAACAGTTCAACCTCCAGCAACCTCTGTACTTCAGCTACACACATCTTGTGTGTAGGACAGCTCTGGAAGGTCAGCGATTGTTGTTGTTGTTGTTGTTGTTGTTATTGTTTTTCTTTTTTCTTTTCCACCTATTACTGGAAGTTAATTTAGTATCCTAAAATTGTTAGTTGAATTGGAGTGTTTGTTTGCCGGCTGGTTGTCGTAGCTCAGTGGCAGAGTACTTGTGCATTAAGCAAGCGGTCCTGGGTTCAATTCCCGGTGGTGACCAAATATTTTAAATTCTGTATTGTTTGTGAAAGAAAGAGAATACATCTAATGAAGACCGAGAAAGAAATTGTGAAGCTTTACATTATTGAACAGATAGCATAACATTTGTCAATAACCTGTGATAATGACGACCTTTACCTAATAGGAGCACAAGATAATCGCAGTGACTTGAGCCACCCAGTTCACTCAGACAACTGCATCCTGGATGAGGCAGAAGGGGTGTGTCTCAAGGAAGCTCCTGCCTACACCTGGAGGGATTACAGGTGAGAGAGAGAGTATGTCTGAGTGTGTCCTAGGTCACTTGGCAGGTCTAGACCATGTAGTTGTAGTGTGGACCGTTCAACAGTAACAGCTGGGATAATAATGATCGGCATGCTCATATAGGTAGTCAAAAGCACGTGTGCATCATACACCAGATGATATGTCAGTGTTCTTACTCCTAAGTTTAATTGGACTTCTGATACTTGCCATAATTCCATTGCCCATGTTTGTTACATGAGTCTTTCATAGACCCGTTTATGAAGTGGCAAGCATTGAAAACTAACCCAGCTACTGGTGGCTTGCTTGGGGAACACTATCTAATATCATTTTTACTATTAATTTTTGTTATGAAGGAAAGATCCACCAAATCTGAGTATTAGAAGATGTTTGTTAAAATAGCAGGCGTAATGTAATACCATTTCCGTAGTCCAGATAAATGTAGAGGACCATACCAGTTTGGTATAGGGTCTGATTGTACGAGAAACTACCCCATTCATGATTGAATTATTCTTTATTTATTTTTTGTTAACGTGGTTTTTAAGCTCCACCTCCACCCCTTCTCGGAATTTTTTTCTCCTTGACATACAACTATGTATGTATGCTTTAGAAACCATAACAGTGTGAATTACATGTGTTATGATTGGTGTATACTAAGTAACGTAAAAACGTGTACGTGAGTATAAATAATTGTTACAAAACACCCTTTAATGTTTATTCCAGTGCCATCCTTTACCTGAACAAAGATTTTGAAGGAGGGGACTTCTTCTTCGCTCGTTCCCTAAAAGACCTGTCACCAGATGTGCGGGTACAGCCTCGCTGTGGGAGACTGGTTGGATTCTCAGCCGGCCAGGAGAACCTTCACGGAGTGACTGCAGTGACCAAGGGCAAGAGGTGTGCCATAGCTCTGTGGTTCACTTTGGACTCCACCCACCAAGAAAAAACTTTTGATACGGCAGAAAGGCTGTTGAATGCTAAATCATCCTAGCTTTTTCAACTTACTGTTAGTACCTTATACATTCACCTGGCAGCACGTAAATTGGGTCTATTTTATAACACATTTTTTTTGCTGTATAATATTACGTTCACAAAAACAGAGTAGATCTGTGAAGTCTAGAGAATCGTATTTTAGTGGCAGAAATAATGACCACAAAATAGAGATGGTCATACCTAGCCAATAACTGGAAAACATGAGCAATAATGTACACTGACCAATACCATGTCAACACGCCCATGTAGCACCATAAAATCAGATCATAGAAGGGTTGGGTTTCATGTAAAGAAAAATTCGTAAGAATGCAATTTTCACTTGGGACACGTTTCACCCAATTGTCTCGGTAGAGATCTTTCACAAATTTTTTTAGTCTTTATGGACCCTTTGGAGTCCTCATACAGTCTCAAGTGGCGTAAAATCGGTGAAGTTAGCTCAATTATTTTATGCATCAGCAAGTGCCAGAGGGGACGGCGCCTCAATGAGGACCTTTTACCAAATCGCACTCAGAGGCGGTCATTTTCATAATTATAATTTCTGCATTTTTTAATTAATTCTCCCGCGTATGCAATCACATATTATATCTGTGGCCTGGCGTACCCCGACCTCCCTAGCTATGGCTTCGCATCCAGTTTCTAGTTGTGTGGTTAGCTTGTGGGTTAATTAAACTGGCTGGGAACCGAGGCTACACGCCAGTCAGTCTAGAAGGCTCCTTTCCAACACAGCTTCAATATTGACTGGGTAATTTGTCGGTAGCCTCAGCGGAACTTAGAGATGGAGGGAAGTGGATGTCCTACTGCCCCTGGTCCTGCCTCCCCAGCTGAAGTAAGTGTGTTTAGCTTGACCTCATTATCACACTGTGTAGCTAGTTCATTGATTTTGTGTAGCTAGTTCATTGGTTTTGTTGTTGCTTTTGAAGGCAGTATTATAACTACATTATTCATGGTACAGACCTGCACCCACCTCTAGTAGAGATTAATTTTATATGATCAGTGACCATAACCTTTCTCATTTCTTTTTGTTTACTTGGACACTTTTATTTTTGTTGTTGTCCACATTATGATGGCAAATAGCTATAATCTTATTTCCGGGGAAAATAATTAATTTTAAACTATGCCCCATAATGATTTTGTATTCAGCTAATTTGAATTTGATGTACATTAGTTGGCAGTTATGCCGTCTAATCTTGCTAATTAAAGGAAAACCAATATTGAGAAACATGTTCTTATAGTTAGACCCTTTACCAACTAATACCCTAGACCCATTACCAGAACTCGCACACTTCTTCAAAGGCCCTTGAAACAAAAGGAATAAGAGCAGCAAAAAACGATTTGTTATAAGCATAAGCTTATGTAGAGTCCTAGTGCCAAGAGAAAGTGTAAGGCAGGCTATATTGTGTACCTCTTATCAAGTATAGTAATGTCATAAAATCAGTGTAGCACTGCATCAGTTACTAGAAAATGATTCCCATTGAAGTCAGCGAAGCGAGCTAAAAACTATAGAATATAGTAAGTTAAATTTATGTGGTTTTGATAAACTACAACATATCTTACCCATTCTGCAGTAGGAGCTTTATTTTTTAGTTATTCTTAGAGCTCAGTTTTGTTTTGTTGTTGTTTGTTTCTTTTCTCAGTTTTCCCCCCCTGCTGTTTGGGCAGTTCAGTGCACCTGTTTTCTAGCATTTTTAACCTCCCTAGCTATTTCATTCCCCTCGTTATTTCTGTTGCGTTCAACAAATATACCACATCGTGAAATGTGGCTTATTTTGCCGAGGACCTCCGTAACACATGCAGGCGTAGTAGTAGAAAAAGGTACACATATGCCCAAGGCAAAAAGAAGGATACACGTATGCCTATTGAAATTGAAATAAAGACACAGATGTAAATATATCCCAAACTCATTAGAACAACTTGTCTCGCTGAATCACTCCTACAAGTTAGCTATGTGTTCTTATGGTATATCTTTAACTTCAGCTAAGACAACTAATGGTATCGCTAATTTGGTTTTTCATTCATTATCATCGTACTGCCAGTATTTTTCACCACATACATGCTATTTCCACAATAGCCAACACATTTTCACATTGTTTTTTCTTCTTCTAAAGCTCTGGATTCTATTTGCCGATTGTGAAATATTGTGATGTAGCTTTCTAATAGAAGAGCTTAGAAGTGCTCATTTATTTCTCCTTGATCTCCTCAACATTCTTTTGACATTTCTATGACTGTAGCATCACATAAAATAGGTAGTATTAATTTATGGAAAATGTATAAGGGAAATTGCTAATAATTATGACGTGAGTTAATCCAGCAATGGTTACACTAACGTATTTTAGTAACATGCGTATTTCAGTAATTGCAAAGTACCTTCTAATTAATGTCCTATGGAATAATTTTTGACCTATGACGACACTACACAACATTCTAGGAAAATTGTATTATAAATTAAAGTATCACTTAAATTTAAAAAAAAATTTTTTTTTTATAAGATAGCTAATTAGGTGTAGACATACTAGTTTATTTGATGAACAGAAATAGAGTCACATATTTTGTGCCTCACAAGTAAAGGTGATATTGTTGTCTTTTTGAAGACTATAATGTGACCACAACATTTGTCATTCGGTATACATTGAAGCCAAATGTAAAGAGTGTGTTTTTGTTGTTGTTGTTGTTGTTTTAAGACATTCTCACTTCCACTGGACTGGAGGCGTGGTCTTGACATGCCAGTGGCTATGAGTGAGTACATTCAGTCTGTAGAGATAAATGGAACTCTATATGTTGGAGGTGGAGGGACGTACCAGCTAAAGGATGCCTGCATAGTGATGGCTTACAACACACAGTCCTGCCAGTGGCACACTCTACCTCCATACAGTACCAGGGAGTTCGCAATGACTACCATTAACAATCGTCTTGTTTTGGTGGGAGGACAAAATAGAATTGACGTGGTTAGCGGTGAGCTTGGGGAGTGGCAGCCTGACAGCAACCAATGGACACGCCCATTTCCTCCTATGTCTACTCCTCGCATCATGCCTTCAACTACTTCGTACAAACATTGGCTGGTGGTGGCTGGTGGTCGTCATGGAGTCAAGTTTCTTACTAGTGTTGAGGTACTCGATATATCCAACATGCAATGGTCTGCTGGACCATCTACACCAACACCATGGAGCGAGATGAGGTCCACTATAATAAAAGATACATGGTACCTCATGGGAGGTAATACGGACAAGTGGATTGGTATTTCTGATGTCTATAGTGTATCTCTGGAGGCTCTTGTTTCTAGCTTCTCGTCAGACAGTTCCAGCATATGGAACAAACTACTCCCTCTAACCTGCAAGTCATCCTGTCCTCTCAATATAAAAGGATCCCTTCTAGCATTTGGTGGCATTGACTCAAAGAGTAATCAGCATGTTGCTACCATCCAGCGCTATGTCCCTGAGACTAATACCTGGGTCCAGGTTGGACGACTGCCACATGTCCTATGTCATTGTACCTGTACCATGTCACCCGACAAGATCCACGTAATGGGAGGATATGAAACATATCTTAAACTTGACAAATATTTTTCTTCTGTTATACACTAGCTTACTGTGTACTTCATAAGCTACCATTGTTTTAGTTTTTGTACAAGTTTTGTTGCCTTAGTAGGTATAACAGCCAATATTATGTTAATTAAAACGTAACCAGAAGAAGACTTCAGCAGGAAGTTGAAACATCTGGTTAGTTTTAATTAACATAATATCGGCTGTTTGAACGAAAAAATTTGCTTTTCATATAACACAGTAGCTATCTATTACATTTTAGGTTTGTCATTTGATTTACGCTCAAGTTGTATTAGCTAATTGAAAAAGAAAAAACACAATTTTATGGAGTTGAATCCAAACTTATATTTGTCACCATCACAATGTTTGGTCACTACTGTTGTCAATCCTCTGTCAATTTGACAGCATGTGATGATAAAGATTTTGTGTAGCAATTATAGTAAGTTAGTTGCTATTATTTTTTCCACCATCTCACAAGCCAGACCCTTTACCCAGTGAAGTGTTGGGGTAATGGGTCCTGCGAGACAACGTGCTATTAAGTTACCAGTAGCTAAATCAAATTTTAAAGGGCAACCACGATGAATTTTTTTCTCCCTTTCTGGTAGTTTTAACCCAGAAAAAAATTACTATTTAAGAATCACTATAACAAAAAAAAAACTTTTTTTTACTTCCTGTTGTGGGCAGGGCTTAGTGATGATGTAATAAGGAAACAGCTGTGAGATGGTAATGGTTGATTGTGATGGTACTTCAGATGCCAAACTTGATGCTACAGATACCAGCAGTGATAACTTTGACTAACTTGCTGATTATCATGGTTAGTAGGTAGACATGTTATGTAATATCCAGTGAGAAGATGTTAATTCAATTGCAGGTATATTGGACGAATGCATGGGGAAATAGATAGAACTACTGGCAAAATGCACTTGGTGACCCCAACCAAACCTGCATCCTGGCCCCAGTCCTGTGTGCTTCAAATTTGTGATAGGTACCACTTTGAAGCAACTTCCATCACACCTGCACTAGATATTATGTATAAAAACTCTACTATGCTAACCATGATGTAACAGTTAGTCAGTCAGAGTCATCACTGCTGGCATCTGAAGCATCACCACTTACAGGGTGGGGGGAGGGGAAAGGAGGGGGAAGGCACTGGTTGCATGTGCTCCTCCTCGTCCCTAATATTTTGAACCTCTTATGCATTTATAGAAGCCTTGCATTAATTAACAATTTTGAGACAGGGGACACAACAATTAGACGTTGTCAAAAATTTGTGTTGGTGTGAATGATAGGAGGGAGTTCCTTAATTAATTTGAAGATAATCAATATAATACTTCTACTTCTAACTAGCACGAATATCTTTGCATGAGGGTACACTCCTTCAAGCATATTTTTGTCCTTGTCTTTATCCTCGTCATGTTGTGCTCACTCCCAAGTAGCTTATAATTATCATCAGACACTGCTTGAGCTGTAAGGAATCTGGCACTTATGTCTACCACACCATTACTATGTATGATAAGCTGTAGCCTGATCTGTATTGAGCCCTGAGATTCATCAGCCATTGCTAGTTAACTTAAACAAGCCCACAGCCATAGGCTTACTAAACAAACCAAACTCAGCTGTTCCCCTATCTACATCATCATATATTATGGAAAGTGTTGCATATCTCAATTATAAAGTTAACTCAATTGAAGCAAAAACTTCTATTGATAATGCTCTAGGTCACTTGAATCTTCATACTGCTGGCTGTAGCAGAGGGTAGCATGGGTGATCGTGTATTATATTTAAAATATTCAGCTAGACAAAAACACAGCAATTATTTAGCTGATCAGTTGCAGTACTGTTTTAGGAGTGACTGATCTATTGTGAAATCATGAGACTAGTCAGCTGATTAAATTCTTTTTATTTGTGGGTAACCATAGAGTGACTAACTACCAAAACATGACATTATACTCATTAACAATTTCATCTATAATATTTCCAAAGATTAAATGATATTACATCACGCAGTTCATAGGAAAAGTTTCTATTCTATATGTAGTTAACCTACAGAGAATAGAGCTAAATCCCACGCGGTTACAAAATTCAGCTCAATCTTACATAAACGTTAAGATAGGTACATTTCCTACAATGTGGGGTGTGTAGGAAATTTACATTTTGGTCTAGATACTCTGAAATTTGAGTTTATGATGTGTCTACACATGAACTGCTTCCTGTATTTGGTCTATTGTCAATTGTTTTCTTTGCCTTTCCTCCTTCCCATCACGTACATACATAAAAACACCATATATCATATCTTTAACTTACTTTGGATATTAGCTAAGTAAGTGAGGTGAGTATATAGATGTCAGCTACCATGGACATACTCACATCCCAGTTAAGATTAATAATAATTCTTATATTAATCAACTCAAATAAAGCAGCTGTGTACTCTAATAAGACGATTGAACGGCACATTCCGAAATCTAAACAGGATCGCAAGGTCTCGGTTAATAATGACTCTATTTTATGTCCTCCTTGGACATATTTCAGTAATAATGGATCTTGCAGTTGTGAAATATTTAATGACCCATTAGTTTGTGAATTAGATGAAAATGTTCAGGCAGTTTATGTACTCGATTGCTACTGTGCTACTTATAGTACAGACAGAAATATTACAGAATTGGGACGATGTCCATTTAACTGTGCCAGACACAGGAACAGCTCATCATCAGTGGATGTAGTTTACCACCTCATGCCTAAGAGCACTTCTGATTGGAACAACTTTATGTGTAGTGATTTTAATAGGTCAGGTTCGTTATGCGGAACTTGTGACGAAGGCAAAAATTTCTACCCAAGATCTTACTCCTTTGACACGAGTTGCATACAGTGTGAGAATGGAAGCTCTCAATGGTGGAAGTATGTATTGTCTGCATATTTACCTCTCACTGCTTTCTGCTTGATAATTTTAATTCTAAAGGTAGACATTCATTCTTCTTCTATTCGTGGGTTTGTGATGTTTGCTCAAATTGTAACTATTCCAGCTCAGACTCGCATTATGCTGCTAGGCACAAAATATAAACCGAGACTCTTTTCTGCTATACAAATAGTGGCAACAGGTCTAGGAATATGGAACTTAGATTTCTTTCGAGTATATGACAACAATATTTGTCTAGGTCTGGGATCTTTAGCGAATTTGTTTCTAGATTTAGCTGTAGCCTTTTATCCCATTATAATAATAGTCACAACATACATACTAATTCACTTGTATGATCAGCACTACAGAATTCTCGTTTTGATATGGAAACCTTTCAAATGGTTGCTTGGTAGGTTCTACAAGAAACTCTACATTAAGTCATCTCTCATCAACTCCATAACCACGTTTATGTTCTTAGCAAACATTAAAGTTCTGAGTGTATGCTTTGATGCTCTCACTCCAGTAAGAGTATATGAGATTCATAAATCCGAGGTAGTTACTACCAGCTCAAGACTATACTATGACCCAACAATATACTATTTCAGCTCTGAACATCGTCCATATGCTATTGCTGCGTTGACAATTTTATTTTTCATGTACATATTTCCATTGATCGTTCTATGCTTTCGTTTTTTCCACTGCTTTCAAATTTTGGCGTCTTATTTTCCTCATCGTCTACAAATATCATTTAATACTTTTATGGATTCATTCTATGGCTGCTACAAGGATGGGACTGAAGCAGGATCAAGGAATTGCAAATGGTTTGCAATAGTATGGCCAATAACTCGTGGGATAATTGGTGCAATCTACAGCATAACATTAACTTCGTCATTTTATTCACTAGCTGGGATTGTCGTCACGCTGGTAGTAATATCAATAATTGTATTCGATCCCTACAAGTCACAGTTTAAGCACTTGTCAACATCGATGTCTATTTTCATTTTGTTTGTTGGTGTATTTTATGTAGGATGTGCCACGATAGATTTAGCAGCAGAAAGTCTCAGTAATACAAGCATAGATGTAATATATATTTCAGTATTTACTGTTTCATGTTTGTCACTTTTATGTGTTTCCACTGTAGTACTTAGCACTCTGTTCTCAACATGTAGAAATAATGTATAGTAATTACACTCATATGACAGACACCTAGCTATAAGCTGTTATCTCTCAATTGAATTATGGACACATTGTATTTTTACTGTTTTCGTAATTATATTTCGTCAGCAATAAAAAGGTCACATCAGAAGCCATTTTGTTAACTGTGATGCCTCCTGAGTAACAGATCAAGTATAATCGTGTTTTGGTGCTGATAAGGAAAAATGGCAGTTTCTCTTGGGCTTATTTACTCACTTTGCCATATCCCATTGTCACCAATCCATGCATAATCTGAGTCTCAGTTTCAGTTTGGCATTCTAGTTAAGTGTGGAGTAGGATAATGATATGAAATATTTATATTAGCTAGCTAGTGTTCTGCTACTTTTGCCACAACTGGTGCACAATTTAGGTCATGTGATATGTGTAAGTACAATTTAGGTCATGTGATAGGATAGTCTGTGTAAGTACAATTGCAAGTGCAGTTAATGTAATCATTTTGATGCAAACCTTAAGACATTCAGACATACAATGTATAGAGAATATTATAAAAGGGGTGAGCTACCTAAATGTTGGGAGGATGGACAAAACTTTATGGTTGGAAACGAGGGGAGCACAAGAGCATAAAAATTCAGTTTGTGGTTAAAACCCATTTGGACAAGAATACAATATAATCACCAACACATACAATATAATGATCAACACATAACAATGTTATCAGTACTTTTACAAAAACTATCACACATGTACAAAAAAATGCCAGCTCTTTTTTTTTGTTGTTGCTATGACGAGTCCTATTCATCAGGAGTTAATCAAATTAGCGGTGGTGGCAAGTTATCTTGGCTAATGTATTATTCTAACTTGATAATCCATTGTCCACTAGTCAAAGTCACAAAGTAAGTCTTGTGTTGGTATATCCAGTGAACATGCAAGTGTGTGTGAAAGTGTAGAGTGTTGCAGCTACTGCTTAGCTAAAGAATAGCACAACTACCAAATAAACATATTAGCTGCCTTTAGGTACACAGTTTTTTTGGCTACTGCTATAGTAAACAAGTTATCATTTAGGGTAAGACTATAAACTGTGCAGTAATTCCTTAGAAATGCATTACAATAATGTACCATGGTACGTTCAAACTTTCCAATCAGATAATTCAATTTGCAGTGAAAAATTTCATACCTACCGTCTACGTAAATAAGTAAACCGTCCAATCAAAATTAGTTTTTATGCTTTTCATATAGCCTAGAGCCATGGTACAAATTGGTTGTACCCCTCCATTTAGTCGGTACGGGATTGACACTATCCTCGGGCCTTTGGCAGTCAGTATAGTGTGAATCCCGTACCGACCTCCACGTCGTGGTGTAATGTACAGTATGCTTATGTTATCAGTAAATCATGTTTACTAGCTATAAGCCCTGTGACACACAGAGTTATTTGTACCTGATATATTGCAGTGGAGTACCTGATACGAGTCATACATTTTTAGGTATATAACACTGGCTTATTTCACTGAAAATTTTATTTTTATCTGGTCCATTAAAAAAAAAATTAATAACTCTCACTAGTTTTGGTGTGCTAATTGACTTATCTGCTACTAAACAATTAATTTATATGAAATAAAAAAAAATAGACAAAAACTAGAAACAAGTTACTAAGTATAGAGGTCAAAGTCTATTCTCTTGGAGGTATTAAACTGAGAGTTGCCACTGTTTATTTTACGAACATACACACCTTCGGGAAAGAACCTAAAATAAATAACAGCATATCTTTATAATGAATCACCCCACATACGAAATTCATGAAATATTGGCTATGTATAGGACTAAAATAATTACTAAAATGTGTTTGAAAAGATGTACACATGCACCTTACTCAACATTATTCATTCTAATTAGCAGTTGTAAATGTCCGCCTAGCTGGCCTCTCTCAATTCATAGTCTCTGTGATCTTTTCTTTTGATACAATAATCCATTGTAACTTTCTTTGTTCTGATTAGCTGTATACTGCGTTGTCCACTTATCATAGAGGTTATGCAGGAAGTGACACAAATAGTTTACAAATGGTAGGAGTGGCCATGTTGTGAGTGGCAATGGGAAAGAGTTGTTGTGCCATTGGATGCTCTAACAGTTTCAAGAAAGAGTCAGGGGTGAAATTTTACCAATTCCCTGAGAATAAAGATCGGAGACAGCACTGGTGCTGTGGGTAGGAAGAATTGGGAAGCAACACAGTATACCTGGATATAGTGACCATTTCATATCTGGTGGCAAAAGCAATGACTCCTTGTGTCCAGACTATGCTCCCTCATTGTTTGCTCATATTTCAACCCCTCTAAAGAATATTTGGAACAATTTAAAAGAAGTTCAGCTCTAAGAAAAGATGGCTAGAAAACTCAGCAAGGCAAGAAGCTGCTGGAAGTCTGTTGAAACTTTCTAATGTTGGAAATGGAGAAGTCTTCTATCATAACCTCAAGACTGTGGTAATTTTGTGTGCTTAATTTCCATTGTGGTTTTGTGTGTGTCTACTTCCTGTTTGTATCATTAATAAAAGTCACGTGTTGTTTTTGTAGTTAATTCTGTTGTACACCGAACATTGGCCATTGAGCTGATTGTGGTAGTCACTATTCGATCTTTGAATTAATGTAGAGTTAATTACAGTTGAGAAATAAGTATTTGACAAGTTATTACATTTTCTGTGAACCTTACTCTGGCAGGGCGAGTATGACTGAATTGTCTGGAGCAGGCATTGAAGAACTAGTGGCCAAAAGAAATGAACTGGAAGTTCTTGTTCAACGTTTACAGGGAGAAAAAGAAGCTTTGAAAGGTGAGGTTCAGGAACTTAGTGAGGTGAGGTTCAGGAACTTAGTGAGGTGTGTACAAAATGGAAAGAGAATAATGAAATAAAAAATGAAACTGAAGAATTGAGGAAGAAAAATTTGGAATTGAACAAACAGCTTGAGGGAGTAAAGATTTCTCAACAGACGTTGAAATCAAATGATATAATGGTGAAGTACTACAATGGATTAGACAATTACTTCACTTTGCTCAGAATATTTAATCTTGCTTTTCCAAATCCACATGATGACAAGGCTAGTCTCACTTCTTTGCAGCAATTGTGTGCGGTTTCAATGAAGCTTCGTCTGGGTTTGGGTGATCCTTAGCATTTAGATTTCGAGTTGACCAACTATATCAAGATTTGTAAAGAAAATCATCAATATACATGTTCGATCGAAGGCACTTGTAAAATGGCCAGAGAGGAAAGAACTTACGGAAACGATGTCTGTTGATTTTCATAAAAACTTCAGTAAGTGTGTAGCAATTATTGATTGCTTTGAGGTATTGTGGCAGAGTTTAAGATATTTATTTAATTGAAAATGTGTTAATCTGGATAAGCTTTCACCTGGTGATCTTGTATGGGCAGACAGAGGTTTCAATATTCAAGAGGGTACCAGTCTCTGCTGTGCAGAGGTTAAACTCCCTCCTTTTACTAAAGTAAAGTACACGATTGTCTTCTTTTGTGCTGAGTAGTTTACTCTAAAGTAAACAAAACAGCAGCAACATGGGAGCATGCCTCTCCTAGCCCCGCCATGCAGCAACATGGGAGCATGCCTCTCCTAGCCCCGCCATGCAGCAACATGGGAGCATGCCTCTCCTAGCCCCGCCATGCAGCAACATGGGAGCATGCCTCTCTTAGCCCCGCCATGCAGCAACATGGGAGCATGCCTCTCCTAGCCCCGCCATGCAGCAACATGGGAGCATGCCTCTCCTAGCCCCGCCATGCAGCAACATGGGAGCATGCCTCTCCTAGCCCCGCCATGCAGCAACATGGGAGCATGCCTCTCCTAGCCCCACCATGCAGCAACATGGAAGCATGCCTCTCCTAGCCCCGCCATGCAGCAACATGGGAGCATGCCTCTCCTACCCCGCCATGCAGCAACATGGGAGCATGCCTCTCCTAGCCCCACCATGCAGCAACATGGGAGCATGCCTCTCCTAGCCCCGCCATGCAGCAACATGGGAGCATGCCTCTCCTAGCCCCGCCATGCAGCAACATGGGAGCATGCCTCTCCTAGCCCCGCCATGCAGCAACATGGGAGCATGCCTCTCCTAGCCCCGCCATGCAGCAACATGGGAGCATGCCTCTCCTAGCCCCGCCATGCAGCAACATGGGAGCATGCCTCTCCTACCCCCGCCATGCACGTACGGGGCACAGACTCAGTTTCTTCTTCTTTGCTACCAGCCACCACGGGTAGCTGGAGCTACAGAACGACACTGTGATTGCCCCGTACTTCGAGACCAAGCAGATTGACATGTGAATTCTGAGATTGGGCCGGCCATTGCATACGACCTTAACTATCCAGCCATTCAAACAAAAAAACAAAAACCAAAAGTTGGTAAAAATCCGTATAACCCCAGCTGCTCTGCTCCCAGAGGTTTACAGTCGTCCTAGTGTCCATTCATTCGTTCGTTCTGTCACTCTGTCTGGCAACATTCACTTCTGGAAGGTGGAACCACCAGGCCCTGAAAGCGCATAAACAGCAGTTTTCACGAAGTAATTTTCCTTTAATATAGCCGAATTTTTATTTTGGACTCAAGTTTCCAGAAAAAGCGAGTCTTGCCATACCTGCGATCGTAGGCTTACAGCCAGGAACCCGCCCTTAAAAACCGTCTTGGTCACGTGAGCCAGCATGCAGGTTGCAAATCACTTTTAATAGCTAAACAATTACATTCACTGAAGCGTGAGTTTGTTGTATTGCGTAGTGTTGAAGTGAGCACTCACCCTAACCTAATAATCCCTGGTTCGAATCCTTGTTGACGTATTTTTTTTTTCCATCCTTTTTTTCTTTTTTTTTTTTTTTTCCATTTGTCTTCTTGCCTTATTTTTCTTTACTTTCCTCTTTCTTCCTACTGTTTTTATTTCTTTCCTACCTTTTCCTTTCTTTTCCGCTTTCTTTTGTCCCTTCATTGTCTTTTTCTCTTTCCTGCCTCTCTTCATGCCACTTCTCTTTCTTTTTCTTTTTTCTACACTTTTCCTTTGTTATTATTTTCTTTATCATACTAGCTAACTAGCGCTGAGGGTTTGCACTTCAGTGCTCTAGTTTTTATAGGCTTTCAAGTTCTCACCAGTGTATTCACTAGATCTTTCGACTAAGTAACAGAAAATGTCAGGATATTTGACAACACGCCACTTCCAAGGGTCATCAGGTATGCCATCCAAATTTCTCAGGTAAGGAAGGGTCTTTCAGGCCTCCAAGCATAGATATTTTCTCCCTATACCTCTTCTTGGCGGCGTAATCCAGTGTATAGTATAATAATAAGCAGAATGTGAGGCGCTCTCTGCGTATATAGTGCTCTAGCTAACAAAATGTGGTATTTAACCAGTGACTAGTCCTTGTAATTATTCCATCACTTACTTCATGTGTGCTTTCACTGTATTTTTTAATGACTAATCAGTTACCTAAAGAGTCATATTAGTGGTAAGTGAAGTTGTTTAGTATTTGTGTGAATAGTGCATTAGTTGAACAGATTCATATTTTCTTAAAAATCAACCAGAAATTTAAAAAAGTAGCACAATGAAATGTCTTAAATCATCATTTTAAGAAGTTCATACCTAGCTAATTGTCAGTAATCTCTAAGATCAGAGCATGACAGACAGACTGACAGGATGATTACTATAATCCTCTCGTGTATGCGCGCTGAGGATTAACAACAACACAGGTTACCAGTATACAGGAATAAGTTACCTATGAGCAAGTTCCATTGACAGATAGCTTATGGATTGGTTGTAATAAACATATCCAAAGATGCATTTAAGAGGGGAGGGAGAATTGGCCACCCTTCTAGAAATCATTCTGTACTAACATCTTGACCGTGCAACATAAAATTGACTTCGTTTAGCGTATTCATAAGTTCTGTAAGGGTTTATTATACTCTCACTGCCCTCTAAAATCTCAGAAGGTTGTTTTTGTCCTTCCTAGATTCATTTTCTGTATAAAGCCTAATGTATTCAGTGTAGTGGTATGTATATAGTCATCATCAATTGTGTGGTTCATATATTTATTGCATTACTCAAATCCTATCAATTGCCTCAAATCAAAAGAAACTTTACATCATCTTAAATACATGCTTACCCATCACTGACCCAATCCAGCATCTGCTGACTGGTAAAGGGTCCATGAATTTCCGCCCCCTCCTTATTCTCCCACTTGTATTCCCACATGACATCATTCAGTACTGGGCGAGTGACTGTGGATGACTCAGAAGGGGCTGGGTCATCAGAAAACATGTCCACAGGCTCTAAAGACAAGACAATAATCAGTTGTTCTCATTATTAGCTGTAAAGTATTAAAAAAATTGTCAACAGTAAAAACGGTCGTACAAATATTTACAGCACATGATAACTACATAATGTCATTAGCTGCAATTATAGGCAGTGGGATTTCCTTCCATTTAATATCAAGATCATAGCAGACATGATATCTCTAGAGTATATATGGGATTATATCAATAAATATTTGGTTGTTCCGGGGAAGGGGAAAGTTGGCCAAGTCTACTATCTATATATATACTAAGTTGCAAGGCTAAAGGATTCTTCTCTTCAAATAAGTGAGAGTACACGAGTAGTATGAAATTATTTCGAGCTACCTTTAATTAAACAGTCACAAGGCATAGTATGTCAGAGGCAGTCACATACGTATTCCTTCCAATTATACCACTCATCCACAATACCTCTAGCTTTTTCCTCCTTCTCCATAGAGAACTTCATCTTCTCATAAGTATCTTCATACACAGCTGTTCATTTACACACACACACTCAGTTAAGGATCACATACCACTGACAAACATACCACACAATTGCTGAAGCTACATTGACCCATCTGGCTTATTATTATTATTATTATTATTATTATTACTATTATAATTAATATTATTACTACTCCTACTATTACTATTATTACTACTATCATTATTACTGCCGGGAAAGATGAACTTAAAAGCCAAACTAAAAAAGAATAACAAAACAATTACTTAATTACGTACCTTATTACCAACATGCTCATAAAGAAGAACTGGAGAGAGAGAGAGAGAGAAGGAAAGTGGAGATTGGAAAGAAAGCAAATAGGGAAATAAGTGTAGGATACTGTAGTCTCCCATGGATACCAGTCTGTCTGCCAGTCCAGTCAGTCTCTCTAGACCTTCTTTATCTGGTGCCACACCCTCTTTCTGAACAAATACACAAGTCAAATAAAAGAGCAAGCTTCCAGGGATGATAACACTCAATATGTATGAAAAATATCAAATCACTCTGTCTACAGTAAATTTCAACCAATCCCCCTCTCCCCCCCCCCAAAACAAAACAAAAAAAAAAACAAAAAACAACAACAACAAAAACAAAAACAAAAAAATTTTTATTTAAAAAAAAATTATATATAAAAAAAATTAAAATAAAGAAATGAATAAGAAAGGAAAGCATGACACTTAAAAAAATCCATTAAGTAATTTAAAGCTGAGGGCTTTGTGCACTAAATCCACCAGTACCTAAGAGCATGCTCTAACTATTTTAGATCCCGTTTACCCAGGCATGCCCAGTTTCCACTAGCAACTTTGTTTATCAGCATTTTTGGTGCCAAGCGAATTCTGTTTCCGGCCCAAAATTAAAATTCAATTAAAATTCAATTGAAGCGGCCAGAAAGTTTACTTTAGCAAGTTTACTTTAGTGTTGTAGCTGCCAGCTGTTATCTACAGATCTAACCCTACTGTGGGCTGCACGCTCTGCAGTAAGTAGTAAAGCAGCTAGCTACCTATATGGGACCAGCCCTACCTATAACCCTCCTGCTGCCCTCTCATACGGCAGGAATTTACCATGGATATGAGAGAGTAGTAGACCCTCTCATATCCAGCTTCACATAATCTGCTCCCTGCTTTATCCGGCCTATTCTATTAACTAAAACTCAAAAAGAGCAATACCCCAAGGGTGGTTAGTATGCACAGTTCATATACCTAAAGGCAAAAAATAGTGCACACTTACCAAGTTAGTACACCTAGTAACAATATAGCAACTGGATCTAAATAAATCAAAAGCAGTGAGTACGCTCATAGGTAAACATCCCATAAACTTATGTACCTTGGCTGATCCATTCGCCTCCTCCTGTGATGACTTGTTCTTCTTCCAACGATCACTGGCTGATTTAGATTTCACACCACCTCCTAGACGTCGAACTGCCTATTACATTACCCAGAAATAAATTCATGATTTTACACACAATACTGACACCTTCAACGTTATTTGACAAGTAATTAGGTAAGTGATTCAAAATATAATTAAACAACATCATTAGGATGCACTCCGAACTGATGCAAATGCATCTAGTACTTTATGCTCTCTTTGCCCTAACAACACAAAAGTATGGTTCCAATTAGAGCTCACCTTAACTACAGTTTCTCCTGGTTGCAGCAGTGCTAATATTTGTCCGTAGATGACCAACTTGTCCACTTCCTCCTCCTCTTCCTCTTCCTGTGTAGCTGTCTTTGTGGTTGCAGTTCCCTTGCCTCCACTTCCTGCCTGCCACTCCCTCTGCTCTTCAACCTAACAAATGTGAAAACATAAAGTAATGTGAATATACATACACTCATGCATCTATTCCAGCCACACCTCCTTACAGGGCACAAGTTAGCCACTCATTGAATCAATTCTTACGTCGTGATTTCACTAATTTGACGACCACTACCAAGCGGCAGTGCAAGCTGGTTATTTCAAGTTCCAGAAAGTTCCAGAGAAGCCTACTGAGGGCTGCAAGTGAAAGAGGACTGAGCTTAAGCTTGGAAGGAAAACCTGCAACTTATTGAATAAGGTTGGTTCAACATGTGGTTGGAGAAAACGATATATGTCTTTCCCTGAGTAAAGGGCATTTCTGAGATACAGGCACCCTCAGATCACAAGGTGCCTGGATAAGAGGGTATTGAGTGTACACAAGTTGATGAAAACACATAGCTAGTATGTTGGGGCAATAACACATGTAGACTTCTTACACTAAAACACCACTTCAACCAAAACAGTACTAAACAGTTGACTATTTAAGCCATCCAATTTGCTGTTAATGAGAGGGTCTATACAGGACTGTAATTATGATGAGTATTTGTCAGAATTAGTGTGGTGTATTGATTGGTAGCTGCACTGAGTGGGAATATGAATGTGAAGTTTGAATAAAAATATAATTCAAATTAGTTTATGTCTGCACACCATTTGTGACTGTCTACAGGAAAACCGGGCACAACGCGGCGTGTGTAAATATCGAGAAAAGATCGATCGATTTCTTAAAAATGTATTGTTTCAAGCCGATGGAAGGGAACGGTTAGGTCTATTATAGTGGGAACGACTTAAGCTACGATGATAAAACTTGGAGAGCTCAATATCTGGACGCGACAACTCTGTAAGTTCAAAAAAAATTTTTTTTCGAAGGGTGCCGCGTTGTGCCCAATTTTCCTGTAGACGGTCACATTTATAAATAACACTTGTCATCTCAACTCCACCCACTTCAAGTACTAACACGACATGAAATACATGAGATATGTAAATGAGCACGAAAAATAGACGTTTTTTACTCTTTGCAAACATGACTGTCGTATCCTACCCGTTCCCTATTATATAGCCATTCCTTACCTTATTTCATCTCCTACTGTAGTCCACCCCTACCTTACCCATCCCTTACCATATCCACCCCTTACCTTATCCATCCCTTACCCTATTCATCCCTTACCTTGTCCATCCCTTACCCTATTCATCCCTTACCTTATCCATCCCTTACCCTATTCATCCCTTACCTTATCCATCCCTTACCCTATTCATCCCTTACCTTATCCATCCCTTACCTTATCCATCCCTTACCTTATCCATCCCTTACCCTATTCATCCCTTACCTTATCCTCCCCTTACCTTATCCACCCCTTACCTTATTCCAGTCTACATCAGTGAGCCAGTTGTCCTGCACTACTTCTGTATCATCAACATAGTAGTTGCCATGGGAATCGAAATGACTGTCACACCCACCATCATTAATACACACATAAAGTAAGACATATTATTGACTAATAAATGTTTCTTTTAACAAAATTATAAATCATGGACAATGTTTTCCTCACAAAAGCAAGTAGAGTGGGCATTTTTACCACAATCCTAACCACACCCATTCAGACTTACGGCTTTAGGTGTACAATATTAATCCAGCTGGAAATATTACTAGGGGGTAGACTATAACAGTACTTACAGCAGCTATGCAATCTAGCTGCTTTTTCCCCTCTAACACTGCAGGTACTGAGGACAACAGAATAGCCCTGTGGAGCACAGGGACTTAGGGGAATACTAAATGAGAAAGTTTAATTAAAAAAATAATAATTTAAGTTGCCATGAGGTAAGGTAGGTAATTCACAGGTATATACAGTCTAGACATAGTTTATTAAGCAAAAGAATATCAAAATAAGAATAAGTTAATAATAATGTTGTGTTTTCCTGTCTCAGCTGCTTGCGACTCCAAACAGAAGGAAATAGGCACTGGACCTAACACTTCTTTGTAAACTTCGGCTAAATCAAACTCACAGAATTTTTTTTAACACTTAAAGTACACTCCACTCTCAGTCTCTGAGCTGGAAATAGTACACCTAAAGCCGTAAATATGAATGGGTGTGGCTAGGGGTGTGGTAAAATGCTCACTCTACTCGCTTACAATCTTTTGTAACACTTAAAGTACACTCCACTCTCTGATTATTGTTGTCACTGAAAGTTACTGCGCATTTCAAAATTATAATTTCTTAGTGGTACTCAAAGTTGACAAGAAGCACAGAGAGTGCTTAATGAAAAAGTGCAAACAATCGGGCGTGCTTGACAGAGAGTGTCACTTTAAAACCAGTGTTTGTAAGGTAATTGGTAAAGGATGTCATATCTATGGTTTAGAACACAACTGATGCAGTTTTTGTATTGTGACAGATTAATATAAACTGCTTAGGTCCTTCAGTGAGTGACACTATTAACTTAGTGTCCCTCTGATTGCAATGTAAGGAGCAGTCACTACATTCTAAATTAGTTAAGCACTGCACAGACATCACAAACTACCATTTTAGGATCCCTCAGGCCCTAAGTGTAGTGACCTTGCTGAACTCGCGACTCTACTGCCTGCACTCTTGAGGACCCTAATAACGGTAGTTCTCTCCGAGACAGGCCAACTATTATTTAAGTACCTACCCAGTTTCCATCTCCTCCTTCAGATTAAATGGTGTAATTTGAATGCCTTCATCATACATCTAACACACACACACAAACAAACACACATGAAAAATTATCCAACACCATAATTATAAACACACCCCAGAGTTACATCTCCTCCAACATGTGTGGTCATGTGTTCTCACACACATCTCCTCACCACAAAGGTGAATTTTATATACAATTGCTTCTGAAATATAATTAATTGTCACTCCTCAAATATAGCTCATTCTAGGAGAGAACCCTTTACCAATTGTAAGCATGTATGAAGTGTAATAACCTGATTGTTGGCAAGTGTACAGGAAACCATCAGATGTTCTTCATTTGGAAAATATCTATGTATATGTACATGTTCATGTATGTGTATGTATGTGTATGTATGAACCTCTTGTAGCATGAGAATGTGAATATTATGGTCAGTTGGTAAAGTGTTGAAATAACAAGCAAAATGAAACATTGTCTAGTTTACTGAGTTTTCAGGTGTGAGAAATCCTGAAAGGCCTATGTATATATGTCACCAATTCAGTTGATAATGCGCTTCCCCACACATCCACTCTACACACATCCACTCTACACAAATCCACCTCATACATCCACCTCATACATCCACCCCACACATCCACTCCACACACATCCACCCCAATCATCCACCTCATACATCCACTCCACACACATCCACACATCCACCTTATACATCCACCCCACACACATCCACCCCACACATCCACCTTATACATCCACCCCACACATATCCACCGCACACATCTATCCCACACATCCACTCCACACATCCACTCCACACATCCACTCCACACATCCACTCCACACATCCACCCCACACATCCACTCCACACATCCACCCCACACATCCACCCCACACATCCACTCCACACATCCACTCCACACATCCACCCCACACATCCACCTACTGCAAATTAATGAATTGACTAATTCCCTACAAGTCACATACAAGATTTACAACAGTATCCAACCATGCTGATTTACTAGCACTAGGCCTGTAGTTCATCTGAGCACTGTATTAAAGACCCATCCACTACTATTAGCTATTGCTATGGTTGATAATCTGGACTGATAAAAAGGTGGGTTAAATTAATCTAACACACACAGGAGCTTATGTATCACATTTTACTACATTATACTATTAGATAAATTAGTTGACTAAACTAAAGAACTCACAAATACATGCACATCTCACAGAAATGGAGAAGATTACAAAACTGAAGGGGAGAATGAAACTAAATGGTTGGATGAGGAAAGTGGGGGAGGGGCATTGTGAGGGAGGGGCATTATGGGGGAGGGGCATTATGGGGAGGGGCATTATGGGGGAGGGACATTATGGGGGAGGGGCATTATGGGCTTCATGTACTCAGTGCTCCTATACGATGGAAGCATGAATTCCAAGGTCAGTGAAGTGTGTAAGAAAATAACAAGAATAACAGCAAAACAAATACTTCTTTCCAAACAAACAAAAAGACAAAAAAAAACACCCCAAAACAACAACAAAAAAACAAAACAACAACAACAACAACAAAGACACCCGTTAGGTCTATTGAATTAAAGTTTCTTTACTTAGTTCAAAATATGAAAAGGCATGACCATATGATGTTAAGGAATAAGTTAGCTTTACATACCTACTTCTTTGTCCGCTGTCAAACTAATCGTCTTATTGGGCAATGTTAAGTCAACTGTGCTTTACAAATTAACCACCCTTTACCAATTCCAATACCACAAACAGAACAAATCAATGATGTTGTTTCAAAGCTCCATGTATAGCTCCCACTGTAATTTGACATCCAACTCTTCAGTGTACTCCTAAACATTATGCTAGTTTACTTCAAGACAATAGAGCTTAACAGATACCTACATGTACAGCAGTAACTACCCCATCAACATCAGTACTTGTACATCATTGTATTTTTTCCTATAAGCTTAAGCTCAACTTCCTGGAAGTGTGCCATACATTTATATCATGAAATTCTCATAAAGCTCCAAATACAGACATGAGAAAATGAATGCAGTGTGTATTCAATTGGACGTGTGGTATGTATAATATTAAAGCAATGCGTCTGTTGTCCCTGAAGTGTTCAGTCAATACCATTGATATACATACTGTAAGTCTGTTATTTACTGTAGCAACTATAATTGTCATCAACTCCTTTGTAGCTTTTAGTCTGTTGTCATTGGCAATAATGAATACGTTAAAGAGCCTCAGCAAGTCATTAGTAACAGTCACTTCAATGCTGCAGTCTATGATGCAATCCTTGGGACAAACTAGCAGAAGTAGTCATAACATCATAGTCATGTAGCTCACAGCTATTATAATTTCCGGTAATGATTGCTCAGTCTCATACCAGCGGCTCTCCTCGTTTAAAGAAGTTGGGGCACTGGGAAAGTGAACATTTGGTAACTTTCGCCAGGTTTTCATGAAATTGTCGTGGAGCATTGGGACAACCAACAAGCAACCACAGCTTACGTGGACTTCACTCTTACACATTGACTCAACTCTACACTAGCTGCGTTTCGTTGTTTTTTTCCCCGCAATGATTTACTTGGAAGATATCACACAGTTCTGCGATGTCAAAAAATAAATAAATGAAATTAACATTTCAACATTTCACTGAAACCTGGCAAAAGTTACCAGACATTTTCTGAGAATGGCTGAGACTAATGCTTGCCTTGATACTTTCTGTATGAAACCCTACATTACTACATACAATTGTGGAAGCTTCTTGAGCTGCCAAATCTTCATCTCCTAGTCCCTCCTTCTCTATCTCCTTCACATCATCTTCTTCATCGCTGTCCAGCGAATGCTTGGCCTTGAAACGTGATTCTTAAGAAAGGGAAGTATGGGGAACAAATTGGAGGTGTGTCCAATGAACTCTAAATACTGCACATCATTTTCTCACTTCTTTCGGGGTCTTCTTCATCGTAGTCTTCACCACCTTCCTCCTCAGCACCCTTGGCTCGCTTGTCCGCAATATCCTCCTCCTTAAAAGCTACTTTCCTGGGCCTTTTGGACATTCCTCCCCCAACTCTCACTTTCGTACACAGTACACGAAACCGCTGGTAAGTGGTCGTCAAGGAAGCGAGCAGCAAACTCCGTATTTTTTTTGACACACCCTTAAATTTTTTTCCTCTGACGTTAAAAAAAAGAGGAAAAAAAATAGACCTCCTGCGGTGAAAATGGACATCAAAGTTTGAATTTGCAAACAATCATCAATTAGCGCTTACTGGCTGGACCATATCATCTGTTAGCTCAACCCGTAGGTGTAAAGGCGCAGGCTACCAAGCCTGCTGATACTACCCTAGTTGCTGTGTAGCCACTCTCTACGAAGTAAGTTTTGCGGTGCATGGCGGGCGCCCCTAGCAACTCTTCTAGTGTGAGGGGTGTTAGTGCAGCCTTCAGCATCATTGTGCAGTGGGGCGGCTTATGGCTCTTTCTAGGTTGGTCATGTATTTCATTTTTGTAGGGCTTTGCCCAAGTCGGGTGGAATTCGAGCAGCTCGAACACTACTACTTTAAAAAGGCTTCGTTTGAAACAAGTGAGTTTTTGCTATTTAACCAGCTGCCATGAATGGGGACTTTGTACTTGGGTAGTTAAAAGTATATTCTGAGGATACTTAATGTCTAAAATTGTCAAAGAGCTTCTGTTCTTAGAGCATTTTTCTCCTCCCCTTATATCAACATTCTTACCTGGGGGAAAATACTGTTGTTTTCTACTGGTTATGTAAACCTTTGAGTTTCCCAAACTTTGCAGCTTGGCTATCTCCAAACAAGAAACAACCCAAGCCATAGTGTAGGAGATAGGCATGCCATGCCATGGCAACTGTAGAGGCCATCAACTAATAACCATCTGCCACTCTTCTTTGTCTATGTAATAAAAATTGATATCAGTAAAAAGATAATTAAGTCTTTCCCCCACCCCCTTCATTTTACTGCCTAAAGAAGAAGTTAATTTGTGATAGTCAAGTCTGCTGAAAGATTAAAAAAAATTTTTTAGTGATATTACCGAGACGGAAAAATTTCAACCTGGTATATACAGCTGTTGTTTGCATCTACTATTATCACTGGATGAGAAACACTGACTTGCTGTAATTATTTATTTTTACCCTCATGAATGATCACACTTTGAGCGTAAATGAGTATATTTCAGTGTCTTGTTCGGTTATCTCTTGTAGGTCGTCCAATCTTGAATGCAGGTGGTGAAGTTATTGTACAGGTGACTGTGTGGAAATCGAGCTATGGCCCAGCAATCTATCATTACTCAAGTTAGCAGGGACAACGAGTCCTACCAACCAGCCCCAGCACCAATCAGAGGTGGGTGTGGTCACTCGGGGAGGGAAACCGTAATAATAGTTTGTTTGTTTTTTTATTTCTTTTGGCACTAAGCTGGCTTGTGTCTTCAAATGGCCACATGTTTTTTTGTTGTTGTTGTTTTTTATCAAGAATAATTGGATTAAAGTAAGGTTTCGATAGACCTTCTTTAAGTGTATTCATTCATTCTCCGCCCACTATTCTACAGGAGCAATGGATATCACTAACATATTTAGTCAACTCTTTGGAAGTGTTGTTTTGATTTTAGCTTGGTTAGTTATTGGACCTCTATTGTGGTTGGTACATGGGTCTATTGTGGTTGGTACATGGGTTTGTTATCTATACTTCTGGTTGGTTTGTATTTTTAGGTACATATATTTAGTATCACAGGGTGGTGAATCTGGAGGGGGGGATACAGTTATTAAAACTAGAGATTGCAAAGATTAAGATAAAGCAGCTGCCTGCTTACTAAGTGTAGTAGAGAGAGATGTGTGATGAGAAATCTACAACGGGAAAGTGTATCTGATGTAGTTTTCATCCATAACTCTAGTAAAAACAAAAAAAACACATGATATGCTAGGTGTGACACCCTCCAAGAGTATTGTCCTCCATTTTAAATTTACTTGAATTTGTTTCTTAGCTCTAATATTTCAGTATTCAATCTATCCTCTAGTACTGGTTCCCCAGCTGTTAGCAGTGAGTGGGCGGTGGGTGAGTTGGAGCTCTAGTTGATAAATTGGGACACTTGTATCGTTTTGTTAATTTAGCATGTGGGCGTAACTGCCCCTCCCACCCTGCCCACACACACATGCATGTGCGGATGTTTACTTGACTCTCAGTATGCAGGTACACATGGGCTTAGGAATGATAACTTTAACCTTGTTGGTCAGTTGTCTTCAGTCTTAGTCTGTCTGATCCAGGCTGTCATGCTGTCTTTTCCGAAGTTTATCTTTATTTTCCTTGTGTGATATATTAGATTTAATTAAACATCTCTCCTGTGGGTGGCACTAAATAATATTGCCATGGTGTCGTGATTACTCTGTGCTCATATTTCTCAACGTGTTATGTAATATTATTGCTAATCCATAAAGCACAAACCGCCTGACAATAATGTTTGTGTTTATTTTGTTGTCTTGTTGTTCAGCAACAGTGAGGACGACACACTGAGGTAGTAATTAGATGTAAAACTAGAATCACCTAGTCACTGTATGGCGTCCATTTATATATTATTATATTGTATGTTTATTATTATTATTTATTTTATTTGGTTATCTTGTCAACAACGTGAGATGTTCTCAATGTATTACTAGCTTTTGTTTTAAACAATCTACTTACAACAGTTTGTTTGTTTTTGTTTTGTTTTTTATGTTTTTGTTGTTGTTTTTTATGTTTTTGTGTTAGTTTTTTTTTTTTTTTTTTTTTTTTTTTTTTTTTGAATGGCAGCAGAATTTTATCCTATAGTTCATACTATGAAACAGCACAGTGAAATAACTGACTTTTATAAAGATTCCTCATACATTACACGTAGTACACGCTTCACACACACACACACACAGTCTCTTCATTCATTACCGAAGGTAGGTTGACTTGTTCTGAGTCATCCTCACTGTTGTTCCGCCAAATAGTTTGTGTAAGAGCAGTTTCAACACAGCTAAGTAAAGGTAAACACCTCATTATGATCTATCTCTCGCTCTCTCCCTTGTAAACCAGTAAACCACTCGTTCTCTCATCTCATAACTACTTAGGACTTGCTTGCATTGCCATGACAACTTCATGATTGACTGAGCATGCTCGGGTTGCCGTGAACCCACGGTGTGAATTGCGAGTGATCTGTGTTAGATTCAGTGAAGGACCGTACGAGGCAATTAGTTGCCATACATACTTACAATGTCTGGATATATCTATATAATTGTATTTGTGAGCTATTAGTTGCTATTGGGCGTGTACTTGGTGAAGAAGATTGTGCCGGATATTAGTAATAGTGGAAACAGCTGGTTGTAAAGATTTATGAGTTTGAATAGTTATATTTGAATATACGGCGCTGGCAACTGTTGATTGATAGTTTGAAATAACTCGTTATGAGATATCAAATCTTTTGAGATCTGTGGAGGTGAAGTTGTTGAATTCAAGGTTGTGTATGAGTGTGTTTACATGTGTGTGTGTGGGTGGGTGGATGCAAGTGCTGACTATACAAAGGTTTCAGTGATGATAAGGACTTCTGTCACACTGCAACGAGAGAAGGAAACACATTGTGAAAGTCTATCATTTTTGTTCATTGATTTAAAGAGATTCCTATTATTGTTCATTGTTCATTTGTTCCAAAACAGGCAACAAGTTGGCTGACACACTTAAGACAAATATATTCCTAAACTTAGCTAGCCAGTGAACTAACAAACCAAGCTAGTTGATCATTTCTAAAAGAGTGACTGTGTTATAGTTACCATGACTTACTGTAACTATCAAACTGTTGGAAACCGGAAAAAACAAAACAAAAATAAGCACAAAACGGCCTGCAAAACTATGTCTATACTCATCTAGTGCTACTTAAAGCCATACCTGTCTAGTACCCTTACACAACATAGGGTTTGAACTGAGTAAGGCCTCCCCCATAAACGAAGTAAGTGGCCCCAACTATAACTTACTGCCGTTCAGCTGAGCACCGCCATTTTCCAAGCACAAATAAAAGTCTCACGTAAGCTGTAACACGGACTTCCGGTTAGATTACGGAATTCAACGTTAACTCCGCCAGAAATTGAATGAGAAGTTTTAATTGCAGTGTTGTCGAAATAACTGAGCTCAAGTTGGTCAGATTGCCGCTCGTATATTTAGTGAACCAAGCAGCGCCTGCCTATAAACTTGGTATCAAAATACTCCGTAAGAAGTGCTCTACACAGTGGTATGAATAACTCATTTTTCAATTTTTAACGCAATGGTCTCTTTCCCCAAGTACTGTCAGATATGTCCAAGTCGAAGTCATGTCCAGAATAATGTTCAAATTCTGGTGTTTACATACATACATAGAAATGCAAGTTTTTTCAGCCAATTATTTTCTGGGATAATTATATTCAGAAAGGTAAAGCTGTGAAGTATGTCTTGCAACATATGTTGGGTACATGTGAGTAGCTGTAACTACACGTGTGCGTTATGTTCACTGTCCATATTTACCATTCCACATTCTCATTCCACATATTTAGTGATTCCATTCCAGCAATGAACGTTCGCGTGAACTGAAGCCAGTTAACGTTGGTAAAAGAATGAGGCTATAAGCTGGTGAGGGAAGTTAATGTTTGCTTTTATAAAAATAATTCTAGAACTGAATAAGAAACCAAACAGAACCAGCCTGGCATGAAATAGCATACAGGCGATGCAAGCTTTGTTATCTATGACTGCTTTTCTAGTTCCCCCCTCCTCTATTATTCCCGGGTATTAGACGGGTGTTTCTAGGGGCAACTGTTGTGTCACCTGATATGTAATGGATAAATTGTTCCTTCTTGTTGATCCAATACATTTTGATACCTACATTAGTAATGAAATGAATTAGAATTAGCATACGGAAGAAGTGTTACTTGATACTGTGGATTTGTGAATACGAGATGATTGCTACAGGAGGAGAAGAATGTCATACACAACCTTGTGTTGTTTTTTTTTCTATTTATTTTCTATTTTTTATTAAAAGATGTTTGAATATATTATTTTGTGCTTCTTTTGTGCTTGTATACTGTTGTGTGCTTCATCACTGAAGAATTACCAACTACATAATGTATGTTCGGTGTTCAATCAGACTCAATTTCCTGAAACCAATAGTTTTATCTAGTCTGGTGAGGTTTTTGTAGAGTTTGGATGTAGTTTTCTTCCTGTCCATGTCTTTATTTTGTGACTTGTGCACAGGATAATTTGGCACAACTCTGCATATTATACACGTCAGGGAAGCACTGAGACTTGTAAAAAATTGAAGAAGCCTGTAGAAAATGGTTACAGCTCTATTTATGTCTACCTGTTCGGGGAACCTTGTGTGTGATTAATTTGTAGCTAGAGGTCATTCTAATTAGATTACACCAGGATACCAGGCGGCTGTCATGCTCTCTTTGCTCCTGCGAGATATGTGCATGCGTGCGTGTGAGAGTGTACAAGAGATAATTTGCATTACATGCATGTATGTCAACTCAGAAAATTTGCATGAAGTTTATGGAAGGGCAAACTCTTCAAGTCTCCTTTTTTGTTTGTTCGTTGTTGTTGATGTTTTTTTGTTTCTTGTTTTTTTTTTGTTGTTTTTTCTTTTTTCTTTTGTTTGGTTCTGTTAAAAAAAACTTGTCTTCAAAAATAAGCTTTTTATAGTGGGACGTCTGATATATATGCATATAAAAGAGTGTGTTTTGCTTATGTGCAATGACTATGTACAGTAGGTTATGTTGGTATACAAGCTACTGTATGTATTGTACGTTACGGTAGCTAGAATGGCTGTTATTATAAAATGGATTCTCTTAGACACTGCAAACTTCTTGTGGCGAATAGCTCTTAATGATATTCACGAGCTGACCGGGCTGATCATATAAATAGCATTTATGCCTGTATGTGGCACGCATGTGTGTTTACTGTTTCCATGGTAATGGAGCACCGAGTCAGGAGACCCTCCCCTTCCCTATTTGGGGAAGAATGTGTCGGTGATCGTGAATACTCTAAATAGAGCGCATTCACGACCCTTGGCTGGTAGTGATTCTCCGTGTGTATTCATGAGCATTGGTAAGTCCTAGCAGCCGGTGATGGGCAACAACAAACGATCCTTGGACTGAGAATAACAACCTCAGCTAATATACTGTAGAAGTACAGGAGTAACTTTGAGATTGATAATGGATTGTACTAGCTTTATGTTGTTGTTGTTGTTTTTTGTTGTTGTTGTTTTTTGTTTGGTTTTTGGTTTTTTTTTTTTTTCTTTCTTCCAGCTAGTTTTATGAATGTGTTACACCAAAGCCAATATACCATACTGGAGATAAGGTATGTTACTTGTCAGTTGACCACTTCTATCAGATTGGCTCACAATCATTCATGTGGCATCAGTTCCTTTTTAATTGTTGAACTGAACTTTGCTTAACTTAGTGAAAAACTAAACAAATCGTCCTCTCTAATTATTAGTATTATTGTTATCATCACGTCGTAATTAGTAAACTTGTGAACACTTTTGTGAGGATGCGTATGTGTGAATAAGTTAATGTGTGATTCAACGTGTCATAGTCTGCAGTCACCACTGGGACTTCACACCTAGCAGTACATATGCTGATACCATCCAATTTATACTCGCTGTACTTAGTGCATGGCAGTTTGCTTCACAGAGCACTCGGTGCTACTTGTGGGGGAGGAGTAGGAGGGATGGTTGGGGTTGAGTGAGGAATAGCTCTCTGGTTTCTCCTGTGGTATTTACTCTTGGAGAGATCAAACTGAATTCTCCATTAACTTATCAGTGACTGTGGTTTGCAAGTAGTAAAATGACAAGAAGAGTAGAAGTTGACAGAGTTCAGTTTGGCTTCTTAGCAACTACTACTACTACTACTACTACTACTACTACTCTGTCCCAGACAGTGAAATCCACACAAGTGACACACTCTTTGCTGAGCATTGCTCAGAGCTACTCAGAAACTACAAATGCCTTGGTGTCAGCCTAGGGGATGAGATGAGGACACGACTGCTCTGGAGATGGAACACGACCTGATGATTAGATAGAAATGTACTAAATTAAAACTCCCAATGGAACACTTGGCAGCCAACTTATGCCCGGTACAGGGTTCCGTCCTGGTTGCCATGGTTTCCGTAGTCGTTAAGGACAGGTTGGTATGTCTGGTAATCAATCTAGAAAAGCCCCCAACCCCATTTCTGTGTGAAAATGATAAAATGAAACATGTTTAGAGTTGTGTTTTGATGAATGAATGATAATGATGAACGACAAATGATATCAGACTATGTAGCAGGAAGGGAGCATGCCAAGAGAGAGAGAGAGAGCGAGGGAGAGAGAGAGAGAGTGGGCATCTCGGGAGGGGGGGGGGAGAGGGCAGACGCTGTGAAAACATCTATCAGACCCGTTTGGTCCCCCCCGCACTGCATACAAATAACCTGGGTCGGTTCAGTGGGGGTGTCTTTCTACCATTGTTACATAATTACTACAAGTTATAGAGATTGTTTGGGGATATATTTATACATGTAATACATCACACCACATGTGTGTCCTGTTCAAATTATTATAATCTTTACTAGCAAATAACTTTCTTTTAGTTTGAAATAGTTCCAGTTGCTTATTCCATTTGCCACTCACACGTACACATATAACAAACACTTGTACCACCATTCACCGTATATACACACACAGTCTTTGTTCAATATATCTTTAGCTCGACAGTAACTTGCTTATTACCATTTGGTGACGAGTGGTCGTTTGTGAGCGGATACTATAGATAGTTTAGCTCTAAGCGAACAATGTCTTGTGCTGCCAATTGGTGTGGGCCATAAACAAGTGGTGTGTATGTGGTTGCTTGTGGGCTTTATGTGGTGTGTTTGTGGTGTGTGTGTGCTCATTGTTGCAATTAATTGGCTGGGGTATTGAGTGTGGGTCGATTGTGTGTGTGTGTGTGTGGGGGGTGGGGGGGTGGGTGGGGGGGGGGGGGTGGGTTGGGGGGGGGGGGGGGGGGGGGGGGGTGTGGTGGGGGGTTCTTTGTGTTTTTTTCTTTTTTTTTTTTTGTTTTTTTTTTTTTTCTTGTTGTTCTTTTTTTTTTTTTTTTTTTTTTTTTTTATTTTTTTTTTTTTGCTTTTTTTTTTTTGTTTTTTTGTTGTTTTTTTCGTTTTTTATTTTCTTTTTTTTTTTTTTTTCTTGCTTTTGTTTTTTATTTTTTTTTTTCGTTTTGTTTTGTTTTTTTTTGTATTTTTTTGAATCTTTCTGTGGTTGTTGGGGGGGGGGGGGCTAATGTGGTTATCTGCTTCCAGTTGTTATTGATTAAAGTCACCCTGCAATTAAGATAATAATTACATGGGGAATGGCTCACCCTTCTACCTCCACAGTGTGAAGGATTCCCAATAAGTGATTCTGCTAAAACTGCACATGTCTACACACTAGAGCAAAGGAGCCTGTACAAATGATGAGCTGGCTCACCACCTGGTCAATAATTCCAGCTGCACGTTTCCCTCCCTCTCTCACTCCAGTGTCAGAGTTCTCATGGAGCTTGTGATGTGGTCAGGAAGACCTGGCTTCTAGATTGTCTCCTCTTATGACTGTCTTCCCTAGTAAGGTCTTTATGACGCCCGTCCAGCAGCAAAGAAAATGATTTTTAAGCATTTGAAGTGCTGCAAGTACTTGTAGGGTCGCTGTTAATGAAGTATTGCATGCCATTCATTATTCATTTGTTTATTTTGTTGTTGTTTTTTGTTGTTGTTGTTTTGTTTTTGTTGTTTTTCGTGTTCTGACTTGCAATAAGTTGGGGGTTACAAGTACAACATAGGTGTTCATACATACATACATACATACATACATACATACATACATACACATGTATATACAGTAGCGGTCAAAAAAAAAGTTCCCAAAACAGAGCGGCTATTCAACGGAGTTATCAAAGAAAGTCGGCAAGCGGTTAGATAGCGTAAAGTCGTCGTAGTTACTCCGTATTACGACGCCACCGCTAATCCGTAAAGTAAACACGCATTTTTTGCGGTAAGATCCTTGCAGCTAAAGCGCGCATTAATTACTAGATAATTATATACGGGCCTCAGCAAGACATTTTTCCAGCGTGCCCGCTACAGTTGCTGCTTTGAACTGCTCCGTTCTTTTACTTGTGCTCTCCGCCACTTGATTGTCGTCGTCGTTCCTTGACTGTTCGCTAGTCGTTGCCGGTTCTCCCACTGACTGCACGCTAGCCGATGCCGATTCTCCCGTAGAATACTCGCTAGCTGGCGTCGTTTCTCCTTCTGACTACTCG